>JADMIO011678431.1_pt1 | contig 111894 bp, 90 predicted proteins | sample 8958161 | NCBI WGS metagenome assembly JADMIO01 (sample SAMN16585339, study PRJNA669376) | soil metagenome | isolation source: Crop rotation soil | place: USA: Cullars Rotation, Alabama | collected 2011
TATGGTGAAAGTTGGAACCTCTTACGTGCCGATCAGATTAAAACGAAAGGCCCAGTCTTTCGACTGAGCCTTTCGTTTTATTTGACCATGTTGGTATGATTTAAATTAATACGACTCACTATAGGGTCAGTGCGGCCGCGACTTCAAGTCACGTGAATTCCAAGCTTCGGATCCCACTGTGCTGGAAAGACCTCGTCGATCCGAAGGCGACCGCGTATCGCCGGCAGATCTTCGGCGAGCAGCCCAATATCGATCACTGGTTCGCGGCGCCGCGCTGCGCGCTCGCATCGCTCTCGATCCGCGGCGAGCACTTCGCGTGCGACCTCGCGGGCGTGACCGCGTTCTACACGCAGTTCGGCGATGACAAGCAGCGACGCTGGCACGCCACGTCGCGCGACAAGCTCGATGCGGTGTCGGCGGGATTGCGCGAGGGTCTCGCGAAGCTCGTCGCGGAGCGCGGCGCGGCCTGGAAGCTCGGCCCGCTGCGCGACGGCGTCCGCGCGATGTACCTGTCCAACTGGGAGCCGCACGAATTCACGTCGACGGCGATCCTGAAGGTCGAACCCGGCACGCCGGGACCGTTCGAGATCCAGATCCCCGGCGAGGGCGAATCCGTCGAGACGCAGAACGTGCGGTTCGTGTTCGAGGCGGCTCCGTCGCGCGACGACATCCTGGCGATCCGCCGCGCGATCGGCGAGATCCTCGACGCGTCCGTCCGATGATGGGCGAGCGAAGCGAGCCAGTACAATGATGGGCGAGCGAAGCGAGCCAGTACAATGATGGGCGAGCGAAGCGAGCCAGTACAATGATGGGCGAGCGAAGCGAGCCAGTACAATGATGGGCGAGCGAAGCGAGCCAGTACGATGATAGAATGCGTCATTCGGCCGAAGACGCTTGTCATGGTCTCCCTCGTCGCCGGCTGTCGGTTCAGCGGCCACGGTGACGTCGATCCATTCTCGGACGCGCCGATCCCCGACGCGGCGATCGATGATGCGGCGCTCGATGCACCGGTGGACGCGGCGCCCGATGCACCACCCGATGCACCGCCGCTGTGTGCGACGTGGATGCCGCGCAACATCACGGACCTGTGCAATCGCCCGATGCCGATGCCGGGCGAGCTGACGATCAACACGGCGGTGACCTACGACACCGACACGCGTGCGTTCTCGGGATCGGGTGCACCGCCGAATCCGACGACGTTCGATCAGGATCAGAACGGCATCGTCGCCGTCGTCATGTACATCGACGGCTTGAAGCTCACGGCGAATGGCTCGCTGCGCGTCACCGGCTCGCATCCGCTGATCATCCTCGCGACCGGCGGGATCTCGGTCGCGGGTCGCATCGACGCGGGTGGCCATGGCGCGATCGCGGGCGCGGGTGCGGACACGGCGGCGTGCAACGCGCATGTCTCGGATCCCGGCGACGACGACGCGGCCGGCGGTGGCTCGGGTGGCGGCGGCGGCGGAAGCTTCCGCGGCAAGGGTGGTCGCGGTGGCCCCGGCGACAACAATCCCGGCCCGAATGCGGGAGGCGAGGGCGGTGTCGCGATCGGCACGCCGGCGCGACTCCGCGGCGGCTGTCACGGCGCGACGAGCGGGCAGGCCGGCTCGTCGGCGAGCGTGTCGTCGTCGACGCGCACGCCCGGTGGCGTCGGCGGTGGCGCGATCCAGCTCGACGCGTACCTCTCGATCGACATCACCGGCGTGATCACCGTCGGTGGCGGTGGTGGCGGCGGCGCGGTCCTCGGCTCGGCGAACGGCGGCGGCGGCGGCGGCTCGGGCGGGATGATCGCGCTCGAAGCGCCCGCGATCACCGGCACCGGACGCATGGCCGCGAACGGCGGCGGCGGCGGTGCGAGCGGCATGTTCACGCAGACCGGCAACGCCGGCACCGACGGTGGTGACACCGGCGCCGCGGCACCGGGAGGTCCGAGCGTCGATGCGTGCGGCCCGGCCGGTGCGATGGGTGGCGCGGGTGCCACCGTCGACGGATCCGACGCGAGTCAAGCCACCGTCGCGTGCGGCGGTGGCGGAGGTGGCGGTGGCGCCGGGTACATCGTGTCGTACGGCTCGTCGATTCCCGCGACGATCCAGGTCTCGCCGTCGGTCACCGCGATCCCGTGAACGGATCGATCCGCATCGGCGTCGTCGGTGCGGGCACCGCCGGTGCGGCATCGGCGACGATCCTCGCGCGCGCCGGTCACGAGGTCACCGTGTTCGAGCGCGTGCCCAAGCCCGGTCCCGTCGGTGCGGGCATCACGCTGCAGCCGACCGGACAGGCCACGCTCGTGAAGCTCGGGCTGTTCGATGCGGTGAAGGATCGCGGCGCGCGGATCGATCGCCTCCACGTGATGCGCCGCCCGAAGCGGAACACGATGATGGATCTCCCGTACTCCGACGTCGATCCGGAGCTGTTCGGGATCGGGATCCATCGCGGCGTGTTGTTCCTGACGCTCCATCGCGCGCTCGTCGAATCGCCCGCGAAGCTCGTGTGCGGCGTCGCGATCGCGTCGAGCGACGTGAAGGCCGACGGACGCTGGCTCGTCGACGACAAGGGCGAGCGCTACGGGCCGTACGATCTCGTGATCGCCGCCGACGGCTCGGTCTGCGAGCTTCACCACTGCGCGCCGCGCGTGACGTCGACGCCGTACGCGTGGGGCGCGTGCTGGCTCGTGCGCGACGATCCCGACGACTTCTTCACGAAGCAGGGCGCGATCCACCAGATCGTCGACGGGCCGATGCACATGCTCGGCATCCTCCCGACCGGCAAGGGCCCGACGGGCGACAAGAACATCGTCTCGCTGTTCTGGTCGATCAAGGCGGATCGCGTTCCCGCCTGGAAGCAGGCGGGTCTCGCGGCGTGGCGCGACCAGGTGCTGTCGTTCGAGCCGCGCGCCGAGGCGATCCTCGACACGCTCGACGATCTCGAGCCCGTCGTGTTCACGCAGTATCGCGACGTCGCGATGTGGCCGTGGCACGGCGATCGGATCGTGTTCCTCGGCGATGCCGCGCACGCGACGAGCCCGCAGCTCGGGCAGGGCGCGAACCTCGCGATGATCGATGCGGTGACGTTCGCCGAGTGCGTCGCCGATCATCCCGACGTCGCCACCGCCGTCGCCGCGTACTCGACGGCGCGCCGCCGGCACCTCAACTACTACCAGTTCGCGACGCGCGCGCTGACGCCGTTCTTCCAGAGCGACTCGCGCATCCTCGGCTTCATGCGCGACGTCACGTTCCCGTGGTCGAAGTGGCTGCGCCCGCTACGCCGCCGCATGGTGCGCACGATGCTCGGCATCGATCGCGGCATCCTCCGCCGCCCGATCCCGCTCGCCGAGATCAAGCAGCGCTTACTCGCCAGCGGCCACGACTAGATCGAGAGGACGCATGCGGGCGCGGTGATGTGGTCTTCGCTCGACAGCTTCGCGGCGGTCTTGCCGATCGAGAACATCGTCGCGAACCGCGCGGCGAACGCCTCGACGACCTGGCGGTACTCGGCGCCGCGGTAGCGCGTCACGTTCTCGAAGCTCCAACGCAGCGCCTTCGCCGAGTAGTTCGCCGAGCCGTTGTACAGCGTCGCGCCCGACGGGTCGTCCGCGTCGACGATCATGAACTTGTGGTGCATGAGCTGGAAGATCTCGGCGGTGCCCGGCCAGTAGCGGATCTGGACGTCGAGGTCGTACTTCTTCGCGGCGTCGGTCAAGCACTCGCCGAACGCCGGGTTACCGAGCGCCTCGCTCGACGCGTCGAGCACGAGCTTGATCGAGAACGCCTGGCCCGCGGACTTCGCCTTCTTCGCGCGCGTGACGAGCGCCGAGATGAGACCCGGGTGCGCCATCATGTCGGGCGCGATCGAGATCGACTTCTTCGCGCCGGCGATCGCGTCGGTCACCGCGTTGTACGTGTACGACGTGTTCGCCGACAGCTGACCCGACGGCGGGAACCACACGTCGCCGCCGTTGCACTGGTCGAGCTTGATGATCGAGTCGCGGCGCTCGGCATCGGTCTTCTGCGCCTTGCCCATCTCGACGCCGGCTTCGAACATCGTGTCGATGTCGCACGTGAACGAGCCGATGCGCGACGCATTCGACGGCCCGCGCAACACGACGCTGTTCTCCTCGTTCGTCACGAGGCCGGTCGACGAGAAGTTGTTCGAGCCGGTGAAGATGATCTGATCGTCGACCGCGACGATCTTGCTGTGCATGATGCCGACCGAGTCGGTGCCCGATCCGTTCTGGTAGTGGATCCCGTCGAGGAATCGCACCTCGGCGCCGTTCATCGCGAGCCACGTCGTCTTCGACATCGCGTTGTTCTGCGCCGAGTCCATCACGATGCGCACCGTCGCGTGGCGCTCGGTCATCGCCCACACGAGCGCGTCGACGACGGGCTTCACGCTCGCCGATCCGGAGATGTTGAAGTTCGAGACGCGCACGATGCCGTCCTGCTTCACCTCTTTGATCGCGGTGACGAGCATCTTGATCATGACGGCGCGCGGTGCGAGCGCGGTCGAGTCGGTCTGCGTACAGTCGTGCCCGCAGCCGGTGTTGTTGAAGATGACGTACGAGCTCGGCCACTCGCTCGTCGCGGGCGGCTGCCAGCTCGCATCGGGGAACACGGCGGCGTTCGGATCGGGGAGCTTGCCGAACCCGCCGAGCGGGCGAACGTTCAGCACGCCCGAGACCGGCTTGTCGCCGACGTTCTTGATCGTCAGCGAGAACGAGCCCTGACCGGCGACCGAATCGACGACCATCGCGGGCTCGACATCCGGCGTGCCTTCCGTCTTCGTGGCGTCGGGGCTCTTCAGCGACATCGCGAGCGTCGAGCGATCGGCGACCGCGGTGTCGGGCTGCGTGACCGCGATGCGGAAGCCGGCGTTCGCGCCGAACGAGAAGCGGCGATAGTGACCGGGCTCGATCGTGATCTTCTTGTCGACGATCCCGAACGAATCGCTCTTGCCGTCGCCGATGTCGCCGAGGTCCTCATCGATCCCGTCCTCTTCGGTATCGACGCACGCGATCAAGGAGGACGACAGAACGAGCGCCGTGAAGATCGAAGTTGCGAGCCGCATGCCGCGCGTCCGTGCACCGGACATGCCGCCGGGGTCGATCGACTCCACCGGAGGTAACCGCGCAAAACCAATGCTGCCTGATGGCTAGGCGAGTAGCCGATCGCGACGCGACCCACTGACTGAACTAGCCGCCAGAGATCGTCGGTGGCACCCATCGATCCGCGCAGTTACGGCTGGCGCGACCGTTGCTGAGGTCCGCTTCACCATGCGCTATCTCGCCCCGATCCTCTTCGCCGCCGTCGCTCCGGTCGTCCTCATCTCGTGCGCGGGAGATGAAGAAGAGGCCACCGACCTCGGCAACATCGCCGACGGCAAGAGCGACGCACCGGCGATTCGCGACGTGGCCGTGACGGTCCCGAAGCTGTCGACGACGGGCAAGCCCGGCGTGAAGAACTACACGGTTCGCTCGACGGTCGACTTCACCGTCACGCTCGCGTACGACGCGGACAACGAGACCAAGATCATGGTGACCGACCTCGACTCCGGCGACGTCGTCGAGAGCTCGCAGGGCAAGCAGCCGGTCGTCAGCGCGCACGGCGACGGCCAGCTCCACACGTTCAAGATTCGCCTCGAGAACTACACGGCCACGACGCTGCACGCGAAGCTCTCGGCGACCGGCAAGGCCGGCGTGTCCGCCGAGCTCCTCGCCGCGGCGCGCGCGAACCTCGATCGCATCGCGAAGGAAGTCGACTACACGCACCTCAACAACTACGGGCTCACCGGCTCGACGACCGATCAGTTCATGACCGCGCTCGCCGCCGAGTACGAGACGCAGCATCCCGACCAGTACATCGCGCGCGTCAAGGCGCTCGCGTCGATGGCGTTCTTCGCGCTGCCCGACGTCAAGCCGCCCGCCGACGGTGTCACGACGCCGTTCCACGGCCTCGACATGGATCAGTTCTCGGCGCTCGCCTCGATCGAGGATCAGGTGTTCGACGAGCTCGTGTCGATCAACAACCACGACACCAACGGTGTCCGCCCGTTCTCGGTGTGCGAGACCAAATTCATCGTCGAGACCTACGTCCGTCCCAAGGTCGCGTACCCGGGCTTCACCGCGTACAAGAGCGCGCTCGAGACCTACGCCGCGTCGTGCCCCGCCGCCGACAAGGCCGAGTGGTACAACTTCCGCGGCCTCGGCGGCCTGCGTCCGAGCTGGGTCGAATCGAACCTGTCGGATCGCTTCCTCCGCCGCATGGCGAAGAACTGCAAGACACAGGCGGCGGGTGACTGCGCGCAGTGGAACAACGATCGCTTCGGCTATCGCCAGCTGCGCAACCGCCAGCTCGCCGCGTCGACGATGTTCTACGCGGACGAGAACGAGAGCTATCTGACCGATCCGAACAACTCGGTCGTCCTCGTCGAGGATCGCAACGGCGACAACATCGGCGAGTTCTTGAAGCCCGGCCCGGTGACGCTCACCGACGGCCAGCACGGCACGCTGCAGGTGAACTCGACCGGCGAGTTCACCGGCAACCTCAAGTTCGTCCCCGACGGATCGTCGACGGCGAAGACCGTCACGCCGGCGCAGATCGTCGCGACCCCGCCGGTCGACACGCGGTGGGACAAGTCGCTCCTCACGAACGCGGACATGGGCCTCCAGTCGATGTTCTCCGACGCCACCGACTGCACCGCGGCGACGCTCGACCAGACCAAGTGCCCGATGCTGCGCCGCTTCTACTCGATGATCGATCGCCACGAGAACTTCTATCGGACGTACTCGGCGCTCTCGCCGGACTACTACGGCATCTCGAGCCAGCCGTCGCCGCTCGTCGCCTGCTCGATCACGCTCGGCGCCGCGCACGCGTGGGACACCGCGGGCACGCCGAGCGGTGGCACCGCCGGCTTCATCTTCCTCATGCGCATCCCGTTCAAGGACATCCTCACGGGCAACGAGACGTCGGTCGCGACGATCATGCCCGGCCCGCGCACGACCTCGATTCAGTCGCTCTACAACGGGGGCACGTTGAACATGAATTCGGCGTGGCTGGACGTGGCGAGCCTGTCGAACAACCAGTACGCCACCGAGCACGAGATCTCCGCATTCGGTGCGGTCCCGGCCGGTCAGATCGAAGGGATCCTCGTGATCCGTAAGCCCGCGGCGGTCCAGTAAATTTCTGCCGGTCCCTGACCAGATTGTGACGCGAAAACCTCGCAATCCGGGGGCCCCACACGGCAGAGTCCTGGAGCCATGACAGCAGCAACCAAGGTCCCCGAGCTGGGGAGTCTGCGCGCCGAGTTAAAGGCCGCCGGCGTCTTCGAGCATCGCGAGCTTCGAAGCTGGCTCAAGTTCGCGTTTTTGGTCGCGGTCGTTGCCGCCTGTCTGACGGGGATCGCGGTCTGGGGCTTCTACGCATCCCTGGTCCTCATCCCGATCACCGCCGTGTTCGGCACCGCGATCGCGATGACCGGACACGAGGGCAGCCACCGCAGCTTCTCGAGCTCGCCGACGCGCAACAACCTCGTGAACTACATCGCGTTCCCGTTGTTCTCGGGGCTCTCGACGATGTACTGGCGCGAGAAGCACGATCGCCTTCACCACGGCCACCCGAACGTCGAAGGCAAGGATCCGGACATTCGCCCGTGGCCGTTCGCGTCGTCGCGCGGCGATCACGATCGCGCGAGCGGCAGCAACCGCTGGTTCCAGCGCAACATGCAGAGCTGGGCGTTCTGGCCGATGTCGACGCTGATGGCGCTCGGCATGCGCCGCAGCTCGCTCCTTCACCTGAAGAACTATCCGAAGCAGCGCGGGTTCGATCGCACGTGGGCCATCGAGGTCGCGTGCCTGACGGTGCACTACACGATGTGGCTCGTCGTGCCGTCGCTGATCTGGGGACCGCTCGCCGCGTTCTACGTGTACTGCGCCGTGTGGGCGCTGATCGGGACGTTCCTCGCGCTCGTCTTCTTGCCGGCGCATGCGGGCCTGCCGATCGTGCACTCGCAGAACCACGACTGGCTCCACCAGATCGAGACCACGCGGAACCTCGAGATGCCGAAGGTCGTGTCGTTCTTCTTCATCGGCCTCGACTACCAGGTCGAGCACCACATGTTCCCGAAGATCCCGCACGCGAACCTGCCGCTGGCGGCGCGCATCACGAAGGCGTGGTGCGAGAAGCAGGGCATCACGTCGTATCGCAGCGAGCCGTATCTGATGGCGCTTGCCGATGCCGCGAGCTTCATGACCGATGCGTGGCGTCACCCGGCGGTCGACCCGATCGAGGTGCGCCTCGGCATCGTCGGTGCGGGCCACAACGTTCTGCCGCCTTCTGCCGACGGTGAGGGCGAGGGGCTCGTCGATCGGTTGAGCGAGAGCTTCGTTCGTCCCGACTCGATCAGCGTCTAACGCGCTACGCTCGGGTCCATGAAATGGGCCCTGGTTCTCGCGGCGCTCGCGTTCGGTTGCGGCGATAACACGCCGGCGACGACCCCCGACGGTGGCGCCGATGCACCCGATGGTGGTGGCGACGGTCCGCCCGTCGATATCCTCGTCGCGCTGAACGCGCTGCCGGGCGTGACGGCGACCGAATCGATCCCGCCGGAGGGATTTCCCGTCGAGCCGGGCTATCGCTACTTCGATCTGTTCTTCACGCAGCCGATCGATCACGACCATCCCGAGCTCGGCACGTTCCAGCAGTACGCGGCGCTGATGCACAAGGGCACGGGCGGTGGCGATCCGGTCGTGATGTACACGTCGGGCTACGAGGCGGGCTGGCGGCGCAACCTGACGGAGCCGGCGGCCATCGTCGAGGGGAACCAGCTGTCGCTCGAGTATCGATTCTACGGGCGCAGCAAGCCGGCGAGCGCGATCGACTGGAGCAAGCTGACCGTCCACCAGGAGATGGAGGACGAGCACGCGATCGTGCAGCTCTTGCGCGGCGTGTATCACGGCAAATGGCTCCAGACCGGCGGCAGCAAGGGCGGCGAGAACGCGATGGCGCACATGCACGCGCATCCCGAGGATCTCCAGGGCGTGGTCGCGTACGTCGCGCCGGTGATCACGGATGATCAGGACGCGCGCTACGACGGGATCCTCGATCGGATCGGCATCGCCGACTGTCGCGCGAAGCTGCGCGCGGCCGCGCGCGAGATGCTCGTGCGGCGCACCGATCTCGAGATGTACGAGGTCGGCATGGGCGAGACGTACACGCGTCCCGGTGGGCTCGATCACGCGTACGAGGTCGCGGTCGTCGAGCTCGAGTTCTCGTTCTGGATGACGCGCGGCGAGGGCGAGTGCGGCGCGGTGCCGCCGGATGCGGCGGCCGCGACCGACGGCGCGCTGTACCAGTTCCTCGTCGATACCGGCGGCCCGTCGGGGTACGCGGATGCCGTCGAGGAGTCGTCGGGACAGCAGTACATCTATCAAGATCAAGCCGAGCTCGGATACCCGGTGTGGAACCACGCGTACCTCGACGACCTCATGCTGTTCTCGTACGAGGACTGGTCCGCGTTCATGCCGCCGACCGCGCAACATCCGACGTACAACCCCGCGCAACCGATCGCGCTCGCCGCGTATCTCGCGTCCAGCGCCGAGCATGTCATGCACATCGGCGGCGAGTGGGACCCGTGGGGGGCGGGGTATCCGGCGATCGAGACGACGAATCACGAGTCGTACGACTATCGCGTCGCCCACGGCTCGCACTGGTCGTCGGGCATCTACTCGCTCGCGAGCGCGCCGCAGGCCGAAGCGACCGCCGCCGTGCGCCGCTGGGCGGGCCTCGACATCGACCCGATCGCGCCGCCGCGCCGCGTCCTGCGCGCGCCGCTGCGCGAGCTCGACCCGGCCCGGCGATGAAGATCACCCGTCGCAGCGGGGTAGGGCAGACCTAGCCGCGCGCGAGTGCCGCGACCTCGGACTCCGAGAGCTGCTCGGTCTCCATCATCGAGCGATCGCACTTCACCTCGGCGACGGTGCCGTCCTTCAAGACGAAGAACTGGCCGGTCGGCTGATTCGCGAGGCGGCTCCCGACGTTCGGATACGGCCCGAGCAGCGTGCGCATCTTCTCGATCGCGAGCGGCGAGCTGATCTTGCCGACGAGCCACGTGCCGATCAGCTCGCGCGCCTTGTAGTCGAGATCACCCGGGTTCTGCGTCGCGAGCAGCATGCCGATGCCGGCGGCGCGCGCGCGTCGCAACAGATCGAACATCGGCTCCTTCGGGGGCGGATTGCCGACCGCCGGGATGTACGCATCGGCCTCGTCGAAGAACGCTGCGGCCTGAAGCGTCTTGCTCGGTCGCTTGCGCGCGAGCCGCCCGAGCTCGACGAGGAGTCGCGAGATCCAGAACTCGAGCACGGGGATCTCGGCGATCGAAGCGGTGTTGATGATCGTCAGGCGCGGCTTCGTCGTCGCACCCGGCGCCGGGAACATCGCCGCGACGTCGAGCACGTCCCCGCTGCCGGCGAGGAGCGAGCCGCGCTGGATCTTCAGCGACTGCAGATCCTCGCCGAGTCCCGGGAAGAACTTCTGGAGCGCACCGACGCGTTGCAGGAGCTCGGGATCGGGGCGCTCGATCGTATCGACGAGCACGTCGAGCGTGACCTCGCGATCGGAGTTGAGCGCGACGGCGCACTGCAGGATCGAGCTCTTGTGCCGATGCGTGGCGTTGTTGCCGAAGCCCATCATCGCGCCGAGCCCGCTCGCCGCGAACTTCGCGAGCTGATCGCGGTCCTGTTGATCGGCATCGGCCATCGGTGGCGCGATCGGCAGGCGCAGCGGGCGACCCTGTGCGTTACCCGGTGTGTAGAGCGCGATGTCGATGGACCTGCGCAGCGCGGCTCGGCGCGGATCTTCGGTCCACCACGGCTCGCGCGCGTACGTCGCGAGATCGCCCTTGCGATCGACGAGCAGCACGGAGACGCCGCGCTCGAGCACCTGTTCGACGACGGACAGTGCGGCGGTCGTCTTGCCGCTGCCGGTCGTCCCGAGGAACGCGACGTGCGTCTTGATCTTCTCGAGCGGTAGCGTGATCGGCTCGGCGCGCATCGTGATCGTCGCGCCGAGGCGGACGTGGCTCGGATCGGCGGGTGGTGTCGTCTCGGTCTTCGGGCGCGGCGGCGGTGCGGGAATCGGTGGTGCGACGGGAATCGTGCGCGTCGCGGCGGCGGGCTGCGGCGACTGCGGCGGTTTCGAATCCATCGGCGGCACGAGCGTCGGAACGCGATCGAGATCGAACAGATCGCGCACGAATGCGAGCTGGGCGAGTGGTCGCACGAGCGTCCGCCATGCGGCGAGGCCGGGCACCTTCGTCGCGACGAGCTCGCGCATCGCGATGATCGCGCGCAGCTCGCGCTCGCCGATCGTGATCGCGTGGCCGCCGCTGCTGATCAGCTCGCCGACCTTCTTGCTGATCGTCGACTTCGGCGTGAACGCCGTCCAGTCGGACATGCGAACCGCGAACGCGGTGACGCCGTCGGGTGCCGCGGCGCGCACCGCATCGAGTTGCCGCGTGAGATGGCCACCCTGCGCGTTCTTGTTGCAGACGGCGACGATGCGGTTCGATAGCGTCGGCCCGCGCAGCGCGAGATGGTCGACCTTGCCGGATTTCTTCGCGAGCTCGATGGTCGCGCCGACCTCGATCGCCGCGGCGCGAATGCCTTCCTCGAGGAGCGCGAGTAGCTCGTCATCCTCGTCGGGCAGCTCGACCTCGGCGACGAGCGCGTCGTTCCAGCGACGCTCGAGATCCAGGTTCGGCTTCGCTTCGACGACGGGCGCGACCGGCGTCGGCGTCGCGGTCGCCGCCGGTGCGTCGAGCAGCCGACCCGCAGCGATGCACGCGTTGTGGTACTCGCGGAACTTCGCGAGGCAGTCGCGCGCGCGCATGTGATGGACGGCCGCGACGTGCGCGGCGGTGAACGGATAGATCGGTTCGTCCTCACGCCACGGCGCATCGAACGTCGAGTACAGGTGCTCGAGGCGGCGCGCGAGCATCTGCTCGATCTCGATCGCATCGCGTTGCGTCGCGAGCCGCACCGGCCCGGGGTCGCGCTCGAGGCGATCGCGTAGCGAGGCCGAGAGCTTCGGGCTGTGGCTGTTGTAGATGTCCTGCAGACACGCGATGACGACGACCGACGACGGGACCGAGTCCGCGATCGCCCGCAGGCTATCGAGCGCCTGCTGCATGCGAACCACCGTGACCTCACCACCGGCGGCGTCCTCGATCTGATCGACGAGCAGCACGAGCGACGCCATCTGGAGCTCGTACATGATCTTCGCGAGCTGGCGGATCGTGCGCAGCGGGTCGTCTGCCTGATCGCGCGAGGCGAGCCCGCCGAGCAGCGTGCGATCGTGCGCGCCGAGCTGCTCGCAACGGAGGTACTTCACGACGCGCCGTTGCAGCGCGTTGTCCTGGCGCTGGAGCAAGAGCAGCGCGTGCAGGAGATCGACCTCGAGATCCTCGAGACCCTCGGTGCGCACGATGCGATCGATGATCTTGCCGACCGCGCGATCGAGCTCGTCGGAGGAGAGCTCCGCGGTGCGCAGCTGCTCGAGCTCGGCCTTCGGAATGCCGGCGCGCTCGCCGACGATGCCGTCGGAGAGATAGGAGAGTCCGGACAGCTTTGCCGTCGGCGCGTCGTAGCTGCGCTCGAGCGAATCGATCAGGTTGCGCAGCACGTAGCGCGAGTAATCGGCGACCTCGGACGTCATCTGGAGGTAGCCGACGTAGCCGAGTCGCTGCGAGTGGGTCTGGGCGCGGATCGCGCGCAGGAGGTGCGTCTTCCCGGAGCCCGAATCGCCGAGGACGAGCAACGTGCGACCGTGCGCGGCGTGTTGCGCGGGCGTGATCGCGCGCTCGACCTCGCGTTGAAACGCGGCGCGTGCGTCGGCGTGGATCGCCTCGACATCGAATAGATCGCGCTCGTGGATCTGACCGCCGTACGCGACCGACGAGAACACCTCGGGCCCGTCGTTGCGGCAAAAGGCGAGGGCGCGTGGATCGCTGCCGGGCGGAGGTGTCGTCTCGAAGAAACCGCGTAGCTCGCGCCGAGCGTTGCGCTCGATGTCGCTCTGCTTGCCGGCAAACACCTCGTCCATCACGCGCGCGAGCATCGACTCGTGCTCGCGCAGCGGTCCTGCGTTGCGCGTGGTCGTCTCGACGGCGCGCGCGAGCTCGAGCCCTCGCCACTTGCGCGGATCGCCGAACCCGAACGGTCCGCTGTCGGCGCGATGCGCTTTCATGAACCGCGCGACGTCGGCCGAGCTGGCGATGCCATCCTCGAATCCCTCGTACGCGGGAAGGAGCTGGAAGAACTTCGGCGCGGCGATCTTCACGAGGTCGTGCACGCGGGCGAGCTCCTCGTCGATCTCGCCGTCGGCTTCGACCGCGAGGTGCGCGACCCGCAGGCAGTCACCGAGGAGCGCCGCCTGCGTGAGCATCGCGATGCCGACCTTGGTGCCGAGGCCCTCGCGCAACGACACCGCGAGATCGGTGCGCACCGGATCGCGCAAGCTGCGATCGATCGTCTGGGTGACGCGCGTGAGCCACGCGGAGAGCTCCTTGGTATCGAGCGGAGTGAGCTGGGTCATGACGCCTCTCTGACGATGAAGTGAAAGCTGGCACCGTCGGTGACGGTCTCGGATGCAGCGACGAGGGTCGGGTCCATGGCGGCGACGTAATCGGCGCGCGCGAGCTCGATCGCACCGGTGCGATGCGCGTCGAGCACGCGGCGTTTGAAGTCGTCGAGCGTGAGGTCCGACCATGCCGCGAGCTTGGAGAGATCGCGCCACGCCGACGAGATGAACACCTTGTGATCGCCGAACACGCCGTCGCGAGCGCGCGCGGTGATCGAGCGTACGTCGTCGGTGAACGATGCGACGGTCGTCGAGGACCCCGCGAGCCAACGGCGTACGAGCGCATCGCGCAGCGGTCGCCCCTCGGTGCGCACCGCGCCGACCTCACGCGCGGCGAGCAGACGGACCTGGCGTTCCGGCGATCCGGGCTCGCTGCCGAGCTGCTTCTGCACGAACAGCGCGCGGACCTCCGGTGGACATCGCTTCGGCTTCCCGGCGAGACCGAGCTCGCGCCACGCGAGCGCATCGCACAGCGCCGGCAGCGATGGTGGTGGCCCATCGCTCCACAAGCCGAGTGAGCTGGCGGCGATCGCCGCGGCCCACGCGTCGCGGCTGTCGAGCTTCGCGAGTGCCTTCGCGTCGGCGGTGAGGCCGAGCGCGATGCCCGGCAACACCCGATCGACGAGCTGCGCCCAGCGCGTGACCCGCGCACCGAGCCGGCGCTCGAGCTCGTCGACGTCCGCGGCATCGCCGTGCGACGCCATTACGCCCGCGATGATCTCGCGCCATTGCGCGGCGCTCGTGCTCGACGGTGCGAAGCGCTCGAGCGCCGCTGCGACCTTGTCGGGCTTCTCGGGCTTCTTGTTCGTCGCGATCCGCGCGATCACGAGCGTCGCGAGTCGTTCGTCATCGAGACTCATCTCGTCCTCCCGATCGATAGGCCAACGCCTGGCACACCTGGCGCACCGCGGTCTGCGGATCGCGCATGACGTCCTCGGCGAGGACGCGCACGACGAAGAGCCCCTGCGTCTGCAGGAGAACATCTTTTCGGCGATCGCGCCGATACGCTTCGGCATCCGTGAAGTGGTAGTAGCCGTCGAGCTCGATCGCGATGCGATCGCGACGCGACAGGAGGTCGACCTCCGCGGCCGCCGGCCCGAACCGCACGCCGAGCTTGCCGTTGAGCTCGAATCGCCCGGTCGTCGCCGGCGTCGCTTCGAGCGCCTCGAACAGCGCGGCCTCGGCGGCACTTCGCGCATCGAGCGCGGGTTTCGGTAGCGGTGCGGGTGGCGTCGGATCGGGGATCGCGAGCAAGCCCTCGTCGACGATCGCCCGCTTGCGATCCGTCCGACCCTCGCGCCAGCGCGCGATCGCGGCCGGCGTCGTGACGACCGCGATCGGGATGTGCGGATCGCTCGTTGCGCGCTCGATCGCATCGTCGATCGACGCCGCGAAATCGCCGTCGAGGAGCGGCGCCTCGAGGGCCATGAGCTCGGCCCACTCGCGCCAGACCTGTTTCGCGAGCGCGCCACCGGCCAGGACGGTCACGCGCGGCGTTCCGTGCATGCGGACCCAGTGGTCGCGCGCGAGACGCCGTACGACCTCCCGCATCGGCCCCTCCACCATGGCCGCGAACCTACCGATCGTTGTCCGCGCGTTGAAGCGGGAGTGGTGAGAAACTTCGGGCGTGACCGATCGCGTCGTCGCCGCTCGCAGGTTCGTCGACGATCTCGTGCGCGCGGAGCAGCTCGAAGTCCGGCGCGCGGCCGTGCTCGCGACGGATCTCGCCGCGTTCGTCGACGGCCTCAAGCGGCCACCGACGGGCGTCGAGCTCGAGGATTGGCTCGGCGAGCACAAGCAGGTCGAGGAGCTGTACGCGTCGCGCGCGGCGCTCGAGGAGATCTCGGATCGGTATTTCCGGCCGCCCGCGCCCGAGACGGCGGCGATCGCGACGAACCCGGAGCTCGAGCATCAGCTGCGCGAGACGCTCGAGCCGGACGCGTACCTGGTCTATGCGGACTGGCTCCAGGAGCGCGGCGATCCGTTCGGCGAGCTGATCGCGCTCGGGGTCGCGGCGACACGAGACGGTGGTGACGCGCAGGTCCGGTTCGACAAGTACCTCGAGCAGAACGAGAAGTTGTTCTTGCGCGGGTTACGCAAGTCGATCGGATCGCTCGTCGTGCTGCGCTGGCACAACGGGTTCATCACGCACGTCGGTGACAGCGAATCGTTGGGGCTCACGCGCTGGAAGCAGCTGCTCGACCTGCGCGTCGCGTCGCAGATCCGATCGGTCGAGCTGCACACGTTCACGGATCCCGAGGTCGACGCGCTGATCGCCGAGCGCGTCCCCGCGTTGCGCGAGCTTCGCGTGCGGCTCGGCACGCGCATGCCCGAGGAGATCCTGAAGGGCGCGTATCTGCAGACGCTCGCGATCTGCATGGATCGCGTGATGCTCGACGAGACGGTCCTCCCGGCGAAGCTCGTACGGCTCGAGCTCGAAGCCCGCGAGCTCGTGCGCCCGATGGAGCTCGTCGAGCTCGGGGTCCGCGAGCTCGTGCTGCATCGCTCGATGTGGCGCGTCGTCGGCACGCCGTTCACGGCGCTCGCCGGGATGACGCTGCCGAACCTCGAGCTCCTCGAATTCGACGGGCTCGACGGCACGTTCGTCGAGACGTGCGAGCACGTGCTCGACAAGCTCGCGCTCCCGAAGCTGCGCTGCCTCGTGATCCGGCGGTGTCGCTTGCGCGCGGCCGACGTCGCGCGGCTCGTCGCGTCGCGCGTCGCGCGGCAGCTCGCGGAGCTCGTGCTGCAGGACGCGCAGCTCACCGACGACGCGGTCGCTCCGCTCGCGGGCCTCCCTCGCAAGCTCGCGCACCTCGACATCGACGGCAACGAGCTGACGCCGAAGAGCATCGCGCTCGCAAAAACGCTCGCGACCAAGGTCGTCGTCGGCAAACAGCGCGAGCCCGGCGCCTCCGAGCTCGATGCGATCCGGACGTTCGCCGCCGGACGCATCGCCGCCGCCGAGGCGATCACGGACGTGACCCAGTGGTCGAACGCGGGGATCGATGGCGAGTACCGCTGGGCGCGCTACGCGGGCACCGACGAGTACGAGCTGTTCGTGTCGACGAACCTCGAGCGCTACGGGTGCAGCTGCCCGTCGAGCTATCAGCCGTGCAAGCACGTCATCGCGCTCGCGCTCGTCGCCACGCGCATCGAGCTGCCGCGCGTGTCGGCCGGCGGGATCGAGCGCCGCGTCGGGATCTGGCGATACATGACCGAATAGGCGATACGATCGCGGCGTGCGCGCGTGGCTCGTCGTCGTCGTTCCCGCACTGGGGTGCAACGCGATCATCGGCGCGCACGACTTCCCGGTGCCGCCCGATGCCGCGTCCGACGCCGTGATCGGTGACGCCTCGGCGGCCTCGTGCGGCGGCACGGTCTGGCGCGCGGACTTCTCCACGGATCCGACGCTCCTCGACGACAATGGCGACGGAAAACCGGATTGGACCTCGCGGGGTGGCGGCGCGTTTCCGACGATGCAGCTCGTGGGCGGCGTGTGGCGTTCACCGAGCACGGCGGTGCCGCTCGACACGAATCCGGTGCAGGACTTCACGACGCGCACGCTGGTTCACGCCCGCATGCGCGGGACCGATTCCGACGGTGGGCTGCTCGGCGCGGTCGCGTGGGTCAACGTCGGGTACGACGCGATGGGCAGCTACGCGCCGGTCTTCGTCGACATTCGACTCGGCACCGACGGCGCACAGACGGTGTCACTCCACACGAAGAACGCGGGCGGCGCGGTCGTCACGCTCGCCGCGCAACACGTCCCGACGCAGGAGCTCCTCGACGTCACGCTCGACATCGACCCGGCGAACCTCCGCGTGACGTTCGCGTCGTCGGCCTTCGAGGGCGTGTACGACCTGGCGCGCTTGCCGCCGAACAGCACGCGCGAGGGCTTCGCGTCCGTGCTCGGCTACGACACGTCCGCCGAGATCGACGACATCGCGATCGAAGTCTGTCCCGACTAGCGCTGCCAGGTGGGCTGCGCGCGCCCGGTCTTCGTCAGCTGGATCTGATAGAGCTGCGCATCGCGCGCCCGCGACGCACCGGCGGCGCCGAGGAGATAGAGCTTCCACATCTGGTAGAAGCGCCGATCGTAGCGGTGGCGGATCTCGCCGTACGTGCGATCGAAGTTGTCCCACCACGCCATCAAGGTCGGATCGTAGTCCGGTCCGATGTTCTGCATGTCCTCGGGGATGAACAGGCCCTCCATCGCGCGGCCGAGCTGCGCCATCGACGGTGCGACCGCGTTCGGGAACACGTACTTCTCGATGAACGCGGTGCCGTGACGCAGCGATCGATTGTTCGCGATCGTGTGGATGACCGCGATGCCGTCGTCGACCATGCAGCGATCGATGACCTCGAAGACCGCACGGTGATTCTTCGGCCCGACGTGCTCCATCATCCCGACGGAGACGACGCGATCGTAGAGGCCGCGGACGTCGCGATAGTCCTTCAGCTCGAGCTTCACCGGCAGGTGCTTCCACAGCTCGTTGCCGAGGGAGACCTGATCCTTGCTGAGCGTCACGCCGTGGACGGTGCAGCCGTACTTCTCGGCCGCCCACGAGGCGAGCCCACCCCAGCCGCAGCCGAGATCGAGCACGCGCATGCCGGGCTCGAGGCCGAGCTTCCGGCACACCAGATCGATCTTCGCTTCCTGCGCGCGCGTCAGGTGCTTCGCCTGCTCGCCGGGCGCGTAGTCGATGCCGGCCCAGTAGCCGCACGTGTAGACCATGCGCTCGTCGAGCATGCGCGTGTAGAGATCGTTGCCGATGTCGTAGTGGGCCTCGACCGAGCCGCCCGACCGCGCCTTGCTCTGCAGGTTGAACAGGATCGCCTTCACCGTCAGGGCGCGCAGGTGCCAGCTGCCCTTGACCTTCTGCTTGAGGTTCGCGCGCATGACCTTCTCGATCATCACGTCGAGCTGGTCGACCTCCCACCAGTCGTCCATGTACGCCTCGCCGAGGCCGATCGACGCGTCGCGGAGCACGCGCTCGTAGAACCGCTCGTCGTGGACGCGGATGTCGCCGGGGCCGGTGCCTCCGATCGCGATGCCGGCGAGCTCGAACAGCTCGCGGATGATCCCCTCGGCTTCCGATGCGCGTCGCGCGACGAGCGGCATGCGCATCGCGGCCGGCATGAACCTCCCGATGAGGTCCCGCATCGTGTTTCCTGTGCCCTCGACTGTCTCCATAGGGGCGCGTTCGTCGCACGTATGGGGTCGAGATACCAGCCGAAACCGCTCACGCGCCGGCGGCGCGCGCCTCGGCGGTCTTCGGGATGAGCTCGTTGCGCTTCATGAGGATCGGCATGAGGAACTGCGCGATCGACGCGAACACGTTGTGATCGGGCTCGAGCATCTTGCCGATGCCCTGCGCGGTGATGAGCGCGACGAACACGAGCATCATGTCGGTCACCGGCCGCACGTTGTGCTTGCGCGCGATCGCGAACATGTCGCCGATCAGCTCGCCGTACTCGAGCTTCGCGACGTCCTTGGAACGAAACTTCGCGGTGAACGAGGTGACCTCCTTGCGGAGGGCTTCCCAGTCGACGCCGTCGAGGTACTTGTGGAAGCGCTGGAGGTGCGCGACGAGATCGTCGGCCGTGCCCATCGCGAGGCACTTCGTCATGTCGATGAACTGGATGAGGATGTCCTCGGCGAGGAACTTCGCGAGGCCCGCATCGAAGATCACGAGGCGGCCGTCGGCCTCGACGACCATGTTGCCGGGATGCAGATCGGCGTGGATGAAGCCGTGCTCGAAGCACATCTTGAACATCGCCGTGCGGATCGCGAGCGCGAGCTTCGCGCGCTTGGCGTCGGTGAAGTCCGCGGGGAGCGCGTCGACCTTCGTGCCGCGCACGAACTCCATGACGAGGACGCGCTCGGTCGACAGCTCGGCGATGATCTCGGGGAACTTCACGTCGGCCATGCCGGCGAAGTTGTCGCGGAAGCGCGTGTAGTTCGCGGCCTCGATCCGTAGATCGGTCTGCTCGTGGATCGCGTCGACGAAGTGCTTCGTGTGGCCGACCGGATCGTTCATCCGCCACTTCTTGCGGAGCGCGATGAGCTTCGCGCCGCCGAGGAGGAGCGTCGCGTCGCGTTCGACCTGGCGGCGCACGCCGGGGCGCAGGACCTTGACCGCGACCTCGCGGCCGTTCTTCAGGTGCGCGCGATGCACCTGCGCGACGGAGGCGGCGGCGACGGCTTTGTCGTCGAAGTCGGCGAAGATCTCGCCGACCGGCTTGCCGAGCTCCTCGGTGATCGTCGCGGCGACCTTCGAGTACGCGAACGGCGGTAGCTTGTCCTGCAGGCCGCGCAGCTGCGCGATGACCTCGGGTGCGAACAGATCGGGGCGGGTCGACATCACCTGGCCGAGCTTGATGAACGTCGCGCCGAGCGACGTCATGCCCTGGCGCAGCGTCCAGCCGCGGAGCGTGCCGAGCGCGCGTTGCTTGCGCGGTCCCCAGAGGAACAGCGTCCCGATCCGGCCGAACAGGTAGAGCCACCCGAGGACGAAGACGACCAGGAAGACCCAGACGACGTGCAGCGCATTGCCGACGAAACGCAACGGTTCCGACAGTACTCCGAACAAGCCCCAATACAAACGTCCGGTGGCTGGACGCGGGCGTCCGGTGGGCGGACGGTGCCGGACGGGTTTCGCGAAATCGTCGTCGTGATCTCACGCGGTTAACGTTGGCTCGGCGAGTGCTGGGTGGCGCCGCATGATGATGAAACGAGTGATGTCATGGAGCGTCGCCATCGCGGCGCCCCTCGGAGCGACGACGGCGTTCTGGGTTGTCTTCGGATTGTGCGTCGGCGCGATCGGATGTGTCGACGGCCCGTACGAGCCGCCGGAACCGGCGTCGCGCGTGTTCGCGCACTGGGATCCGCTCGCGTGCGGCGAGCCGCATCGCGTGGTGATCGATCTCGAGGACGAGGGTGGGGCGCCGCTCGCGTCATCCGCGCCGTGCAATCGCGGCGGGCTCACGCTCGGCGCGAATCACTGGGGGCGTTACCGCGGCCAGATCTATGCGTGGCACCTGGACGAGGATCCGACGAACGAGACCTCCGTCTCTCTCACGATCGATGCGGAGGTAATTCATTGGCAGATCGATGCGCCTTGAGTGCGCGCACGATCGCGGGCTCGATCTGGAACGTCGCGAGGACGGCATCGAGCTCGGCCTGCGCCGCGGCGTCGAAGCGATTGACGCGCTTGCCGAGGATCAGCTCGTTCTTCGCGCTGTGCTCCCAGCCGACGAGCTCGGTGACCGTGACCTTGTAGCCGTTCGCGCGCAGCGCGAGCGCGCGGACGACGTTCGTCAGGTGCGATCCGAGCTCGCGCCGATGCAGCGGGTGCTCGAACAGCGCGGCGACGGCCGCGTCGGAGGGCTTGCTCTTCTCGAGCTGGCGCGCGACCTCGGCCTGGCAGCACGGCACGACCGCGACGTGATCCGCTTCGCGCGTGATCGCGAGCGCGAGCGCGTCGTCGGTCGCGGTATCGCACGCGTGGAGCGCGGCGACGATCGCGGGACGACCGTCGAGCTTGGTCGCGGCGATCGCGCCGGTCTCGACGCGGAATCGCTCCTGCCCGAAGCGCTTCGCGCGCTCCGCCGCTTTGTCCGACAGCTCGGGACGCGATTCGATCGCGAGGAGCGTGCCCTTGCCGGCGGGGCCGAGCACGAGCTCGTAGAGCAGGGCGCCCAGGTAGCTCTTTCCGGCGCCGCAGTCGACGATCGTCGGGTTCGCGTTGCGCGCGAGCGCATCGTCGAGCGCGGGCTTCATGAGCCCGACGAGATGCCGGATCTGCTTCAGCTTGCGGCGCGCGTCGGCGTTCAGGTGACCGTCGCGCGTGAGGAGGTGCAGCTCCTGGAGGAGCTCGATCGACATCCCCGCCGGTACTTCGGGATCCGTGCGCGGGTCGTGTTTCACCCGCGCTGTATAGCCTCTTTAGCCCTCGGTGCGATTCCACGCGGCGGCCCAACGCGCCTCGACGGCCTCGTTGGTGACGCTGCCGCCCGAGCCGCGACCGGGGATCGCCATGTAGCTCTGGTTGTCGCTCGTGACGATGACGATCGCGCCGTCCTCGTCGGTCGCGAGCTGCTTCACGCCGGTCGTGTCGGCGAGCACGATCGCGAGCCAATCGAGATTTCCGGTCTCGATCGTCGCGTCGACCTCGCTCACGACCACGGTCTTCACGATCGAGCGCGCGTCGGTCTTCGCGACGACGCGATAGGCGTGCTCGCCGCGCGTGATCGCGAACGTGATCTCGTGTCCGGAATCGCCCGTCGCGCGCACCCAGTCGATCGAGTCGGCGGACGACAGCGTTTCGGCGAGCTTCACCTGCGCGATGCGCGGGCTCATCACGGGATCCGCCGGAGCGGCGACCGGACGCGACACGGCGACGGCAATCGACACCAAGGGACCGAGGAGAGCGAGCATATGCTCTTCCGTAAGTGCGACCGCCATGCCGGGCGGGAACCGCCAAGGTATCCACGGGTTACATCCGTGCGTGTCCGGTTAGACGCAACCGCACGTGTCCGTTCGGAGCGTGCGCACTCGGCGGATGACTGATCGTCGACCGTCCGCTTCCCGCGGTTACCGAACCAGTAGCGTGCGGTTCTGCGTGCTGACGACCGTGCCCGACGAGTTGCGAATCTTCACGACGAGCGCGCGGTTGCCGAGCCCGTTGAACTTGTAGCGAACCGCGCCGCGCGCGCTGCGCGTCACCGAGCTGTCGAGATCGGTGAGCAGTGTGCCGTCCGCAGTGACCTCGAGCGTGCGCCATGTGGAGCCCGGGCGCTCCCAGCCGATCTCGTACTCGTGCTCGGTGCCGGTCTGCCGCACGAAGATGCCCGAGCCCGACTGCGAGTCGATGATGCCGTTGCCGAGCGACACGACCGCGCCGGTCGACGAGATCCCGCGCGCTTCGATCGCGCGGTTCGGCGTCGCGACGTTGAACACGTAGTGCAGCGAGCCTTCGCCACTCGCATCCATCGTGGCCGCGCCGATCAGGTAATCCTCGACGCGCAGCTCGACCTTCGCCGTGCCGGCCGGCGCCGTCACCGAGAAGTCGTAGCTGCCGTTCGTGTTGCGGATCCAGCCGAAGTCGATCGTCTTCGGCGGCGGCGGCGTGCCGGTGCCCATCGCGAACGCGCGCAGCTCGGCGAGCGAGCCGTTGAACTTGTTCGAATCGACACCGCCGCTGATCCCCGGGATCGATCCCGAATCGGTGTGCTGCCAGAACGTCCAGCGCGCCCATGGCGCCGGCAGATCCGGACACAGCGACGTGTACTGCGCGATCCACAATGGATTCCCCGCGAACGACGTCGGGCCACCGACCTCGTCGCGCCAGAAGTACTTGCCCGTGTACACGATCGGCTTCACGTGCAGCGCGCCCTCGACGCGATCGACCCACGTGCGCACGCGCGCCGCGACCGTCGCCGCGGACAGGCCGCCCGCGTCTTCGACATCGATCACCGGCGGCAGATCGCCCGGCGTGTACGTGCCGATCGCGGCGATCATCATGTCGGCCTGCGTCGTCACGTTCTGCGTCGGCCGGAAGAACTGATACGCACCGCGGATGATCCCGTTCGCCTTCGTCGCGTTCCAGTTCGTCGTGAAGTACGCGTCGCGATAGTTCGCACCGTCGGAGAGCCGGACGAACGCGAACTCGACGCCGGCGGCTTTCACCTTCGGCCAGTTGATCGCGCCTTGCCACTTGGAGACGTCGATGCCCTTCGTGGTCTCGCCGCTCGCGCACACGCGCGCGCGCAGATTCGGATCGCCGGTCTCTTCATCTCCCGATGCGTCGTCGGAAAGATTCGATCCCGCCGGTGCATCGTCCGGAACTTCACCGGCACAACCAGATGCGATCGCGAGCAACGAAACGAGCAAGACATTGCGCATGCGAAGTCCCTCCACGGCTTCGCATTCAGCAACGCACATGCCGTCACGCGTCGTCGCGTAACTCACGCGATCGCACGCGTACGCCGATGTGGGACGCAAACGATCGTCTGCGCTGGATCGAATTCAGCTCCGATTACCGATACACAGGCACGATGTAGGTTGCTCGTGCCGATACACAGCTACGATGTAGGTTTCGCAATGATCTCGCGCAGCTGCGTTGCTCGACTAGCGCACTGCCGTGCGCAATGCGGCCTGTCGCGCGCGGAACGCACGCGTCTTCACGGCAGCCACGGACACGCCGAGCTCCTTCGCGATCTCGGTCTCGGTGCGGCCTTCACCGTAGCGCTTCCAGAACACGGCCGGATATTTCGCGCCGAGCTGCGCGACCGCATCGGCGACGAGATCGAGCTCGCGTCGCGCGATCACGTCGCCGCGAACGTCGGTCGGCGCCATCTGGCGATCGAGCAGCGGCGTGCCTTCACCATCGTCTCCGACGACGACACCGCTCGCGGGCATCTCCGCGCGACGACGGCGCGCCCGACGAAGAAACATCAACGCGGCGGTCGCGGTGACGCGATAGAGCCACGTCGAGTAGCGCGATTCACCGCGAAACGAGTCGCGATAGCGATGCGCGAGCAACATCGCATCCTGCGTGACGTCTTCGGCATCTTGTTCGTCACGGACGTACTTCATCGCCACCGAACGGACATAGGCGCGGATCGCGTTGAGATCGGTTTCCCCTAATTCGAGTGCTTTCGACATCGTCGCTGCCCTCCTGCGTCACCATTACGCATGCGCTGTTCCACCGCAGTCCAAGGATCTGAACAAGCAAATCCAAATGGTTAGGACCCAGTGCACACCCCTCACCGTCCAGCGAGCTAGACACCGTCTAGACAGTTGGACAGACTGAAGCGTGGACGTGGATCGGAGCATCACAGGCAGTGCAGTTCGTCGCGTGCTGGTCGTCGATATCGACCCGGCGACGATCGCGCACGCCCGCGAAGCGCTGATCGGTATGGACGTCGAGATCGTCGCGACGCCTCCCGCCGCGCTCGATCGCATCGTCACCACGCCGTTCGATGTCGCGTTGCTCGATCCCTTGCTGTGCGGTCCGGACGACGATGCGGCGCTCGCGATCCTCCATCGCATGCGATCGGTCGCACCCGACACGGTCGTCGCGATCTGGTGCGATCAGCCGACGGTCGCGTTCGCGGTGCGCGCCATGCGCGCCGGTGCGCTCGACGTCCTGAAGAAGACCGCCGCGGATGCCGAGGTCCGTTCGGTGATCGAACGCGCGATCGCCCACGGCGCGCTCGCCCGCGAGGTGCGCCGGCTACGCCACGAGGTCGATCGCGCGCGCGGCATCGGCGACATGGTCGGCGAGTCGCCGCTGATGCGGCAGCTCCTCGCGATGATCGAGCGCGTCGCCGCGTCGGATGCGACCGTGCTCATCGTCGGCGAATCCGGCACCGGCAAGGAGCTCCTGTCGCGCACGATCCACCGCATCGGGCCGCGCGCCGACGGGCCGTTCGTCGCGTTCGACTGCTCGGCGCTCGCGCCCTCGCTGCTCGAGGCCGAGCTGTTCGGGCACGAGAAGGGCGCGTTCACCGGCGCGGCGCGCGCGCGGCGCGGCCTGTTCCGCGAGGCGAACGGCGGCACGATCTTCCTCGACGAGATCGGCGACATCGACGCGACCGTGCAGAACAAGCTCCTGCGCGTCCTGCAGGAGCGCGAGATCAAGCCGGTCGGCGGCGATCGGCCCGTCGCGATCGACGTGCGCGTCGTCGCGGCGACGAACAAGGATCTCAAGCAGCTCGTCGCACGCGGGCAGTTCCGCGAGGATCTCTACTGGCGCCTCGCGGTCGTGCCGATCCAGGTGCCGCCGCTCCGCGAGCGCAAAGAGGACATCTCGCACCTCGCGGCGCACATCCTCGCGAAGCGCCGCGGCGCGGCGAAGAGCTTCGGTGGCGGCGAGTCGCGCTATCCGACGCAGATCACCGGCAAGGCGCTCGCGCGGCTCGAGGCGTACCCGTGGCCGGGGAACATCCGCGAGCTCGAGAACGTCCTGTCGCGCGCCGCGATCCTGTGCGACGGCGAGACGATCCGCTCGCACGATCTAGACATGCTCGGCTCGCCGCACGCCGCCGGCGGCAAATCGACGATGCGCTCGAGCTCGGCGTCGACCGACGAGCGCGATCGCGTCGACCTCTCGATCGATCTCGATCGCCTCGGCGAGGACGAGAGCCTCAAGGACCTGACCGATCGGGCGGTCCGCGCCGTCGAGCGCGCGGCGGTGGCCGCCGCGTTGCGCGACGAGAAAAATCCGGCGGCCGCGGCGAAACGACTGGGCATCTCGCGCGCGTCGATTTACACCAAGATGAAGACGTACGGTCTCGCGACCGACGGGACCGCCACCGACTGATGCAGCGCCCACTCGTCACACCCACACGTCCGCGCGGCTGGATGGCGCTGGCGATGGTCACGTTCCTCGGTGGCATCGCGCTGGTCGTCGCGGCGCTCGGCTTCGGCGCGCACGAGGATCACTTCTGGCAGGGCATCGTGCTCCTCACGATCTCGGTGCTGCCGATCGTCCGGACCGTCGACGCGTTGCGTGCGCCCGTCTACCCGCGGTTCGATGTCGTCGCCGGGATGCTGTACGTGTCGCCGACGCGCGTCGTGCCACTCGCCGATCTCGGCGAGCTGGTGATCGAGAAGCGCCTCGAAACCGACGACCTACACATCTACTCGCACGGGCTCCACGCGCGCTACCTGGACAAGGCGATCATCGTCGAGTTCGATCCGGCGCGAACGCTCGCGTGCAAGATGCGGCTCGAGCGCGTGATGCTCGCGCATGCGTTCCGCCGCTTGCTCGCGACGCCCGAGGGTGAAGGTGCGATGCGCTCGGTCGATGTCACGCACGAGCTGCTGCGGCTCGCCGGCCAAGACGCGCAGCGCGCGTCGCTGGCGCTGAACACGCTCCTCATCGACGAGCACGATCCGGCCATCCGGCGCCGCGCCGCCTCGGTCAAGCTCGCGTAAGATGGCCGCGTGACCGAGTATCCCGTCGCGCGGACGAGCCAACTTCGCGCCGGCGATATCATCGCGGTCGTCGCCGGCGAGCTGCAGCTCGTGCTCGGGCGCGACGGCGATCGCTACTTCGCGATGCAGCGCAACTGCCTGCATCAGGGTGGCGACCTCGCCGACGGCATCGTGTCGCGCGGGCACATCGTGTGCCCGGTGCACGGGTGGCGGTTTTCGACCGAGACCGGCTGCCACGAGACCGCATCGTATTGTCTGCAGCGCTATCCCGTACGCATCGTCGACGATCAGATCTTTATCGAGGTGACATGACGAAACCGACCGTGACTCTCATCGAAGGCGATGGCATCGGACCCGAGATCACCGCCGCGACGCTGCGCGCGATCGAAGCCGCGGGCGGCCAGCTCGACTACGAGCGGCAGGACGCCGGCGCCGGCGCGGTGACCAAGCACGGCGATCCGCTGCCGGCCGCGACGCTCGCGTCGATCCAGAAGACGAAGCTCGCGCTCAAGGCGCCGCTCGCGACGCCGTCGGGCGGCGGCTATCGCAGCGTGAACGTGACGCTGCGCCAGCACTTCGACCTGTACGCGAACGTGCGGCCGGTGAAGACGATCCCCGGCGTGCCGTCGCGCTACGACAACGTCGATCTCGTGATCGTGCGCGAGAACACCGAGGATCTGTACGCCGGCATCGAGCACTACATCGACGCGCGGCGCAGCGCCGCCGAGTCGATCGCGATCATCACGCGCCACGGCAGCGAGCGGATCATCCGGTACGCGTTCGACTACGCGCGCCGGCTCGGTCGCAAGAAGGTCACGCTCGTCCACAAGGCGAACATCCTGAAGATGACGAACGGGCTGTTCCTCGAGTGCGGCAAGGCGATCGCGCCCGAGTACTCGGACATCCAGTTCGACGACATGATCGTCGACGCGACGGCGATGAAGCTCGTCGTGTCACCCGAGCGGTTCGACGTCATCGTGACGATGAACCTGTTCGGCGACATCCTGTCGGATCTCACCGCCGGGCTCGTCGGTGGCCTCGGCGTCGCGCCGGCCGCGAACATCGGCGGTGCCGGTGGCGCCGCGGGCAATGCGGACAGCTGCGCGATGTTCGAAGCGGTGCACGGCACGGCGCCCGACATCGCGGGTCGCGGCATCGCGAACCCGACGGGCCTCATGCTGTCCGCGGCGATGCTGCTCGATCACGTCGAGCAGCGCGACGCGGCGGCGAAGCTGCGCCGCGGGATCTTCGCGGCGCTCGCGAACGCCGCGACGCGTACGGGTGACCTCGGCGGCAAGCAGAACACCGCGAGCTACACCGACGCCGTCATCGAGCTGATGGGCTAAGGGCGATGGCGCGGAGTGGCCGGTGAGCGGACACTAGACTCGCGCGTCTAGTCCGACTTGTTTGTGAAGCGAATGGTCATCGTTGGCCGGCCACCGGACGAAAATGGGGTCGGGTTGCGAGGGTGTGCATTCGGGCTCACGAAGCAGTATGACGCGAGTGTCGTACTGTCCGGAAAGCGGACACGAGCACGAGCTCGGTTTCGGAGCACTCGGACAGAATTGTCGTGGTCAGTTTGGGCTAAGGCGGAAGATCGCGCCGGTGAGCTCGAGGATGTAGAGCTCGCCATCGGCGTCGATACCGAACGAGCTGATCTCGGCGAGCTGCGCCTGCTTGTCGATCGCGGGCTTCCACTCCCAGTGGTCGCGCACGTACCCGTTGGTGCCGCCGGGCGTCCACCTGAAGCTGCGTAATAAGCCCGTGCAGTAGTCGGCGTAGAAGTAGCGACCGACGAGCGCGGGCAGCGCCTTGCCGCGATACACGTACCCGCCGGTGACCGAGCAGCCCTGCTCGTGCGGATAGTCTGCCGCCGGCGCCGTGAACGCCTCGCGGTCGCAGGCATCTCCCTTCTTCGTCATGAAGCAGTGATTGCCCTCCACCACGTTCCAACCGAAGTTGTGCTTCCGGTACGGCTTCGTCGCGATGACGTAGACGTTCTCCCACAGGTTCTGCCCGACGTCGCCGATGTACAGGTTGTCGCCGTCGAACGAGAACCGCCACGGGTTGCGCACGCCGAGATGCAGGATCGACGCGGCGGACTTCGGATCGTCGACATCGAATTCGAGGATCTTGCCGAGCAGCGCCTGCGGATTCTGGCCGTTCTTGTGCGGATCGTTCGCGGCGCCGCCGTCGCCCATCCCGGTCCACAGCTTCCCGTCGGGGCCGAACGCGACCATGCCGCCGTTGTGGTTCGAGTACGGCTGATCGATCTTCACGATCTCGCGCGCGGACTTCATGTCGACCGCGTCCGCGTTCGCGATCTTGTATTCGACGATGTGCGTCGCGTCGTCGGCCGACGTGTAGTTGACGTAGAGCTTCCCGTTCTCGGCGAACTTCGGGTGAAACGCGAGGCCGAGCAAACCCTGCTCGTTGCTCGTCGAGAGATTGCCGATCTTGAAGAACGGCTTGTCGGACAGCTTGCCGTTCTCGAGCGTCCGGATCTCGCCGACGTGCTGGAGCACGATGAACAGCCGGCGGCGCGCGTCGCCCGGCGCGGTCGTGAGAAACACCGGGCGCGCGAGCCCGGTCGCGATGCGCTCGAGCTTCACCTTCGCGGCGATCTCCGCCGGCACCTGAAACAGCTCCGCCGTGCCCGGCGGTGGACCTGCCGGCGGTGGCTCGACGGGATTGCCGATCCCGCCGACGGTGGCGTCCGCCGGTGCCGGCGCGACGACGAGCGGCGGCATGTTGTGCTCGTTCTTCTTGCAGCCAAACCCGGCAACAACAGTCAGTAGTGGCAGCCCGAGTAGCCACGTCATCCCGCGCGAGGAGCGAATGGACACGGGTCGATGCTGGCACATCCCGTGCTCCAAGCCAGGCTGCTCATGCAGGTCAACGCGAACATCTCGAACCGCCTCGCGACCGCGATCCAATCGAACCCCGACATCCGGTCGTACTTCGAGTACTCGAACCACGGGATCGAGGTCGTCGCGGACGGGCTCAAAGAGGTCACGTTCGGCGAGTACCTGATCGAGTGCGGCGTGATCGATCGCTTCCAGCTGTTCCGCGCGCTCCAGATGCAGGACCGCGTGCCCGGCGTGCGCCTCGGCGAGGCCTGCGCGGCGCTCGGCTACATCTCGATCGGCGCGGTCGAGAAGCTGTACCAGCAGCTCTCCGGCGTCGAGACCGTCACGATCTGATCCCTAGAAATTGAACGGCATCGTGAACGTCAGGCCGGTCTTCGTCCTGAGCGTCTTGAGCTTCTTCATCGCGCGCGACGCGCAGTTCCCGAGCGCGGGATCGGGCGTTTCCTCGACGGTCACCGTCTCGGCGGTCCCGTCGGGTTTGACCTTCGTCTTGAGCTTCACGCGGCCGTGAACATCGGGCGACTTCTCGCCGCACTTCACGATCGCCGACTTGACGACGTTGACCGCCGCGCGGATGTCCGCCGCCGTGGGCGCCTCGGGCACGTCGCTGTCGCCGGGCGCCGACGGCTTCTTCCAGCCGCGCTTGCCCTCGCAACACGGGTGATCGAGGTTCGCGCCGAAGCACCCGACCTTGTCGCAATCGTCCGGCGGGATCGACGGTGGCCCCGTCTTCGCGTCGGCCGGCGTCACGGCCGGCTTGGTGATCACGATGTCCGCGGCGCTGCCGGCCTCGGCGGGCAACGGCGTCACCGGGACCTCGCCGCATTGCTCGTCGCGATACGACTTCGCGAAGTGATAGTTGCGCGGCTCGTCGTCGATCGTGATGTCCCACTCCAGCGGACGATCATCCGGCGGGTGGAGCTCGAACGTCGCGAGCGCGTTCGCCGGCGCGCCATCCGCGATCGCGCGCTGCCACAGCTTCGCGATCGTGCACACCGGCTTCGTCGGGATGCCCTCGCGTTCGAAGCACATCGCGCCTTGCAACGACGTCTTCGCGAGCTTGCCGGTCTCGTAGCCGATCGCCGGGCACGTGTCCGGCGGCGCCGGTGGTGGCTTGTCGACGACCGGCGCGCCGATCGGTCGCTTCGGATCGTCACCGGGAACCTCGAGGTGATAGCCGAAGTCGACGCTGGCCTTGCCGTACGTCGGATCGAGCATGCCGTCGGCGCGCACGTACTGCAGCCGGATCGCGGTCACGACGTACGGCTTCACGGCCGTCTGATACGCGAGCTCGACGATCCCGTCCGCGGACTGCGCGGCGGTCGCGGACGCCGCTGCATCGATCGGCGGGGCCACCGGCTTGGGTGCCGCGCCGGACCCACCGGACTTCTCCTTGCACGCACTCGCGCTCGCGACGATCGCGAGCGCGACGAGCGCCCAGGTGTTTGAGCTCGAACCAGGTTCGAGCGAGGTGCTCACGACGGGAGGCGCTCGCCGACCGAACCGCGGCTCGGCGCGGTGGGCGGCGGGATCGCGGGCTCCGGATCCGGCGTCGACGGTGGATCGCCGAGCGCGACGGCCAGCGCGTCGTCGATCTTCGTCATGAAGCGGAAGTCGAGCTGGTTGCGAACTTCCTCGGGGATGTCGAGCGTGTCCTTCTTGTTGCGCTCGGGCAGGAACACGATCTTGATGCCCGCGCGGTGCGCCGCGAGGACCTTCTCTTTGATCCCGCCGACCGGCAGCGCGTGCCCGCGCAGATCGATCTCGCCGGTGATCGCGACGTCGTTGCGGATCGGCCGCTTCGTGAACGACGACACGATCGCGCACGTCAGCGCGACACCCGCCGACGGACCGTCCTTCTTGATCGCGCCCTGCGGCAGGTGGATGTGCAGATCGCTGTTCGCGATCTTGTCGCTATCGATCCCGAGCCGCGCGGCGTTGCTGCGCATCCACGAGTACGCGGCGGTCGCGGACTCCTTCATGACGTCGCCCATCTGGCCGGTCAGGCGCATCTCGCCCTTACCCTGATAGACGCGCGTCTCGATGAACATGATGTCGCCGCCGACCGGCGTCCACGCGAGCCCCGTGATGACGCCGACCTCGGGCTTGCGCTCCGCGTTGTCCGACTGGAAGCGCGGCGGGCCGAGCATCTCCTCGAGGACCTTCTTCTCGACGGTGATCGTCGCGGTCGTGCCCTCGGCGACCTTGACCGCGGCGCCGCGGCACACGGCCGCGATCTCGCGCTCGAGGTTGCGCACGCCGGCTTCGCGCGTGTAGCTCGTGATGATCTCCGCGAGCGCCTCGTCGGTGAGCTCCATCTGCTCCTTGCCGATGCCGTGCTCGCCGAGCTGCTTCGGCAGGAGGTGGTTCTTCGCGATCGCGAGCTTCTCGACGCTCGTGTAGCCCGACAGCTCGACCATCTCCATGCGGTCGAGGAGCGGCTGGCTGATCGTGTCGATCTGGTTCGCGGTGCAGATGAACATCACCTTCGACAGATCAACCGGCACCTCGACGTAGTGATCGACGAAGTCCTTGTTCTGCTCGGGGTCGAGGACCTCGAGCATCGCGGCCGCGGGATCGCCGCGCATGTCGGCCGCGAGCTTGTCGATCTCGTCGAGGACGAACACCGGGTTCATCGTGCCGGCCTTCTTGAGGCCCGCGACGATGCGGCCGGGGAGGGCGCCGATATACGTGCGGCGGTGGCCGCGCACTTCGGCTTCGTCGCGCACGCCGCCGAGCGAGATGCGGACGTACTTGCGGCCGAGCGAAGACGCGATCGACTTGCCGAGCGACGTCTTGCCGACGCCGGGCGGACCGACGAGGAGGAGGATCGGGCCGTGCTTGTTCGGCGCGAGCTTGCGCACCGCGAGGAACTCGAGGATGCGGCGCTTCACCTTCTCGAGGCCCGAGTGCTCGGCCTCGAGGATCGCGCGCGCCGCGGAGACGTCCAACCGATCCTCGGTCGTCACGTTCCACGGGATCTCGAGGAGGTTCTCGACGTAGGTGCGCGCGATGTTGTACTCGGGCGAGCTCGACGCCATCTGGCTCATGCGCGACAGCTGCTTCTTCGCAACCGCGCGAACCTCGTCGGACATCTTGCTGTCTTCGATCTTCTTGCGCAGCTCGTCGATCTCGGCGTTGTCGTCCTGCTCGCCGAGCTCTTCCTGGATCTGGCGCATGCGATCGCGCAGCACGCGCTCGCGGTGCGTGCGGCTCGACTCGCCTTCGAGCTCGGCGCCGATGTCCGCCTTCAAGCGGAGCACGGTGGCCTGGCGCTCGAGCGACGGCACGACGCGCTCGAGGCGCTTCATCGTGTCGACCTCGACGAGCAGCGCGGTGAGATCGTCGCGCTCGAGCTCGAGGTACGGCGCGGCCGCGTCGACGAGCTTGTCGGGATCGGTGATCGCCTGGACCTGCGCGCGCGTCAGCTCGCCCTTGGGCTGGTTACCCTGCGCGGCGGTGTCCTTCGCGTCCTTGTCCTTCGCGGGCTCGCGCGACTGCGCGTCCGTCACGACGGCGAGGAGGTAGTCGCGGATCTTCGTCGTCGTCGCGGCGATCGCGTCGGGCGTCGCCGTCGTCTCCGGCTTGAGCGCGCTGACCGATGCGACGAGGAACGGCTCGGCGGCGACGAGCGCATCGATGTGCACGCGCTCGAGGAAGCGCATGACGCACGTGAACCGACCCGGCGAGTGCTTCACGACCTGGACGATCTCGGCGCGCACGCCGACCTCGTGCAGATCGCGCTGGCCCGGATCGCGGACCGCGGGGTTCTTCTGCGGGATGATGACGATCAGATTGTCATCGCGCGTCGCCGCTTCGATCGCGCGCACCGATGCTTCGCGACCGATCTCGAGCGGACCGACGTGGCCCGGCAGCTGGACCTCGGTCCTGAGCGGGATGACAGGGTATTGACCTGCGGTCTCGGTGTGCTTCGTCACTGGTGCTCCAAGTTTACGTCACTCGCGCGTTTTCTTCAGGCGGGCGACGAGCTGAACGAGTTGTTTCTTTTCTTCCTCGTCGAGATCGCCGGGAACATCGATCTGAATGGTCGCGTAGTGGTCACCGCCGTTGCGACCCTTGCCGCGCAACCGGAGCTTGCGGCCCGACGACGAACCGGGCGGAACTTTGATCTCCGCGCGTCCTTCGATCGTCGCGATCGTGGCCACTGTTCCCAACATGGCACGATCGAATGAAATGCGCACATCCGAGTGAACGTCGTTCCCGTCGACCCGCAGCCAGGTCCCGTCGCTCGCGCGAATCTTCGCCTCGACCTCGGCATCCTGGACGTCGCGTTGGGAGCGTCTCACCCGTGGGTCACCAGCGCTCGGTGCCCCATCGAAGTCGACGACGCGCACGCGCCCACCGCGGCCCTGCTGCGCACCGAAAAACTGGCTGAACAGATCGCCGAGGTCGAACACTCCCGGTCCACCCGGTCCACCGCCGAAGCCGCCCATCATGCGCGGATCCATCCCGCCGTTCGCGCGAATCTGGTCGTAGAGGTCGCGCTTCTTCGCATCGCCGAGCACGTCGTACGCGTTCGAGATGTCCTTGAAGCGCGACTCCTTCGCCTTGTCGCCGCCGGTCGAGTCCGGGTGGTACTGCTTCGCGAGCTTGCGATAGGCCTTCTTGATCTCGTCGGCCGTCGCCTTTTCGCTCACGCCGAGGGCCTTGTAGTAGTCCTTCGCCGGATCGAAATCGATCTGCTGCTGTTGCGCCATGGTCTATGCGGCCTCGGTCTTCGCCGCGCGCCGGAAGACCACACCGTCTCCGGACACGTCGGCTTCGATGTGATCGCCGGGGTGGAAGTCACCCGAGAGCAGATGGTTGGCGAGCGGATCGATCACGAGCTTCTGGAGGGCACGCTTCAAGGGTCGTGCACCGTAGACCGGATCGTAGCCAGCCTCGGCCACGCGGGCGACCGCCTGATCGGTCAGTCCGAGCGTGATCCCGCGTTCCGCGAGCAGCTTGTCGAACCGCGCGAGCTGGATCCGCACGATGCGGCCGAGCTGCGATTCGCCGAGCGGCTCGAAGAAGATCACCTCGTCGATGCGGTTGAGGAGCTCCGGCCGGAACGTGCCCTGGAGCTCGCGCATCGTCGCCGCTTCGACCTCGGATCGATTCGACGCCGTGAGCTTCAGGAGGTGCGCGCTCCCCACGTTGCTCGTCATGATGACGACCGTGTTGCGGAAGTCGACCGTGCGGCCCTGACCGTCGGTCAGGCGACCGTCGTCGAGGACTTGCAACAGCACGCTCCACACGTCGGGGTGCGCCTTCTCCATCTCGTCGAGGAGGACGACCGAGTACGGGTGGCGGCGCACCGCTTCGGTGAGCTGACCACCCTGATCGTAGCCGACGTAGCCCGGAGGCGCGCCGACGAGGCGAGACACCGTGTGCTTCTCCTGGTACTCGCTCATGTCGATCCGCACGACCTGATTCTCGTCGTCGAACAGGAACTCGGCGAGCGCGCGTGCGAGCTCGGTCTTGCCGACGCCCGTCGGGCCGAGGAACAGGAACGAGCCGATCGGCCGGTTCGGATCCTTGAGGCCGGCGCGCGCGCGACGCACGGCGGCGGCCACGGCGGTGACCGCCGCGCTCTGACCGACCACGCGCTGCGCGATGCGGTCCTCCATCTTCGTCAGGCGCTCCACTTCACCCTCGAGCATCTTCTCGACCGGGATGCCGGTCCACTTCGCGACGATGCCGGCGATGTCATCGGGCGTGACCTCCTCGCGGAGGAACGATCCGCCGGCGCGCATCGCGTCGACGGTCGCGGTGTCCTTCGCCAGCTCGCCTTCGAGCTGCGGGATCGTGCCGAACTTGATCTCCGATGCGCGCGCGAAGTCGCCGGTGCGCTGGAGGCGCTCGGCCTCGGTGCGCATCGTCTCGAGCTTCGCCTTCTTGTCCTTGAGGCCGCGAATGACGTCGCGCTCGTGCTGCCACTTCACCTTCATCGCGGACGCCTGCTCCTTGAGCTCGGCGATCTCGCGCTCGACGATCGGCAACCGCTTCTTGCTGTGCTTGTCGTCCTCGCGCTCGAGGGCGGCGCGCTCGACCTCGAGCGTCATCACGCGGCGCTCGAGGTTATCGATCGGCGTCGGGACGCTCTCGATCTCCATCTTGAGGCGCGACGCGGCCTCGTCGACGAGATCGATCGCCTTGTCCGGCAGCTGACGCGCCGGGATGTAGCGATGCGAGAGCCGCGCGGCGGCGACGAGCGCCGCATCGCGGATGCGAATGCCGTGGTGGACCTCGTACTTGTCCTTCAGGCCGCGGAGGATCGCGATCGTCGCGTCGAGCGACGGCTCCTCGATCATCACCGGCTGGAAGCGGCGCTCGAGCGCCTTGTCCTTCTCGATGTGCTTGCGATATTCGTCGAGCGTCGTCGCGCCGATGCAGCGCAGCTCGCCGCGTGCGAGCGCGGGCTTCAAGAGATTGGCCGCGTCGTTGCCGCCTTCGGCGGCGCCCGCCCCGACGAGCGTGTGCAGCTCGTCGATGAACATGATGACGGTGCCCGCGGCCGACGAGACTTCCTTGAGAACCGCCTTGAGGCGCTCCTCGAATTCGCCGCGATACTTCGCGCCGGCGATCAGCGCGCCGAGATCGAGCGAGACGATCTTCTTGTCGCGCAGCGACTCCGGCACGTCGCCCGACGCGACGCGCTGGGCGATGCCCTCGACGACGGCGGTCTTGCCGACGCCGGCTTCACCGACGAGCACGGGGTTGTTCTTCGTGCGGCGCGACAGGATCTGGATCGTGCGGCGGATCTCCTCGTCGCGACCGATCACCGGATCGAGCTTGCCGTCCTTCGCGAGCTTCGTGAGATCGCGGGTGTAGCGCTCGAGGGCTTCGTACTTCGCTTCCGGATCGTCGTCGACCACGCGCTGGTTGCCGCGCACGAGCGCGAGCGCTTCGAGGATCTTCGCGCGCGTCGCACCGGCGTTCTTCAGCGCGTCCGCGGCGGCGGTCTTGCCGTCGGCGAGCGCCATGAGGAAGTGCTCGGTCGAGACGAAGTCGTCCTTCATCTCGGAGGCAGCCTTGCCGGCGGCTTCCCACGTATCTTTGAACGCGCGCGAGGCATCGACATCGAGCGCCGAGCCGTGGACGCGCGGGTTCTTCGCGAACGCCTTGTCGAGGTCGGCGCGGATGATCCGCGCGTCGGCACCGAGGCGTTCGAGGACGCGCGGCACGACGCCGCCGTCCTGATCGAGGAGGGCGACGAGGAGATGCTCGGGTCCGATCTCGGCGTGGTGACGCGAGATGGCGGCTTCGCGCGCGGACGCGAATGCCTCGCGCGCCTTCACGGTGAGCTGGTCGAGTTTCATGCGCGCAACGTAACAACGCTTACAACACGCGCAAGGCGATCAGACCGCGCCGAGAGCGGCGCCGGCGGGGGTGCCGTCGGCGGCGTCGCGCAGCTTCGCGAGATCGAACAATCCCCGACGGCCGAGCTCGGCGATCGCCGTCGACGCCGACGCCAGTTGCAGGCGACCGTCGCGGTTCACGAGCTCCCCGAGCGCGGCCGCCACGTGTGCGGGCGCGCCCTCGCCGAGAGCCCGAGCTAGCCGACCGGCCAGGTCGGTGTCCCCGACGAGCGCGGCTGCGATGAAGGCGTGGGCGAGCGACGATTCGGCGATCTTCTGACCCTTGGTGAACGCGTCGTGCTGCGCGAGCTCGGTCGCGACCTCGACGAGCGAGCCGGGGTCATCCGCGCGCCAGTACACGTCGAGGAGGCGGCGCAACGTCGGGACGTGGGTCGGGTCGAGATCCGAGGCGCGCAGGAACACGTCGTCGGCGCGGTCGACGTCGCCGAGGTGAACGAGGACGACCTCGCCGAGCTCGTACAGGCGATCGGCGCGCTCCGCGACGGTCGGCGCGAGCGGGACGAGCTGGTAGAGGTAGCGCGTCGCCGCGCCCCAGTCGCCCTGCACGATCGCGATGTCCGCGAGCGCCTCGAGCGCGCGCGTCTCGTGCGGATGATCGCGAACGATGTGCTCGAGGTGTGTCGTCGCGCGCTCGAGATCGCCGACCTCGCGGAGGAGCCCGACGAGCGCGAAGTGCGCCGCGAGCCGGCCCTCGTGATCCTCGAGCGGGACGAGATCGAGCGCGACCCGCGCCGCCCCGATCGCGGTCTCGAGATCGCCGAGCCGCGTCGCGAGCTCCTGTACCCGGAGCACGAAGTCGCGGCGGCCGGGTGCCGACGCGACGGCTTGCCGGGCGAGCGCGAGTGCTTCGTCGTCGCGATGGAGCTTCTCCGCGATGATCGAGCGACGGTTCGCGAGCTCGTCATCACCGAGGAGCGACTCGCCGGTGCCGAGGTCGCGATAGATCATGTCGGCCGTCGCGTAGTCGCCCTGGCGGAACGCGAGCCCACCGCGCGCGTCGAGCGCGTTGATGTGTCCCGGGTCTTCGATCAGCGCGAGGTCGTACGCGCGCGCGGCCTGCTCGAGCTGACCGACCTCGTCGGCGAGCTGCGCGACATCGAGCCAGATGCGCGCGCGCTCCTCGGCGGCGTCCGCATGCGTCGCGCGCACCGTCGTGATCTCGGTGAGCGCGGCCAGGTCGCCGGTGCCGTGGTGCGCGATCGCGAGCGTGCGGAACGCGAGCGCGTTGCCGGGCTCGTCCTTCCACAGCTGGTGCGCGAGCTCGCGCGCGGCATCGAGATCGCCGGCGGCTTCGGCGCACTCGAGCTTCGTCGCGAGATCGGTCTCGGGAGCGGCCTTCGCGGCGGCGTCGCGGCACCGCGCGGCCGCTTCGACGATCGATGCGCGATCGATCGGCCGGGCGATCGGCGCGGCCTCGTCGTAGAGCCGCGCGGCGTCGAGCATGCGGCCCTGCGCTTCGTAGCGCTTCGCGAGCGGAAGCTTCGCCGCCGGGATGGTCGGATCGAATGCGAGCGCCTGTTCGTAATTGACCTGCGCCTGATCCGGATCGTCGAGCTTCTCGTCGTAGATCAGCGCGAGCTCGAGATGCAACGCGCCGCGATCGCGCGGTGTCGGGGCCGATGCGATCTCGCGATACAGGAGCGACGCGGCGAGCGCCCACTCGCTCCGCACCATCGCGGAGATGCGCAGCTGATACGCGATCTCGGGATCCGCGGGGGCGCATGCGTGCGCTTCCTTGAGGCAGCGATAGACCTCGCCGTCCTTGCCCTGCGAGTTGCGATACAGCCGCGCGCGGCGCTTCCACAGGGTCGCACGCGCGGCCTGATCCTCGACGATCGCGAGCTGCCGGCCGATCGCTTCGGACGCGGCGGTGAGATCGTCGGTCTGGAGGTAGAGCCGCTCGAGCATCTCGAGCGCGGCGAGATCCTCGTTCTCGTCGTCGGACGCCGCCGCGGCTTCCGCCGCCGCGATCGCACCCGCGACGTCGCCCTCGTCGAGCCGCTGCTGCGCGCGGGCGATACCCGGAATCTTCGACGCGATCTCCCCCGACACGATCGTGTCGTCCTTGCCGAGCGCCTCGGCGCGCGCCGCAGCCCACTGCCGGCGATCGTCGGGATACTCGGGCGACCCCGCGACGCGCTCGTAGAGCTCGCGCGCGGCGATCGTGTCGTCGGCGGCGGCGAGCGCATCGGCGAGCGGCATCCACACGTTCGCGAGCTCCGGATCGGCGGCATGTGCGCGCGACCACATCGACGCGGCCTTCACCGGATCGCGGTTCGAGCGTGCGACTTCACCGAGCGCATGCAGCGCGAGCGCCTGCGTGCGGCCCTTCGCCTGGCGCGACGCCTCCTCGAGGATCGTCTTCTTGAGCGCGGGTTCGCGATCGCCGAGATGCGCGAGCACCGCGAGGTAGAGCGACGTGTCGTCGGGATTGCGCCGCCACGCGCCGAGGAGCAATTCGCGATCGGCGGCGGCCGCGGCGAAGTTGATCGCGTTCGCCTGCTCGGAGGCCGAGCCCGTGACGACGATCGAGATGTCGTTGTAGTCCTCGGTCTCGGCGCCGATCGCCTCGCGCAGCTCCTTCGCTTCATCGCGCAGCTCGGCGGATTCGGTCGCGGTGACCTGGGCGGCGCGCTGCTCGAGGTCGCGCGCGAGCGCCGCCTTGCGCTGGACCTCGGCGCGCAGGTGGTTGCGAAGATCGCGGATCTCGTCGGGGACCGGCGCGTCGGGGCGATGTGCGAGCGTCTCGTCGAGCGCGGCGAGCGCGTCGGCATCGCGGCCGCCGCGGGCGAGTGCGGTCGCGAGCGACACGGTGTCGGCGGTCGAGCGGCGCTCGACATCGATCAGATCGAGCGCGGTCGCCGCGACATCCCACGCGAGATGCGTCGAGGCTTCGCTCGCGAGCAGGCGAAGCGTCGCGTCGCGCCGGCGCGATGCGCCGAACGCATCGGCGGCGGCGAGCATCGTGGTGCGGCCGCGCTGCGCGTCTTCGATCCGATCGTAGTAGACGTCCGCGAGCTCGAGGAGAACGTCCCCGCGCCGGCCTCCGGTATGCAGCTCGGCGAGCGTTTGGAGATGCTTCGCCGCGGCCTCGTAATCGGACAGCTCGTGGGCCAGCTCGACGAGCTCGCGTACGACGGCCTTGTCACCCGGATTGACGTGGTTCGCCGTCTCGAGCGTCGCGAACGCTTCGGCGAGCTTGCCCTCTTTGCGCGAGCGCGCGGCGGCGTCGCGCAAGGACAGCGCGCCCTTCGCGCCGGCGTCGGCGGAGATCCGGCCGGACTGCGTGTTCTCCTCGGCGTCGCCGCTGCCCGTGCGCGCGGGAACGGCTTCACCGCGCAGGCGCGCGAGCGCGTTCTGGATGAGCGACGGATCGTTGCGCGTCGCCGCCGCGATCGACGTCTCCGTCGACGCGGCGACGAAGCCCGTCGCCGTCGGTTGCGAAGTCTCGGGCGCGATGGGGATGGGCCCGCTCGCCGATCCGGGCAGGTGAAACCCGAGCGCGGCGCGCTCGAGCGCGGGCTTCGCGAGCTCGCGCACGCTGTCGAGCTGACCCGCGTCGAGCTGGCCGACGAGCTCGGCGAGCTGGTTCGCGGCGGTCTGGCGCTCGCGGATCACCGTCGGGAGATCGCTGCCGGCGTCGCCGGGTAGCTCGCCGGCGAGCTGCGCGAGACCGCCGGCGGCTGCGGCGAGCTGACCCTCGTTGCGCAGGTGCTGCGAGACGAACTTGAGCGACGGCCGCCACATCGGATCGATCTCGAGCGCGCGTTGATGCGTCGCGAGCCCGACGTCGGCGCGCCCGAGCTGCGCCTGAAGATCGCCGAGCCGGCTGAGCAAGGGCTTCTGCCGCTGCGGATGCCGCGCGGTCGCCGCGACCTTGCGACCGAGGATGACGGACACGCGCTCGATGTCACCGCGCGCCCGCCACGCGAGCTCGAGCGCGTCGAGCGCGGGCAGGTGGGTATCGGAGATCCGCAGCGCGGCTTCGAGGCAGCGGATCGCGTCGTCGTCGTGCGTGTCACCCGCGGAGCGGCGGAACAGCTCGCCGGCGCGATACATCGCATCGGCGCGCGCGCTCGCAGAGCTGTCGACGGCGAGCGACGCGAAGCTCTCGAGCGCCGACGCGCTCGCGGCGAGATCGCCGGCGCGCTCGGCGAGATCCGCGAACAGCTTGAGAGCGAGGCCGCGAAGCTCGGGTGTCGTCGCGCGGATCAGCGCGTTCGAGCTCGTCCCGTCGCTCTGCGTGTTGCCGTCGCGCAACGCGAGGGGACGCAACGCTTCGATCGCCTGCTGCGGATCACCCGTGCGATCGGCCGCGACGGCGAGGCGATAGCGGAACATGCCTTCGCGATCCGCATCGGCGCGCCAACCGGTGTTCGAGCTCGAACCAGGTTCGAGCGAGGAGAGATCGACGAGCAAGCCCTTGTACGCGCGGATCACGTCGACCCACGCGCGCTGGCGCCACGCGGCCTCGCCGAGCGTGACGAGGACCTCGCGCCGCAGCTTCGTCGGCACGTCGGTCATCATCGGCTGCGCGATGCCTTCTTCTTCCATCGCCGCGTGGGCGCGCGCACCGTGGGGCAGGGCGGCGGCAGGCTCGTCGGCGGCGAGCCACGCCGCGGCGGCGGCGGTCTCGACCTCGATGCGCTCGGACGCGCGCTCGGCGAGCTTCGCGAGCGCGGCGAGCGCCTGGGCGCGCGCGCGTTGATCGCCGGAGCTCGCGAGCAGCTCCGCCTCGAGGCGGTACGCGCGCCGGCGCGTCATCACGCTCTCGGGGTCGTCGGGATTTCCCATCGCGTCGATCGCGGCGACGGCCTCGTGCAGATCGGCGAGCGCGGCCGCGAGATCGGGCGTGCGTTCGCGGCGGCGAACCTCGGCGCGACGAACGAGGAGCTGCGCGCGCTCGTGCGGCGGCGGGCGCGTCGCGAGCAGCGCGTCGATCCAGCGCCGCTCGGAGACGGCGTCGTCGCCGCCCTTCGTCGATCGATCGAGGAGCGTGCGCGCGGCATCGCGCGCGATCTCGGGTGCGTGGGCCTGCGCGAGATCGTGCGCGCGTTGCAGCTCGACGTTCGCGGCGGCGGCCTGCCCGGAGCGCTCGAGGAGCCCGGCGCGCGAGACCGCGAGCTGCGCGGCGCGCGTCATCAGGCGCTGCGTGACCGGTGGATCGGTGACGTTCGGCGTGCGTGTCGTCGGACCGCTGGGAATCTCGTCGGCGGCGAGGCCGACGAGCGAGGCGATCGCGGTGTCGAGCTCGGCGGCGGCGTGATCGCGATCGTGCGTCGCCTCGGCGATCTCGGCGAGCACGGCATGCGCTTCGGCGGCGGTCTCGCCACCGTCGGTCGTCGCGCGGCGCAGGCTCGACCGCGCCTCGTCGGGGCGACCGAGTGCGACGAGCGAGCGAGCGAGCTCGAGCTCGTGTCGCGCGGCGGTCGACTGGTGCAGCCCGAGACCGCGGAGCCGCTCGTAGAGATCCGCGGCGGCCGCGTGATCGTTGCGCGCGGCCGATGCGCGCGCGAGCCCCGCGATCGCGTCGGACTGCAGCGCGTCGAACGCGAGCGCGCGACGCCACGCGGTCTCGGCGTCGGTCATCGCGGGGAGCGTTTCGTCGAGGGCGAGGAGCGTCCCGAGCGTCGCGTGTGCCCGCGCGGCGGTTCGATGATCGCGACGCGCCTCGGCGAGTCGCGCGACCTCGCGCCACGCGAGGATCGCGGCGGGGCGATCGCTCGACGCGAGGATCGTCGCGGTCATCTCGTGGATGGCGGGATCGTCGGGCGCGAGCGCGGTCGCGGCGGCGAGCTCGAGCTGCGCGCTCGCCGCATCGCCGAGGTGATGCGCGAGCACGTCCGCGAGGCGAAGCCGGAGCTGCACGGCGCGCGCGACGTCCGCGGTGATCACGACGCGCGCGCGCACGAGACGCACGAGCTCGGCCCAGCGTTGCTCGTCGACGAATCGATCGGCGAGCGAATCGGCGGCCTCCGCGGAGCCGGGATCGTGCTCGAGCGCGAGCTGATACAGCGCGGTCGCCGCCTTCGGATCGAGGACGCGGAGGAGGCGCGCCCCGGCGAGGGCGGCGAGCGCGGCCTGATCGTCGTCGCCGTCGGCGCTCGCGAGGTGCGCGAGCTGCGCGAGGTGTGTCGCGGCTTCGCGCGCGTCACCCTGCGCGAGCGTGATCGACGCGAGCGCGGCATGCGCGGCGGCCCAGCGCGGCCAGCGCCCGAGCGCCTGGCGCGCGAGCTCGATCCCGTCGAAGAACCACGCGGGGCGCGCGGCGGCGAGCGCGAGGATGCGCTCGAGCAGCAGCGGCTGATCGGGACCGCCCGCGGCGAGGAGCGCGCGATAGCCGCGCATCGCTTCCTCGAGGTGACCCTCGCGCAGCTCCTGATCGACGGAGTGCATGAGATCGTGGGCGGCGGCGAGCTGTTGCGTTGCCGGGCGCACGCCGAGGTTTCCGGAGCGCGTGCCGGTCGGGCCGTAGCCGACCTCGATCGTGCCGCGCCCGATGCGAATGCCGACGAGCTCGATCTCGCCGACCGCCGGGAGCCGCCAACCCGACGGCGGCATCAGCTGCCAGAGCACGCCGCCGACGAGATCGATCTCGACGTCGCACAACCCACGCGCGTGCGGTCGATCGACGACACCGGGTGCGTCGGTCGCGCCGAGCAGCGCGACGAGGATGCGATCGGCGATCACCGGACCGGGCGTCGGGAGATGCCCATGCACGCGCACCGTCGACGCGAGCGCGCGGAGATGCGTGCCCGCGTTCACGAGCGTGATGCGGAACGACACGTCGGCGGCGGCGAGCCCGTCGGACGCGCGCGCGCGAACCGAAATGAACCCGTCGCCGATCTTCGCGGAGAGCTGGTTGATGCCGAGCCCGGCGAGCTGGCGGCGAACGGCGTTGACGCGATCGTCGACGGTCTCGCCGCCGGCTTGCAGCGCGAGCGAGCGCAACCGCGTGCGGCGGCGTTGGAAGCGCTCGGCCGCGCCGGCGCCCGGATCGGTGCCGAGATCGGAGACCTCGAGCTCGAGGCGCTCGACGAGAAGCCCGGTGGCGACGCCCTCGATCCCGCCGACGCGCACGTCGGAGAGCACGAGACGGCCGACCGCTCCCGTTGCTTGAAACGTGAACGGTAGACGCCTCGACGCGTTGGGCTCCCCAGCGAGCACGGTATGAAACTACTACGCGGGGAGGTGCGGGGGCAGGGGCAGGGTTCGATTACCGGAAGTACATGCAGGGCGAGTAGCCCGATGGAACCGGCTTGCCGTTCTCGTCGACGCCATCGCGCACGATCTCGGCCGACGGAATGATCCGCTCGTCCTTCGCGAGCTGCGTGCACTTGTGCTTGAGCCAACCGTCGACGAGCGCGCGTGCGCGCGACTGGCGGAGGCGCTCGACCTCGGTGTCGGCGGTCTTATCGAAGTCGGTGACGAGCCCTTCCTGCCGCGCGATCAGCTGGACGGCGACGAACGTGCCGTCCGACTCGTAGACGCGGCGGCCGAGCATGCCGGGCTGCAGCTCTTCGAAGAGGACCTTCGTCATCTCCTTGGCGCCCGGGGCACCCTGCATCTTCGCGTCGCGCGGCGAGCCGGCGACGTGCTTGACCTTGGGCTTCTCGACGTCGGCGAACATCGGCAGCTGATCGGTCGACGCGACGAGCGTCGTCGTATCCGGCGGCAACGCACCCGGGCCGGGCGGTGCGCCCGCCGAGCCAGCGCCGCTGCCACTACCCGTCGCCGAGCCCCCGCCGACCGCGGGAACCGTCGCCGAACCCGTCGCCGAGCCGGTTCCCGTCGCAGAGCCCGAGCCGGTTCCGGTCGTGCCCGTCTTCGCGGCAGTCGCCGAGCCGGTTGCAGAGCCGGTCTTCGCGGCAGAGCCGTTCGTCGGCGCAGCCGAGCCTGCACCGGCGGCGGAGCCCGAGCCACCGCCGGCGCCGTCCGGGCCCGCCTTCCAACCTGCGAGCTCGTCCTTGCCCTCGAACGTCCAGCCGCCATCGTCGCGACGGATCAGCGAGCCGTGACCCTCCTGCTGCTTCCGCATCATTTCTTCGAGCATCTTGCGCTGCTCCGGCGGCAGGTGCTCCATGTCCATCGGCGGCGGCGGCTCCTTCTCGAACATCTGGTCGAGGTTCTTGCCCGTGCCCGCGCGCGCGTTCTCGAGGGCCGTGATCGCATCGCGCTTCGCCTTCTCCTTCGACCACACGTCGCGCGCGAGCTCCTCGGCGATCTCGAGCTTCACCTGCTCGAACGTCAGCTTCTTCTCGCGCGCACCCTCGGCGAGGATGAGATACGCGCCCTTGTCGGTCGTGATCACCGGCGTCATCTCGCCGTCCTTGAGGTTCTTCACCGCGTCGTTGACGGCTTTCTCGTCGAGCAGCGGATCCGCGGCGGTGTGCCAGCCGAGATCGCCGCCCTTCGACTTCAGCACCTCGTCGGTGTTCAGGTCTTTGGCGGCCTCGACGAACTTCGCCTTGTTCGCTGCTGCAGCGGTGCGGATCGCCTCGAGCTTCGCCTTGGCATCGGCGATCGGCATCCCCGGCTTCTTCTTGTCGTCGGGCTTGGCGGCCGATCCGGAACCCGCCCCGGCGACGACCGCCGATCCGGATCCCGAACCGCTGCCGGCGGCGGAGCCCGCACCCGAGCCCGAGCCCGACCCCGCGCCCGGCGCCGGCTTCGCCTCCGGCTCGTTCTTCGCGATGAAGATCTGGCGCAGCTTGAGCTGCGGCTTCACGTCGTCGTACAGCCGCTCGTCGGCCTTGAAGCGCGCCTGCACCTCGGCCTCGTGCGTCTTCGCGAAGCGCGCGATGTCATCCTCGGTGAGCCGCATCGCCGCGCGATACGGCGCCGGCGCGAACGCGACGAGATCGTAGGTCACGGTGTTGTTGTCGTAGCGCCACTCCTCGTACGCCTCGTCGCGCGACACGCGCACGCTGCCCTCGAGGATCGACGCGTAGATCATCGCCTCGTACTCGCGCGTCTGCTCGTCTTGATACGACGTGAGCGAGATGTTCCCGAGGCTGCCGACCCAGCCCTTGTACTTCTTGATGTTCCACGTGCGCGTGCCGTCCTCGTGCGTGTCGAAGACCGGCAGCTCGACCTTTTGCCCGCCGCTGAAAAAGTGACCCTTCTTGATCTCGTCCTCGACGAGGTCACCGCTGACGCGAATGCCCTTCTGGTCCGCCGCTTTTCCAAGGATCTCTCGACGGATGAGGTTCTCGATCGCGACGTACTCGCGCTGCTGCTTCTTCAGCTGCTCGTTCGCCGAGTTGTACGCGACGAGGAACGACGTGTGGTTTGCAGTTTTGCCGTCGACGGTGACGGCCACGTTGCTCGTCCCACCGCATCCACTGTTGCTGCCTTGGCCGCTGCCACCGCCCATGTTGATGACGAAGATCGCGATCAGCAGGCCGAAGATTAAGTAGATGAAGGCGGAGGCGCCCTGCTTTCGCATGTTCTCGAGCATCGGGATTCCTTCGGTACCGCTGTGCGGCCGTGCATGCAACCTGCTCGCTCGGGGATCCCAAAGCCCAGCGCTCGTGAACGGCGTTCGGAAGACAACCCAAGATTGTGTTGCGTGCGTTTCCGCTCGCGTGTTACCTCCCATCGGCTTCGATCAAGTTAGCGAAGCACCTCGTAAACTTCCTCGCGCCGGACCCGTAGTTCAGTCCTCCGACGCGTCGCTTCACAGGACCACAGCAATGCTTTTCGATTGGGTCTACGGAATGTTTTCCAACGACCTGGCCATCGACCTCGGGACGGCCACGACGCTGACGTTCGTCAAAGGACGCGGCATCGTGGCGAACGAACCGAGCGTGGTCGCCGTTCAAGCGGCATCGCAGGGGCCCAAGAAGGTCCTCGCGGTCGGCAAGGAAGCCAAGGAGATGCTCGGGCGCACGCCGGGCAACATCGTGGCGATCCGGCCGATGAAGGACGGCGTCATCGCCGACTTCGAAGTCACCGAAGCCATGCTTCGCTACTTCATCCAGAAGGCGCACCAGCGCCGCACGCTCGTCCGACCGCGCGTGATCGTGTCGGTTCCGTCGGGAATCACCGAGGTCGAGAAGCGCGCGGTGCGCGACTCGGCGCTCGCCGCCGCGGCGCGCGAGGTCTATCTCATCGAGGAGCCGATGGCGGCGGCGATCGGCGGCGGTCTGCCGATCACCGAGGCGACCGGCAACATGATCGTCGATATCGGCGGCGGCACGACGGAGGTCGCGGTGATCGCGCTCGCCGGTGTCGTGCTGTCGAAGTCGATCCGCGTCGCGGGCGACAAGATGGACGAGGCGATCGTCCAGTACATCAAGCGCAAGTACAACCTCCTGATCGGCGAGCGCACCGCCGAGATCATCAAGAAGGAGATCGGCAGCGCGTATCCGCTCGAGGAGCCGCTCACCGTCGAGGTGAAGGGGCGCGACCTCGTCGCCGGCGTGCCGAAGACGTTGCTCGTCAACTCCGACGAGATCCGCGAAGCACTCCAGGAGCCGGTCAACGCGATCGTCGATGCGGTGCGCTCGGTGCTCGAGCGGACGCCGCCCGAATTGTCCGCAGACATCGTCGACAAGGGCGTCGTGCTGTCCGGCGGCGGCGCGCAGCTGAAGAACCTCGACGTGCTGCTCCGTGAAGAGACCGGCCTCCCGGTCATGGTGTGCGAGAACCCGCAGCTCGCGGTCGTGCTCGGCACCGGCAAAGTTCTCGACGAGCTGTCGCTCCTCCGCGAGATCGCCCTGCGCTAACCCGGTTCGACGACCATGATGACGTTGCGCCGGAGATTGATCGACTACTCCCTCACGGGGCTGTTGATCCTGATCCCGGCGCTGGTCTTGAAGTCGAGCCTGGCGCGCGGCACGCCGAGCGGCTTCGACGAAGCGCTCCTGCGGATCACCGCGCCGCTCGAGGCCGGGGTGTCGTGGGTCGTCGAAGGGCTCGGCGGCTTGTGGAGCGGCTACGTCGCGGTGGTGAATGTCGAGAGCGAAAACGCGGAGCTGCGGAAGGAAAACGAAGAGCTCCGCAAGCAGCTCGCGGCGATGACGCGACGCGCGTACGACGTTGCCGCGCTCGAAGATCTGGCGACGGTGAAGAAGCGCACGCCGGCGGACACGCTCGGTGCGCGCGTGATCGGCGCGCCGCTGTCGGCGCAGTTCCGCGTGCTGCGGATCCGGATCGATCGCGGCGAGCGCGAGATCCAGTACAACATGCCGGTCATCACGAGCGTCGGTGCCGTCGGGACGGTCGGCACCGTGTACGGCGATTACGCCGACGTGAAGCTGATCAGCGATCCCGGATCGAAGATCGATGTCGTCGTGTCGCGCACCGGCAATCGCGGAACGCTCGTCGGGTTGGGGAAGCCCGATAGCTACGCGTGCAAGATCGACGCGCTCGAGCATCAGACGGCGCCCGAAGCGAAGGCGCAGATCGGCGACGAGATCGTCACGAGCGGCAAGAATGGCCCGTTCCCGCCGGGCATCGCGGTCGGCAAGATCAGCAAGCTCGTCGGCGACAACGGCCTGTTCCAGGAGGTCGAGGTCGACCCGGCGGTCGACGTGTCGCGCGCCGGTGCCGTGATGGTGCTGTTGGCGCCGCCGCCGCCTCCCGACCCCGACGGCAAGACGAAGAAGAAGAGCGAGCCCGCGTTCGGAGGCAAGCCGCTATGACCGGTTGCATCGAGACCAGGCTGCGCGTCGACGAGCACCGTGCTCGAACGAACATCGTGCCTCCTTGCGAGAGCGTGGCCCGTCACGTCGGTGGGCGCTCTCTCCATAAGGTCTCTCTCCATGGGGTTTCGTCCCGAGCGTCGCTTGCTCCGTTCCGGCAAGGAGGCAGGGCGATCGTTCGAGCGCGGTGTTCGTCGACGCGCAGGCAGGATCCCCGATGAGAACTGCGACGATCATCCTCGTCGCGTACGCGTTGTGCGTGATCGTCGCGGCCGTCTGGCGGCTGATGCCGCTCGGCATCGCGCATCACGCGATTCCCGATATCGGCGCGCTCACCGCGGCATATCTCGGGCTCACGTCGCGCAAGGATCTCGCGCCCGCCGTCGGCGGCGCCGTCGCGATCGGCTACCTCGTGGACGTGATCTCCGGCGGGCCGGCGGGCCTCGGCGCGCTGTCGCTCGGATTCACCGGGCTCGTGGCGCGCGCCGTTCAGCAACGCATTCTCGTTCGCGGTGCGGCGATGACGATGGGCTTCTCCGCATTCGTCGCGATCGTCGCGTCGATCATCAACCTCATGATCCGCGGCCTGTATCGCGTGCCCAACGCGTCGATGCTCACCGAGCTCAAGCACGTCGCGCTCGGCGCGATCGCCACCGCGCTGATCGGGCCGCTGATCTGGCGCGCGTTCCGTCGCGTCGACGCCGCGTTCGCGCGCACCCATCGCGAGCGCGACAACGCACTCGAAGGGCTGGCGCCGTAATGTTGTTGAAAGGCGGATCGAGCCCCTCGTCGAGCTCCGGTGGCCTCGCGCTCCCGGAGCTGCATCGCCGCCTCAAGTGGGTCGCGCTGATCTCGATCGGGCTGTTCGTGCTGCTCATCGGGCGCCTGTGGCAGCTCCAGGTCATGCGCGGCGAGAGCTACTACGAGCGGACCGTCTCGAACGTCGTCAAGGAGCGCTACTTGCCCTCCGTGCGCGGCAAGATCCTCGACGCGAAGGGCGTCGCGCTCGCCGACAACCGCCCGTCGTTCAACATCTACGCGACCCCGAAGCAGATGACGCCCGAGGTGCGCGCCGAATTCGCGCGCATGCTCGGTCTCGGCGACGACGAGATCCAGAAGATCGACGAGCGCCTCGAGGTCGGCACGAAGCGCGATCCGAAGACGCCGATCCTCGTGCTCGAGGATCAGGGCCGCGATCGCGCGTCGATCGTCGAGCAAGCGGGGACGCAGCTCCCCGGCGTCGAGGTGCATCACGAGCCGTATCGCTACTACCCGCAGGGCGCGCTCGCGGCGCACCTCATCGGCTACATGACACAGATGACCGCCGCGGAGGCCGACAAGCTCGGCAACCAGGGCTACGACACGAGCGAGCTCGTCGGGCGCTACGGCCTCGAGAGCGCGTGGGAAAACTACCTGCGCGGCAAGAAGGGCATCGAGCGCTTCGCCGTCGACGCGCGCGGCCAGCGCCTCGACGACGCGACCGCGAAGACCCTGATCGAAGGCGAGCGCATGGTGCCGCCGGTACCGGGTGCGAACCTCGTGCTCACGATCGACGCCGAGCTGCAGAAGCTCGCCGAGAAATCGGTCTCGCACGTCGCCGCCGCGGGCGTCGTCATCGTCGACGCGAAGACCGGCAAGTTGCGCGCGCTCGTCAGCAAGCCCAGCTTCGATCCGAACGTGATGACGGGCCATCTCACGCACGCCGAGTACGAGATGCTGAAGAGCGACCCGCGCAAGCCGTTCACCGACAAGGTGCTCCGCTCGACGTATCCGCCCGGCTCGGTGTTCAAGTTCACGACGCTCATCGCCGCGCTCGAGGACGGGCAGGGCTCCGAGGACGAGAACATCAACTGCACCGGCGAGTACCAGCTATCGGGCACGACGTTCCGCTGCAACGGCACGCACGGCAAGCTCGACATGGTCAAGGCGGTGCAGCACAGCTGCGACGTCTACTTCTGGACGCTCGCCGAGCGCATCGGCCTCGATCGCATCTCCGAGGTCGCGCGCGAGTACGGCTTCGGCACGCCCACGAACCTCGGCCTCAACGGCGATGCGGGCGGCCGCATCCCGACGAAGGCGTGGTACGAGGAGCGCCAGAAGTACAAGGTCGGATTCGCGACGAATGCGTCGATCGGTCAGGGCGACGTCGAGGTCACCGTGCTGCAGATGGCGATGGCGTATGCCGCGCTCGCGAACGGCGGCAAGCTGTTCGTCCCGCAGGTCGTCGAGCGCGTCGAGGCGAGCGACGGGCACACGATCGTCGCGTATCAGCCGACCGTCGCGCGCGAGGTCAAGACGCCGACCGACGCGCTCGATACGTGGCGGCGCGGCATGTACGCGGTGTCGAACGCGCCCGGCGGCACGGCGTACGACCACGGTCGCTTCGATCTGTTCCCGATCGCGGGCAAGACCGGCACCGCCGAGGTTCGCAAGAACCATCGCAAGGATCTCGAGGAGCGCGACCTCGAAGGCTGGCACCCGACGCGCTCGCACTCGTGGTTCGCGGGCTACGCGCCCGCCGAGGATCCCGAGCTCGTGATCGTGGTGTTCGTCGAGCACGGCGGCTCGGGCGGTCGCGTCGCGTGGCCGATCGCGCAGACCATCCTCCAGGGCTACTACACGAAGATCCACCCGATCGCCGCGCCCGCCGGCGCGCCACCCGTCATCCCCACCGTCGGTGGCAAGGCGAGCGAGTGATGCGAAAGGGATTGGGCCTCGAGCTACCGCGCGCGACGGTCGGCGTCTCCCGCTGGCGCCGGTTCCGTGCGGCCGTCGACTGGCCGCTCATCATCACCGTCGCGGCGCTGTGCGCGATCGGCCTTCTGAACCTGTACTCGGCGACGCACGGCGTGCGCCACCACAAGAAGTTCGACTACCAGGTCCAGTGGATGATCGTCGGCGCGATCATGTTCGTCGTCGCGACGATGATCGATTACCGCGCCATCGTGCGGCTCGCGTGGATCGGGCTCGGCGTCGCGATCGTCTTGCTCCTCGTCGCGCGCTTGCTCGGCGCACCCGGCGCGAACGACACGAGCCACGGCTCGACGTATCGCTGGCTCAACATCGGCGGCATGGGCATCCAGCCGTCGGAGCTCGCAAAGCTCACGGTGATCCTCGTGCTCGCGCGCATGTTCCAGGACAGCGAAGCCGGCGGCGGCGTGCCCAAGCGCGTGCTCGCGATCCAGCTCGTCGCGCTCGCGATCCCGATCGGTCTCATCGCGATCCAACCCGATCTCGGCACCGCCACGCTTCTCGCGCTCATCGTGCTGACCGTCGGGTTCCTCGCGATGCCGTCGGTGTGGCCGATGGTCTACGTCACGCTCGGCGGGCTCCTCGGGATTCCGATCCTGTGGGAGTCGATGCACGAGTACCAGAAGAACCGCATCCTCGGGTTCATCGATTGCGGTGCGATGCCGAGCGCGTCGAACTGCTGGCACACGCAGCAATCGATCTACGCGGTCGGCTCGGGCCGCGTGCTCGGCAAGGGCTTCCTCGAGGGGACGCAGAACCAGTTCAACTTCGTGCCCGAGCACTGGACCGACTTCCCGTACTCGGTGTGGGCCGAGGAGTGGGGCTTCGTCGGCAGCGCGTTCCTCCTCCTGATCTTCGCGTTCCTCCTCGTGTGGATCATCAACGTCGCGCTGTCGGCGCGCGATCGCGTCGGTGCGGTGATCTGCGTCGGCGTCGCCGCGATGACGTTCTGGCACGTCGTCGTCAACATCGCGATGGTGCTCGGCCTCGCGCCCGTCGTCGGCGTGACGTTGCCGTTCATTTCCTATGGTGGTTCCTCGCTGGTCACGTTCTTCTTGGGCATGGGCCTCGTCGCCAACGTGTCGCTGCGCAAACACGGGTACTAGCCATGGGACTGGTGACCGCGTCTGCCGAGCGGTGTATCCGGTGCGGGTCGTGCGCGATCCTCGCGCCGGAGATCTTCGACGTCGCGCGTCGCGTCGTCGTGAAGCGACAACCCGAGGGCGACGAGATCGCGCGCTGCGAGGCCGCGGCGCTGATCTGCCCGACGCAGGCGATCGCGAGGTCGCGTGAGTGAGGCGCTCTTCACGCCGTTGTTCGATCGCGCGGAGGCGGTGCGGTGGAAGATGTCGGACATTCCGTTCGATCGGATCGACCACGCGCGGGTGACGCCCGAGCTGAAAGAGCTCGTGCGCGCGATCGCGTTCTCCGAGCTCACGACGTTCTCCGCGACCCGCCGGTTCATGACCGAGCACGCCGACGACGTCGACTTCACGCAGTGGCTCGCGGTGTGGTTCTACGAGGAGACGAAGCACCCCGACGTGTTCCTGCGTTGGCTGCGCGCGTGCGGCGTCACCGTCGACGACGCGTTCATGTTGAAGGGGCGCGCGACCGCGCCGTTCATGAAGTCGCGCATGGGAACGCTCGTCACGAACATCATCTCCGAGATGGTGGCGTCGGGTGCGTACGCGTACTTCGCGCGCGAGGCGCCCGAGCCCGTGCTGCGCCAGATCTGCGAGCGGTTGTCGGGCGACGAGGCGCGGCACGCCGCGAGCTTCTTCACGTACGCGCAGCGGTTGCTCGCGCGCTCGACGGATCCCGAGACGGATCGGCGCGACGCGATCAAGGTTCTCTACATGTGGTTCGCCGGCGGCGAGCTCGTGAGCCATCCGGTCAACGAGTTCTTCGCGCGCCTCGGCGTCTCGCTCGATCAGATCGTGTCGCGCGACCGGATCGCGCGATTGATCGGACTTCTCGTCGGGCACGAGCTCGACGCGACGACGGACTTGCTCGCGGTGATCCGCGGTGTCGGAGGGAGACCATCATGAAACGACGCGATGTTCTGAAAGTGGGCGCGATCGGCGCGGTCGGCGTGGCAACCGCATCGGTCGCGGGTGGCTGTGCGGCGACGCCGCCGGCGAGGAATCCGGCGGATGTCGATCGCGAAGCGAAGTCGTTCATCGCGATGCTCGACAAGCAGCTGGGGCTCGTCGATCACGTGAACCCCGTCGAAGAAGCGGTGTATCGCGCGTACGGCACCGCGCAACCCGATCACGTGAAGGCGAAGGTTGCCGAGCACGACGGCCTGTTCCGGCGCGTGCTGCGCACGCTGTTCGTGACCCAGGCCTTTCGCGATCTCCCGAAGGAGACGCAGCTCCACGAGGCGGTGCAACAGCGCGTCGGCTCGCACATGGACGAGGTCGACGCGACGGTGTTCGAGCTCACCGACTTCCTCGCGCGCCGGTCGCACGACGAGCGAACGAAGCTGCGGGAGGTGATGCGGGAGAAGCCCGAGATCGCGATGGACCTCGGCGAGATGCTCGACGAGCGCGCCGGGCGCATGGGCATCCTGAAGGAACGCCGGAAGCAGATGCGGACGGCGATGCGCGAGGTGACGTTCCGGCTGAAGACCGAGTCGCCGGGCTCGATCATCGACGAGTACGCCGCGAAGGTGGAGCGGTTGCGTGGCACCGACGGCAAGAGCGCGCTCGCGCTGTCGCTGGCCGAGAAGATCGGCCAGCGCGCGTTCTGGAAGTACCAGCACCTGCTCGCGCAGCCGGGTGCGCCGCAAGGCTCGCCGGGTCCGGGGTCCGGACAGCCTGGTCCGGGGTCCGGACAGCCGGGTCCGGGATCCGGACAGCCTTCGCAGCCGTGGCAGACCGGCGGCCCGAGCGGTGCGCCCGGACAGGCGTGGCCGAACGGCCAGCCCGCGGGCCCACCGGCCGGATACATGCAGCAACCGCCGCCGCAACAGGTCTATCAGCCGCCGCCGGCGCGCGAGCCGGGGGTGCTGCCGATGAAGGTCGGTGGCGTGATGATGGGCATCGGCGTCGTGACGTTCGGCATCAGCGCCGCGCTCGTCGACACGAGCGATGCCGCGCTCGTCGGACTCACGGTCGGCTCCGTGCTCGTCGGCGTCGGGCTCATCGTGCTGATCGTCGGCGCACTGATCTACGCCGCGAACTGAGCCCATGCGCGCGACGATCACCGGCTACGGCGTCGTCACCGCGTTCGGCCGCGGCGTCGAACGCCTGTGGTCGGCGATGGCCGCGGGCGAGCAGGGGATCCGTGCGATCGAGCGCTTCTCGACGACAGAGTTCGACGTCGGCATCGCCGGCATGGTCGCGGATCGCAACGATCGCGCGTGGTGGGACCGCTACGAGGAGTTGTGCGTCGACTTCGCGATCGCCGCCGCCCGCGAGGCGATCGGCGCGGGGCTCGACGCGCGACCCGAGCGCATCGCGTTCGTGATCGGCACGAGCCTCGGCGATTACCGCCGCCCGATGCACCAGATCAGCGAGGAGATCGCGCTCGCGATCGGTGCGCGCGGTGCGTGCATCACGGTGTCGACGGCGTGTACGTCATCGGCGAACGCGCTCGGCATCGGGCTCGATCTCCTCGAGCAGGACGCCGCCGATGCCGTGATCGCGGGCGGCGCCGACGTCATGTCGCCGCTCGTGCTCGGCGGGTTTCATCGCCTCGGCGTGTTGAGCGCGCAACCGTGCGCACCGTTCTCGTCGCCGCCGGGCACCTCGCTCGGTGAGGGTGCCGGCTTCGTCGTGCTGCGACGCGATGGCGCGGGTCGCTTCGGCCTCTACGGGTACGGGCTGTCGGGCGACGCGTATCACGAGACCGGACCCGATCCGAGCGGGCTCGGCGTCGCACGGGCGATGCGATGCGCGCTCGTGCACGCCGGCGTCGATGCGAGCGTGATCGATTACGTCAATGCCCACGGCACCGGCACCGTCGCCGGCGATCCCGCCGAGTGGCGCGCGATGAAGCACGTGCTCGGCGACCGCGCCGCCAGCGTGCCGGTGAGCTCGAGCAAGAGCTTCCTCGGTCACGCGCAAGGCGCCGCCGGCGTCGTCGAGTTGATCGCGACGCTCGTGGCGATCGAGCACGGCACGATTCCGCCGACGCGAAACTTCGTCGGTGCGCGCCCGAACAGTCCGCCCGATCCGGTCGCGAGCGACGTGCCGCGGGCCGCGACGGTCGCGCATGCGCTGTGCAACAGCAGCGGGTTCGGCGGCGCGAACTGCGCGATCGTGATCGGGCCGGCAGGTGAGACATCAGCGCCGCTCGCGCGCCGCGACGTGTTCGTCGCGGGCATCGGCGCCGCGGGGATCGCCGCCGACCTCGGCATCGAGGCGCGCGCGGGCATCGTCGCGGATCCGCGCGGTCTCGATCCGATGACGCGCGATCTCGTCGCCGCATCGTCGATCGCGCTCGCCGACGCCGGCGTGAAGCTGCGCGGCGCGATGCACGAGCGCAGCGGGCTCGTCGTCGGGACGACGCGCGTGTCGAAGGACAGCGAGGCGGCGTTGCGGCGCTCGATCGACGAACGCGGGCTTCGCAACCTGTCGGCGGCGATGTTCTCGCGCATGGTGCTCAACGCGCCGGCGGGCGCGTGCGCGAAGCAACTCGTCTTGAAGGGCCCGCTGTCGACGGTGTCGGCCGGTGACGCGTCGGGGCTCGTCGCGATCGCGACCGCCGCGCACCTCCTGGCGGCGCGCGACGACGCGGACCTCATCATCGCGGGCGGCGTCGAAGAGGATCGCCGCACGCCCGACGTGCCGACGATCGCGGGCGCCGCGATGGTGGTGCTGACGACGACGCCATCGCCGATCCGGCTCGCCGCGTGGCGTCTCGGTGGCCCGACCGACGCGCTCGCATGCGCGCGCGCCGCGATCGGGAGCTTCACGATCGATCTCGCGATCGGTCCGCCGTTCGACCTGGGCGTCTCGACGTGGCGCCGGCCCGAGGCTCGCGCGGGCTCCGCGTCGTCGCCGCTTGCCCTTGCACTCGGCGTCGCCGCGATCCGGCGCGGCGAGGCGCGCACCGTTCTCGTCGTCGCGGAGCTCGGATCGTCGAGTTGCGCGCTCGTCCTCGAAGGAGCATTGCCATGAGTGATCTCGAAGCCCGCGTGTCCGCGATCGCATCCCGTCGCGAGGAGCTGCTCGGCAAGCTGCGCACGCTCCTCATCGATCGCCTCCAGCTCCGCCGCGAGGTCGACGAGCTCGATCCCGATGCGCCGCTGTTCGGTTCGGGGTTCGGGTTCGATTCGCTCGACGCTGTCGAGCTCGTCGTCTGCCTCGAGAGCGACTTCGGCCTGCGCGTGACCGACTCGGCGGTGCTGCGCCAATCGTTCCGCTCGCTCAACACGATGATCGATCTCCTCGAGCGAGGCGGCGTATGACCCTCGCGGACGAGGTGCGCGCGCTCCGGCACACGACGACGGTCGCGCCCGGCGATCACATCGCCGCCGTGCGCGTGCGCGGTGCCGGCGCCGCCGACCTGCTCGAGCGCGTGTCGCCGCGATCGCTCTATGCGCGCGCCGGCAAGATGGCGCACACGATGTTCCTCGACGAGGCCGCGCGGCCGATCGCCGATGTCTATCTGTGCTGCGACGAGGACGACTGGCTCGTCCTCGCCGAAGGCATGAGTGCCGCTGCGGTGATCGACTACCTCGCGCCCTACGCGACGGGACTTTCCGCGACGCTCGAGGATCAAGCCGCGACGCACGCGATGCTGTGCCTCGGCGGGCCCTACGCGTGGGAGCTCCTCGGCGAGCTCACGACGCCCGACGTGATCGGGCTTCCGTATCTCGGCTTCTTTCACGAAGGCCGCTTCACGATCTTTCGCGGCGGCAAGACCGGCGAGTACGGCTACGACCTGTTCGTCGAGCGCGCGCAGCTCGGCGCCGTGCGCGATCGCCTCGCGACGATCGGCGCGAAGTTCGGGCTCGCCGAGATCTCGCTCGCGGCGCTCGACGTCGCGGGCCTCGAGAACTTCTTCTGGAACGCGCGGCGCCACACGCGCGCCGGCTTGACACCGATCGAAGTGCAGCAGCAATGGCGCGTCGCGTACGACCGCGAGTTTCCCGGGTCCGCCGCGCTGGTGGCGCGGCGCGCCGCGGCGACGCATCGCTCGGTTCTCGTCGCGAGCACCACACCGATCGCGATCGGTGCGCCGATCACCCTCGACGGTCGGGCGATCGGTGACATGCTCGATGCCGCGCAGTCGCCGACGCGCGGCGACTGGATCGGCGTCGCTGTCGTCGAGAAGCGCTTCGCACACGCGGGCCTCGAGCTCGACGCCGTGCACACCATCAGCGCGCCCTCGATCAACAACCGCAGCCTGTACGTCGATCCGCAGCGCCACAGCTTCGCGACGCGCGAGACCGACGCATTCCCGGCGATCCTGCGATGACCCTGCTCGGACGCACCGCGCTCGTGACCGGCGGCTCGCGCGGCATCGGTCGCGCGATCGCCGAAAAGCTCGCGACCGACGGTGCGCGCGTGATCGCGACGTTCGTCGCGAAGGAGCCCGAGGCGGCGAGCGGCCTCGACTTCGCGCGGCTCGACGTGACCGATGCGGCCGCGTGCACGGCGCTCGTCGATCGGATCGGCGGGCTCGACATCGTCGTGCACGCTGCGGGCATCACGCGCGACGCCCTGTTCGCGATGTCGTCGCCCGATGACTGGGACGAGCCGGTCCGCGTGAACCTCGGCGGCGCGATGCGGATCGCGCGGGCGGCGATCCGCCCGATGATGGCCGCGAAGCGCGGCGCGATCGTGTTTGTCGGTTCGGTGGCGGGGCTGCGCGCGAGCCCGGGACAGGTCGGTTACGTCGCGAGCAAGGGCGGCATCGCGGCGATCACGAGCACGCTCGGCGCCGAGCTCGCGCCGCGCGGTATCCGCGTCAACGCGGTCGTGCCGGGCCTCATCGCCGCGGGGATGGTCGCGCGGCTCGATCGCCGCATCGTCGACGCGAAGAAGGCGCACATCCCGCTCGGTCGCCTCGGCGAGGCGCGCGAGGTCGCGGACGCGGTCGCGTTCCTGTGCAGCGACGCCGCGAGCTACATCGTCGGCCAGTGCCTCGTCGTCGACGGAGGCCTCTCGGCATGATCGCGTTCGTGTTTGCAGGGCAGGGCGTCGAGCCGCCGTGGATCGATCCCGCGCTCGTCGCGCGCACCGATGCGAGGCCGCTGCTCGACGCCGCGAGCGCGATCACCGGCGTCGATGTCGTGCGCGCACTCGTGCGCGGCGATGCCGCGCTCGAGCGACTCGAGGTCATGCAGCCGGCGTTCGTCGCCGCATGTCTCGTCGCGACGCGCGCACTCGACGCGCGCCCCGACATCGTGTGCGGTCATTCGCTCGGCGAGCTCGTCGCCGTCGCCGCCGGTGGTTGGATCGATCCGATCGATGCGATCGCGATCGCTGCGACGCGCGGTCGCCTGATGGCGCGCGAAGCCGCGCGACACCCCGGCGGCATGGCCGCGGTCGCCCCGGAGCTCGTCGAGCGCGCGCTCGCATCGGGCGTCACCGTCGCAGCCGAGAACGCACCGACCGAGCGCGTCGTGACCGGGCCGCTCGCGGCGATCAAGGCCGTCGTTGCCGAGCTCCGGTGCAAGCGACTACCGGTGACGGGTGCGTGGCACTCGTCGCTGATCGCCGGCGCCGTCGCCGAGTACCGGGCGGCACTCGCGGCCGTGCCGTGGCGCGACGGTGCGACGTTCGTGGCGAACTTCGACGGCGAGGTCGCGACGCGCGCGACGATCATCGATCGCCTCGCGGGGCAGCTCGTGCATCCCGTGCGGTTCACGCGCGTCCTCTCGACCCTGCGCGCGCTCGGCGCGACGCGCTTCGTGATCCCCGGACCCGCGCGCCTCGTTCGCGCGTTGATCCGCGGCACCCTCGGCGACGTGGAGATCCGGACATGAAGATCAAAGATGCCGAGCCGCTCGCGCTCGGACCCGATGCGATCCAGAAGCTCATCCCGCATCGCCGGCCGCTGCTGATGGTCGATCGCGTGCTCGCGTATCGTCACGCGCCGAAGCCGACGCTGTACGCGCGCCGTCAGATCTCGGCGAACGAGCCGATCTTCGACGGACACTTCCCGGGATACGCGCTGTGGCCGGGCGTGTACACGATCGAAGGGCTCGGCCAGACGACGCTCCTGTGCGCGATCATCGCGGTGCTGATCGGTCGCACGTCGCAAGGCGAGGTGCTCGACGGGTTGCGCAAGCTCGAGCGCGGCACGGTTCCGCAGGCGCTCGTCGATCAGGCGCCGAAGAGCGGGATGGCCGGGCACGTCGACATCAAGTTCATGCAACCGGTGATGGCCGGTTGCGAGCTGCACTACACGGTGACGATGACCCACGTCGTGGATCAGCTCGCGCGGTTCGACGTCCTCGCCGAGGTCGATGGCGTGCCGGTCGCGCGCGGCACGATGACGGGCATGATCGGATCGTGATTCGCGCGTTCGTCATCGTCGCGCTCGTCGCGCTCGCGGGCTGCATGCCCACGACGATCTATCGCGGCCACACGCCGGATCGGCGGCACGCGATCGCGATCGACAAGAGCGGCGACGTGCAGTGGGTCGTCGTCGACGGCGTGCGCCGTGGTGCGTACACGTCGATCGCCGCATGGTCGATCGCGTCGAACGCGGACCGCATCGTCTTCGCGGCGAGCCGCGGACCGCACTGGATCGTCGTCGATCGCGCGTATCCGAATACCGGCGCGTGGGATGCGATCGGCGAGCTGGCGATCGACGGCGACCACACCGCGTTCGTCGCCGAGCGGGCGGGGCGATGGTCGGTCGTCGTCGACGGCCGCGCAGGTGGGAGCTGGGATGCGGTGCTCGCGCGCACGCTACGCGTGACCGGTGGTCGCGTCGTCTACGTCGCGCGCGATGCCGCGGGCGCGCATGTCGTCGTCGACGGCGTCGCGGGCCCTGCGTGGTCCGCCGTCGGCCAGTTGACGATCGTCGCCGGTCGCGTCGCCTACGCGGCGCGGCGCGGCGACCGCGCGTACGTCGTCGTCGACGGGGTCGCCACCGATCCGTGGGACTCCGTCGCGAAGCTCGCACTGACGACCGACGGCCGCGCGGTCTACGCCGCGCAGGATCCCGTCGGTTGGCGCGTCGTCATCGGCGCGGCGCGCAGCGAGCCGTTCTCGTCGGTGCCGCAGCTCGTCGTCGATGGTGATCGCGTCGCGTTCGTCGCGCGCGCCGGCGATGCGGACATCGTCGGCTGCGCTCGCGACACGGTCGCGCGCACGCAACACGTGATCGACGGTTCGCTCGCGATCGCCGGCGAGTGCGATGTCGCGTACGCCGAACGCGACGGCACGCGCACGCGGGTCGTGCACGGCACCGCCCTCGCGTCGTACGACGAGGTCGGCAAGCTCGTCGTCTCGCGCGGGCGCGTGTCGTACGCCGCGCGCCGCGGGACCGAGTGGCAGCTCGTCGTCGGCGATCGCCCGATCGCGACCGCGCCGTGGATCTCCGACCCGGTGTTCTCCGGCGATGGCTCGCGGCTCGGCTACCTCGCGAAGCGCGGCGCGAGCTGGGTCGCCGTCGTCGACGAGTCGGCGTTCGCGTTCGAGATGGTCATCGACGGCACGCTCGCGTTCTCGCGCGACGGCCGGCGCTGGGGTGTCGTCGCCGGCGACGTGGGCCGCGAGCAGCTGTTCATCGCGGTCGACGGGCACCGTCGCGTCCCGCTCGCGATGACCGAGCTGTACTCCACCGCCGGTCAAGCCGACGATCTGCTGCGCCGCTGGAGCGCCGCCGAGGCGGACAAGTGATCGCCGCGCTCGAGGAGCTGTGGCACGCGCGCGCGAGCAAGCGCGGCTTTCACCCGGAACCACTGCCGCGCGATGTGCTCGTCCGGCTGTTCGCCGCGGCGCAGCTCGCGCCGAGCTGGTGCAACATCCAGCCGTGGCGCGTCGCCGTCACCGAGCCGCCGGTGACGCGGGAGCTCGCGACGTCCCTCGTCGCGGCGGCGCGCATGGGACTCCTGCATCCCGAGATCGCGTTTCCGGCGAGCTATCCGCCGCCCTACGACCTGCATCGCGCCACGTGCGGGAAGGCCCTGTATCGCGCGATGGGGATCGCGCGTGACGATCGCGAAGCCCGCGACGACGCGTGGCTCGCGAACTTCGCGTTCTTCGGCGCGCCGCACGTCGCGATCGTCGCGTGCGACAAGCGACTCGGACCGTACGCGCTCGTCGATCTCGGCGTGTGGCTCGGCTATCTCCTCACCGCCGCCCAGGCGCTCGGCGTCGATGCGTGTCCGATGGCGTCGCTCGCTGGCTTCCCGGAGCCGCTGCGCGCGCGCCTCCCGATCGCCGAGACCGACGTGATCGTGCTCGGCATCGCCCTCGGCCGGGCCGATTCCGCCGTACTCGCGAATGGTTGCCGCACGTCGCGCCAGCCGATCGAATCGAACGTGACATTCGTGACGGCTTAGTGTAAACAATACACCGTGTCATGTCGTCCGTTACCTCCAGCAAGTTCCTCTCCCTCGTATTGCGCCATCAGCCACAGCTGATCGGCATCACCCTCGACGACTCCGGTTGGGTCGACGTCGACGAGCTCCTCGCGGCCTGCGCCGCGCACGGCAAGTCGCTCACCCGCGCGCAGCTCGACGAGCTCGTCGCATCGTCCGACAAGCAGCGCTTCGCGTTGTCCGAGGACGGCACGCAGATCCGCGCGAACCAGGGCCACTCGGTCAAGGTCGACCTCGATCTGCCGCCGGCCGTCCCGCCGGAGATCCTGCTCCACGGCACGTTCGCGGGCGCGATCGAGGCGATCAAAGATCAGGGCCTCCTCAAGGGCTCGCGCCACCACGTGCACCTGTCGGTCGATGCGACGACCGCGAAGAAGGTCGGCGGTCGCCGCGGCGTGCCGATCATCCTGACCGTCGCGGCGGGTGCGATGCACCGCGATGGTCACGTGTTCTACGTGACCGCGAACAACGTGTGGCTCGTCGACGCCGTGCCGGCGAAGTACCTCACGTTCCCGTAGCGCTACATCCCGCCGCCCATGGCGGTCGCCATGCGCTTCTGCATCTTCTCCTGCAGGCCCGGCGGCATGAGGTTCTCGCACTGCCGCATCGCATCGGCGGTCGCGTTCGGATCGACCTGGAGGATGCACGCGCGCAGCGCATCGGGCCAGCCGTCCTCGAGGCACGACGCGCGCACGGCGTTCGTCGCCATCGCGATCATGCGCTGCACCTGCGGATCGGTCGACTGACCCATCTGCTTGCCGATCATCGCCGACATCTTGCCGACGATGAGCTCGCAGTCTGCGGCCGCGCCTTTGCCCGGCGCGAGATCGGGGAACATGCGCGGGACGCACTTCGCTTGCGCCCACTTGTCGCGCGCGGTGTCCATGCACTTCTCCTCGTCCTTCGTGACGCGAAGCTTCTCGCACATCGCTTTCTTCTCGGCGACGGCGGCGGTGCGCTTGTCGCGCGGCGCGTAGTTGCCGAGCTCGGCCGACGCGAGCGACTCGGCGAGCGCGGCGCAATCGGCGGCCGGTGGTGCGACGCACAGATCCGAGAGACAGAGCAGCCCGGTATCGCACGTGTGGTCCGGGCGGCAATCGCCGCGCTCGGTGCCGGCGGGTGCGCGCGCGAAGCCGCGCTCGGCCTGCGGTGCGCCCGACGATCCGGAGCCCGTCGCCGGGACGTCCTCCTTCGCGCGCTGGCATCCGACGAGAGCGATGAGAACGATGGCGAGATTTCGAATCACGTGGTCTCCGGCACGAGGCTTTGACAGTCCCCGCAGGTCTGGGCTTGGTCGCGTTCGGAGACTTTCGAACAATCGAGCGTCTTCACGAAGGGGGAGGTGCCGGAATCGGCGTCTTCTGCACGCGGCACTCCGCGCGCGAGCCGCAGACGGCGGTCGTGGTGACCGCGGGATCGGGTGGCGATGCGGTGCAGGGCTTCGTCGACGCCCGCTTGTCGGCGACGTGATGCGCGGTTCCGCACTCGAGCACGCAATCCGCGTCGGCATGACACGCGGTCACGGGGACCGCGACACACATCGACCGAGCCTTCCCGGCCGGGTCGACCTCGCAGCGGGCGCTGAACGTTCCCTTCGCCGCGCGATTGTTCCGCGACACACTCGTGCAGTCGACGTCCTTGCGCGCGCAGTTCCGCTCCTCGGCGGCACGATGCTCGGCGGCCACCGCGACCGTCGACGCCCTGGTGCAGACCGTCGACGCCGGACAACAGTTGTCACGATCGATGCAATCGATCGCGCAGTCGGCGTCGACGCGGCACTCGTCTCCCGACGGTGCGCTCGCGCCGTCGGCCGGGGGCGGCTCCTCCGCCGCCGGCGCCACGGCGGGCGTTGCCACCGGCGCCACGCGCGGCGCTGGATCCTTGCAGGCAACGACGAGCGCGACGAGCGCGACGGCGCGCGGCCCGAGCACCGGCTAGAGGCAATGCCGATCAGTTTGCGCCAAGGCGCTGACGTTGCTCCGGAATTCCGGCTGTGGTCCGCCGGGCTGGTTTCGGTCGATCCAAAGGATCATTCTCGGACGATCGTGGCACCGGTCCAGGAGACGTTCACTGAGGCGCTCGAGTTCACGTCGGACTACACGGCGAGGGCGTGGCCCAACGTCATCAAGCACTTCGACCCTGTCTTGATCGAGGAAGCACTCGCTGCGACGGGCACCGCTACGATTCGCAAGCGCCGGTTGCCCGCCGAGCGAACGGTCTGGTTGATGTTGGGTATGTCGGTGATGCGCGACCTGCCGATCGCCGCCGTCGCCCGACAGCTCGATATCGCGCTGCCGGGATCGGATGGCAGCCGCACCGTGGCTTCGAGTGCGTTGAGTCAGGCGCGCGCGCGACTCGGACCCGAACCGATGGAATGGCTCTTCCTGCGAACGGCGGAGGAGTGGGCGCATCGAAGTGCCGGGGCTGATCGGTGGCGGGGCCTCAGCCTCTACGCTGTTGACGGAACCACGTTGCGAGTCGCTGACAGCGTCGAGAATCGAGACCACTTCGGCGGGCAGATCGGGCGCGACTACGGTGCCGATCGTCAGAGTGGGTACCCGCTGATGAAGCTGGTGGTCGTCATGGCGCTGCGATCGCATCTTATCGCGGCGGCTACCTTTGGCCCCTATGCCGTCGACGAACGCACCTACGCTGCTTCGCTGTGGGACACAGTTCCGGACCACTCGCTGGTGCTGATCGACCGTCACTACCTGCAGGCGAACGTTCTGGTGCCGCTCACGACAACCGGCATCGGCCGCAACTGGATCACACGCGCCAAGACGAACACCAAGTACAGATCGATTCGCAACCTCGGAAAGGGCGACGAGCTGATCGAATTTGAAGTCAGCGGCGAAGCTCGTCGCAAGGATCCGACGTTGCCCACACACTTCGACGCACGAGCCATCCGATATCAACGCAAGGGCCACCCACCCCAACTCCTGCTGACCTCCCTCATCGACGACGAGCGATTCCCAGCCGCCGAGGTCCGCGCGCTCTACCACGAGCGATGGGAGATTGAGCTGGGCTTCGGCGAGATCAAGACGGACATGCTCGAGCGCCTCGAGACCATCCGCAGCAAGAGTCCCACAGCTGTTGCGCAGGAGATGTGGGGCTTGCTCCTCGCCTACAACCTGGTCCGCCTTGAAATCGAGCGCGTCGCCGCGGAACTCGACGTGCCGCCACTTCGCATCAGCTTCCTAGCCGCGCTCCGAGAGGTCGTAGAGCAATGGCACTTCGCCACAATCGTCTCGCCGGGAACGGTGCCAGCACGTCTATCGACGACCACCGATCGGCTCCGCCAATTCTTGCTCCCCCCGCGGCGACCTGAGCGCACTTTTCCAAGGGCGGTAAAGATCAAGATGAGCAACTACGCCCGCAAGCCACCAACGAAGTCCTCGACGAGGAGTCGCGCTAAGTGAGCAGCATTGCGGCTAGAGGTGCTTCTGAATTTCGGCTTCGAGCTTGTTGCGCGGGACCGCGCCGACGAGCTGGCCGACGACCTTGCCGCCCTTGAAGATCAAGAGCGTCGGGATCGACGCGATCCGATACTGCTGCGGCACGATCTGGTGATGGTCGACATCCATCTTCGCGACCTTCAGCTTGCCCTGGTACTCCGTCGCGAGTGCGTCGACCATCGGCGCGATCTGTTTGCACGGTCCGCACCACACGGCCCAGAAGTCGACGAGCGTCGGGATGTCGCTCTTCAGGACCTCCGCCTCGAAGTTCTGATCGGTGAGCTCCTTGATGTTCGCGCTGGCCATCGGGTACCTCCGCCCAGATTGATAGACTTTCTAACGCGCCGCCGCAACCGGTCAGAGGACTAGCTCTCCGCGAAGCTGGTATGATCCGCCAACGATGTCGCGGCTGTTCATCTCCGTCGAACGACTCGAAGCCTGGTCCTCCGAAGGGCGTGCCACGCTCGAAGGGGATCGCATGACCCTCACCGAGCTGGGGCGCGCATTCGACATGAAACCGGCGGTTCACTTCGTGAAAGTCGCCGGGAGCGATGATGATCCGAACGACGTGCTCGGCCGGGTCAAGTCCAAGCAGGCACTCGAAGAGATGGGCGGCGAGCTGATGGCGAACACCGTGATCCTGCGCGACACGGCGTACGAGGTCGTCGAGGGCTTCATCGGCGAGCCGTTGCCGCCGTGACTCCCGCTCCCGAGCGCCTCCTCTCGGTCGCGCCGTCGCCGGCGTTCTGGATCGCCGGGGTGGCCTACGGGATCGCGACCGCGGCGCTCCTCGCGGTCCTCGCCGGGAAGACGACGTGGCGCCGCGCGGCGATCGTGCTGGTCGCGGTTGCGTGGCTCGCGCACGGCGCGGACATCGGCTGGCGCGGCACGCAGCACGTACACCCCGCGCAGTCGGTGCGCGAGGCGATCGGCTTTCTCGCGTTCATTCTCACCGGCGGCTATCTGATCGCGAGCGTGCGGTACCGGCTGACGCTCGGCGGCGTCGTCGTGCTGCCGGTCTCGCTGATCATGCTCGTGATCGCGCGGCTCACGCCGGCGGGTGATGCCCCCGAGGATCTGTCCGCGCTCGGGCGCGTGCATATCTCGCTCGCGACGATCGGCGTCGGCATCTTCGCGCTCGCGAGCGCGCTGTCGGCGATGTACATCGTCGAGGAACGTGCGCTGAAGAAGAAGAAGTTCGACGCGCTCGCGTTCAAGGATCGCGGCACGCCGCTCGAGTCGCTCGACAAGCTCGCGCATCGCCTCGTGTGGGTCGGCTTCCCGATCTTCACGATCGCGCTCGTGCTCGGCGCGATCTGGGTCTCCAAGCTCGGCGAGTCGCTCGATCGCCCGGAGTATCCGCTCGCGGCGATCACGTGGGTCGCGTTCGCGTCGTTGCTCGTCGTGCGCGCGGTGTACGGCTGGCGCGGCAAGCGCGCGGCGAAGCTCACGTTGATCGGGTTCGGCGCCGCGCTCGTCGTGATGGCGATCTACCTGGCGCGGAGGCTCGCCGGCTAATGAGCGGATCCGTCCTGCGTGGCATGACCTGCTTCGTCCTCGAAGCAGTCCGTGGGGTTTGGGGCTAGCCCAATACAATGTCGGATCTGTTCGTCGTCGGGCTGTCGTGGCGCAAGGCGCCTGTCGCGGTGCGCGAGAAGCTCGCGTTTCGCGAGGACGAGCTCGCCGAGACGCTCGTCGCGATGACGAAGGGCCTTCCGGTCGCCGAGGCGCTCCTCGTGTCGACGTGCAATCGGGTCGAGGTCTACGGCGTCGCGAAGCCCAATGTCGATGCGACCGACGACGTTCGCGCGTTCCTCGCGCAGCGCCGCTCGATCAAGCTCAAAGAGGTCGCCGACGCGTTGTACGCGCATCGCGGCGCCGATGCGGTGCGCCACGTGTTTCGCGTCGCGAGCTCGCTCGATTCGCTCGTCGTCGGCGAGGCGCAGATCCTCGGGCAGCTCAAAGCGGCGTACACGATCGCGACGACGGCGGGGACCTCGGGCGCGATGCTCGGCCGCTGCCTCGAGCGCGCGTTCGGCGTCGCGAAGCGCGTGCGCAGCGAGACGACGATCGCGCGCGGCTCGGCGAACGTGTCGTCGGTCGCGGTCGATCTCGCGGGGCGCGTGTTCGGCAAGCTCGACGGCAAGAGCGTGCTCGTCGTCGGCGCGGGGAAGATGTCGCGGCTCGCCGCGAAGCACCTGTACGCGAACGGCGCGCTGCGCATCGTCGTCACGAATCGCTCGCCCGAGAAGGCCGAGGCGCTCGCCGCCGAGATCGATGGCGTCGCGAAACCCTGGGAGGATCTCGAGAAGCATCTCGTCGAGGCCGACGTCGTGATCAGCTCGACGGGCGCGCGCGAGCCGATCCTCACGAAGTCCCTGTTCAAGAAGGTCGCGAAGCAGCGGCGCTGGCGCGAGATGGTCGTGATCGACATCGCCGTGCCGCGCGATGCCGAGCCGGCGATCGGCGATCTCGACGGCGTGTTCCTGTTCGACATCGACGCGCTCGACAAGGTCGTCGCCGAGAACATCGCGAAGCGCGAGAAGGCCGCGGATCACGCCGCGAAGATCGTCGAGCACGAGGCCGGCCAGTTCGATCGCTGGGTGAAGACGCAGGGCGTCGTCCCGACGATCCGCGCGATGCGCTCGCACTTCACGAAGATCGCCGATGCCGAAGTGCAGAAAGCTCTCGAGCAGCTCGCGCGCAAGGAGCACACGCCGGCGCAGCAGCGCGAGGTCGTGCAGCGCGTCGTGCAGCTCGTCGTGAACAAGCTATTGCACCAGCCGACGATCGCGCTGCGCGAGGCCGCCGACGATGCCGAGGTTCGCGCGGCGGTGTTGTGCGAGCTGTTCGGGATCGAGCCCGACGAGAACGACCGCGAATCGCAGCCCGTGCTGGCCGTCGAAGACGCCGATCGAAAAGTAGCGCAGTGAGGAAATCATGACCGGAAAGTTAACGATCGCGACGCGCGGCAGCGCGCTCGCGCTGTGGCAAGCCGAGCACGTGAAGGCGCAGCTCGCGCGCGTGGCACCCGACGTGGTGGTCGCATTCAACGTGATCAAGACGCAGGGCGACAAGATCCTCGACGTGCCGCTCGCAAAGGTCGGCGGCAAGGGGCTGTTCGTGAAGGAGATCGAGCAGGCGCTCGTCGATCGCACCGCGGACATCGCGGTGCACTCGATGAAGGACGTGCCGGCCGAGCTCGCGCCGGGCTGCGCGCTCTCGGCGGTGTCGACGCGCGAGGTGCCGTGGGACGCGCTGTGCGCGCGGGAGCCGGTGACGCTCGATACCCTGAAGCAGGGCGCCGTCGTCGGCACGTCGTCGATGCGCCGGCAGTGCCAGCTGCTCGCGCGCCGCCCCGATCTGCAGATCAAGATGCTGCGCGGCAACGTCCCGACACGCATCAAGAAGCTCGACGACGGCGAGTTCGACGCGATCGTGCTCGCCGCCGCGGGCCTCACGCGGCTCGGCATGGCGGATCGGATCACGCAGGAGCTCCCGATCGACATCTCGATCCCGGCGGTGTCGCAAGGCGTGCTCGGCATCGAGACGCGCACCGACGATCCGTACGCGACCGAGCTCGCACGCCGCGCGATCCACGACGAGGCGCAATCGCAGCGCAACATCGCCGAGCGCGCGTTCCTGCTCCGCATGGGCGGCAGCTGCCAGACGCCGCTCGCCGCGCACGCGGTCGATCGCGCCGAGGGCGGCATGCGCATCGTCGGCATGTGCGGCATGCCCGACGGCACGAAGATCCTGCGCGCCGAGGTCGGCGGCCCGTCGAGCGAGGCCGAGCTCCTCGGCATCCGGCTCGCCGAAGACCTGCTCGCGCAGGGCGCCGCCGACATCCTCGCCGCGACGAAGCTCTGAACGCGTCGATGACGGGGCAGGGAGAGCCGGACGATCCGGCGGCAGCGGAGTCGGCGTCGGAAGCGCCGGACGACGACGAGCCGCGCATTCCCGTCGCGGTGATCGCGTCGGTCGGCACGGCCGCGGTGATGCCGCGCAAGAAGAGCCGCCGGCTCGCCGGCGCGCTGGCGCTGCTCGTCGGTGGCCTCGGGGCTCACCGCTTTTACGTCGGGCAGCACCGGCTCGGGCTCGTCTATCTCTTGCTGTGCTGGACGGGCGTGCCGGCATTCGTCGCCCTTGTCGACGGCATCTCGCTGCTCACGATGAGCGACGCCGCATTTCGCCGCCGATTCCCGCAGACCAAGTGACGACCGCTTAGCGAAGCGCTTCCACAAGTGTCCGCCCGGTTTCGACGGAAACTTTGCGCGCACCGTGTGCGCCATCTACGATTTCGGTTGCGATGAAGCTCGCCCAACTCGCGTTCGTGTTGTTGCTCCCCGCCGGGTGTGCATCCTCGCTGTCCGCAGCACGCGACGACAATCACCGGCTCACCCAGTCCGTCAACGATCTGCGCGCCGACAAGCGCGCGCAGGAGCGCAAGATGCGCGATCTGCAACGGCAGCTCGATCTCCTGCGCGAGAAGGAAGTCGTCGCCGCCGTCGGCGCGGACGTGCCGCAGCTCCCCGTCGAGGTCGCGACGCCGTCGAACCTCGCACCCGGCCAGCGCGTCGTCGGCATCGCCGAGGACGGCACCGAAATCGTCTACGAGGGCGACGCTGCACTCGGCAAGGCCGCGGTGATCGAGGAGCCGATCGCGCCGGCGCCGCCGCCCGTCCGCGAGCGCATCGCGCCGATCGCACCGCAACCGCGCGCCGTCTCCGCGCGCCCGAACCCGCGCGCGAAGCTGCGCACCGACGACGGTCCCGGCGAGCGCACGTCGGCCGCGGGCGATCCCGCGAACGACTATCGCGTCGCGGTCGAGCTCGTGAAGAGCGGCCCCGAGGATCAAGCGGTCGCCGCGCTGCGCGCGTTTCTCCAGAAGTATCCGCGGCACGACTACGCGGACAACGCGCAGTACTGGCTCGGCGAAGCGTTCTACGCGAGCAAGGACTACCAGCAAGCCCTCGTCGAATTCCGCACGGTCATCGAGGTCTACCCGCGCGGAAACAAAGTTCCCGACGCGCTCCTCAAAGTCGGATACTGCTACGGCGCGCTCGGGCAGGCCGAGAAATCGCGCGCGGTCCTCGAGCAAGTCGTGAACCTCTACCCGAAAACCGAACCCGCGGCGCTCGCCGCGAAACGACTGGAGACGAAGTGAAGAACGTCTCGAGACTCGGCTTCGCGTTCGTCGTCACGCTCGCACCGATCGCGGCGAACGCGCAGGTGCCGGTGTATCCGAACCCGAACACGAACCTCGATCCCGGCCAGACCGGCACGCAGGAGACCAAGCCGAAGGCGCCCGCGACGACCGGCACCGGCAGCGACAAGCCGCGCGTCATGGTGATCGGCCCCGACGGAAAAGTGCAGCCACAGCCCGGCGATGATGGTGGCTCCCGCCGCTACGTCGTCGGCACCGGCGGCAACGGCATCACGGATACCGACGATCCGGGCGAGATTTACTCGGGCGCCGTGCCCGAGCTGCACGTCGTTCGCTCGGGCGACACGCTGTGGGACATCTGCTGGTACTACTTCAACGATCCGTGGCAGTGGCCGAAGATCTGGTCGTACAACACGCAGATCACGAACCCGCACTGGATCTATCCGGGCGATCTCGTGCGGCTGTTGCCGCGCGGTGTGTTCGCGCAGTCCGACGGCAACGGGAAGATTCAAGATCCGGAGAAGCAGCCGGACGTGAAGCAGCCGGATCAGCCGCCGCCGGCGAAGCGCACCGAGGTGTCGCTCAAGCAGGTCGCGTTCGTCGAGAAGTCCGATCTCGACAAGTCGATCACGATCGAAGGCTCGGTCGACGAGAAGGTTCTCCTCGGTTCCGGCGATGCGGTCTATCTGTCGTATCCGCCGAACAAGCCGCCCGTCGTCGGGCAGAAGTATTCGATCTACGCGCCGGGCAACTCGGTGAAGAAGGGCGACTCGACCGTCGGCGCGTACGTGCGCTTGCTCGGCACGCTCGAGGTCGACAGCGTCAAGCAGGACAAGCGCGCGCGTGGCGTGATTCTCGAGGCGTACCAGGAGATCGAGCGCGGCAACAAGGTCGGCCCGCTCGTGCGGACGTTCAAGAACGTGCCGCCCGTGCCGGTGAAGGTCGACGCGCAAGGCTCGATCATCGCGATGCTCACCAAGGATCAGCTCATCGGCCAGGGCGAGGTCATCTTCATCGACCTCGGCAAGAAGAGCGGCATCGAGGTCGGCAACCGGATGTTCATCGTGCGGCGCGGCGACGCGCTGCCGCCGAAGATGGATCGCACGATCGGCCAGGACGACCGCCGGTTCCCGGCGCGCGCGCTCGGCGAGATGGTCGTCGTCGAGGTCGGCGACAACGTCTCGATCGGCCTCGTCACGATCGCCGTCAAGGAGATGGCGCTCGGCGACCTGGTCATGATGCAGAAGAACTAGCCGACCTCTCCTTATATACAGGTGCGTGAGCTGAACACCTGATTCTGTAATCGCGCGAAATTGTTCGACTCACGCGAGAGCGACTTGACGCCGCGCGCCAGGGTGGCTAATTGCTTCCCCCCTGTGACCACGTTTGTCCGCCCTGGATCGGGATATCCGAAGCGCCTCCAAGACGCCGGATTCGAGAAACCGATCCATGTTCGCGGCACGCTGCCCGACGGTCCGGCCGTCGCCATCGTCGGTGCGCGCGCCGCGTCGTGCGTCTCGATGGACCGCGCCCACGCCGTCGCCCGGCACTGCGCCGAGCGCGGCATCGCCGTGATCTCCGGCGGTGCGATCGGGATCGATGGTGCGGCGCACCGCGGTGCGCTCGCCGGCGACGGCGCGACGACCGTCGTGCTCGGCTCGGGGATCGACGTCGCGTATCCGGCGCGTCACGCCCCGCTGTTCGAGATCATCGTCGAGCGCGGTGGTGCGCTCGTCAGCATGCTGCCGCCGGGCACCGCGCCGCGCACGCACTCGTTCTTGTCTCGCAACCCGCTCATCGCGGCGCTCGCCGACATCACGATCGTGATCGAAGCGGACGTGAAGTCGGGGTCGCTCTCGACCGCCGCCGCGGCGAAGAAGCTCGGTCGCCTCGTCGCCGCGTGGCCGGGGAGTCGCGGTTGCGACTTCCTCCTCGCGCGGGGATCCGCGGTGATCGAAACGCCCGAGGATGCGCTCGCCGCGCTCGCGGGAACGCCGCGCTATCCGGCGCCGAGGGTCCGCGTGCTCGAGCCGTTCGAGCAACAGGTCGCGGATGCGATCGCCCTCGGTCACACGAGTATCGATGCCGTCGTCGTGCACACCGGACTTCCAGTACGCATGGTGTTGCGTGCGTTTGCGAGGAATTCGTGAGCCCAGCCAAGAAGAAGAAACCCGCCAAAGCCAAAGCCGCGGCGAAAAAGTCGGTCGTCAAAGCCGCGCCCAAGAAGAAGCCCGCCGCCGCGAAGCCCGCGTCGAAGGGGCGTGGTCGCGACGATGACGATGACGAGGACGAGGACGGCGAAGACGCCGGCGCCGAGTCGTCGAACGGCGACGCCAAGCAGTCCGGAATCGCCAAGCCGGCGAAGGCCACCGCGAAGGTCGCGAAGGCGGTCGCCGCGAAGACCCCCGCGAAAGCGAAGTCCAAGTCGAAGTCCAAGAAGGATGACGACGGCGATGGCGATGGCGATGCCACCACGTCCGATGGCGATCCCGACACCGTCAAGACCGAGGGTGAGGCCGACGGCGCGAAGAAGAAGAAGCCGAAGAAGCCCGCGAAGGTTCTGACGCAGAAGCAGCTCCGCAAGCAGAAGGCCAAGGCCGACGACGCCGAAGCCGAGCTCATGGAAGCCGAGGAGCGCAAGAAGAAGCCCAAGAAGGTGAAGCCGGGCTCGGCGCTCGTCGTGGTCGAGTCTCCCGCGAAGGCGAAGACGATCGCGAAGTACCTCGGCCCGGGCTACGTCGTGAAGGCGTCGGTCGGCCACGTGCGCGACCTCCGCAAGAAGGACGGCGTCGATGTCGAGAATGGCTTCGAGCCGGTCTACGAGATCATCGAGGGCAAGAAGAAGGTCGTGATGGAGATCCGGAAGGCCGCTCGCGAGAACGAGACGGTCTACCTCGCATCCGACCCCGATCGCGAAGGCGAAGCGATCGCGTGGCACCTCTCCGAGGAGATCAAGGATCTCAACACGAACTACAAGCGCATCCTGATCAACGAGATCACGAAGAAGGGCGTCACCGCCGCGATCGCCGCCCCGCGCGACATCGACATGAACCTGACCGAGGCGCAGCAAGCGCGCCGGATCCTGGACCGCCTCGTCGGATTCGAGATCAGCCCGATCCTGTGGGAGAAGGTGCAGCGCGGGTTGTCCGCCGGTCGCGTGCAGTCCGTCGCGGTGCGCCTCGTGTGCGAACGCGAGGAAGAGATCAAGGCGTTCGTCCCCGAGGAGTACTGGTCGGTCGGCGCGCTGTGCGCGCAGGCTGCAACGGAGCAGATCGCGGCACCGATCCAGTTTCCCGCGCGCATCTTCCGCTGGAAGGGCGAGAAGGCCGAGCCCAAGACCGCCGACGATGCGAACGCGATCGTGACCGAGCTGAAAGCCGGACCCGCGATCGTGTCCTCCGTCGAGAAGAAGGAGCGGCGCAAGAAGCCGCAGGCGCCGTTCATCACGAGCCGCCTGCAGCAGGACGCCGCGCGCAAGCTCCGCTACTCGGCGAAGCGCACGATGGCGCTCGCGCAGCGCCTCTACGAAGGCGTCGAGCTCGGCGACGAAGGCCCGACCGGTCTCATCACGTACATGCGTACCGACTCGACGCGCGTCTCCGACGACGCGATCACCGCGCTGCGCACGTACATCACCGATACGTACGGCACCGAGTACCTCCCCGAGGAGCCGAACAAGTACGCGAACAAGAGCAACGCGCAGGACGCGCACGAAGCGATCCGCCCGACGCTCATGGAATGGACGCCGGAGCGCGTCGCGACCGCGCTCGCCGCGCACCCCGAGGGCACCGAGCTCGTGAAGCTCTACACGCTCATCTGGCAGCGCTTCGTCGCGTCGCAGATGGTGCAGGCCGTGTTCGATGCGACGACGATCGACATCACGCGCGGCGAAGCGACGTTGCGCGCGAACGGTCAGATCCTGAAGTTCGCGGGTTACCAGAAGGTGTACGAGGTCGCCGAGTCCGACGACGCGAAGGCCGACGCCGCCGACAACACCGACAAGCTCCTGCCCGATCTCGCCGAGGGCGAGGCGATCACGCTCGTCGAGGTGACGCCGGAGCAGCACTTCACGCAACCGCCGCCGCGCTACTCCGAGGCGTCGCTCGTGAAGGAGCTCGAGGAGCGCGGCATCGGTCGACCGTCGACGTACGCGTCGATCATGTCGACGATCGTCGATCGCGGGTACATCGAGAAGAAGGACGCGCGGTTCACGCCGACCGAGCTCGGCATCCTCGTCAACGGCCTGCTCGTCGAGAGCTTCCCCGAGATCGTGTCGAGCGACTTCACCGCGAAGATGGAGTCGGATCTCGACAAGGTCGAAGGCGGCGAGGTCGACTGGCGCTTGCTCCTCGGCGGCTTCTACACGCCGTTCCACGAGGAGATCGAGAAGGCGCGCACCGAGATGCGCGACGTGAAGCGCGAAGAGATCGCGACCGACTGGGTCTGCGAGAAGTGCGGCAAGCCGATGGTCATCAAGTGGGGACGCAACGGCTCGTTCGTCGCCTGCCAGGGCTATCCGGAATGCCGCACGACCGGCGAGGTCGTGAAGAACCTCGACGGCACGTGGGAGCGCATCCCGCCGCCGACGACGGACGAGATCTGCGAGACGTGCAACGCGCCGATGACGATCAAGCGCGGCAAGTTCGGCTCGTTCCTCGCGTGCACGCGGTATCCCGACTGCACGACGACGAAGGCGATCTCGCTCGGCGTGAAGTGCCCGCGGCCCGGCTGCGGTGGCTTCATCGCCGAGAAGCGGTCGCGCCGCGGCAAGCCGTTCTACGGCTGCTCGAACTGGAAGAAGAAGGACTGCGACTTCGTCGCGTGGGACAAGCCCGTGCCGCAGCCGTGTCCGATCTGCGCGGCGAAGTTCGTCGTCAAGAAAGAGAACAAGGGCGGCGTCACGCTGCGCTGTCTCGAGTGCGACTGGAAGCAGGGCGTCGACGAAGAGCAGGATGGTCTCGCGCCGGTGCCGGTGCCGGTACCGACGACGGGCGCCGCGTAGTCGACGACGTGACGGACGTCATTCGTCCGTGCCCAGCTTCGACGCGAGGAAATCGAACGTCGCGAGCCAGGCTTCCGGCATGTCGGCGGCGACCTCGCCGACGGTGCCGCCGGTCGCGGTCGACGACGACAGGATGTGCCCGGCGCCCGATAGCTCGAGGTACGTGACGTCGTCCCCGGCGCCCCGCAGCGCCTCGACGAATTCGTGCGCGACGTCGACATCGACGAACACGTCGGTCGTCCCGTGCACGACCATGAACGGCGGCGCTCCCGGCCTGGTCTGCGCGATCGGCGACGAGTCGATCAGGTTCCCGTTCGCGAAGTCCTCGACGACCGAACCGAGATCCATGCGGTACACGCCGTCGCTCGCGATCACCGCGCTCGGGCGCAGGTCGATCCCGCGCGCGGCCGCGCAATCGGGCGCGTGCGTCGGATTGTCGTACGCGACGCCGACGAGCGCCGCGAGGTGGCCCCCGGCGGAGTATCCGGTGACCGCCAGCCGATCCGGATCGATCGCGTACGCGCTCGCATTCGCGCGCAGGAACGCGAGCGCACACAGCACGTCGCGCACCGCGGCGGGGTAGCGACCCTCGGGCACGAGGCGATAGTCGATCGTCGCGGCGACGTAGCCCGACTCGGCGAACCGCTCGGCGGCCTCGGTGTAGTGGCCGCGATCGCCGGACGTCCAGCCGCCGCCGTGCACGAGCATGATCGCCGGGTAGCCACCCGTCGGTGCCGCACCGCCGGGGACGTGGATGTCCATCGCGGTGGCATCGCCGTAGCGATCGTCGTAGACGACGTCGTGATAGACGGCCGTGTCGGCGCACGCGGCGAGGGTGAGCGTGAGGAGAAGAGTTCGCATCAGAAGATCCATCCGATCGTGAAGCCGAGCGTCGGCGCGGTCCGCGCGGTGGCGGGAGATGACGTACCGCCCTCGATGATCGCGGCGAGCCCGACGGACGGCGTCAGCTCGACCGCGTGAAACACGACGAAGCGATAGCCGATCGTCGCCGCGAGACTGCCGGTCGTGAGGCCGCCGATCGCGTGCGAATCCATCACGCGCTCGACGGTGGTGCGCGCGAGATCGACGCGCACGCCGGTGTACACGCCCTGCATCGTCGTCGGCCGGCGCCACCAGCGCCGCAGCTCGACGCCCGCGCCGACCGTGCGGCTGTCGAAGTCGCCCATCGCGGCGGTGCGCGCGCCGAGCGACCCGGCGATCGTCAGCTTGTGCATGCCGAGGTCGTGCTCGCCCTCGACCGAGATCGCGGATTTGTCGAGCGTCGCCATCTGCACGGACACGGCGTTCTCGTACGGACTGGCGTGGGCGGCTCCACACAGCGCCAGGAGGATCGCGGCGGTTTTCATCGGTGACGACCGCTTCAGCAGGTCGCGTGCCAGGGCAACCGGTGGCAACGGACGTTCGCGTGTCGCGAATTCCTACGGTACGGTCGTTCACGGATGGCGAGTGACGTCACGGTCGTCGGCGGCGGTATGGCCGGCTCGGAGTGCGCGTGGCAGCTCGCGCAGGCCGGGTTTCGCGTCGCGCTCGTCGAGATGAAGCCATGCGCGATGTCGCCGGCGCATCAAACGCCGCTGCTCGGCGAGCTCGTGTGCAGTAACTCGCTACGGTCCGACGATCCCGTCGCGCCGGCCGGGCTCCTCAAGCACGAGCTGCGCCGCGCCGGCTCGATGGTGATCGCGTGCGCCGATCAACATCGCGTTCCCGCGGGGCAGGCGCTCGCGGTCGAGCGCTTCGGCTTCGCGCGCGCGATCACGCAGCGGCTCGCGCTCCACTGCAACATCACGATCGAGCGCCGCCGGATCGACGATCTCCCCGACGGGCCGATCGTCGTTGCGACCGGGCCGCTCACCGAGGGCGCGCTCGGCGAGGTCATCAAGGCCGAGCTCGGCGGCGATCGCATGTACTTCTACGACGCGATCGCGCCGATCGTCGCCGCCGATTCGATCGACATGAGCTGCGCGTTTCACGCGTCGCGCTGGGATCGCGACGTCACGCCGACCGCGCCGCAAGCGGACGGCGATGAAGCCGCCGGCGGCGATGTCGGCGTCGGCGACTACATCAACTGCCCGCTCACGAAGGCCGAGTACGACGCGTTCGTCGAGGAGGTCAACGGCGGCCGCAAGGTCCTGCCGCACGCGTTCGAGGAGCCGCGCTACTTCGAGAGCTGCATGCCGATCGAGGTCATGGCCGAGCGTGGTCCGCAGACGCTTCGGTTCGGACCGATGCGCCCGATCGGGCTTCGCGATCCGCGCACCGGGCATCGGCCGTGGGCCGTCGTGCAGCTGCGCCCCGAGAATCGCTACCTCACCGCGTACAACCTCGTCGGGTTTCAGACGCGCCTCGCGTATCCCGAGCAGCAACGGATCTTCCGCCTCGTGCCCGCGCTCGCGAACGCCGAGTTTCTCCGCTTCGGATCGATCCATCGCAACACGTACATCGACGCGCCGGCGCGCCTCGGCGATGGCTTCGAGCTGCGCACGAAACCGAACATCCGCTTCGCGGGCCTCCTCACCGGCGTCGAGGGCTACATCGAGTCGTGTGCGATGGGCCTCGTCGTCGCGTGGATGCTCGCCGACGAGCTTCGCGGGCACGCGCGCCGCCCGCCGCCGCCGACGACGATGCTCGGCGCGCTGTACAACCACGTCACGCAACCGCGCGAGGCCGGCTACAAGTACGGCCCGACGAACGTGAACTACGGGTTGCTCCCGCCGCTCCCCGGCGTTCGCAAGGACAACAAGAAGCCGCGGATGGCGGAACGCGCGAACGTCGATCTCGAAAGCTGGCTCGCCGCGGTACGGTAGCGGCGCCAAGAGGCAACCATGAAGCGACTCGTAGGCAAGTTCGCGATCGTGACGGGTGGATCGAGCGGCATCGGCGCGGCATGCGCGCAGGCGATGGCCGGCGAGGGTGCTGCCGTCGTCGCGACGGGACGGCGGTTCCCGGCCGTCGAGCTCGGCAAGCCGGCGCTCGGCGAGGTGCAGCACCAGCACCTCGACGTCACCGACGAGGCGGAGGTCGACGCGCGGTTCGCCGCGCTCCCCGAGGTCGACATCGTCGTGTGCAGCGCGGGCGTCGGGTTCTTCGATCCGATCGCGCGTCAGGACACCGCGAAGCTGCGCGAGATGCTCGACGTGCACATCGTCGGTACATTCCTGTGTGCGCGCGCGGCGCTCCGGCGCATGCAGCCGCGCCGGCGCGGGCACATCGTGATGATCAACTCGCACGTCGCGCATCGCGCGTTCGCCGACTGCGGCGGCTACACGGCTGCGAAGGCCGGCCAGCTCGGCCTCGCGCGCGTGCTCGCCGAGGAAGCGCGCGCGTACGACATCCGCGTGACGTCGCTCCTGCCCGGTGCGACCGACACGCCGATCTGGGACGACCGCCCCGGCTTCGATCGCGCGAAGATGATGCAGCCCGAGGACGTCGCATCGTTCCTCGTCTCGATCCTCGCGCGGCCGGGCATGGCGATCGAAGAAGTCACGATGACGCCGCCCGCCGGCGCGCTCTGACACGCGTGTCATAGCGACGCGTAAGCGTGCGTACCAAACTCGCGCGCTCGCACGTCCAAACGTCCGGCTACCGGACACTTCGTGCAAAAAATGGTCGGACTATTTTCTGCGCAATACACCTGTCGAGGCGATGGAGGCGGCGACGATGCCCTGCGCGTCGGCGCTGAACAGCGGGATGGCCATGCCGACGTCGAACGACAGCGCCGCGCGCTCGGTCGGCACGACGAGCCCGCCGTCGAGATAGACCGACAGCTTCGTCGACGGTGTTCGCGCGGTCCCCGGCGACGTGCCGCCGAACGGCTCGCCGCGCCGTAGCGGGCCGGCGAGATAGAACCCCGCGCCGGCGAGCGGCTCGGCGTCGCCGTTGTTCCACGCGACGAGCCCGCCGCCGTGCACGGCGTAGCCGACGAAGCCGCTGCTCATCGCCGAGAGCCCGAGGCCGTACGTCACCGCGACGTAGTCCTTCGCGGCGAATCTCCCGTAGCCGCGAAGCGCGACGAGCGAGGGGCCGCCGTCGATCCCGCGACCACCCCCGAGCTCGAGGCCGACCGTCGTGCGATCGGTCTCCTGCCGCTCGACGCGCAGCGCGGTGCCCCAGCCGGGTGCGAACGGTTCACCGGCGATGCCGATCACGAACATTGCCGTCGTCGTCCCGCGCGCCTCGGGCTCGGTCGACGCGTGCGTCGGGATCATCGGTGGCGGCGGCAACGGCGAACAGGCCGCGACGGCGACGATCCCCACGACGACGACCCGCATCGACGAATACTCGCATCGCTCGCGCCGATCGGGAATGCTCCAGGAATGGATTGGGAGCAGGCGATCGCGGCGTTCGCGACGTACCTCGAGATCGAGCGCGCGTATTCGCCGCGCACGATCGAGGTGTACCTGCGAGACGTCCACGCGCTGCGCGCCGCGACCAAGAAGCCACTCGCGAAGCTCTCGGCGATCGAGATCCGCACGCAGCTCGCCGCGCTCCACGGCGACAACGGTCCGGCGACGCTCTCGCGCAAGCTGTCGAGCATGCGCGCGTTCGGCAAGTTCCTCGTCAAGCGCGGCGTGCTCGCCGGCAATCCGGCCGCCGGCATCCGCGGCCCGAAGAAGCCTAAGCCGTTGCCGCGCGCGCTCGACGTCGACGACGCGTTTCGCCTCGTCGAGGCACCGACCTCGACCGGGCGCACGTCGCATCGCGCGCTGTCCCCGGAGGAGGAAGCCCGTCACGCGCTCCTCCGGCTGCGCGACGCCGCGATCTGCGAGCTGATCTACGCGACCGGGCTGCGCGTGTCCGAGGCCGTCGGCCTCGACGTCGCCGATATCGATCGCGATCGCTACGGTGTGCCGCTCGTGATCGTCCGCCGCGGCAAGGGAAACAAGATGCGCCAGGTCCCGCTGGGCGGCGCCGCCGAGCGCGCGCTCGACGCGTATCTCCCGGCGCGGCGCGGGCTCGATGCGCGAGACGGTGCGCTGTTCGTCAACGCGAACGGCACGCGCATCACGACGCGGTCGGTGCAACGCCTCGTCCGCGCATGGGCCGTCGCCGGCGGCATTCACGCGCGCGCGACGCCGCACGGGCTGCGCCACAGCTTCGCGACGCACATGCTCGACGAGGGCGTCGACCTGCGCTCGATCCAGGAGATGCTCGGTCACGCGTCGCTATCGTCGACGCAGATCTATACGAAGGTCTCGCTCGATCACCTGATGAAGGTCTACGACGCAGCGCACCCGCGCGCCGGCGTGCTACCAACCAAGAAGTGACGACAGAGAAGATTCGATCGACGACGATCCTGTCCGTACGGCGAGGCTCGCAGGTCGTGATCGCCGGCGACGGCCAGGTCACCCTCGGCAACACGATCGTGAAGGGCGGCGCACGCAAGGTCCGCAAGCTCGGCGAGGGGAGGGCGATCGGCGGGTTCGCCGGCTCGGCCGCCGATGGCATCGCCTTGTTCGATCGCCTCGACGACAAGCTCCGCGAGCAGCGCAGCCCGCTGCGGCGCGCCGCCGTCGAGCTCGCGAAGGAGTGGCGCACCGATCGCGCGCTCCGCAAGCTCGAGGCGATGCTCGTCGTCGCCGACGTCGACGGCACGTTCATCCTGTCCGGATCGGGCGACGTGATCGAGCCCGACGACGGCGTGTGCTCGATCGGCTCCGGCGGCCCGTACGCGCTGTCCGCCGCCCGCGCGCTCGTTCGCCACACGGAGCTCTCCGCGCGCGCGATCGCCGAGGCCGCGATGAAGATCGCCGGCGAGATCTGTATCTACACGAACGATCACTTCGTGATCGAGGAGCTCGGGTCGTGAACGAAAAAGATCTCACGCCCGCGAACGTCGTCACCGAGCTCGATCGCTACGTCGTCGGCCAGCGCGACGCCAAGCGCGCCGTCGCGGTCGCGCTCCGCAATCGCTGGCGCCGCCAGCAGGTGCCCGGCGATCTCAAGGACGAGATCGTGCCGAAGAACATCATCATGATCGGCCCGACCGGCGTCGGCAAAACCGAGATCGCGCGCCGGCTCGCGCGGCTCGCCCGCGCGCCGTTCATCAAGGTCGAGGCGAGCAAGTTCACCGAGGTCGGCTACGTCGGCCGCGACGTGGACTCGATCGTGCGCGATCTCGTCGAGGCGTCGGTCAAGCTCGTGCGCGACGAGGAAGCCGAGAAGGTCGCACCGCGCGCGAAGGAAGCCGCCGAGGACCGCCTCGTCGAGATCCTCGTCGGCAAGGGCTCCGACTCGACGCGCGACAAGTTCAAGACGATGCTGCGCGAGAACAAGCTCGACGATCGCGAGGTCGAGCTCGAGGTCACCGACGACTCGAACCCGATCATGAGCGTGCTCGGCGGCCAGCCCGGCATCGACGAGAACGCGCTGTCCGGCTTGCGCGACATGTTCGGCGGGATGGGCAAGCGCCAGAAGCGCCAGAAGCTGAAAGTCCCCGCCGCGATGGCGATCCTCGTGAAGCAGGAGACCGAGAAGCTCATCGATCACGACGCGGCGTCGCGCGAGGCCGTCCGGCGCGCGGAGCACACCGGCATCGTGTTCATCGACGAGATCGACAAGATCGCGACGCGCTCCGATCGCGGCGGTGCCGACGTCTCGCGCGAGGGCGTGCAACGCGATCTTCTCCCGATCGTCGAAGGCTCGACGGTCACGACGAAGTACGGTCCGGTGAAGACCGATCACGTGCTGTTCATCGCGGCCGGCGCGTTTCACATGAGCAAGCCGAGCGATCTCATCCCCGAGCTCCAGGGCCGCTTTCCGATCCGCGTCGAGCTCGCCCCGCTCACCGCCGGCGACTTCGTGCGGATCCTCACGGAGCCGCAGAACGCGCTGACGCGGCAATACGCGGCACTGCTCGCCACCGAGAACATCACGATCGAGTGGAACGCCGAGGCGATCGAGGAGCTCGCGTCGATCGCCGCCGACGTGAATCGCCGCACGCACGACATCGGGGCGCGCCGCCTCCACACGGTCCTCGAGCGCCTGCTCGACGACCTCCTGTTCAACGCGCCCGACATCGGTGCGCAAACGATTCCCATCACGCGCACGTACGTGCGCGAACGGCTTTCTGCACTCGTCGCCGACGAGGATCTCGCGCGGTATATACTTTGAGCACATGTCGAAAACATCCGAGCTGCTCGCGCTCGCCGACAAAGTCTTCGTAAAGAATTACCGCCAACAACCGATCGTCCTCGCGCGCGGCGCGGGCGCCGAGGTCTGGGACGTCGACGGCGCGCGCTACCTCGACATGACCGCCGGCATCGCCGTGTGCGGGCTCGGTCACTCGCATCCGGCGTTCACCGCGCGCGTCGCCGAGCAGCTCGGTCGGCTCGTGCACGTGTCGAACCTGTACTGGAACGATCAGCAGATCCTCGCCGCCGCCGCGATCGTCGAGCGCTCGTTCGCGAAGCGCGTCATGTTCTGCAACTCGGGCGCGGAAGCGAACGAGGGCGCACTCAAGCTCGCGCGTCGCTACCAGCACGCCGTCGCGAACGCTCCCGAGCGCAACACGATCGTGTCGACGGTCGGCTCGTTTCACGGTCGCTCGATCGCGACCGTCTCGATCACCGGCCAGGCGAAGTATCGCGAGGGCTTCGGCCCGCTGTTCGGTCCCGTCGAGTTCATCGCGTACGGCGATCTCGACGCCGCGCGGAAGGCCCTTGGCGCCAAGACCGCGTGCGCGATCATCGTCGAGCCGATCCAGGCGGAAGGCGGGATCGTCACCGCTCCTCCCGGCTATCTCGCCGGCCTTCGCACGATCTGCGACGAGACCGGCACGATCCTCATCTTCGACGAGGTCCAGACCGGCGTCGGCCGCACCGGCAAGTGGTTCGGCCATCAGCACGACGACGTTGCCCCCGATGTCATGACCCTCGCGAAGGGTCTCGGCGGCGGGATCCCGATCGGTGCGATCGCGTGTAGCGAAAAGGCGGCGGCGGGTCTCGAGTTCAAGGTCGGTGGTGCCGTTCCTCACGCCTCGACGTTCGGTGGCAACCCACTCGCGGCTGCCGCATGCAACGCAGTGTTCCAGATCATGGACGAGGACAAGCTCGTCGAGCGTGTCGCGACCTCCGGTGAGTACCTGGCGACGAAGCTCGCGGCGCTCGTCGCCGAATTTCCCACCCAGGTCACCGATGTCCGCGGTCGCGGTCTGTTGCGCGGTGTCGCAGTGACGAGCAGTCCTGTCGCGGTCGTCGCGAAGTGCCGTGAGAAGGGTCTGCTGCTCTCGGTTGCCGGTGACAAAGTCGTACGATTTGCGCCACCATTTGTCGTGAGCAACGCACTACTGGATGAAGCGGTGGTGATCCTTCGTTCCGTTCTCCAGGACATGGGGAAAGCGTAACGAGCACTACCCCACCGCTACCCGAGGCGTTATACAGGTCAGTGGAAGTCGCAACGTGAGTGTACCGGCCGAGATCGCGGGCATCGGATCGACCGCAGTGAAGCTGCGCGTCGCGCCGGGCTTCGACCCGATGAAAGCGGGCGTCGGACCGGAGGAGTATTTCGTGCTGTCGCGCATCGACGGCACGCAGTCGCTCAAGGACGTGCTGCTCGCGACCGGACTTCCGACGGACCGCGCGATTCAGATCATCACGCGCCTGCGCGCGATCGGCGCATTGTTGTTGCCGAACGAAGTCGGTGCCGCACCGGTGGCGCCGCCCGTGGTCTCGCGCACCGCAACCCCGACGCCGATCGCGGCGCGCCAACCCACGCCGCAGCGATCCGCACCCTCGCGACCGTCGCAGCCGGCGATCCCGCGCACGCTCACGCCGATGCGGCGTCCCGCGGCGGGCACCGGCGCCGAGATCCCGATCCACGAAGCCGAGCGCGTCTTCGATGTCGGGTTGCCGAACCCCACACCCGACGAGCTCGCGGCGCTCGCCGAGAAGAACGAGCTCGACGACGCCGATCGCCGGCGCGTCCTCGCGATCGCGCGGCTCGTCGCGTTGCGCGATCCCTACGTCCTCCTCGGCGTTCCCGTCGATGCGACCCCCAAGCAGCTGAAGACCGCCTACTTCAAGCTCTCGAAGAACATCCACCCGGATCGGTTCTACGGCAAGAGGCTCGGGACGTTCGCCGAGCGGTTGTCGACGGTGTTCGAGGCCGTGTCGCGCGCGTACACGAGCCTCACCGAGCCGCAGGCCCGCTCGTCGCAGACGCTCAAGGTCCAGCAGCGCGCGAACGATCAACCGCAGACGCCGCAAGAGTACGCGGCCGAGCTGTTCGAGCGCGCGTGTAGCCTCGAGGTCTCCGGCGACGCGCTCGAGGCGATGAAGCTGTTCGCCGCCGCCGTTCGCGTCGATCCGCAGCCGCGCTACCTGCGCCGCTCGGCGACCTGTGCGCTGACCGCAAACCAGCCGAAGTCGGCGCTCGAGTATGCGAAGAAAGCGCAGACGCAGGCCCCCAGCGATCCCTCGGCCGCTCGTCTGCTCGCGACCGCGTTTCGCGCCGTCGGGAAGCTGGCCGACGCCGAGGAAGTCCTCGTCATGGCGATGGCGATGAAATCCGAGAATGATGTCCTCGGAAATGAGCTGAGAAACGACCTGGCCGAAGTCCGCCGGCTGCTGTCCCAGAGCTAGCCCGTCGATCAGCGACGGGACACCCGGCTTCCCGATCGTCTCAAATCCCCGCCCAAACGGTGGCGATCACGACGGAATCGAGGACACAATAGCCCGCGATGGCCAGTGACAAGGTGATCGGCATCGACCTCGGCACCACGAACTCGTGCGTGGCGATCGTCGAGGACGGCACGCCGTCCGTGATTCCGAATCGCGGTGGTTACAAGACCACGCCCTCGATGGTCGCGATCGCGGAGAACGGCAAGCGGCTCGTCGGTCACATCGCGAAGCGACAGGCGATCACGAACGCCGAGAACACGGTCTACGCGTCGAAGCGCCTCATCGGTCGCAAGTGGGGCTCGGCGGCCGTGCGCAGCTCGCTCGAGATCATGCCGTATCGCATCGTCGAGGGACCGCACGACGACGTGCGCATCATGCTGCGCGATCAGGTGTTCAGCGTTCCCGAGGTGGCCGCGTACATCCTCCAGGAGATGAAGCTCATCTCCGACGAATATCTCGGCGAGGAAGTGCAGAAGGCGGTGATCACCGTCCCCGCGTACTTCAACGACGGCCAGCGCCAGGCGACGAAGGACGCGGGTCGCATCGCTGGCCTCGACGTCATTCGCATCATCAACGAGCCGACCGCCGCCGCGCTCGCGTACGGCTTCGGTCGCAACATCGACCGCAAGGTCGCGGTCTACGACCTCGGCGGTGGCACGTTCGATATCTCGATCCTCGAGATCGGCAACGGCGTGTTCGAGGTCATGTCGACCGCCGGTGACACGTTCCTCGGCGGCGAAGACTTCGATCGCCGCATCATCGACTGGCTCGTGTTCGGCTTCGAGAAGCAGCACGGCATCGATCTCCGCAAGGACAAGATGGCGCTCCAGCGCCTCAAAGACGTCGCGGAGAAGGCGAAGTGCGAGCTGTCGTCGGTGAAAGAGACCGAGATCAACCTGCCGTTCATCATCTCGACGGGCCGCAACGAAGCTTTGCACCTCCAGACGATGCTGTCGCGCGACAAGCTCGAAGAGCTCACGAGCGATCTCATCGATCGCACGGTCGAGATCTGCGCGCGCACGCTCGAAGAAGCCGAGATCCCGAAGACCGCGATCGAGGACGTCATCCTCGTCGGTGGCATGACGCGCATGCCGCGCGTGCAGCAGGCCGTCGCCGAGTTCTTCGGCCTCGAGCCGTGCAAGGGCGTTCACCCCGACGAGGTCGTCGCGCTCGGCGCCGCGATCCAGGGCGCGGCGCTCACCGACGAGAAGAGCGACATCCTGCTTCTCGACGTCACGCCGCACTCGCTCGGCATCATGATCGTCGGTGGCTACTTCCACCGCCTCATCGAGCAGAACACGACCGTTCCGACGAGCGAGTCGCACGTGTTCACCACCGTCAAGGACAACCAGACCAGCGTGAAGATCCTCGTCCTCCAGGGCGAGAGCGATCGCGCCGAAGAGAACGAGCTGCTCGGCGAGTTCGTACTCACCGGGCTGCGTCGCGCGCCGCGCGGCGAGGTCGAGATCGAGGTGACGTTCCACATCTCCGCCGACGGCATCGTGTCCGTCAAAGCCCGCGACATCGAGACCGGCCTCGAGCAGTCGATCACCGTGACCGCGACCTCGGGTCTCACCGAGGACGAAATCAAGAAGATGGTCGACGCGAACAAGGACTACATGGTCGAGGTTCGCTCCGGCCAGGAGTTCGACAAGGCGCGCCACGCCGCCGAGAAGGCGCTCGAGGAGATCGAGGCGCTGTTCCCGCAGGTGTCCGATGCGATCGCGGGCTCCGACTTCGGTCAGGACGCGGTCAAGAAGGCGCGCGCGGTCGTCGATCGCACGCGCGCGGCGATCGTCGCGAAGGACATCACGAGCCTCGCCGACGCGACCGAAGCGCTGAATCGCACGCTCAACATGTTCCGCGGCGTTGTCTCCAAAACGCGCGGATGAACATGGCTGCCGGCGATCGCGCATCGACCGACATCGATCGCTTGATCGAAGAGGGTCTCGCTCTGTACGGCAAGGGCGATCTCGACGGTGCGCTCCACGTCTGGGAGAAGGCGCTCGCGATCGAGCCCGACAACCCGCAGGCGACGAGCTACGTCGAGTACGTCCAGGAGAACTACGAGCTCCTGACGAATCCCGCCCCCGAGTCGAGCTCGAATGTCGGCTCCTACGGATTCGAGGAGGACGACTACCAGGTCGAGATCGTGCCGGGCGAGATCCAGCCCGCCACGGCGATGCCGGGGCTGACCGATCCGGTGGACGAGGGCTGGGTGCTCGACGGCGAGGGCTCCAAGCGGAATCGCAGCTCGTGGATCACGGGTGACCCCGGTCACGAGGTCGAGATGTCGATCGAGGCGGGAGAGCCGCCGGACGTCACGTTCGAGGACAACACGCGCGAGTACTTCGGCGGGCGTCCCGCGACGCGCGACATGGCGGTCGCGCGCGACGTGAATCCGCGGCTCGGCACCGCGAACGAGTTTCCCCTGCGCGAGGTGACGCCGGCCTTCGGTTCTCCACAGGACGTGAACACGCCGAACGGATTCGGAGCGCAGCTTACCGACGTGCGGAAGCGTGATCTGGGATTCGTGAAGACCACGCAAAGCTCGTCGCCTCCTCCGGTGGACACGCGTGGTAAGCGTACGTCGGCTCCTCCCGAGCTGAAGATGACGCTGCGCACTCCGGATCTTCCGCTCTCGCTCGATCCGATCGGGTCGGACACCGCGGACATCACGCTCGACCGAGGACAGCCCTCGCTCGATCTCGAGCTCGATCCGATCGATCTGCCGACGATCGCGAAGCCCGCGGCCGACGCGTTCGAGCTCGCGCCGCCGGATCTCAAGCCGCGTACGCGGTCGAACCGGATCGAGGATTCGATCGCGAACATCGAGCTCGATCCGCCGCCCGAGCTCGGCCACGCCGGCATCGGCGACGACGACATCGGTGGACCGACGACCGCGTCGCGCTCCGACAACGACTTCGACGAGCCCCAGATCGAGATCCTCCCGCAGCAGCAAGAGCCGGACGACTCGGACGAGTTTGCCGCGAGCGTCGAGACCAAGGATCTCCCGTCGAAGAACATGCTCTCGCTGCTGCCCGACTCGAAGGCGCCGACGCGCGATATCTCGGGCGCCGCGATTCCGCCGTCGAAGGTCACGACGCGCGATCTGGCGCTGCCGCAACGCGCACCCGCACGACCGAGCGACGCGCCGTTCGTGACCTCCCAGCCGACGCGCGATCTCGGCCTGCGACCGGCCGGGCCGACGCCGACGCCGACGCCCGCGCCGGCGAAGCGCGCGCCGACGAACCTCGACGACGAGCCGACGACGCAGCAGCAGATTCGCCAGCTCGAGAAGCACCACCAGGGCGCACCGATGCTGTCGCGCGAGCCGACGCGGACGGTGCAGGGCGCGGATCCGGTCGAGGCGCAGTGCGCGGCGATGCTCGCCGAGATCGATCGCGGCGCACCGTTCGACGAGACCCGCGACGAACGCACGCGCCGCCGGATCTCGGGCCTGCTCGAGCATGCGGCGACGTGCAGCAAGACGAACGACCTCGACCGCGCGGTGACCGCCGTCGATCTCGCGCTCGACGAGGACGCGTCGAGCGCGCTCGCCCAAAAGCTCGTGCACCGGAACCGCGACGCGATCATGGGCGTGTTCCAGACCTATCTCGGCGACCTGCAGCGCCAGCCCGTTCTCGCGCGTCCGCTGCACGAGCTCGCCACCGCGCCGATCAATCCGCGCGCCGCATTTCTGCTCTCCCGCGTCGACGGCGTGTTGTCGCTCGACGAGATTCTCGACGTGTCCGGCATGCCGCGGCTCGAGGCGTATCGCTACCTGTGCCAGCTGTATTTACGAGGAATTCTGCGATGAAGAAGATCGTGCTCGCGTACTCCGGCGGCCTCGACACGTCCGTCGCGGTGCGATGGATCATCGAGAAGTACAAATGCGATGTCGTGTGCTTCTGCGCCGACGTCGGCCAAGACGAAGACCTCGAAGCCGCGAAGAAGAAGGCGCTCGCCGTCGGTGCGAAGTCCGCGGTCGTGCGCGACATGCGCGAGGAGTTCGTGCGCGATTACGTGTATCCGGCGCTGCGCGCGGGTGCCCTGTACGAGGGCGTGTATCTCCTCGGGACGTCGCTCGCGCGCCCGTGCATCGCGAAGGGCATGATGGAGGCCGTCGAGTCCGAGGGCGCCGACGCGATCGGCCACGGCGCGACGGGCAAGGGTAACGACCAGGTTCGCTTCGAGCTCGCCGCGTACCACTTCAAGCCGGGCATCAAGATCGTGGCGCCGTGGCGCGAGTGGGAGTTCAAGGGTCGTCGCGAGCTCATCGACTACACGAAGCAGCACAACATTCCGATCGAGGCGACGGCGGACAAGCCGTACAGCGTCGATCGAAATCTATTGCACACGAGCTACGAGGGCGGCGTCCTCGAGGATCCGTGGAAAGAGCCCGACCCGAAGATGTTCCAGCGCACGCGCGATCCGAACGCGGCGCCCGATCTGCCGAAGACGATCGAGCTCGACTTCGAAAAGGGCGATTGCGTCGCCGTCGACGGCCAGCCCGGCACGCCGGCGGAGATCCTCGCGCGCCTCAACTCGATCGGCGGCGAGCACGGCGTCGGCCGCGTCGACCTCGTCGAGAACCGCTTCGTCGGCATGAAGTCGCGCGGGGTGTACGAGACGCCGGGCGGCTCGATCCTTCACGCCGGCCGCCAGGCGGTCGAGTCGCTCACGCTCGATCGCGAGGTCCTGCGCCTGCGCCAGGATCTCATGCCCCGCTACGCGGGCCTCGTCTACAACGGCTTCTGGTTCTCGCCCGAGCGCGAGGTGATGCAGCGGATGATCGACGACGTCGCGTCGGCGATCACCGGCACGGCGCGCCTCAAGCTGTTCAAGGGCGCGATCACGGTGCTCGGTCGCAAGGCGCCGAAGAGCTTGTATCGCACCGACATCGTCACGTTCGAAGAGGATGACGTCTACGACCAGCGCGACGCGAAGGGCTTCATCAAGCTCAACGCGCTGCGCTTGCGCACGCGCTCCGAGCTCGACAAGAAGTAGCGGATGCTCGTCACGCGCGTCACGAACGTCGCACCGGTGCAGGGCCGGGTGACGAGTGCGCTCCTGCGCGTGATCGACGGGCCGGATCGCGGCATGGAGATCGAGCTGCCGCCGATCGGCGTCGTCGTCGGGACCGAGCGCAGCTGCGACGTCGTGCTCACCGATACGTTCGTGTCGCGGCGGCACTGCTCGATCGCGCCGCATGCGCAGGGGTTCTCGATCGGCGATCTCGGCTCGAAGAATGCGACGCTCATCGACGGCGTCGCGGTCGGCAAGGTCGTCGCGCCGCCGGGCGTCGTCGTGCGCGTCGGCAAGACGCTCATCCAGGTCGTACCCGCCGATGAGGTCGTCGACATTCCGCCGTCGGCGAGCGATCGCTTCGGCGAGATGTACGGCACGTCGCCGGCGATGCGCCAGGTCTTCGCGATCCTCGAGCGCGCGAGCAAGTCGACGGCCCCGGTGCTGCTGCTCGGCGAGTCGGGCACCGGCAAGGAGCTCGCGGCGCGGGCGATCCACGACGCGTCGCCGCGCGCCGACAAGCCGTTCGTCGTGTTCGACTGCGGCGCCGGCAGCGAGCATCTGATCGAGAGCGATCTGTTCGGGCACGTGAAGGGAGCGTTCACCGGCGCGACGACCGATCGCGTCGGCGCGTTCGCGGCGGCGCACGGCGGCACGCTGTTCCTCGACGAGATCGGCGATCTGCCGGTCGGGCTGCAGCCGAAGCTCCTGCGCATGCTCGAGGCGGGCGAGGTCGTCTCGCTCGGCGGGCGCAAGACCGAGAAGTACGACGTGCGCATCGTCGCGGCCACGCATCGCGATGTCCACGGCGAGGTCGCGCGCGGCGGCTTTCGCGGCGATCTGTATTATCGACTCGCCGTCGTCGAGGTTCATCTCCCGCCGCTCCGCCAGCGCGGCGGCGATCTCCCGGTGCTCATCCAGCGCTTCCTGGAGCGGGCAGGGAGCAAGCTCGTCGCATCGGGCGACGCACTCGCGAAGCTCACGCGCTACCACTGGCCGGGCAACGTGCGCGAGCTGCGCAACGTGATCGCGCGCGCGGTCGCGCTCGCCGGACCCGAAGACGATTTCGCGTCGCTGCCGCTCGTGTTCCGCCCGACGGGCGCGGCGCCCGACGACGCGGGATCCGATGCCGCGATCGTCGCCGATCGGCCGTTTCACGAGATGAAGGACGAGCACGTCGCGAAGTTCGAGCGCGCGTACCTCACCGATCTCGTCGCGCGCGCGCAGGGCAACCTGTCGGAAGCGGCGCGCATGGCCGGCCTCGAGCGCAAGTTCCTCTACAAGCTGCTCGAGCGCAACGGCCTCCGCTAGTCGAGCGGATCGAGTTGGTCGACCGACGGGCGCGCGGGCGGCTTGCTCACCGACAGCACGTGATCGACGAGGACGGGCAGGTAGTCCGCGAGCGGCGGACACGCGATGCGCGAGCCGGCGAGCGCGCGCTGCGTGTTCGTGGCGTCGTAGTGCACGACGTGGTCGAGCATGTCGACGAATGCGAGCGGCCCGCGCGACAGCTTCGACAGCCCGGGCGTGCGCAGCACCGCGCGCGCGAGGCCCCGCGGGATGCGTCCGCGCGGCTTCTCCGTGTGCGCGTGGACGGCGACCGCTTCGAACACGTCCTGGGCGGACATCGGCGCCGGATCGACGACGTGGAACGTCTTGCCCGCCGCATCGGGGCTCCGCGCGACGTGCCAGCCGGCGTCGACGACGTAATCGATCGGCACGAGGTGCAACGGCGCGTCGCCGCGCCCGAGCATCGGGAGCCGTAGCCCCGAGGCGTTCGTCGCGATCAGCGTGATGAGGTAGTAGGGCCCGTCGAGCTTGTCGATCTCGCCGGTCTTGCTGTCGCCGACGATCACGCTCGGGCGGATCACCGTCGCGGGGAAGCGGCGCATCGCGGCGCGCACGAGCCGCTCGGCTTCGAGCTTCGTCGATTCGTACGCGTTGTGAAACCGCTGGCCGACCTCGAGATCCTCCTCGAAGTAGCGCCCGCCGCGATCGCCCGACACGAGCGCGCTCGACCAGTGCACGACGCGCTCGAGTCGCCGCGCGTCGCGCGCGAGGTCGAGCACGCTGCGCGTCCCCTCGACGTTCACGCGGTGTGCGGTCTTGGCGTCGACGCCCATGAAGTAGATGCCCGCGAGGTGCTCGACCCACGAGACCTCCTTCACGAGCGCCTGGTACTCGTTCGCCGACAGGCCGAGGTCCATGTCGCAGACATCGCCGACGAGGATCTCCGCGCGGTCGCCGTACAGCTTCGCGGCCTCGGCGGCGAACTTGTCCTGCGCGAGGACGAACAGCTTCGTCTCGGGCTCGCTCGCCGCGATCTTTTCGATCATCCGCTTCGCGGTGAACGCCGGGAACCCGGTGACGAGCGTCGTGCGCAGCGGCGCCTGCGCGCCCGACGTCGTGCGCGCGCGCTGTGCGGGCACGCGGATCGCGCCGAACCGTTGTTCGATATCGGCGACGACCTCGTCGAGCTCCGCCGCGAGCTCGGGCAACCCGGCGCGGTTGTGGATCACCCATGTCGCGCGGCGCAGCTTCTCCTCGAGCGGCGCCTGCGACGCGATCCGCCGGCGCGCATCGTCGAGCGACAGGCCGTCGCGCGCACGGATCCGCGCTTCCTGCTGATCGGGTGTCACGGCGACGACGAGGAGCCCGGCGAGCGCCTGGTTCGACAGCGCCGCGTGCTCGACGAGCAGCGCCGCTTCGTAGAACACGACGTTCGCGCCCGCGTCGGCCCACGTCGCGAACGCCGCGGCCGCGGCCTCGGCGATTCGCGGATGCGTGATGCGATTGAGATCGGCGAGCGCGGCCGGATCGGAGAACACGATCTTGCCGAGCCGCTTGCGATCGAGCGTGCCCTCCGACGTCAGGATCGCCGCGCCGTAGCGCGCGATGATCTCGACGAGCGCCGGCTGGCCCGGCTCGACGATCTTGCGCGCGAGCTGGTCGGCATCGACGACCGCCGCACCCCGCGCGGCGAGCATCTTCCCGACGGTGCTCTTGCCCGACGCGATACCGCCCGTGAGCCCAATGACGTGCACCACGTCGAATCCGGTACCACAGATCGGGTAGGGTTGCGCCGTGCGCGCGCTCGCCGTTCTCGCGACCCTGGTTTGCTCGACGGCGATCGCCGGACGTGCGGATTGGATCGGCTCCGCGAAGTGCGGCACGTGTCATCCCGCCGAGCTCGCCGCGTGGCAGGCGACACCGCACGCGCAGACGCGCGCGCGCTTCGCGTCGGCGCCACCGCGGGCGTGCATGGCGTGTCACGGCACCGGCGAAGCGCCCGCCGGACCGGCGATCGAGGTCGCCATCGGCTGCGAGGCATGTCACGGTGCCGGCGCCGCGTACGCCGAGGACGACATCATGCGGAACAAGTCGCTCTCGCTGTCGCTCGGCATGCTCGACGTGTCGACGCCGAAAGCGCGTGCGGCGATCTGCGCCGGCTGCCACGCCCGCCGCACGACGAAGAGCGCCTTCGATGCAACAGCCGCTGTGCACTCGGTGAAGAAATGATGGAGCGCCGCGGAGCCCCGATACAATGAAAGCCCGATTCGTCACCTCCGCGGCAAAGCCGAGCGACTTCCCGCCGCCGACACATCCCGAGATCGCGGTCGTCGGGCGATCGAACGTCGGCAAGTCGTCCCTCATCAACGCGCTCGTCGGCACCGAAGGGCTCGCGCGCACGTCGCGCACGCCCGGGCGCACGCGGCTCATCAACTGGTTCGAGATCGAATCGAAGAAGCCGTTCTTCCTCGTCGATCTGCCCGGCTACGGGTACGCCGACGTCGGCGCGAAGGTGCGCGAGACGTGGCGCCCGATGATCGAGAACTATCTCGAGGGCCGCAGCTCGCTCGTCGGCGTGTTGCTCCTCGTCGATATCCGTCGCGGTGTCGAGGACGACGAGGCCGACTTCGTGCCGTGGCTGCAAGCGCACGGTACGCCGATCGTCGTCGCGATGACGAAGGCCGACAAGATCGCGAAGAACAAACGGTTCCCCGAGATCAAGCGTGCGCGCGCGGACCTCGGCGTCACGCGCGATCCGCTCGCGGTGTCGACGCTCGCCGACGACTCGGGTATTCCCGAGCTGTGGAAAGCGCTGTACGCCGTCCTGCCGTCATGACGATGACGAGGATCGTGCCCGCGACCGTCGACGATCTCGACGCGATCGCGGCGATCGAGGTTCACTCGTTCCCGAAGGCGTGGCCGCGCGCGACGTTCGAAGCCGAGCTCGCGAATCCGAACGCGCACGTCGACGTCGCGCGGGCGGATCACGCACCGTCGGTCATCATCGGCTATCACAACTACTGGATCGTCGCGCACGAGCTCCACGTCCTCACAATCGCGACGCACCCGGATCACCGGCGCGCCGGTATCGGCCGCGCGCTCCTCGATCACGCGATCGAGAAGGCGAGGGCGCGCGACTGCATGCTCGCGACGCTCGAGGTGCGCGCCGGCAACGCACCGGCGATCGCGCTCTACCAGCGCACCGGTTTCAGAGTCACGCACGTACGCTCTCGCTACTATTCGGACAACGACGAAGACGCACTCGTCATGCTGAAGGCGCTGTCCGCCGAATAGTCTCGGAAGCCCTAGTTCACGGTGCCGCCGACGGTGACCTTGCCGTCGCCGGGACCCTCGGGGCGCGTCGCGAAGTAGATCGCCGTACCGCCCGCACCAGCGACGAGCACGCCCGCGGCGGCGAGCACGTACCAGTGCTGATACCAGGCCGTCGCGCCCTTCTTCGACAGCGTCGCGTCGACCTTGATCGTGCCGTCGGGTGGAAGCTCGATCGTCGTCGTGAACGGCGTGAATCCGGTCTTCTCGACGCGGATGTTGTACGTCGCCGGAGCCTTCAGCTTGAGCGGCTCGATCGGCGTGATGCCGCGCGGCTCGCCGCTGATCGTCACCGCGGCGCCGGCGAGGTTCGCGACGATGTCGATCACGCCGTAGCGCAGGAAGTCGCCGTTCGGCATCAGGCGCACGAGGAACTCGTCGAGCTGCGCGCTCGCCGGCGGCGCGGTGTTCGCGAGCGTCTCCGCGACGCGCGACGCGATCGTCTTGCCCTTCACGTCGATGCGCTGGAGCGTGAGGATCACGTCGCCGAGCTCGCTGATCGCCACGAGGATCACCTCGGAGGCGCCGAGCTTGTCGCCGATCTTCGCGATGCACGTCGCCTCGCCGGCGCACTTCACGATCAGCGGATCGATATCGCCCATCTGGACGCGCGCCTCGTCGGGATTGAGCACCTTCAGCGACGTGCGCTGCGACAGGATCGCGGCGATGTGATTGCCGATCTTCGGCACCGCGCTCGAACCCGAGCGGTACTCGAGCACGACGACCTTGCGCTTGGGATCGGGATCATCGGCGCGCGCGATCGCGCCGAGTGCCATCATCACCGCGAGTGCGAGAGCGAGCGTTCTCACTTTTTCCCGAACAGGAACGTCATCGATTGGATGTGGTGTTCGTCGTTGGGATCCGACGGTGCCGTCTGGCCCGTCGACGTCGCGCAGCCCCAGCTCTCGATGTCCTGGATGCGCTGCGAGTCGATCACGCCGTCGCAGTAGCTGCGATAGCGCTGGATCGGCGCGCCCGACGAGGCGTCGAACACGCGGAGCTCTTCGGTGTCGATCTCGAGGTGCGGGAAGTTTGCCGCCGCGACGGCGTTCGCGTCGAAGTGCGACGTCGCCGTCATCGCGATGTAATCGCCGCCGGCACCGACCTCGAGGTGACCGAACGTCGCCGCCGTTCCGTTCATCAGGCGCTGCACGCCGGGGTACTGCGTCGCGTCGACGACCTGTTGCGACTGTTCGGCCCACAGCTGGCGCGGTGCCTCGCTCCCGGCGATGCCGGCGACGACGAGCGCGAGCCCCACGGGACTCGCGGTCTCGACGCCGATGTACGCCTGGCCGTTGCTCACGGCGAGCGCGGTCGGCTTGCCGAGCGCCATGCGCAGCTTCGTCACCGCGCCGTTCTTCACCTCGCCGAGCTCGCCGCCGTTGCACGCGTTGACGACGAACATCCGGCCGCCGTCGCTCGCGACGTCCGTGTACCCGCCGGTCGCGACCGTCATCGCGTTCGAGACTTCACCACCGGTGAGATCGACGGTGACGAGCTCCGCGCTCGTGTTGCACGGCGTGCCGCGATTCTTGATCGCGAGCGCGCTCGACGCGCCACCCGCGGCGTTCACGATCGCGACGCGCGCGAAGTCGCCGGTCGCGACGCTCTTCGCCATGCCGGTCGTCGTGTCGACGACGTACAGCGCGGTGGTCGTGCCGATCACGAGCCACTTGCCGTCGTCGCTGCCCGCACCGTCGCGCACGCCGCCGGTCATCGTGCCCGACAGCGCCGCACCGACGCCGTGATCGCCCGTCGACACGGGCTTGATCGTCGCCGGGCCGGTGAGCTTCGTCGCCGGATCCGCGGGGAGACCGGGCGTCGTGTCGGCGGCCTGTTCGACCATGTAGAGATCGGGACCCGCCGCGATCATCATCGCGGTGGTCGAGCCGACGCGCGTCTTGCCGTCGAGGTTCGTGCCGACGGCGAGATCCGAGTACGTCGCCGGGCGCGTCTCGAACTTGATGTCGACGTTCGGATCCTCGATGAAGCCGCTGTCGTCCGTCGAGGCGAGGCCCGCGACGTAGACGATCGGCCGGCGCACCTGCACGGTGATCATCGCATTCGGCGTGATCTCGACGGGCCCGGCGGTGCGGCCGTAGCCGACGGCGGTGCCGCTGTCGTTGCGCAGCACCGCTTCGACCCAGACATCCTGCATGACGTCGAAGTCGCCGAGGAGGAACTGGTTGTTCGAGACCGCGGCCGATCGCACGATGTCGCCCGATGGCGTGTGCATCGTGACCTCGATGCTCGTGTAGCCCTTCGGATCGAGCGCCTTGTTGGGGATGTCGATCGAGATCCCGACGCCACCCTCGGGCACGGGACCGTCCTCGCCGCACGCACCACCGAGCGCAGCTGCCAGGAGCAAGGCCGACCGTGCCCTCATCGCCTGCCTTCATACCACCGCACAACCCCGCGAATCCATAGTGATCTGCTCCACAGGACGATCTGAGTGGAGAGTGACGCGGACTCGTTGTACGTATGGGCGCGGGTGCAAGCGTCGACGTCTACAGGTGGCGAGACCGGACCGTTAGGTCGCCAAGACCCAGGCTTGCCCCAGGTCTTCGGTCGCTATCTGCTGATCCAGCGCCTGTCGCGCGGCGGCATGGGCGAGATCTTCATCGCGAAGCACGGCCTCGCGGGGTTCGAGAAGCTCGCCGTCATCAAGAAAGTCCTCCCGCACCTCGCGGCGGACGCGCAGTTCATCTCGCGCTTCGTCGACGAGGCGCAGGTCGCGATCAAGCTCCAGCACGTCAACGTCGCGCAGGTGTTCGAGGTCGGTCGCGTCGGCGACGAGTACTTCCTCGCGCTCGAGTACGTGGAGGGGCGCGATCTTCGCCGCACGATCGGCGTCTTGAACCAGCAGAAGAAGCGCTTGCCCGTCGACCTCGCGCTGTTCGTCGGGCGCGAGCTCGCGAACGGGCTCGCGTACGCGCACCGGCGCACCGGCGTCGACGGCAGCTCGCTCAACCTCGTCCACTGCGATATCTCGCCGCCGAACGTGCTCGTGTCGTTCGAAGGCGAGACCAAGGTCATCGACTTCGGCATCGCGAAGTCGGCGATCCGCGGCACCGCGACCGATCCGAAGATGGGCTTCGGCAAGTTCGGCTACATGGCGCCGGAGCAGCTCATTCGCGGCGGCGTCGTCGACTACCGCACGGACATCTACGCCGCCGGCGTCGTGCTGTTCGAGCTCCTCACGGGCATGCGCCTCTACGAGGCCGGCCCCGAGCCCGACTATCGCGCGCTCGCGCGCAAGGTCGCCAAGGGCGATCACAAGCTCCCGTCGGAGGTCGATCCGGCGCTCGCGCCGTACGACGATCTCGTCGCGACCGCGCTGCGCCCGAAGGTCGAGGATCGCTACCAATCCGCCGCCGAGTTCCGCGACGCGATCCAGCAGTCGCTCGTCGCGGTGAACCCGACGATCTCGACCGACCAGCTCGGCGCGTTCATGCGCGAGCTGTTCGCCGACGAGATGTTGGCGCAAAAGGAGCTGCACGAGCGCGTCGCGCTCGCGTCGCTGTCCGACTTCGAGCAAGCGCTCCAGACCCAGGCGATCTCGACGGTGTCGTTCGCGGTTTCGGCGATTCCCGTCGAGGCGCTCGGCAACCTGAAAGAGATCCCGAAGCGCGCGAGCAAGAAGATGACCGCGCCGCCGCCGGTGCCTAACGCGACGCCGGTGTCGCAGCCGGCGGTCGTCCCGCCGGTGGCGCCGCCGGCGACCCGAAATCGCACGGAAGATCACTCGCTCGCCGACGGGACCGGAACCGTCGATCGCATGCTGTCCGAGGCCGACGACACGAGCATGTCGGTCAAGAAGTCGAAGAAGCCGGTCGCGATCGTCGCCGCGATCGGTGCGGTCGCCGTCGTCGGTCTCGTGATCTTCCTCGTGACGCGCGGGCCGACGAAGCCGGCCGCGGTCGTCGCCAAGACCGACGTGACCGCGACCCCGATCACCGACGACAAGAGCTCGGCCGCCCCCGTGCCCGACGTGAAGACCACACCGCCCGAGGTCAAGGCGACGGTGCCCGAGGTCAAGACCGATGGCATCGTGATCGATCCGCCGGGCAAGACTCCGACGACAACGAAGACCGACGCGACGACGAAGAAGACCGGCGAGCGCGACAAGCACCACCCGTCGTCGACGAAGACCGGCACGGGCTCGGGTAGCGCGACGCAGGCCGTCAAGGACACGCCCAAGGTCGCCGGACTCTCGCGCGAGGCGGTCGGCTCGAAGTTCTCGGCCGTGCGCCGCGAGTACGACGCCTACAAGCAGAAGAACGGCATGCGCCTCGACGGGCAGTGGGCCGACCTCGCGACGTTCGTGCAGTTCAACATGGGCGAGAATTTCGACGAGGCCGTCCGCCGCATCGACGCCTTCCGCGCGCAGCTGAAGAACTGAAACGAGGAAAGTTCCGGCGGCGAAACGCGCCGGAAACATTCCCTGCGCTATCGATCGGGGATGAAGAAGGTCGAGGCGATCATCAAGCCGTTCAAGCTCGACGAGGTCAAGGAACGCCTCGCCGAGGTCGGAGTGCACGGCATGACGGTCAGCGAGGTGAAGGGGTTCGGCCGAACCGGCGGCAAGAAAGAGGTTTACCGAGGGTCGGCGTACGTCGTCGACTTCGTCCCGAAGGTCAAGATCGAGATCATCGTCGCGGACGATAACGTCCAGCAGGTGATCACCGTCATCACGGAGGCCGCGCGCACGGGCAAGATCGGCGACGGGAAGATCTTCATTTCGCCGGTCGACGAGGTGATTCGTATCCGCACGGGTGAAACCGGCGAAGACGCCATCTGACTACACGTCCCGACCCGCGTCGTGCGGGAGCAAAGCTTGTAACCCGGCGGCGACGCTGGCAGAATCACGTAATCTGACGAGGAGCCATCCCGTTCAGATAGTGAAGAGCGCACCGCTGGTGGATTTTCAGCAAGTCAGGCGCAAGTGGGGAACCGGTAGTGCGTACTCCGCACTCATCGGCTTTTGCGCGCAAGCCCGCGTACCGAGTCCGTTGCGTCGTCCCGCGTATCGCGCGTTCGCGCGTGCGGTCGGCGCGAACCTCGACGAGACCGAGCTCGCGCTCGACGAGTACGAGACGCTCGGAGACTTCTTTGCCCGCCGGTTGCGCGATGGCGCGCGCGTCGTCGACGAATCGCCCGGTGTCGTCGTCGCTCCGTGCGACGGCGTGATCGCCGCGATCGGCTCCGCGTCCGACGGTCAGCTCGTGCAAGCGAAGGGCAAGCACTACGCGCTCGGCGAGCTACTCGCCGACGAGGACTATGCCCGGACCCTCGACGGTGGCGAGTACATCACGATCTATCTCTCGCCCCGCGATTACCACCGCGTGCACGTGCCGTTCGACGCGCAGATCCTCGGCTACGACTTCGTGCCCGGCGCCCTGTGGCCGGTGAATCAGACCGCGACGAAGTATCGCGATCGCCTGCTGTCGCGAAACGAGCGCGTCGTGGTTCGCATGGAGCTCGCCGGTGAGGTCCCGATCACGTGCGCGCTCGTGATGGTCGGCGCGTCCGGCGTCGGCAACATGGTGCTTTCGAGCTGGGCGAACGAATTCAGCAGCGCGTCGCTCCGTCTGACCGGCGAGCGTCGCCGCGTGGAATTGCACGATACCCATCTGAAACGCGGCGACGAGCTCGGTGCGTTCCACCTCGGCTCGACGGTGGTGATGGTCTTCGGGCGTTCCGCTACGTCCATCGCGCTTCGCGGCGATGTCGGATCGGCCGTTCGCTTCGGCGAACGCCTGGGAGAGGTCCGGCCGTCACCGTGAGCAAGCGCGACGGCGAAGATGACATGGAGGTCGGGATGACGACGGCCGAGCGCCGTCGTCGACGGCGCCGCGGCGGTGGCGTGCGTATCCCGTCGGACAACGTGCCGCGTCGCTCGTCGACGGCACCGCCGGTCGTCGCGCCGGTGCCCGAGGATCCCGCGCTCGCGATGTCGATCGCGTACAGCTTCACGAGCGACGCGAGCGAGCCGGTGCCGCGCGTCGACCTCGCGCCGGTCGTGCCGCCGGCCGCGGCGCAGGCAAAGGCGACGCTGCCGCCGCCGAACGCACCGAAGACGCCCGTCGACGGGGTTCCGAAACCGCCGCGCGCGACGACGGTTCCGCCACCCGTGCCCGAGGACGTTCACTCGCGCCGCACGGTCGTCGCGCAGCCCGTCGTACCGGATCCCGATTCGGGGGACGCCGAGCTCCTCGACGACGAAGTGGTCGAGGAGTCGACGCAGTTCGAAGCACCGATGGCGCCCGAAGGGATGCCGACGGTGATCGATCCGCCGGGTGGTCGCGAGGAGCCGCAGGACTTCGAAGCGATGACCGAGGTGAAGACGCGCGAGATGAGCGTCGTCGATCTGGAGGCGCTCGGGCTCTCGGAGCTCGTCCCGAAGTCGGCGAACGACGCGACGCCGCCACCGCCGCGCGACACGCCGACGATCATCGTCGCGCAGGATCCGGTCGAAGAAGAGACCGTCACGCGGATGGTCGAGGTTCGCTTCAAGCCGGCGACCGGCGCGATCACGCCGCTCAAACGGCCCGAAACCTCGGAGCCGGAGATCGACGTCATCGAGGGCGGCACGACGCTCGAGACCGACGCCGAACCGGATCCGTCGGTCACGCCGCGCACGCCGACGAAGCTCGACAACGATGACAGCGGGTTGCGCGGTCCGCGCCGCGAGCGCATCAAGACGGTCGCGCTCTCCGACGACGATCTCGAGGAAGTGCGCGAGGTCGTGCGCGCGATGGGGGAATCGCGTCCGCCGACGAACCAACCGGCGAGCGCGGAGCGCAAGGCGACGTCGCCGGGCGTGCAGCCGATCGCGAAGCCGCCCGAGGCCGCCGCGCCGAAGAAGCCGGCCTCGTCGAAGGACTCGGGCGAGGTCATGTCGGTCCCCGACATCGACATCCAGATGCTCGCGGATCGCGCGGACTCCGAGAACTCGCAGGACATCGACGTCGATATCGAAGAATCGTCCGAGCAGAAGCCGATCCCGACGCCACCGACGACGCAGGCGGCCCCGACACCCACGCCGCCACCCCGCGCCACCGAACAACGACCGCCCGAACCGCGACCAGCGACAACGCCGGGCACCGGTGACGCCAACGCGCGCGCGTCGAACCCAGAGATCCGACCGCCGGAGCTGCCGCGCACGACGACGCCACCGCCCGTCGCGGGCGATCAACGCACGCGCGCGCCGTCGCATCCGCCACCGCTCGGCACACCGCAGCAGGCGCACGCGACACCGCCGCCGCCGCCCGCGGTCGCGAAGGCGCCGCCGTCGCCGCCGCCGGCAAAGAAACCGGCGCCGACGCCGATTCCGCCGAAGGAGAGCAAGTCGCGCGGCAAGCCGTGGTTCGTCGATCTGTTCGACGAGGATTACCTTCGCACGCTGCCGTTCCTCACACCGCAGGCGACGCAAGCCGAGGCCGAGTTCGTGATCGACGCGATGGGGCTCCAGCCGGGCGCGCAGGTGCTCGACATCGGGTGTGGCTACGGCCGCCACGCGATGGAGCTCGCCGCGCGCGGGTTCCACATGGTCGGTCTCGACATCTCGACGCCGCTCCTCGTGCGCGGCGGTGAGGAGTCGCATCGCCGCGGGCTCACGATCAACTTCGTGCGCGGCGACATGCGCGAGCTCGACTTCGAGAACCAGTTCGACGGCGCGTACTGCCTGTTCTCGACGTTTGGCTACTTCGACGACGAGACGAACAAGAAGACGATCGCGAACATCGCGCGCGCCCTGAAGCCGGGCGGTCGCGTGATGCTCGAGATCTTGAACCGCGACTACGTGATCGCGGATCTGCCGACGCGCATCTGGTGGGAAGGCGAGGGCTGCGTGGTGCTCGAAGAGGTCGAGCTCAACTACTTCAGCTCCCGCATCCAGGTGAACCGCTCGGTGGTGTTCGATGACGGCCGCCAGCTCGAGCAGGAGATCTCGGTCCGGGCCTACTCGCTCCACGAGGTCGGCAAGCTGATGCACGCCGCCGGGTTCCGGGTTCTCGAAGTCTCGGGCGGTTACCAGACCCGTGGGCGGTTCTTCGGAAACCAGTCGCGCCATATCATCGTTCTTGCAGAGCGCAAGGATTCGCCAAGTACGTAAGTGATTCCGAAGGGTTAACTTTCGGAATCGTCGGGGCAAAACATTTGTTGTTCTCGCGCGTCTATCACCAGACGCCGGCCTGACTCCAGGCCAGGGAACCACATGGCAGCCTCTGCTCTCAAATCTGCGAAGCCGTCGATCAAGTCCAAGTCGTCTCGGGTGGAGCGCGCCTCGCGCGTCTCCAAGAAGGCCCGGGCTTCCAAGGGCGGCGACGACGCTCCGGAGTTGGACCCGGAGGCGCTCGCCGGTGACGACACCGAGGCCGAGGACGTCGAAGTCGAAGAGAAGGACGAGAAGAAGGCGAAGCGCGGCGATGGCGGCACGTACCTCTCGATGTACTTCCGCGACATGGCGGCGCTCGATGTGCTGCGTCCGGAGGAAGAGTTCACGTCGGCGAAGGAGATCGAGGCGCTCGAGATCCAGCAGTGGGAGATCGTGCTCGGCCACGCGCCGGCCGTGCTCCACATCCTCGACGCCGTCGAGGTGATCTATCCCGACAAGCCCGAGCTCAAGGCGCTCCGCGTCGCGGTCTATCGCGCAGACAAAAGCACGGCGTCGACGTATGGAAAGCTCGCCGGCAAGGCGGCGCGGAAGCTGCGCGCCGAGGACGTCGATCACCTGTTCATCGACGCGGCGCTGTCGCGCATCGATCTGCTCGCGCTCGGCATCGGCGTGCGCGGCTCCGAGATCGGTTCGCTCGGCAAGGCGAAGGCGCTCACCGAGTGGCTCCGCAAGGTGGGCGTCGCGACCCGCAACGTCGCCGAGGCGCGCAACGACTTCGTGCGCGCGAACCTCCGCCTCGTCGTGTCGATCGCGCGCCGCTTCAACCACGGCCGCATGGCGCTGTCGGACCTGATCCAGGAGGGCAACCTCGGGCTCCTGAAGGCCGTCGAGCGCTACGACTACCGTCGCGGCTTCCGGTTTTCGACGTACGCATCGTGGTGGATCCGGCACGCGATCTCGCGTGCGCTCGCCGACAAGGGTCGCGAAGTGCGCCTCCCGGTGCACATGATCGACGCGCAACATCGCCTGACGAAGGCGCGCCGCAACCTGACCGGCAAGCTCGGGCGCAACCCGACGAGCGAGGAGCTCGCGTCGGCGACGTCGATGCCCGTCGACAAGGTCGAGAAGATGCGCAGCTGGCTCCTCGAGCAGTCGATCTCGATCGACAAGCCCGTCGGCGACGACGAGGGCCGCACGCTCGGCGAGGTGCTCGAGGACCCCGAGCGCGAGAACGTCTCGCCGACGGAAGACCTCGAGTGGGAGGCGCTCACGACCGAGGTGAAGACGATGCTCCGCGAGCTACGCCCCATCGAGGCGGATATCCTTCGCCAGCGGTTCGGCCTCGGCACCGAGCAAGAGCTCACGCTCAAGGAGATCGGCGACAAGTACAACCTGTCGCGCGAGCGGATCCGCCAGCTCCAGGAGCAGGCGCTCGGCAAGATGCGGCGCGCCCTCGCACGCCGAGATTTGATCTAGTCCGCCCTAAGCGGTAGGGTCAGCCATGCTCAGGCGTGCGTTCGTGGCCCTCGTGCTCGTCGGTGTCGTCGCGTCCTGCAAGAACGACCTCTCGTTGCAGATCAACGAGATCGATCCGGACCACGGCGACCTCGAAGGCGGCACGTACGTGCGCATTCGTGGCAACGGCTTCCTGAACGACGAGAAGGGCAACCCGACGCCGGCGAACGCGAAGGTCTACTTCGGGACGCGGCAGGGCGAGGTCGTGCGCTTCGCGAGCGGCAACGAGATCATCGTGCAGGCGCCGGGTGGGAAGCTGAACGAGACGGTCGACGTCTTGATCATCTTCGAGGGCCGCGGCGAGAAGAAGCTCGAGAAGGCGTTCACGTTCGTCGAGAAGAACAACGCCGGCGTCGATGTGAAGGCGCTCGACACCGACAAGAAGAACGACAAGAAGTAGCGTCGCTTCGCGGGGACCGCGTCGACGACCGCACGTCGACGAGCATGCATAGGTCCCGGCATTGATGATCGGGCTCCAGGGCGCTCACGCGAGCACGATGCTCGTCGACGCGCAGGGGCACCACAAACACGTCCCTCAACCGCCAAGGTTCAGGCGGAACAGCTGCTGCCCGAGCAGCACGAACGAATCGTGACCGACGGCGCGCTCGCCGTTGACCTTCACGAACGTGCCGTTCGACGATCCCAGATCCGCGAGGAACACGCGGCCATCGCGCAACGACACGCGCGCGTGCAACCCCGAGACGTAGCCGTCGTCGGGGAAGTTGATCTCGCCGCGCTCGCGACCGAGCGTGATCGATTCGCCGAGCAGCGGGAACGCCGCGCCGGTGACTTCCCGTCCGATGATGATCGTGAGCTTGCCCCAGTAGCCCGGGTTCGGGCTCCCCATGAGCTCCGTACCGTCGGGCGTCGGATCCGGCGTGCCGATCAATTCGTAGCGAATGAGCTCCTGCCCGATACGGATGATCTGGCCGTTCGTGAGCTCTTCTTCGCCGGTCATCTTCACGAACACGCCGTTCAACGAGTCGAGGTCGCGCACCATCGCCTGCTGCCCGCGGATGTCGAGCTGCGCGTGCACCGGCGAGAGATACCCGTCGTTCTCGAACACCGCGCCGAACGAGCGACCGAGCTTGTTCTCGCCGGGGCGAAGCTCGTGCGTGCCGCCCTCGCTACCGTCGGGACGGATCAACGTCATCGACAACCGCATGCGCTGCGGCTGCGGCGCCATACCCATGCCGCCCATCGGACCGGGATTAGGTGCGGTGCCACCCGGCGGCATCACGTTGGGCGCGCTCGCCTCGTCCATGCGGAAGCCGCACGTGCCGCAGAAGCGGAACGACGGCGGGACATCGTTCCCGCACGACGGACACCTACGCATGCCGGCCGCCGCGGGTGGCGCGAAACCCGGCGAGAATCCGGGGACGCCCGGCGGCGGTCCCATCGGTGGTGCCATCGGCGGCGGCGGCATCGGTCCACCGAGCGGTCCCGCCGGAGGCATCCCACCCATCGGTCCGCCGGGCATACCACCCATCGAGCCCTGGCCACCGGTCTGGCGCGGCGGCATGCCGGGTTGGTTCGGCATCGCGACCGAGGGACCGCGACCCGGCGGTGGCATCGGCATCGCGCCACCGAGCGGCGAGCCGCCCATCGGCGAGCCACCGGGGTCGGCCATCATCGTCTTCATCATCGCCATGTCGCCACCCCCCGGCTTGGCAGCAGGGACCGTCAGCTCCGCCCCGCAGCCGAGGCAAAACTTGTAGTGATCCTGATTCTCTTTCCCACATCGGTTGCAGACGGTCATGGTGGCTCCCGGTCTTCAGACGATTTCGACCCGCAGTAGCTGCTGGCCCAAGAAGACGTAGTCTCCGTGCTCGAGCACGCGCTCTCGATTGATTCGGACGAACGTGCCGTTGCGCGATCCCAGATCGGTAACGCTTAGCATGCTCGACGCGCCATTGCCGACGAGCTTGAGCTCGGCATGGCGACCCGAGATGAACGGGTCCTCGGGGAAGTTGATGTCGTTGCCCTCGCGACCCATCGTCACGGTGTCGGTCGACTGCCGGAACACCCAGCCGGGCGCACCGCCGCGCAGGCGCTGATGGACCTCGAGCGTCGCGGAGCGAACCATCGACGCCGAGTAGTACGTGCCTTCCGCATCGGGCAGATCCTCGGCGACGCGCGCGAGGCTGATCGTGAGCACCTGCTCGCCGACGAGGATCACGGTATCGGGCGCGATGTCGACGGTGCCGGAGATGCGAATGAACACGCCGTTGAGCGAATCCTCGTCGGTGACGACGAGTGCACCGTTGCGATAGTGGAAGTTCGCGTGCGTCGGCGACAGGAACGTGTCGTCGGGGAATGCGATCGGACACTCGCCGCGACCCGCGTGGTGATCCTGGCCGGCGAGCGTGAACGAGACGCCGTCCTCGCCATCGCCGCGGATCAGCGTGAGCTTGGCGCGCGCCTGCTGCATCACGCCGCCGAACATCATCGTCGACCGCGGCGTCGATTTCTTCGACGCTGCGGGGCCGACCTTCGTCTCGACATCGAAGCCCGAATACATCGCCGGCATGCGCTGTCCGCAACTCGGACAGAACTTCAGCCCGCCGGTGACGATCGTGTCGCACTTCGGACACGGCTGCGAAGCCGTCGAATTCTGCGTGACGTTCGGGCGCCGCTCGGGAGCCGCGATCTTGTTGGCGATCGGCGGCGGGTTGCTCTTGCGGTGTGCGCGTGGGTCCAGTGCGACCGCGGATCCGCAGCGCGTACATTGCGGCACCCCGATCGGGGTCAACGCGCTGCACGCGTCGCAAACGAGACCCACGTCCATCGGCGTGGAATTCTACCCTCTTAGGAAACCGAGGGTCAAAGAACGCGGCTCTCTACTTCGGGGAGGCTACCGCTGCACGAACGGCCGGGTCGGGATCGCCTGCCAGCTCGGCATGACGCTTCTTCGCGCGGTCGTCGGCGATGGTCCCGAGGCTCACCGCCGCGGCCGCGCGGACGGCCCCGACCTCGTCCTTCGACAGGAGGAGCAACGTGTCGACAACGGCCGGACCACCGATCTGGCCGAGCGAGATCGCCGTGGCTTCGCGAACGAAGTTCGACGAATCGGTCGCGGACTTGGCCAGGAGGGAGAGGTCGGCACGCGACCCGAGCCGGCCGATCGCCAGCGCGGCGACGCGCCGATCGGCCCAGGCGCCGGTCTGGAGCACCTTCACCAGCTGCGCGAGGAGCACGGGCGGCGCGGCGTTGCGGCGGGCGGCGAGCGTCGCGACCGCGAACATCGCGGCCTCGCGCACCTGCTCGGTCGGATCGGCGAGCCCCTTGGCGACCGCGTCGTCGACGCCCGCGATCTTGCCGTCGATCTTCGCGAGCACGCTGACCGCGAGCGCGCGGACCTTCGGGTCATCCGACGTGAGCGACGCGGTGATCGATGGCGCGATCGCGATCGCGATCGTGTCGAGCGCCGCCACGAGCTTCGCATCGCGCGCGCCGGGTGGCACGAGCGAGCCGAGCGAGATCTGGTTCTGCGATGCGTCGAGATCCGCGAGTACCGACACGATCACGTCGCGATGCTCGGCGAGCGCGTCGACGAGCCCGGTCGCGATGTCGTTCGCGTGCTCGATGACGAGCTTGCCGGACGTCGACGGCGCTGGGACCGCGCCGGGGAGCGCGGCGATCGCGGTATCGGGCGCGTACTTCGCAGAGGAGCCCGTGCCGCGCATCGGATAGTCGCCGCCGTAGCCCGCCGGCGCCGGCGCCATGCCGGTGTTGCTCGTGCGCGCGATCGCCCAGACGATCTCGTCGGCGGCGCGTCCGGCGCGCGCGAAGTACGCGCGCACCAGCGGGCCGAGCGTCTTCGGATCGCCGATCTGACCGAGCGCCCATGCGGCGAGGCGCTGCGTGTCGTTGCGATTGTCGGCGAGCGCGGCGAGGAGCGCGGGGATGCCGCTCGCCGCCTTGCGAACGCCGAGGGCGTAGGCACATGCGGCGCGCGCGTAGTCGGTGCGCCGCGAATCGGCGAGGGCCGCCGCGAGGGCAGGGGCGACGCGCGGATCGTCGATGTTGCCGAGGCCGAGACACGCGAGCGTCTGCACCGACGGGATCTTGTCGCCGAGGTTCTTCACGAGCGCGGGCACGGCGCGCTTGTCGCCGGTGCGCCCGATGGTGAACGTCGCCGCTTCGCGCAACCCGGCCTCTTGATTGTCGGCGAGCGGGAGCACGTCGGTGAGCACGCCCGGATCGCCGAGGCGACCGGCCGCGACGAGCGCGTCGATCCGCAGCCCGAGATCCGTGATCGGCTCGACGAGCGTGCCGACCTGGCGGTGATCCTGTTTCGTCGGTTCCTGGCGCGCGATGCGCACGAGCGGGGGGGCCGCGCCCTTGTTGCCGAGGTGACCGAGCACCGCGACGGCGACGCGCTGCTGGTTCACGTCCTTCTGATCGCGCAACGCCTCGAGGAGCGGCTGCAGGCCGTGACCGCCGATGCGATCGAGCTCGACGCGCGCGGCCTTCCGGACCTCCTCGTTGCCGTGGCGCACCTTCTCGACGAGCCGCGGCACGTAGCGCAGGTAGAGCAGCACGAGCTGCCGGCGATACACCGGCTTGTGCGCCATCATGAACGACAGCGGCGAGATCACCTTCTCGAGCTCGCCGAGCGTGTCGGTCATCTCCTCGAGATCGATCGCGGCGTTGCCCGCGCGACCGAGGACATCCTCGTTCGTCTCGTTGCGGAGCACGGCGCGCAGGAGCTGCGACGCCTTGAGCGGCTGGCCGCTCTGGACGTAGAGCTGCGCGAGCGCGAAATGCGCTTTGCTGTTGTGCGCGTCGAGCTTGACGGTCGCCTCGTACGCCTCGATCGCCTCGGGGAAGCGCTGCATCTCGACGTAGCGCTCGGCGAGCTCCTCGTGCGCCTGCGGGTTCGTCGGGTTCTTCTGCAGCGCCTTCTGCGCCCACTCGATCGCCTCGTCGTCCTTGCGCGCCTCGGTCTTGATCGCCGAGATCATCGTGTACGCCTCGCGCTCGCGCGACGGCGCGAGCTTCGCGAGATCGAGGAGCAGCGCGACGGCCTCGTCGAACTTGCGGAGCCGCCGGTACTCGGTGACGGTCTCCATGATCATTTCCTGATCCTCGGGGACGCGCTTCCGCATCACGAGCAGCGCCGGCAGGAGCTTCTGGAGCTCCTTCTTCTTGTAGTACTCGACGAGGAAGTAGCCGCCGTCGATGTCACCCGCGTTGGACTTCTGCGTCCAGCTCGCGACGCGATCCTTCTCGAGCCCCGACGCCTGCGGGCGCGCGATCAGCTGGACGATCTTCCTGCGTGCATCGCGGCGCGCGAGCCGGTTCTGCGGCTTGTTCTCGATCAGCGAGAGCACCTTGTCGTAATCCTCGACGGCGCGGCGGATCGAATCGGGCGTGCGCTGGCTCTCGAGGATCGCCGAGCGAATCTTGTAGAACTCGATGTTCTTCGGCTCCATGCCGATCGCGCGATCGAGGTTCGCGAGTCCCTCGGTCGGGTTGCCGTGCTCGCCGAGCACCTCGCCGTACTTCGCGAAGCCCATCGGCTTGCTCGACGCCGTGAGGCGCTTCCACGTCGCGAACGCCTTGGGCTTCTCGCCCTTCTGCCAGTACTGCTCGCCGAGCTGGACGAGGTGCGCGAGCTCCTCGGGCTCGACCTTCGCGAGCTTCTCGAGCTCGAGGATCGAGAGCTCGTCCTTGCCCCAGCGCGTGTACATGTCCGCGATCGCCGAGAGCACGCCCGGATCGGTCGGGAACCGACCCTCGAGGCGAACGAGCGTGTCGAGCGCCTTCTTCTCGTGGCCGCGACGCCAGTAGCGCTCCGCGAGCTCGAGCTGGAAGCGCGCCTCGCCGGGGGCCGCGCGTACGACGGCCTCGTACTGCGCGAGCGCCTCGTCGTCGCGACCCGAGTTCTCGAGGAGCGCGATCAACCGGCGCTGCGTGTCGAGCTCCCACGGCGCCTTCTGGACGGCCTTGCGGAGCGCGACGATCGCCTTGTCCTGCGCGCCGGTCTCCTCGTAGAGCTTGCCGAGGATGCTCCACTCGAAGTGCCCGCGCGCGCCCTCGGCCCATTCCTTCTCGTACTGGGCGAGCAGGGCGGGGAGCGCCTGCTTGCGACGATAGATGTCGACGATGCGGCCGGTGAGCTCGAGCTCGAGGTAGTAGCCCTTCGGTGCGCTCTTGATCGCGCGGCGATACTCGACGACGGCCTCGTCATCCTTGCCCATCTGCTCGAGCGCCTGACCGCGGCGGGCGATCACCTCCATGCGGCGCGACGGATCGCTACCGAGGAGCTTCTCGGCGGCGGCGTAGCTCTCGAGCGCGACCTCGCGCTTGCCCGCGGCGAGCATCGCGTCGCCTCGCTCGATCCACAGCTGCGCGTTGTTCGGATCGAGCGCGAGGAACTGCTTGAAGTACTCGTTGGCACCGTCGTTGTCGCCGGTCGCGAGCGCGAGATCGGCGAGCGAGCGCAACGCCTTCTTCTTCATCTCCTTGTTCGCCGTGCTGTGGGCGAGCGCCTTGTCGTAGGCGGCGCGCGCCTCTTTGATCTTGTTCGCGGCCTTCTGGATCTCGCCGATGTAGATCCAGGTCTGTGGGTCGGCGTCCTTCTTGGTGACGGCGAGCGTGAACATCTCGAGCGCGCGTGGATCGTCGCCGGTCGAGCGATGCAGGCGACCCATCACGACGAGCGACGACCAGTCGTCGGGCGTCTTCTCGAGTTGCTTGGTGTACTCGCTCTTCAGGAGGTCGACGGTGCGATACCGGCGATACATCTCGAGGAGCTTCGCGAGCGCGGTCTGGTCGTGCGGGCTCGACTTGAGGATGCCCTTGTAGCGCGCGATGTCGTTCAGGTTGAACGGGTCGCGAACGACACCCCAGTCATCGGCGGCCGCGAGGCGCGGCGCGATCGTGCTGAGAGAAACCACGCAGGCGAAGAAGAGGGCTGGGAAGCGCCGCATCGTCTCCGAGCATAGCGTCCCGCCGACGGTGATGCCCGTCGGTTTACGCTTTGACGCGGATGCGCGCCAAGAGTGACCCGAGGGTCTTTCTGCGCGCTTCGATGCAATAATCCCGGAGCTGGCGCGCTTGTGTCTGCGCCATATTCAGGAAGCGAATGCCGAGCCCCGACGCGAGCTGATCGTCGGCGCGATACGCGACGCGTCCGGACGCCCAGATCGACTCGGGCAGACCCGGGAGATCGAGCTCGATGCCGACGACGAGGCCGGGTGGCGGCGCGAGCGACACGATCGAGGCCATGTTGATCCCGGTGTCCGACAGGTTCGCGACGAGCGCGCGGATCGGGCGCTCGTGCACGTACGACGTGACCATGCCTTCGAACGGGATGCGGTAACCGAGACGGCGATCTTGCATCGTGGATGTAGGTTACCGTCCTACCGTGGCCGGCCCAACTTCTTTGCCGTTCCCATTCGCCGCGTTGCGGCGCCTCTCGAAGCGCGACGCGATGTTCGAGTCGGCCTTTCCAGCACATTGGGATCCTAAGCTTAGAATTCCACGTGGACAAGTTGTCGCGGCCGCTTCTATAGTGTCACCTAAATACTAGTGACTCCAGCGTAACTGGACTGGCCACAGTTAGGCCGCAAATGTAATCACACTGGCTCACCTTCGGGTG
>JADMIO010603833.1_pt1 | contig 111891 bp, 88 predicted proteins | sample 8958161 | NCBI WGS metagenome assembly JADMIO01 (sample SAMN16585339, study PRJNA669376) | soil metagenome | isolation source: Crop rotation soil | place: USA: Cullars Rotation, Alabama | collected 2011
CGCGACAACTTGTCCACGTGGAATTCTAAGCTTAGGATCCCAATGTGCTGGAAAGATCTTTTGGGGGCCGTTTCTCTGACAGTACAGGGAGAATCAAAGAGGCTTGCAAGAGAATCCCAAGGACTCCGAGATACGCCAATCCGTTGACGGCAGTGGTGAAGAGCGAGATCTTTGTGCCGAACACGGAGATTGCAGGTCCTGCTAGAACCTGATTGCGTCCGTTCAGCCAAAAGTCGCAGCCATATCCGAGATCGAAGAATTCAAAGTTGTCGATCGCGGCAACTTGCGAACCGACGAAGATTCGAATCGCGAACAAACCTGCGAGGATCGCTGCAATGGCCAGAGTCACTCGTTGTGTGGGCCAATCGCGGCGGCGGATGTGGTCGTAAACGATGCAGGCGGAGAGTGGGCTGAGATAGAAACCACAATGCAGAACGATCCAGGCGAGGCGACCCAGAACGGCGTGCGGATCGCGCCAATCGAGGAGGATCATTCGATCGAAGTTGTACGGTACGCCGGGATGTGCCTTGTAAAGCCAATAGTAGAAGGAGCCAACGATCGCACAAAATGGAAGGAGCAAGAAAAAACTGTCCTCAAGCACGATCCAAATGCTTGACGAGCGAGATTGCTTCTTGCGAAACAGCCAAACGGCTTCACCGACAACGACCGTGAAGATCCAGATGCCGGATGTTTGACGGACGAGAAACGCGATGCCAATTAAGACACCGGTCCAGAAACATCGCCAGCGATGCTGAACGAAATTGAAGCGGAGCCTGAGACTGAGAAGTGCGAACATCATCCATGCAACGCCGGGAACGTCGGTCATGAATGTGGAGATGTAAAAGATCCAGATGGGGTTTAGGGCTAGGCAGAGAGTAAGAAACAATGCAGTGGAGCGACGAAGCCCGACGACTCGCCCCCATGCATAAAGTGCGATGTCGGTGAGAATCGCCAGCACGAGTGTGGAAATACGAAGGTGAAAGTACGAAAACCCAATCAGCTTGGTGAACGCCGCACCCCAAGCGACATGCGTTACCAACGGCATCGCTGGCCAATCCGACAGCAGTATTTTGTGCGATTCCAGCAAGCCATTGACGGTCGCTGCGTAGTCCCAATCATCGATGACAGGGAACTCCTGATTTGGCCATACCAAGAAGAATGCGGCGAGCTGGATCAAGAGTATGACGACGATGACAGCGACATCATGCAAAAGAAAAGAAGGCCGCTCACTGTTGGTCGAATCAGCGAATGCAGCCTTCCTAGAGTTTTGCAATGCGACTCCGCAGTTTTTGGAAAGCCGGCGATTAGGCGCTCAAATCAGCGATGATCGCCGTGATTTCTTCTTTCTGTTGGGTGAGATCTTTTTCGAGTTGGCGCTGTTGCTCGACGACATCCTTCGGAGCTTTGCTGACGAAGTCGCTCGCCAATTTCGCAGTGACGCCGGCTAAGCGTTTTTCGACATCGGCAAGCTTTTTCTGCTGTCGACCAGCTTCCGCGGAGACATCGATCAGCTCGGCGAGCGGAACGTAGACGTTGAGCCCCGCAAGGACGCTGGCCGCGGATTTCGCAGGACGAGCAATCGAAGGGCCAATCTCGAAGCTGCGAATCTTGGCAAGAGGACGGATGGTTTCTTTGCATTCGTTGAGGAACTCTGCCGTTGTCGCGTCGCAAGCGATCAGTGCATCGACTTCCGTCTTACTATCGACGTTGAACTGAGCTCGGATGTTTCGAACAGCGCGCAGGACTCCTTGCATCTGATCCATTCGTAGTTCGGCTTGTTCGTCGATCCAACTATCGGTTTCTTTAGGCCAGTCGGCGATAACGATCGATTCCGCTGACTTGTGGGGTTCGGGCAGACCCCGTTCGCCGGCCGAATCCGCAAGGGCATGCCAAACCTCTTCGGTCATAAAAGGCATGATCGGATGAAGAAGCCGACACGAATAATCGAGAACGTGCGTCAAGACGGATTGAACGATCGGCCGCTGCGATTCGTCCTTAAGCCGGCCTTTCGCCAGCTCAATGTACCAGTCGCAGAAATCGCCCCAGAAGAAGTCGTACAGAGTGCGTGCGATTTCCGAGAACTCATAGCGTTCATACGAGTGTGTCACTGCGGCTGCCGTTCGCGCCAATCGGGATAAAATCCACTTATCCTCGAGCGCAAGGCTGTCTCGCTGAATTGTGGTTGGCGCGTAGCCTTCCAAATTAGAGACGATGAACTTCGCGGCATTGAAGATCTTTGTCGCGAAATTGCGGCCAAGTTGAAACTGTTCGGAAGACTGCTTCGCTGTTGGCAATTCCGGGTCATCGCTCGGCCATGGTCCGCCCGGACGGAACGGCTTTTGGCACGATGGACATGTGACTTTGCGAGTCCGCATGTACATGTGCTCATTCTTGACAGGGATAAGCGTGCTGCAAGAGGGGCAGACGTTGGCGACGGGCATTCTTGCGTCTTGAGTTTCGGAGGCCAAATGGGCCAGTCCAAATCGGAGCGCATCAACGCCGCAAATCTCAATGATGTCAAGCGGATCGACGCCGTTCCCCTTCGACTTGCTCATGCCCTCGCCAAACGCGTCAAGGATTTTCGTGTGGATGTAGACGTCCGAAAAAGGAACATGCTTGCAATTGAACTGCCCCATGATGACCATTCGCGCAACCCAAAGCGTGATGATGTCGCGGCTGGTGACGAGAACGCTGGTCGGATAGTAGTACGCCAGATCTTTCGTGTGCTCCGGCCAGCCGAGTGTGGCATGCGGCCAAAGCGCGGAACTGAACCAAGTATCAAGAACGTCTTCGTCCCGTTGTGCGCCGCACGTTCCGAACTGATCGAGAAGAATCGGCGGAAGCTCGTCGGTCAGCGAGCAAACGTGCAACAGCGCATGCGGCTTGTCGGAGTGTTCCGCGACGGGCTGCGACGCTGTTAGATCTGCTGCGTGCGAAGGCTCTTCGTCCTTTTGAATCTGGTACGAGATCGCCTTTCCAAATCGCTCGGGATCCTCCTTGATGTTCCAATCGAGGAACTCCTGGAACCGCTGGAGCATTTCAGGAGAGGCGCAGCGAACGGTCCAAACGGGAATGCGATGTCCCCACCAAAGTTGTCGGCTGATACACCAGTCGCGTTTTTCACCCAGCCAATCGAGATAGGTGCGAGCATAACGTTCCGGATGGATTTTGACTTTCCCACTCCGGACAGCTTCGATCGCGGACTCCGCCAATGCCGGCATGTGAACGAACCATTGATCGGACAAATAGGGTTCGATCGGAGTTTTGCTCCGGTCACTATGTGCCATTTCGATGTCGCGATCTTCGACGGATTCCAAGAGGCCGAGTGAATCCATTTCCTCGGTGATCTTTTTTCGGGCCTCCGCGCGTTCCAAACCGGCGTATTTGCCACCCGCTTCATTGATCGTGCCGTTGGGAGCGAGAATGTTGATCATCGGCAGCTTGTTGCGAAGCCCGCATTGATAGTCGTTGAAGTCATGGGCGGGCGTGACCTTGACCGCGCCGGTTCCAAGCTCCGGATCGACGAGCAGACCGTCCGCGATGATCGGAATCTCGCGATCGACGCTGGGGATGCGAACCATCTTGCCGATCAGTTTCTTGTAGCGCTTGTCTTCCGGATGAACTGCGACTGCAACATCGCCCAGCATCGTCTCGGGACGAGTCGTAGAGAATCGAATGAATTCGTCCTCAGAGCCGACGACCGGATAACGGAATGTCCAAAAACTTCCTTTCATCGTTTTGTGAAAGACCTCATCATCCGCGACGGCGGTCTGCAGGTGAGTATCCCAATTGACGAGCCGTTTGCCTCGGTAAATGTAACCCGATTTGAAGAGATCAAAGAAAGTTTGACGAACTGCGCGCGTGCACATCTCGTCGAGCGTGAACCGAGTTCGCTTCCAATCGCAGCTCGCGCCGAGCTGTTTCAGCTGACTGAGAATTCGAGCTTCGTACTTTTCTTTCCATTCCCAGATTTTTTCGACGAGTGCTTCGCGGCCGTACTCGTGGCGCGTTTTCTTTTCGGTTTCGAAAATCCGTTTTTCGACGACAGCTTGAGTGGCGATGCCGGCGTGGTCGGTGCCCGGAATCCACAGCGCATTGAATCCCTGCATCTTGCGCCAACGGATCAAGATGTCCTGGATCGTGTTGTTGATTGCATGTCCAAGATGGAGCGCGCCGGTGACGTTTGGCGGGGGGATTACGATCGTGAACGGTTTGTGATCGTTGGGCTGGCTATGGAAGTAACCCTTTTTATCCCAAAGCTCCATCCAGCGATCCTGTATCGCTTTCGGATTGTTCTCCGTCAGGTAGTTCATGGAATCCTTTCGTCCGCGTATTTGGCTGTTAGTTCTGTGTCTGTTTTAGTTGTGCCGGCAGATCTCGCCCACAATGCGAGCAAGAACAGTTTTCCCACGAAAACCACCGCAATACAGGCGGTCCATTTCGTCGTCGCGGGATTTACGAAAATCAAAACTAGGATCAAAATTGGAAATTGAAACGAATTCAGAAATTGAGATCGCCGACCGGCGAAATTAGCGGGGGGATACAACCACGAGGCAAAAGGCAATAGCAGCACCAAATGTAGATCTTCGGTGGAAGTCAGATGAGGGCAAAACAGGAGATAGGTCAGTAAGGAAATCGAACAAGCCCATGAAACCGACCCTTTTCGAACAAAAGTCCACAAAAATGCCAAGACCATCGAACCTAGCCAGCAAAAGGACGATGCGTTTGCTGACGTATTGTCCGGTACATGGAAGAGGACAGTCAGTAGGCCACGAAGGTTCGTCATTGTTTCCGGATGCAAGGACCAAGCAAAGGGCAGGTCCGCTTCGACCGTGTTGTATCGCCGAATCATTGACAGGTAGTCGAAAACCCAGTGAGATCCGCCGAACTTGGGCGTCATGAAAGCAAAGCCGAGGACCGTCAAGAAGACTCCCATGGTTAGCGCGCGCCATTCGCGTAGGCACGCCAAAGTGAGGAACGCTGCGGCTGCAATCGGGGGTTTTGCGGTCAGAATCCAAACGAGGGCTCCCGTCGCGAGATCCCGAAAAAAACCGGGTGATCGCAATGTTTGATTCGTCTGTAGGAACAATGAGATCGCCAAAAATGCAGCCATTGTGAGGAACGCCGTCTGCCCTAGCACTAGCCCGCTGAGTGCAAGTGGACTGATGAACGCGACCGAGCCGGCGATCCCGACTTGGTAAATGATCCAGCCGCATGCAATGAGTGCGGCAGCGCTCCAAAGTAGATACGCCGACTCTAAATCAAAGAACGTGAGGGGGCCGAGGACGATCGCCATGGTGGGAGAATACCCGAACGGGAGTGCCACTTTAATGGGAGCGCCTGCCCATTTTTGAGCAACTGCAAGATGGGAGTCGACGTCATAGCGAGCGCCGGAATGCCAAACTTCTTTCGAAAAGACCAGATGACTGGCGAAATCCTGAATTGCGATCCGCTCGATTTTGCCGTCTTCACGAATTTGCAGTCGAAGTCCGACCGGCTTATCTGCAGTCACCTTAAAGATCGTGAAAGCAGCCAGAAGCAGCACGAACCAAGGGAAATAACGAAGTGCGGCCGGCATCGGTTTGGGAACGATGGATGGTGCGGAGGGCTGTGCCGGCATCAAAAGTGCCCCTTGATTGGCACAAATCGTGCTTTACCAGTTGGACCCTGCCGAATTGACGGGGTGGGTGCAACAGGGTAGAATTTCCCATTGGCTGATTGACATTTGTTCAATGGTCTTTACCCGATCTTTTGGGGAGGCGATTTATGCGTTGGTGCGTCGTCCGGCCTTCCGCTTTATACTGCTCTTGTGCCGCACTTCTGCTCGTTTGTGCTGCAAACAGCCAAGCCGATGTGATTTTGAAAACCGGCGGCGGCAAAGTTGTCGGCACCGTGCTCCACGACGAGTCCACAAAGGAAATCGTCGTCATCAAAAGCCGAGCGGGAAAGATTCGCATTCCCCGTACGGAAATCATGGACATTAAATATGCCGATGAGCCTGCTTCGGAAACATACGCGGATGTTGTCGGTCGATACAAGGACACTGCCGAAGATCAGTACGCACTCGCCCTGTGGTGTCTGGAGCATCAACAATCCAAAGAATACCGCAAGCATCTTGGTCGAGTGATTGAACTCGATACCAATCATGCGGAAGCGCGACGACGACTTGGGTTTCGCAGCATCGATGGCAAATGGGTGACGCGCGATGAGCAAATGCGAGATCAAGGTTACGTAAAGCACAATGGCAAATGGGTTCTTCCACAGGTCAAAGAACTAGAAGAAAAGAACAAAGAGAAACGAGACAACCAACGCGAGTACGCCAAAAAGGTAAATGTCTGGGTGAAGGGCTTTCGTCAAGAGAGCACGGAACGAAGAGAACGCGCACGCAAAGAACTACTTGAGCTTCGCGACCCGGAATACGTAAAGCCTCTGATCGATTATCTTTGGGGAGTCAAAAGGAAAGAAATTCGAGGGTCGGCGGAAGACCGTCGATTGCTGGCGGAAGTGCTTGACAACATCAAAGGTGACGAGAGCACGAGTGGACTGTTGTTGATTTGCATTTCCGATCCCATTCTTCCCAATCGAATGCGCGCCGTAAAGGCCATAGTGCCGCGTAAGTCGCCTCAACTCACACTCGAGTTGATCAAAGTGCTCCGCGACAACGACAACGATAAAGTCTGTCGGTCAGCAGTGGTGTTGGGTCAGATCGGCGATCCTTCGGTCTATTCCGCATTGGTCGATGCTCTGATCACGACTCACAAACATATCATTGAGCCGAACCTGATAGAGATGGCCAAGAATGCAGGCGGCTACACCAACAACGGCGGACGCAATATGAGGACGCTGCCGAACGGTACGCCGATCCCGCCCGATATTCCCCTCGGAACATCGTCCAGCGGGGATCAAGGCGGGACGCCGGGATTCGGTGTCGGTAATAGCCCGCAAGCAAAGATCATCATCGAAACAAAACGGAACCAAGAAGCATTGGAAGCGCTCGAAAAACTAACAGGCGAGAACTTCGGGTTTAGCAAAGATCGTTGGCTCGGTTGGGTTCGAAAGGACTCTCGAGCAAGGTCGGAAAAAGCCGCAAAAGGTGATAGCGCTTCAGGTTAAGCGATTTCACCAGATTTGGATTTCGAAGCTTGGATAGGAACGGTCGTGCCCGTCTTTCGTGTCGTGGACGTCGTGAAATGCAGGGTTTTCCTTGTATTTTCTGGAGAATCACGCTACATCTGCGTGGAACGTCGATGTTTGCCCAATTCCAATCATGGCATGGACTTCGGCGATGTCGGATAGCGAATCGTTCATCATAAGCCGATGAAATTGCCATTGGCTTTGAGGGCGAAAGTTGCCCTCACTCACCGAGTGAGGTAGCGCGGAATCGGAATATTGTCTAGTCGTAGGAAAACCAAGGATCGCTCAAGAGAGTGAATTTTTTTGCAACGGCGCCGGCTCAAATTTGATTCGAGAGTTCGGCCGATGGAATCACTCTAAGTGTGATTCTTACTTTCGTGGAAAAGGACCGAGGGATGCAGGCCTTTTGTAGTTTGCTGATCATTGTCAGTTTCGTTGCCTTTCAAGATCGCAAGATTCCGCCTCCACCCAAACCGGATGACGATCCTGCCAAGTCGGTGATCGATGAGTTGTTGAACAAAGAAGTTCCAACCAAAAAAGCGTCGGAGCAACCTGCGAAGGAAACAGAGAAAAAAGAGTCGAGCGCTCCTGGAAAGAAAGAATCTGCTGCAACGGAATCCAAGAAGGCCACGTCAGAGAACAATTCCAAGGAAGTGCCGAAGGAATCTCCACCCCAGCGTAAGCCAGCGCCGCCGGTTCCAGTGCCATCGGATCCGACCGAGTCCGTGAAACCATCGAAGTTGAAGTCCAGAAAATCGTCGCTGCAAGATTCTTCCCGCAAAAGGCAAACGAGAGATGAAATTGTCGATGAGCTAGTGAAGAAGGGGAGTTCCAAAGAGGACTCGAATACAACAGCCGCACCGCAAACCATGCAGCAACGACCAGCGGATCAGATTGTCGATGGAGTTGTGGAAAAGGGAGAAAAGTCGAAAGACGAGCAGGGCCAAAATTACTTTGCACGCGCAAAAGAAGCCGAGCGCGCAGGGGATCTTAGGCTCGCGTTGTCTTTGTCTCAAAAGGCACGTGATCTCATGCCTGGAAATCGGGAAGTGCGCGGGTACACTATCGCACTCGGGCAAGAGCTGTCACTACTGAATCAGGCGAACGCCAGCTTGACGAAGGCGAAGGCGCATATCGCATTGGCAAACTCGCGCGCAACTGAATTGTGGAATGCCGGGCGCTATGCGGAAGCGGCTGATCTTCTCGATGGTGTCGTCCGAGCGGCCGTATTGCTCCCTAAATCCGCAGAGATTTCCGCAGCAGTAAAACAAGCCGAGGTACAACTAGAAGCTAGCCGGCAAAGACTGGCGAACCCGATCAAGTTAAAAGCTGAAGAGTCAGTAGCTCAGAAGTCGTCCGGAGTACCTAAACCGCCTGTTCCGGTCGAGGCAAATCTCGCGGATGCCTTGAAAAGCCGAATGAACTTGGAATTAAGTGCTCCGGAAAACGCTCGTCGTTTACTTCGTGTCAATGATGCCGACGTGCCGGCTTGGTACGCCGCTCACAAGACAAAGTTGGCGACGAACATGAATGTGAATTACATCAACGATCGCTTGACCACCGTACTGGATGAAATCAGCCGACTTACCGGAGTTCAGTTCATCATCGATGGACCTGTGGGCAATACCGGCATTCACAACACTGCGCTTGTCGATATGAGGATCTCAGGTGTCGCAGCCGAGACGATCTTAGACTTGGCCTGCCAGCGTACCGGTTTGGAATACGTAATGATGGAAAAGGCGATCGTCATCACAACGCCGACAAAAGCATCAGACTATTTGCGGCAATTGCCCGAAGCGCTGCGGAACAATTGGGCCGCTTCGCGCGTCTTGTTCCCGGATATTCACACGGATTTGCTAGCAAGCCCCCCGACGATTGCATCAGAGCGTAGAGCGTCCGAAGACCGAAACGTTCCCGCATTCTTGGGATCAGGCAAAGCGTTTCTAAAGCACATCCAAGATTTGATGAAGTAATCGAGCAGAGTTCGCCGGCCGCCGGGTTTTCTGCCGGCAGCCGACTTTGATTACTATTTCGACTGCGATTTTGCGATCGAGATTTTCACGCTCTGCCCCTCGACTTCCACGGTTGTTTCGTAGATCGGGTTCGCCAAAGGTGAAGAGGACAGCGAAGTTGCAAGCGTCTCGTCCGTGATCACCTTTTGGTGTGTCGCGATGGCTTGTGCGACTTCGCCTTCAGCAACGATTTGCAATTCAATTCGGTCATCGAATGCCAGGTTCGCTTCCTTGCGACCTGACTGTACGTGGTGAATCAGGTCCCGGGCGATTCCTTCCGATTTGAGTTCGGCTGTAACTTCCGTCGCTAGGACAACGACGGATCGTTTCCCTTCCGCGGCGGCAAATCCAGGCTTGGCCGTCAAATTGACGAACACCTCTTCGGTGGTCAGCTCCAATGATTCGCCATCTGCGGTGAGCGTACATTTTCCGCCGTCGATGAGGCCTTGACGAATCTTTGCCGCATCAGCTTGGGCAAACGCTTTCGAGACGAGCGGCAACTTTTTGCCAAGCTTGGGGCCCAACAGTTTAAGATTGGGTTTCACCGAGAACGTTACGTAATCGTTTGCGTTGGCGGCGAGTTCGACCTTCTTGACGTTCAGTTCCTCCGCAATGAGTCCCGAGTACCGTTCGACCACGGAATCGTGACGATGATCGGCAAGCAATACTTCGACTGCTGCAAGAGGTTGGCGGACTTTCAGTTTTGCGTCCGTTCTCGCCGAGCGTCCGACGCTGACGATTTCGCGTACAAGGTCCATTTCCGTCGACAGAGATTCGTCGATGAACGTGGCATCGGCAGTCGGCCATTCGCAAAGATGCACACTTTCCGCCGCTTTTGGATACACTTTGCGAACGAGATTCTGATACACGTTTTCTGCGAAGAACGGCACGAAGGGTGCGATCGTCTTCGAAAGCTCGACAAGGCATTCGTAGAGCGTCCAATACGCGGCACGCTTGTCGGCGTCGAAACCGCTGGCCCAAAATCGATCGCGACTTCTGCGAACGTACCAATTCGATAACGCATCGACGAAGTTGTTGATGCGTTCCGCGGCCGCGAAATTATCGTACGCGTCCATTTTCTCAGTAACGAACCGAATCATGTTGTGGAGTTCGCTGACGATCCAGCGATCGAGAAGCGCACGTTCCGCAACTGCCGGCTTCGGTGTCGACTCGGGCGAGAACTTATCAATGTTCGCATAGATGACGAAGAACCCGTACACGTTGTGCAAGCGGATCAGAAAATCGCGCTGCGATTCCTTGATGGCTTCCAACTGAAAACGAATGCTGCTCCACGGCGCTTGTGCTGAGAGGAAGAACCACCGCAGCGCATCGGCTCCGAGTGAATCGAAGATTGCCGTCGGATCGCTGTAGTTCTTAAGCCGCTTCGACATCTTCTTGCCATCTTCGCCAAGCATCAGCCCAAGGACGATGCAAGTCTTGAATGGCAACGGGTAGTTCTCTGCCGATGGACCGAGATCTTCCTTGAGCATCGTGGAGATGGCAAGCAGACTGTAGAACCAACCTCGAGTTTGATCGAGTGCTTCACTGATGAAGTCGGCCGGAAACTGCTCTTGGAATTTCTCCCGATTGCGATGTGGGTATCCCCATTGCGCAAACGGCATCGCTCCGGAATCGAACCAACAGTCGATGACCTCGGTGACGCGACGCATTCGCGCGGCGGGATCTTTGGAACTTTGGTACGTCACGGCATCGATGTACGGCTTGTGGATGCGCAGGTCGTCTGGCAGATCGGGGTTCGCGGCTTTCGCTTTATCCCAAACTTCCGTTCCTTGCACGCCCGGCTTGCGGAGCAACTCATCATAGCTGCCGACGGCTTCTTGGAAGCCCGTTTTCTCGCATTCCCAGACGGGTAGGGGAGTGCCCCAAAATCGCTCGCGCGAGATCGCCCAATCGACATTGTTTCGCAGAAAGTCACCGAATCGGCCTTCCCGAATGTATTCCGGCAACCAATTGATCTTCTGATTGTTCTTGAGGAATTCCTCTTTGAACTGCGTCGTCTTGATAAACCATCCCTTGCGGGCATACTGGATCAACGGATCCTGGTCGGCACGCGGGCAGAACGGATACGAGTGTCGATAGTTTTCGCGCTTGAGAAGTACTCCACGGTCCTTCAGCATCTGAATAAGAGTCTTGTCTGCTTCTTTGCAGAAAATGCCAGCGACTTCTTTTGCTTCCGGAACGAACTTTCCGTCAGCCCCGATCAGTTGCAGGAAGCCGAAGTTTTTGTCGCGAGCGAATCGATAGTCGTCTTCGCCGAACGCAGGCGCGACATGAACGATGCCAGTGCCGGTGCCGAGTGTTACGAAGTCGGCAGTATCGACCTCCCACATCTTTTTATTCGGAGTCGCCGGCGCATATGAGAAGATCGGCTCATATTTCATTCCGACAAGTTGCGAGCCTTTAAACTTCGCCATGACCTTCAGATCGTTCGCGAGGTCCAGCTTCAATCCGGTGAAAGTCTTTTCGACCATTTCTTCCGCAAGGAGGAATCGCTCGCGTTGTCCGTCCTTTTGGAAGTCCAACAAGACATAATCGAGATCTTCTCCTACTGCGAGCGCGACATTGCTTGGCAACGTCCACGGAGTCGTCGTCCACGCTAAAAAGCTCGTGCGGACATTTGGATCAGCGTGAGCTCCCAGTTTGGATTGGTCCGCGATCTTGAAGCGAACGAAGATCGAAGGATCATCCGTTTCGCGGTATCCTTCGCCGACTTCGCCGGATGAAAGTGCAGTTCCACCCTGAGCCCACCACCAGACCACTTTGTGACCTTGGTAGAGCAGACCTTTTTCGAAGAGGGTCTTGAGAGCCCACCAAACGCTTTCGATGTAACTTTGATGGTAGGTGACGTACGCTTCGTCGAGATTGACCCAAAAGCCGATTCGCTTGGTCATCTCTTCCCATTCGCGGGTATAGCGGAATACGGACTGGACGCACTTGATGATGAACGGCTCCATGCCGTAGTTTTCGATCTCGGCTTTGCTGTGGATTCCGAGTTCCTTGCCGACCTCGACCTCGACGGGAAGCCCATGTGTATCCCAGCCGGCTTTACGTTCGCATCGATAGCCGCGCATCGTGAAATAGCGAGGGAATACATCCTTCATTACCCGGGTGAGGCAGTGACCAGGATGCGGCAAACCATTGGCGGTTGGAGGACCTTCGAAAAAGACAAATACCTTCGATTCTTTGCGGTTTTGCAAGCTTTTGGCGTAAATATCCCGCTCGGACCAGAACTCCAAGACTTTACGTTCAGAATCGGGAAAGTTGATTTTCTGACTAACTTCGTCGAACATCGGTCGCTAGGTATCCTTGTCTGATTTCACCGAAAAACTTCAAACCGCCATTTTAGAAAGAAACATCCTCATTGCCGAAGGTTCTCGCTTCGGCCGAAAAATGAGGAGGCAACCTGCCTCAATGGGGCGGATTTGCTGCGCCGGATTATGGAATAGGAGAGGCGATGTTTCCAACGCTCGCATTCGATACGATGATTGCGATTTGAGGGAAGAGGGTCGGATCGGTGCTGCTTGCGATCTATACGTTAACGATCATCGCCAGCGCCAGCTTGTTGTTTTCCGTTCAGCCCATGATTGGCAAGACTCTGCTCCCGCTTCTGGGAGGAGCGCCCGCTGTCTGGAACACTTGCATGGTCTTTTACCAAGCGGTCCTCCTTACCGGCTACGCCTATGCGCATTTTTCCACAAGTCGGTTTTCAATTCGTCGCCAGACGACAACTCATTTGGTTCTCGTCGCTTTTGCCATTCTGCTTTTGCCGATCGGACTACCGCGGAGCGCTCAGCCACCCACAGATCATTCGCCCATATTATGGTTACTAGGGACGCTCACGCTCACCGTTGGATTGCCTCTGTTTGTCCTATCGACGACAGCGCCGATCTTACAACGATGGTTTGCGGATACCGATCATAAGCTGGCGAAAGATCCGTATTTTCTTTACGCGGGAAGCAATGCCGGCAGCTTGGCGTCACTTCTCGCGTATCCCGTTTTCATCGAACGATTTCCCCTTGCGACTCAACGGATCGGTTGGAGCTTTGGTTACGTTGCATTCGCATTGCTGCTAGTGACGTGTGCGTTCGCGGCCGGACGGTATCGATCTGGATCGAAACTTGGAAACGGCATACTGGGCTCCGCTACGACATTGGATGCGGAATCGATGACACGTCGACGTCGAGCCAAGTGGATGCTTCTGTCGCTGCTTCCTTCGAGTTGGATGTTCAGCGTTACGCAACATATCACCACCGATTTGGCGCCGATTCCGTTGCTATGGATCGTTCCATTGGCACTGTATTTGTTCACGTTCATTTTGGTGTTCTCACGGTTCGGTCCGAAGATACATGCGATTGGTCTGCAAATCTTTCCATTGGTTATTGCTCTGCTTTGCCTGTCGAGCATTTTCAAAGGACATTGGGCGCTTCTCTTTGTGCATCTTGCGGGATTCCTTTTTGGCTCGCTCCTTTGCCATGGTGAGCTTGCGAAAGATCGTCCATCGACCGCTCGGCTCACTGAGTATTATTTGTGCATGTCGATCGGCGGCGTGCTGGGTGGAGCTTTCAATGCGATCCTTGCACCGGTAATATTCCCGCTCTTGTTCGAGTACCCGATCGCGGTCTTTTTGGTCTGCCTGGTTCGGCCGACGAATGTGATCTCGGCGAATCGCAGGTCATTGCTCGGAAAATGTTTGTTATTGGCGATTACGCTGGCGATCGCGTTGCTGCTTTTCCGGTCGGGACTTCCCACGGTTTCCAATCAGCGAATCGTCCGATTTGTGGAGTTCGGCAGCCTCGCCATGATCTTACTCTATTGGTTCGGCTGGCGAGTGTTGTTCGCTTGCCTTGCCGGTTCGATTCTGGGAATCGATATTTCCATTCCGTCTGTGCAAGGAAACAACATCTTGACAGAGCGGAGCTTTTTCGGAGTGCATCGAGTGCTCGAATCGCCAGTCGGAAAACTACATTTGCTGATGCACGGCTCGACGATTCACGGTTTGGAAGACTTGTCGACGGGCAAGAGTTGCCTCGCCACGACATACTACCACAAAACCGGTCCGCTGGGCGAGGTCTTTGGCGTCATTGCCGATCGATCGGTGGGAAAGCGGATTGGTGTGATCGGGCTTGGAGCCGGAACGATTGCAGCATACCCACAAACGGGCCGGCACTTCGTGTTCTTCGAAATCGATCCGGCCGTTCAACGGATAGCGGAAGATCCCAAACTGTTCCTTTTTCTAAAGGGTTGTGATGCCAGCTATGAAATCAAGCTAGGAGACGGCAGACTAAACCTCGACAAGCAACCGGACGGTTCTTTTGGCATTCTCGTGTTGGACGCGTTCGCTTCGGACGCGATTCCAATTCATCTTTTGACGCTGGAGGCGGTTCGCTTGTATTTCGAAAAACTCTCGAGCGATGGAATGCTCGTTTGCAACATCAGCAACAATTACGCGAACTTACTTCCCGTTTTCGCCAAGGTGGCAAATGAGTGTGGTCTGGTGTGCCTGTACAAACTCGATGCCGATGTGACTCTCAAGGCGCAAAAGGAAGGGAAATATCCTTCGAAATACGTCATCTTGGCTCGAGATCGAATGAGCCTACTCGGGCTCGATCAGAAGCCCGGTTGGGAGTTACAGAAAGGCAATGGAAAGCAACGATGTTGGACCGATGATTCCTCCAACGTGCTCGAAGTGTTGGATTGGAAACGAGAATGATCGGCGAAGAGCCTTCGCCAAGAGAAGAGAACTCTCTGCCGATCAAGGCAGCTCATCGAGCAGCGCGGCTCGGCGAGCCTTTAGCAATAGTTGACTGGCCCGATCGTAGTCGGGGCGCTCCGGAAGCTTCGTTGTTTGTAGCGCCTCGTCGAACTCAGCATGCAGGCGAAGCCGCCAGGCATCCACTTCCGTCCATGGAACTTCCTTCCGCTTGATGGCGAGCAATCGCTCGCGATGTTCCTCTACTTTCACGGGAACGATGCCTTCTCGCAAGATAGTTACGCCAGAAAGCAGCAGCCGAATCAGGTGCATGACATGCTTCCATTTCAATTCACCCTGATTGCGGAGATCCGACTGCATCTTCTTAAACTGCGACATCACGTAGCCGCTGTATGTCTGGTAGACCATCTTGGAAAGAAAACACGAACGAGAGTCGAGAACCTCTTTTGCCAGCGGCGTCGCTGACTCGATCAGCGGCGTATACAGGCACTCGAGTACATTTGGGTTCGCCTTCAGCGCAAGCACGAGAAACCGCTGAAACTCCCAGTAGTGTTCCTGAGTTTCGTGACATTCCAGTTGGTCCGGCACACCGTGCAGCGACCAATGCGACTTTGCCGTTGGCAGAAAGATGCCCCGGTGATCGGTGTCGGAATCTTCACCATCCAGTCCATAGGCTCGCGAGCCAACGACGCAGCGATAGATGACTCTACTGTAGAAATCCTCTTGATCGGCGGAGATTTGCGAATCGCCAATCTCCCCCTCCTTGTACTGAGCGAGCATGACGACATCGCTCGGAGCAATCGCTTCTTCATAGCCATCGAGAAATCGAATGCGATAAGCATGTTCGAGATCCACCGGCGCTTTGACGACGACGCCGACGGCGCCGCGCGGATGAAGCACTTTGCCTTCTCGATCGACCGCTTCGCGCAGAGAAACGACTTTCGTTCCCACCGCGAAGATCAATCTTGGGTGATAGTGGACGCGATCCGCCATAGTTGCCTTTAGTTGGTTATTTCCGAATGGCCTGCCGCCGCAATAGCGATTATTGCAATCCGCTCAAGAGATGCACCGTAGCAAATGACGAACAAGCCGCTCAGAAGTTCACGCTTGTTCGCGATCATGCCTTCTTGGTCTGTGCCCACTTCGCATTGTTGAACTGAGCCGATTGACCGCGGGGAATGGTGAGCGTGTCCCATTGATCTCCCGCGTGCACTCTGGCAACCTGGACAATCTGACCGACATGATAACAGGTGTGACCGAGCGACCGTGCCAACGCCAACGGTACCGTGTGCGGTTCACCGCGAATTGTCACCTCTCGACCGCAGTCTTGGGGCGTGAGTGACTTCAGCGTATTACGCAGACATTCCCAACCCCTTTCCCAGCAATGCAGCAATTCTGCTCGATCGCGAAACTCGTCGACGAACTCGCCATCGCGATTACGGCCTGGCTTTTCGCCATCGGATGTCAGAAAATCGGTCCAACGAGAAGTGAGGTTTCCCGCTACATGTTTCATGATGACTGCGATGGAGTTCGTGTTGGAATCTAAGGGCAAATGAAGTTTGTCGTCCGGCACCTGCGCGACAGCGCGATCCGCCAATCGTTTGTTGCTTTCAAACGTCTCGAGAATCGCCGATAGAAACATTTGATTGCCGTCCATTAGCTCGCTCCGAAGATAGTCCCACGTTTTTCAATAGTGCCAATAGCAAACTCGATCGCTCCCACCGACAAACTGATGCCGATGAATTGAGACTAGCTGTAAGGAGATTGGAAATCAACGCAGAGTTCTCTGCGATTTCACATCTTCATCGCAAAACTATGAGGCTTCTTAAGATCGAAATGTGCATAATGCGGGACGTCCGATGGTGGGTCATGTGGAAATGAGAACTTCGAACGACACGCCACCTAGACTGGCAATGACAGCCGCGTGTTTAGCACTAAACACGGCAAAAGATCTCCGCTGCTTTCGATATTCCCGTCGAAAGCGACGAAGATTCGAAGCTCCGAACACTCTACCTGTCAATCTCACCCATGACGATGTCGAGGGAGCCCACGATAGCGGGAAGATCACCGATCAGGCAGCCACGGCCGATTTCGGAGATACAGGAAAGGTTACAGAAGCTGGAAGACTTCGCACGAACTCGCAGTGGAATCGCATGATCGGCGCCGACGACATGAAAGCCCATCGCACCGCGCGGACACTCGGTTTCGACGTAGCATTCGCCGATCGGCATCTTCAACGCACGTGGGATTTCACCGCGATGCGTACCATCTGCCTTCTCGTATTTGTCCATCGCTTCCAGCGTGAGGTTTACGCTCTGTACGACTTCCATCATTCGCACATAGTAACGGTTCCAGCAATCGCCTAGGACTGCTTCCGGCGGCGAATTCGGGAAGGGAGCGACTTGCGCCTTCCATTGGAATTCGTGGTATGGCAAATACGGGTCATCGCGTCGCAGGTCCCAATCAACACCGCTGCCTCGCAGGACCGGCCCGCTGCAACCGTAAGAAATCGCCGCTTCCTTCGAGAGTAAGCCGATTCCGCAAGTTCGCTTGATGAAAATCTGATTGTGGGTCAGCAATGTGTGATATTCCGGAATGCGATCGCGGAAGTACTTGAGGAACTCGCGGCATCGATCAATCCAGCCTTCCGGCAGGTCATCATGAGCACCGCCGATCGTGATGTAGCTGTACGTCAAACGCGCACCGCAAACCTCTTCGAACAAATCGAGGATCTTTTCCCGTTCGCGGAATGCGTAAAGGAACGGGCTGAAACTGCCGAGGTCCAAACCGTAAGTTCCCATGCCGACCAAGTGGCTGGCAATTCGGTTGAGCTCGGAAATGATAATTCGCAAGTACTGTGCTTTTGGTGGAATTGCCAAACCGGCAAGCTTTTCGACCGCGACAGCAAAACCGAGATTCATGTTCATCCCGGCGAGATAATCCATCCGGTCGGTGTAGGGGATGTATTGATAGGGCTCGAGATTTTCGCCAATCTTTTCCGCACAGCGATGAAGGTAGCCCATGTGTGCTGTGATTTCAGAAACGACTTCGCCATCGCTTCTGAGCACAAGTCTGAGCACGCCATGCGTACTCGGGTGCTGCGGGCCCATGTTGATGAGCATTTCATCGGTGCGAACGTCGAACTCGACTATTGTTGGGTCGTCGAGAATAGTTGCCATTTTTCGATCTACTCCGAAAGAAAGTTATCTGCGATATCTTTGTTTTGATTCCATTGATTTCCGGCGATTCGGAAACGCGCTCCGCGTTTTGTCGCGGCGAAACTTTGAGTCTATTGGCAGCGAATTCCGTGATATTCGAGTGGGAATTTGTAATCCTTGCGAAGCGGATGGCCTTCCCAATCTTCCACGCACAGGATTCGGCGAAGATTCGGATGATTGGTGAAATTGATTCCCATCAAGTCGTAGGCTTCACGCTCGTGCCAATCGGCTATCGCCCAAACGCGAGAAACGGTGGGACAATCCGGAAGGTCGCCCTCTTTGTCGTTCTTCCAACGTGGAAGGCTTACCTTCAAAACGATCATGTGTTTGTGAGTGAAGCTGAACAGGTGGTAAACCAGTTCGATATGCGGTTGGAATGGAAGTTTCTTGGCTCGCTTATCGTCCAAGACTAGGTAATCGACGGCGCTGAGATTTCTCAGATAATCGAAAGAGAGACTCGGCTCGTCGCGCAGGAACATCGACATTGCGACCAGGTTTTCCGGAGCCACTTCGATCCATGGATCCATGGCGTCGAGTTTCTTGCCGGCAAGTTTCCCCGGCATTCGATTCTCGATCAGTGCGGCAATCTCTTCCGCTTTCACTGGCAATGTCCTCTCTTTGAATTTCTTTTACTGCTTGCGTCGAGTTTGGTTTCCGTGGACTACTTCGCCAGCGCCGGCATTTGGATTTGCACAAGGCTCTCGGGCAACGAAACATGGCCGGAATGGTGCGGCATCGGAAGTTCGTTCTTGGTACCCTTGCCGATGCGTTGGCCACGAATCTTATCTTGAATTCGCATGATCCCTTCGAGCAATGCTTCCGGTCGAGGTGGACAGCCGGGAACGTAAACGTCAACAGGAACAACCAAATCGACACCTTTCACGACATGATAGCCATGAATGAAGTAGGGGCCGCCACCGCAGGTGCATGCACCCATCGCAATCACGTACTTCGGATCGGGCATCTGGTTGTACAGCCTGCGCACGCGACTTGCCATCTTGAACGTCACGGTGCCAGCGACGATCATCAAATCCGCTTGGCGCGGAGTTGCGCGGAACGCACCGGCGCCGAATCGATCGAGGTCGTAACGGCTCGCACCGACCGCCATCATTTCAATGGCACAACAAGCCAGACCGAAAGTCATTGGCCAAATACTGCTTTCTTTGGCCCAATTCATCGCCTGTTCAAGGGATGTGGTGATCACTCCCTCTTCGAAACGATTGTTAATCCACGGCATCTTTCAGAATCTCCTGTTCGAACAATGGGCTCGAAAAACTCGAATGTGTCAACTCACTAACATTGGCCGTGAGGACGCCGCTGTTTGAGGTGCGGCATCGACTCGCGGCATCATTGCCTTTTCTTTCGCCATCGCACGGACCCAATCGAGGTCACCTCGCTTCCAGACATAAGCGAAACCCACGAGAACGATGACGAAGAACAACAGCAAGTCAAGGAACGCGATCTTCATGAGCTGCTGAGCCGATTCCGCTTCCACAACAGTGGCGGTCGTCGAGTCGGTCAACGCAGAAGAAATGTATGCTCTATTTTCATTCGTCAGATTCGGATTCGAAAGTACATTCGCCTTGCCGAACACGACGGCCCAAGGAAAGAAAAAGGCCACTTCGACGTCAAAGACGATAAAGAGGAGCGCCACAACATAGAAACGCAAGTCGAATTGAACGTTGCTGGGACCGATCGTCGGTTCGCCGCATTCGTAGATGGCGTCCTTTTCAGCGTTAGGATTGGCTGGACGCAGGAACCAGCCGGCAACGAGCGGGGCAAGCAACATTCCGATGGCGACGACAGAGAATAGTAGCAGCGCTCCCACAAACAAAACGGGATCAAACATCAGACTTGCGCCCACCTTTCATCATTCGAAGGCTGCGATATTCATTCGCAGGAATATTAGATTGCGGCTTTCACTACAGGCTCACTCTGAGCAAATTCACCTGATTCAATTGTCGTGCGGCCAGTGAATCCGGTTTCAATTTCATGCCAATGTTGGATGGACTCTTCGCCGGCTTTCCAACAAAGGTAGACGACTTTGCCATCCCGCATCGCAGGGAAGTCGACGAGTCCATCCATTGGCCCCTTGAGAATCGCGCCGATCGATTCTAGTTCTTGGGCGCAGCGAATGATCGCCGCTTTGGCATTGTCCGATTCTTGTCTGAGTGGACGAAGCTCTTCGAGGTGCGAAGTGTCAATGGACGACGCACCGTTCGCTTCCAATCGTTGGAGCAATTCCACTTGATCGACGAGTCGACAATACTCTCTTTGAATTTCGTCGACAATGTGGCGAACAAGGGGAAGAGTTTTGTTCGCTTGTTCGAGCGTAAACAATCGCTTGAATGAAAGGCGCTCATCCCCGTCCTCAGTATTGGCGGGGGAAGGTGTCGGCGGATTCTTACGAGTCGATCGTTTCGCCATGATCTTAACCTGCCGTCGCTGCGGCAGCCTCTTCTTTCTTGGCGGCCGGCTTGGGTGGCTCGGGCGGCTTCACCCAAACAGGTTCGGTGATAGTCTTCGATTCCATCACAACCGTCGGATTCAGCGTCGTCTGGCCCCACGCGATGTCGAGAGGAACCTTGGCGTAATCGACGATGCATCCGTCCCGGCTGTAACAGCTCAAATCGTGATTGGAACCCATGAAAATACAATCGACCGGGCAAGGATCGACGCAAAGCGAACAGAACATGCACTTCGTGTAATCGATGATGAAGCCGTTGACCTTAAATCCTTTGCCAACCGGACTTCGTTCTTTGTGAATATAGATGCAGTCGACCGGGCACGCTTTCGCGCACTGGTCGCATCCGATGCAAGTAACGAGATCGAAACGATGAAAGCCGCGATAGCGAGCCGAAACGGGGACTGGCAATTCGGGGTATTCAAACTTCTCGGTAAACGTGCGACGTCGGTACGTTTCGCGGAAGTACCAGATCGTGATGATCATGCCTTTGACGACGGTGCTCACCGCCTGATAGACGTTCCGAAACCACTCGCGCATCAGTGTCTCCGAACTTCATTCGATCCCCTATTGAGGACCGAGCAACCTGTTTTCGCTGACTCTCAAGAAAGGATAGAAAATCGCCTTCGAAGTGGACACTTTCAATCGGGAAATATGGGAAAGAGCGGTCTATTGAGAGGCGGGTCGCACTGCTTCGTCGGAATCGCAGCGGAAATCGCTTCTAATGGGTCTTGAAGGCTTCCGGAGGTGGCTCGTTGCTCTCCGCCGCGTCGAAAACCACGTCCTTGTAAATGTCAGCGAGTGCAACCTTCCCATCGATCGATCCAAACTCAAACGTCGCTTCATTGCCGGAATAAGTCGTCAGTTCCCACTTCCCGTTGGTGTTTCTTTCAAATCGCTCGACTCTGGGAGTATGTTGTGAAACTAGGATGTACTCTTTCAGCGTGGGAATTTGTTGATAATGGTTGAACTTGGGACCGCGATCGTATGCTTCGGTGCTTTTGGAAAGCACTTCAATGATGATCTGTGGATTAACAAGTACGTCGTTATGATCGTCTTGAAATTGGAGCCCCCCGCATGCCAGCACCAGATCCGGATATGCGTAAAGCTCAGTGGCTTTGATTCGCACTTTCAGGTCGTGAGAAAAAACCCTGCACTGGCCGCCACGCAATCGACCTTTCAGTTCGTACAACAAATTTCCGCAAATCTCGACATGTGAGAGACTCGCACCTGCCATCGCGAACATTTCGCCGTGATAGAATTCACTCCGCTTTGCAGCCGCGCGTTCGATGCGAAGGTATTCTTCTTCCGTTAGTAGTGCCTTCGGAATCGCGGACATCGATCGGCTCCAACAGTTCATCCCAAAGCTCGTGTTATTCTAGCAAAAACAGTTGCCGCACAAGCTTTTTGGCTTTCACTGGGCTCTTCGATGTGCCTGATCGTACGTTGCCTTGAGCCGTTCGGGCGTCAAGTGCGTGTAAATCTGCGTGGTATTGATGCTCGAATGACCGAGCAACTCTTGCACGCTACGGATGTCCGCGCCGCGATCAACAAGATGCGTTGCAAACGTATGCCGCAACGTGTGCGGACTCGTTCGCGGGTCAAGCCCTGCTAGATTCAGATACTTTTCCAGCATTCGAGCGACGCTACGAACGGTAAGCCTCGTTCCGTGTTTGTTCAGGAAGAGCGCATTGCGATGAGCGGCTGAGGTTTTTTCCGCCGGTTTACGGACTGCCATCCATCGGTAGATGGCCGCGGTTGCAAACTTGCCGAGTAGTGCGACTCGTTCCTTCTTGCCTTTGCCGCGGATTCGGACCAATCCCTCTTCGAGGTCGAGGTCGTCGAGATTGATTCCGACCAACTCGCTGACGCGCAGGCCGGCAGAATAGCAAGTCTCGAGCAAGGCACGATCGCGCAGACCCATCGGCGAGTCGGCCGCCGGAGAATTCAGCAATGTCTCAATCTGAGTGTTCGAAAGAAAATGAGGAAGCTTCCGTCCCGCTTTGGGAGTTCTGAGTCCCTCCGCAGGATTTTTTTCAGTCGCACCCTCGCGAGAGGTGTAGCGGAAGAAACTCCTCAATGCCGAGAGTCGGCGCGCTATGCTGGATGGTGCGTATCCATTTTCGTGAAGGTGAGCGAGAAATCCGCGCATCGTTCGGCTGGAGATTGTGTCGACATCGGCCGCACCTCCCAGCTGCTTTGTGAAGAAGTCGCGAGCAAGGAACAAATCTTCTGCGTAACTTTTCACCGTGTGCGCGGACGAGTTCTTTTCCAGCTTCATGAAGTCCAAAAATCGGTCGATCCAGTTTTCGAGGCTCATCAGTATCTCTGCAGGTCGCGAATATTGCTCGCCTTTAACGGCTCAACGTAAGTATTGCAGAGATTCGGCGGCGGCACTCGCCTCACGGCCGCCATCCATTCTTTGGTTGATCGGTAAGCTCGTCACAATCGGAACGAACGACAGATCTGACTCTATTTCAGCGAAATAGCGTTTTCGTCAAATGCGAACTGACCCATTCCAAGAATGATGTGCGATCCATTGATCCTGCCGCAACGCATTGAATGACTGTCTCTTGGTCGTCGACCTCGGCCTTCAACTCGAAACCGTTAATGATTAGAAACGTTTCCATCGCGGCGTGGCCGATTCGCTTGTTTCCGTCGACATAGGGATGATTCTTAATCAATGTGAATCCTAATGCCGTAGCCTTTTCGGACAGACTGGGATACAGATCATCTCCGCCAAACATCAGCTGCGGTTGAGCCACCGCCGATTCCAAGCCGTTTCGATCTCGGATTTCGGCTGCACCACCGGACTGTACAATCACCAAGTCATGAATCGCGATTACTTCGTTGACGGTGAGGTATTTCACAGGGCAAGCCGCCGATAAAGTTCTTTGTTCTTGGCGAGAACGTACTTCGCGGCGCCAATCACGTCGCAATTGTCGTTCTGTATGAGTTGCTGAATCGATTCGACGATCAGCTGCTCGGGAGTCTTGCCAACTTCATTGGCAAGTGACTGCAATTTGGCGAGAGTTCTCTCTTCCAGCGGAATGTTGATCGAGGTCATAGAGATTTCGGTCTCCAGGTTCTCATTGCCGTGCAACGAACGACGGAATGATTGTACCGTGAAGAGTGTATTCAGTATTGGAATCGTCACGTTTCGAATCAAAAACATGGACTGGTTCTGACTTTTTCGCCCCCTTCTTCTCGTCATTCGAAACTTCATCGTCGGCTGTGGGTAGTTTGAGATAGCGTCCAGCGGCAAAATAAGCGATGATGGCGGGTCGAAGGAGGCAACACTATGCGTCGGCTCGGTTGGTCACTACCCACCCTTTTTCACATTCCTCTCTGCGTGGCGGTTTTGGCCGTCAGCGCTTCCATACTTCGTGCGGAAGATGGAGCAAAACCTCTCAATCTTCCGGAAGGAGCTGTTTCCTTCCTTGAAGTCGATGGACTCGACCGAGTCATCGATCGGCTTCAGAAATCGCAATTGCTCAAGGATTTATTGAGCAGCGCAGAAGCTCAAAACTTGAAACGGAATCCACAGTATCAACAGTTTGAATCTGGCAAGATGTTGATCGAAGGTCAATTGCAGACCGATTTGTGGACCCTATCCAAAAAGTTACTTGGTAAGCGATGGTCCATTGGCACCTACTTGAAGCCAGGTGCTAAAGACCAAGATTCGGTCGTTTACATTGAAACAGGTGATCCAGAACTTCTCATTCGCGCTCGTTCTGCCTACGAGCTATTTGTAGGTCTGACCTATCCCAAGCTGTTGGATCGAGGAACGACGGTCGAAGGCGTCGGAATTGTCGGCGTCGATGGGAAATTGTTTTACGCCCAAGAGAATGGTTGGTTGATGCTCAGCTCCAACAAGGATCTCGCGGTGAAAGCCGTAAAGCTGATCAAAGGTAAAAGCGAAAAGGGTGTGGACAACGATGAATCGGTTCGCAAGACAATGTCGCAGCTGAAAGGTCCGGACGTTGTCGTGCGCGGATTCATCAATGTTCCCAAAGTTATTCCGAAAGATCAAATTCAATCGAACGAAAAGCGTCGTATGGATGGCGGAGGTGCATTCTTTCTGAGCGGAGTCACCGAGCTTGGAGTCCGCGGACAGGGTGTCGGATTCGCCATCGCGTTAGGTGAACGTCAGACAACCATCCGATTCACGACGACCGGTGACTACAACACTCTGCCCGAATCGTTCAAAGGATTCTTTGCAGTCGGATCAAAGTCTGGACGCACACAGGTTGCCTTGCCTCCAACGACCGCGATGCATTTCTTTCTCTATCGCGATATGCCTGAGCTTTACAAAAATCGCGAAAAGCTGGTGAAGGCGGAATCACTGCCGGAGTTTGATAAGTTCGAGACCGGCGTCAATTCGTTACTTCCCGGTCGGCAATTCACCAAAGACGTTCTTCCTCACTTGGGCGATGAAATTACCGTCGTCGTCGCCAAGCAAAGTTATGAGGGACTTGGAGGCGAGCCAGCGGTGAAGTTACCCGGTTTCGCAATCCTCATTCGGCCGCGCGACAACAAAGCGGCTTCGCAGTTGCTCAAATACACATTCCAATCGATTGTCAGCATTGCGAATCTCAGCATCGCGGAGACCGGAAAAGGTGAGCCGATGATGTTTGAGTCCGAGCAATACAAAGACACATCGATCGCGTTTGGAAGGCACTTGTCGACACGTAAGGAAGGTGCGACCCTTCCAATCATTTACAACTTCACTCCGGCTGCCGCCGAGATCGGTGATCGATTCGTCTTTAGCAGTTCCAGGGACCTTTGCCGGCAATTGATTGATGCTCACGCGAATCAGAAAGATCAAAAATCCAGTCCGATGAACTTCAGCTTTTCCGTGATGCCATCAGCGACAGCCGACTTGCTCAACATCAATCGAAAGCTCATAGAAGCGCAATTGATTCAGAACGGACAAGCTGCCCAGGCCGCGAAAAATCAAATGGATTTGGTGATGAAGTTGCTCGGTCAACTCGAAAAACTCGACATGTCGAGCAAGCTGGATGCGAACGGCCTCTATCAATTGCAGATGGAGGTATCGTGGAAATGAGTTCGCATGATCTGTTCGCTCCCCATGATGTGAAAGCTGCCGGTTGGTCGTTCGAAGATGCGAGCCACCTGCTTCGTCGTGCGCAATTCGGCGCGACGCAAGAGGAGATCGAACAAGCCGTTAAGTTAGGTCTCGATCAAACCGTTCATCGATTGATCAATACTCAAAAGGAGTCCGCGGAATTTATCGCCGCGGAACCAATCCTTAGGCAGACTGCCATTGATGCGGAGAACATTCAGAGCCTCAAATCTTGGTGGCTCTACCGAATGGTTCATTCTGCAAACGCCTTTGCAGAAAAGATGACGTTGTTTTGGCACAATCACTTCGCCACTTCCAATGCAAAGGTTGAGTCGACTCAGCTCATGTGGCGGCAGAACGAAATGTTTCGAAAGCTTGCGATCGGCGACTTCAAAGTGATGTTGCTGAACATCGCAAAAGATCCCGCCATGTTGATTTGGCTTGACGGGAATGGCAACAAGCGGCGAGCGCCGAATGAAAACTTCGCCCGCGAACTTCTGGAGCTGTTTAGCCTTGGCGTGGGCAATTACACGGAAAAGGATATTCAGGAAGCCGCGCGTTCTTTCTCTGGCTGGCACATGCGTCAGGGAGAATACTGGTTCAACGAAGATCAACACGATGAAGGCGTAAAATCGGTATTCGGCAAACGAGGCAACTGGAACGGCGACGACGTAGTCAAGTTTTGTCTCGACCACAAAGCTTGCCCTAAATTCCTAGCCTCCAAACTCCTCAAAACATTTGCCCTCGCGGAACCGGCTGCAGAGATTACCGAATCGTTCGCCAAACGGATCCGAGCGCACAATTATGACTTGAGCCTGATTATGAGCGAGCTGTTCCGCTCGAAATTGTTTTACCTTCCATCGACCCGAAACTCAGTTGTCAAAAGCCCGCTCGAATTGATTGTCGGATCTTATCGCACTCTTGGCGTTCAGCCGAAACTGGAGCCAACGATCAAGACGTTGAGCGTTTTGGGTCAGGACGTATTTGAGCCTCCGACTGTCAAAGGTTGGGAAGGTGGTCGACAGTGGATCAATTCCGCGATCATCTTGCACCGAACTCGTTTCGCTGCAGAGTTGGCGAATGGGAGCAAGCTCGGGTACGTCGAGTCACCCAACCAACGGATTCGCGAACGCAATCTCAACAGTGCCGAACGAGTCGTTGATTTTTTCAGCAACCTTTTGATTGGAAGAACGTTTGATGCTTCCACTCGCTCAACGCTCGTTGCATTTGTGCGCGGAAGCAAGAAAGATGCAGATGGATCGACAAGAGAGCTCATCCAGTTGATTCTGGCTTCTCCGGAATACCAGCTGGTCTAAGCGTTGAGTCTGACCGCACCCGATTTCTTTGGAGGGAACGAACATGGACTTCACACGTCGAGACGTACTAAAGCAATTTGGCGCCGCCAGTTTGCTTGGAGTCGGCGCAATTCCTCCATCGTTCTTGCAACGCGCTGTTGCGGAAGGCATCACGACAGGCAAAAAATCGACACAAGGTCGAGTGTTGGTTGTCATTCAACTCGCAGGCGGCAATGATGGTATAAACACGGTCGTACCATATGGAGATCCTGCATATCACCGGGCACGACCTGGAATCGGATTTGCGGATAATGCAGTACTCAAGTTAGACAAGTATCTGGGACTTCATCCAAGCCTCAAAGGACTCAAATCCCTATTCGATCAAGGAAATCTTGGGATCGTTCAAGGCGTGGGATATCCGAATCCCAATCGTTCCCACTTTCGTTCGATGGATATTTGGCAATCAGCTCGTCCGGATGCCATAGATGTTCAAGACGGTTGGCTTGGTCGAGCGCTCGATACATCGGTTGATCGCCATACTGGAACGCTGCCGGCGATCGCGGTCGGTTTCCAACGTCTCCCGCTCTCGTTGGTCAGCAAACGCGTTAATGTGCCGAACATCGAGGACTTTCACAGTTACAGCATTCAAGTCGGCGATGGCACGCCTCAAGAAGTCGATCAACGAAAGAAGGTTCTGAAGCAGCTCGCATCCGCGGGAAGCACTTCGAATCCTGAACTCGAATTCCTTCGCAACACCACGCAAACCGCCTACGCCAGCGCCGAGCGACTCAAAGCAGTGACGGACTCCAACAAAACTTCCGTGAAGTATCCTGGTTCACACCTTGGCGAAAAACTCAAAGGAATTGCACAGATCATCGCAGGCGACATCGGCACTGAAATCTTCTTCGTATCACTCGACGGGTTCGACACGCATTCGCAACAGCTCAAGGGACACGCATCTCTCCTTCTGGAATTAGGCGACGCCGTCAAGTCGTTCTTTGAGGATCTCAAATCGCGAAAGCTCAGCGATCGCGTCATGGTTGCCACCTATTCGGAATTTGGCCGCCGAGTGAAAGAAAACGCGAGCCTTGGTACCGATCACGGAGCCGCCTCGCAAATGTTCTTGGTGTCCGGATCAGTCAAGGGCGGCGTTCATGGCAAGCATCCAAGCCTCACAGATCTCGATGACGGTGATCTGAAGTATCACACCGATTTCCGATCCGTTTACGCAACGCTCTTGGAGAAATGGCTGCAATACCCAAGCCAGAAGATTCTCGGCAGAAAATTCCCGCTCCTCAATTTTGTCTGAAAGTTGGCTTCAGTTTCTACTTTTTCTGCGCCAGGTTGCGGATGAATTCAAAATGGACTGCGGAGACCGGTTGAACGGAAAGCCGCGAACCCCGTTGTAAGAGAACCATCCCCTCCAGTTCTTTGCATGCTTTTAATTCGGTAAGCGTAACGACACGAGAGAACTTCGAAACGAATTCGATGTCCACCATCACCCATGCCGGCGACTCGGGCTTTGATTTCGGATCGAAATAATCGCTCTTCTTGTCGAAGGCATACGGATCGGTGTATGCCTCTTTGCAAACTCGAGCGAGTCCGACCACACCCGATGGATCGATGCTCGAATGATAAATCAAGACCTCGTCGCCAATTTTGAAATCATCGCGAAGCGAGTTTCTCGCTTGATAGTTTCTAACCCCTTCCCAAAAAGTTTTGCCGTCTCGCTTCAAATCGTCGATGGAATACGAATCAGGCTCCGTCTTGAGCAACCAGTATCTCTGTGATTTTTTTGCCGTGGTAAACCTTGTTTTTCGACACCTTGGTTTTCTGTTCGAAATAGATTTTAGTCCTGGGGTCAACTTCCCCAAACGACCGTCATCTTATGGCAAGTGATGAACTTCGCTCACATCGAGCCATCTAATTGATGGCTTCGAACGAATCTGCAATCGTTTTACCGCTAAATCCGAATCCGATTCGGCTACAATGAACTTGCATGACTACAAACCGGTGTCAATCTTCGAAGCGTTATTGGAGCAGGCGCGATTTCCTCGCTGCGATGGGTGGCGGGCTTGGGATGGTCGCGCTTCCCGATTTGCTGCGAGCCGATGGTATCGGCGACGGCGGTCTTCATCACAAGCCGAGTGCCAAGCGAGTTTTGTTGCTATTCATGTCGGCAGGCGTCAGCCATATTGACACATTCGACCGCAAGCCCGCCCTGGATCAATACGATGGCAAGCCCTTGCCGGGAATCGAAAAAGAGGGTGATGTCTTCTTTCGAACCCCCGGCCACCTCATGAAAAGTCCGTTTCGATTCGCGCCGCATGGTAAGAGCGGCAAATGGGTTTCCGAACTCTTTCCCCATCAATCGAAAATCGTCGATGATGTCACATTCATTCACTCGATGGTTGCCGAAAACAATAGCCACGCTCCCGCCTGTTATCACTTTTTTACCGGTCAATCGAGAACGGGTTCACCCTCGCTTGGCTCTTGGATTTCCTACGGTATCGGAAGTGAAACAAACAACCTTCCTTCCTTTGTCGTGCTGGCGGATCGCGGTTCGCCGCCTGGCAGTAGCGCTAATTGGAGCAATGGCTACCTTCCGTCGAAATATCAAGGGACACTGATTCGATCCGAGGGAGATCCAATCATTGATGTTCGCCCGCCAAGCCGGATCAATCCGGAAACACAGCGAGCGACGTTCGACTACCTTCGCAAACTGAACGAGGAACATCTCAAGCAGCATCCCGGTGATAGTGACTTGGCGGCGAGAATTGCGGCCTACGAAATGGCGGCGAAAATGCAGTTGTCCGCGCCGGAAGCGACGGATCTCTCAAAGGAATCGAGGCAGACTCTCACTCGATACGGACTCGATCGATCTGACAAAGCGGAAGCGAACTTTGCGCGAATCTGTTTGCTCGGTCGTCGACTTCTGGAGCGAGGCGTTCGCTTCGTCACACTTTTTTGCGGAGGCTCGAACAATGTCCCCGATCAGAATTGGGACGGGCACGAGAACCTGGAAAAGAACCATCGCCGAAATGCTCTCATCTGTGATCAACCGATCGCTGCACTCGTTGCGGACATGAAATTGCGCGGTCTCTGGGAAGACACGCTTGTCGTCTGGACCGGTGAATTTGGACGAACTCCGACTACTGAAGGTGGCAAAGGTCGGGATCATAACATACGTGGGTTTACCAGTTGGTTGGGTGGAGGCGGTATCAAAGCCGGTATCACTTACGGCGCCACCGATGAACTCGGATTTCGAGCGGTCGAGAGTCCAGTTTCCATCGCGGACTTGCATGCAACCATTCTTCACGCGCTCGGCATCGACCACAAACGGTTGACTTATTTGCATAGTGGTGGACATCAACGATTGACGGGTGTTCACGGCGAAGTCATTAGCGGCATACTGAAATCCCCTCCGAGCTGAATTGCCAATCCGATTTACACGGTAGCGTTCATAAAAAGGCTCTTCGAAGAGTGTTTGGGCTTTGGGGAATCTTAAAGGCGAGCAAGAATGTCGTTGGAAAGCCGATACAGGCTCGAAACTCCTGAGAACATTGAGCTCGACTACGAAGTCGCGGGCGTCGGCTCTCGGTTCTGCGCGCTCGCAGTCGATGGACTCATCCAGACGTTCGTGCTCTTGGCGATCATTTTTGTTCTCGCGCTCCTGAACGTCAACATTTTGCCGGTTGATGCGGACATTGATCCGGCCGCTCGTAATTTCGGATTGGAAACATGGGCGCAGGCCGTCATCTTGGTGATTGCGTTGGTGATCTTTTTCGGCGGCTACCCCATGTTTTTCGAACTGTTGATGCGCGGCCAAACGCCGGGCAAACGAATTTTGAAAATCCGGGCGATCGCGGAAAACGGCACTCCCATGACCGCGAGCCAAACTCTCACACGCAATCTCGTTCGGCTCGTTGACATGTTGCCCGGCTTTTATTTCGTCGGCGGAATGGTCATGTTTTTTCATCCGCTCCATCGCCGCCTTGGTGATTTGGCTAGCGGAACACTCGTCGTCAAGGAGCGAGAAGTCGACTATCGCGCCCGCGCGGATGAACGGGGCTCGACGCAAATGCGTTCTGTGGAAATCGCAAACACCGAACTCACACCGGACGAGTCTCGCTTGCTGCTCGCTTTTCTTTATCGCAGAACGGAATTTGAGCCGGAAATTCGCGTCGAACTTGCACGCAAGTTGGCGAACGCGATGTACGACAAGTACGGCGGAACGATTGTTCATCCAGAACGCTATCTGCAACGACTGATTCAGGGAATGCACTATGAGCCTGCCTCATCTAATTCGAGAACGCAAACCGGCATGGGATCATTACCGCAAGACGATCGACCTCGCTTTTGAACGTGGAACGAAAAAACTCAACGACAATCAGCTGACGGAAATCATCCACGGCTATCGCGAAATTAGCGCCGATCTAGGCAAACTCCGCTCTTGGAATGCCGATCCAGCAGTCATTCAAGAAGTGAATCGACTAGTGGGTCGAGCGCACGGAATGATCTACCGATCGGCCACTCAAAAACGTGACGGCATCGTTGCTTTCTTTCTCCGAAAACTTCCGCAGCTCTTCCGGGAAACTTGGCGATACACGGCAGTGAGTTTCGCGATATCCGCCATATTCTGCATCCTCTCCTTCCAAATGGTGCAGAGCAATCCAAGCATTGTTTCCGATGTATTTGGCGGTGGCATGGACCAAGAAATCTACGGTCAAAAAACAGCGGGCGACATTATGGATCGTTTTCGCAACGTTCCCTCTCCACTGCTCGCAACACTCGTGACGACCAACAATATTCATGTTGCGTTTCTCGCTTTTGCACTTGGCATCACATTCGGAGTCGGCACAGTGTACGTGTTGGCAACGAACGGCGTTATGCTCGGCGCGATTGCGGGAGCCTTCGCTCAAAATGGAATGGGAACCGTTCTTTGGCGCACCATTCTCATTCACGGAGCGCTGGAGCTAAGCGCCATTGTTCTCGCCGGCGCCGCGGGTCTCATCATCGGACAATCCCTTTGGTGTCCTGGTTCAAAGACGAGACGACTCGCGCTTCGCGACAGCGCGCAGCAAGCGAGCCTTTTGGTTGCCGGATTGGTGCCGGCATTCTTAATCGCCGGATTCTTCGAAGGATTTGTCACACCAAGCGATGCGGTCAGCGAACCGATCAAAATGTCGGTCGGCTGCGCGGTCGCCTTATGTTATTGGCTTTATCTTTGTCTGTCGGGCCGGCAAGTCGATGCCGAAGACACCTCTGCAAATCGGGCGCGTGGTCCGCTGATCTAAATCCGCACCTTCAGTCGGAACTCAATTGCCGTCTCACGAGTCCGTCAAGAACACACAAACTAAATCGGTGTTCCCTTCCAGCGGACGAACCCTTCCATCGCGAAGAATTCCGGAAGCCCGAGTCTGTCGTAGAGCAGGGCGGTTCCCTTGTTTCGATCCTCGGCCCTTTGCCAAAACTCGCGCAGGTCGTCAGGGCCGGGGAACATCACTTCATCTTTTTGCGATTCGTGCTTAAGGATCGCCGCCTTTTTCTTCTCAAGTTCTTCCACAGTCATCGGAACTGCTCGCTCGATTTGGTGTGGTTCCCATTCTTGCCATGCACCACGATAGAGCCAGACTTCCAACGGATAATGTTTCTGGCTGAATCGTTCAACCGCCTTGAAGCAGACATCCGCGCACAAACGATGCGTGCCATGGGGATCCGCAAGATCGCCGGCAACATAAATCTGTTTGGGCATCACTCGTTCGAGTAGTTCGTACACAACTTGAACATCCTGATCGCCGATCGGTCGCTTGTTCGCACGACCGGTTCGGTAAAAAGGGAGATCGAGAAATGCAAGGTTCTCTTCGCCAATGCCAAACACTTGTGCGGCTGTCGACGCTTCGGTTCTGCGAATCAGTGACTTGATCGACAGCACTTCCGGCGAATCGATGTCGTCACGCGACTTCTTGGCGAGAAACTCCTGCACTTGGACTTCGATGTTTCGCGACTTCTCGTTGTCGATGCCGAACATCTGATTGAATTCGGTGACGAAATTCGCGTAGTGACGTGCATCGTGATCATGGACGGCAACGTTTCCACTCGTCATGTAGGCGATGTGCACATCATGGCCTTGTTGTTTGAGCCGATAAAGTGTGCCACCCATACTGATCACATCGTCATCGGGATGCGGGCTAAAACACAAAACGGTCTTCGGATCCATGCCGGCTGGTTCCGCACAAATCGTCGCCATCATGTCATCAAACATAGATTGGCATAACTTGTGCGCCGGACCATGTTCGCGAAGTAGTTCGTGCAAATTGTGTTTGCGGAAATCCTCGGCGGTTAGTTTCAACAGAGCTTTGCCGTTCGTCAGGCTCAACCACAATACCGCGCGGCGTACAAGCTGAGGCGTCCATGTCACGCGTCCCGCAAGCCAGGGTGTACGCAAAATCGTCAGCTCGGCGGCGGCTGGCTCATCAATCACATACACGGCATTCGAGTGTTTTTGCAGCAAGCTCGCAGGGCAACTTTCGCTCGGTTCGTTTTCCAAGGCACGTTTGATGACGTTGGACTTGTGTTCTCCGAACGCCATCAAGACGATCTTCTTGGCTTCCACGATGGTGCGCAGGCCAATCGTCAAACCCATCGTCGGAACGTTTTCTTCGCCGAAGAACGCGCTTGCTGCATCGCGCCTCGTCACGGAATCGAGCCGAACCAGCCGAGTGCGACTTTGCTCCGCCGATCCTGGTTCATTGAAGCCGACATGCCCCGTGCGACCGATACCCAATAACAGCAAGTCGAATCCGCCGGCGCGGCGAATCTCTTGTTCATAGTTGTCGCAATAGCTCTCGATCTCGTCGTTGGAAACCGTTCCATCGGGTATGTGAATATTTCGCGCCGGTATGTTCACGTGATCGAAAAGATTCTCGCGCATAAATCGGTGATAGCTGTGAACCGCGTCCGGCTTCATCGGAAAGTATTCATCAAGGTTGAACGTCACAACGTTCGAGAAATCGAGCCCTTGCTTGTGAAGCCGCGCGAGTTCGCGATAGACGCCGACGGGTGTGGACCCAGTTGGCAATCCGAGCACGCAATGTGTGCCGGCAGATTGCTTTTCGCGAATCAGATGCTCGATCATCAAGACGACGTGTTGAACTGCATCCGACGATGTGCAAAAGACTCGCGAGGGGATTCGCACGCCTTGTGCCGTCCAAAGTGTCTTGGGAACATTGTTCGCCAAACCCGCCATTCTGAAAAATTCCTTTCGATCCAATCAGAAGTAGTCCGTCTTCAGTCAACAGTCGTCAGCTCTCAGAGATTGCACATTTTGTCCAAGTGCGCCGTCATGATCTTGTTGGCGATCTCCGCAATATTCGTTGTTCGAAATTTGAAATTTACTTTCACTCTTGCGTCGCGTCGGTTTTCAATTCCAACACATCTACGGAGCCATCCGCATTGACTTTCGCATCGACGAATGTGTATTTTGGCTCCGCAAGTGTCGGTCTTTCAGTGCTCAAAATTCCTTTTCGAATGGCGCAGTTGAGGCAATAGCACTCATTATCGTGAATGACAAAAATCTCGCCGGCGGATATTCGATGATAGTACTCTTTTCCTGGCTCCATCATGTGGCAATTAAAGCCGGAATCTTGCGTGTTCAGCCGGACTTCCCACAATTTGTCGATCAAATAGACTCGGTGGTCAAGCGACATTTTTAGGCCCCAAAATCGATTCGTTGGACGGCATCCCCATAATATATGGGGGGATTTGCTTTTCGAAAGGTTGGCGGAGCTTGGCCGACTCGGTATGTAAAAGATGGTTGACGAGTTACGCATTCCCTTTAGGTGGCCATGGTTTCCCTCACAGTCGAAAATTACGTCAAAGCAATCTACCAAATTATCGGCGACTCCACTGAGACTCTCGCAAGCACAGGCGAGCTTGCCAAGGCTTTGCAAGTCTCTCCTGGAAGCGTGACAAGCATGCTTCGAACGCTTGGCGAATCCGGTCTTGCCGACCATCAACTTTACGGTGGCGTTCGTCTCACCGAATCCGGCCGCCGACTGGCTTTGCGTATCCTTAGAAGGCATCGACTGGTTGAACTCTTTCTCGTCAAGACGCTTGGCCTGTCGTGGGACGAAGTTCATGAGGAAGCAGAGAACCTCGAGCACGCTGTCTCCGATCAACTCGTCGATCGAATGGATGAATATCTCGGTTTCCCTGACCGCGACCCGCACGGCGACCCAATTCCCAAAGCAGATGGCTCCGTCGAGCATCCCGAATCTCAGCCGCTCAATAGCTGCCAGGCGAACACCAAGTTTGAAATGGTCCGCGTGCTCGATCAGTCTTCCGCGTTCCTGAAGTACTTAAGCCAAGCCGGACTCATCATCGGCCAGCGCGCGACCGTCATCGAAAACAATCCTTCGGCGGGCGCCATGGTCATCGAGTCCAATGATCAACGCCTTACCCTCGGCCTCGAAGCCGCCGGCAAGATCCTCGTCCGCGCCGACTAACTCTTCGCCCCTTTAACGCATCGACTTAATTGATCTTGTTTCTCGTCCCAGTTCGTAGTCCCGCGTTTACGCGGATTCTTCTTCGTTCGAATTTCGTGATCGCGTTGGAGTCCCGGCTTTAGCCGGTGCCATTCGTCTTCGAAACAAAGACAGCCGCCTAAAGGCGGTACTCCAACTTAATTGTTGGGCGTCTTAGGCAGAATCGTTCTCGCAACGACGCTTTCAAACAATGACATACCATTTCGTAGTCCCGCGTTTACGCGGAATGCTTTGATTCTCATGCTCCATGCGGAGTATTCCGCTGCCAAGCGCGCAGCGTAAAGCATCCCGGACAACATCAGTTGCCCGGTCTCATCGTTTCTGATCACAATGCAGCCGCCAAGATCCTGCCACCAGTTCAAGACGTGTCGACGCGATGGTCGTCCACCATTTCCAATGCTGTTAGCGATAAACAAGTGAATGTACTTTGAGCTAGTTTTTGATGGATTGGTCGACTACCAGAAGGTCCGAACGACAGCGCGCGAGCGGTCCGATGGCTCCCGCTGTCGGTATCGAGTGGCAGTGTTATCGTGGCACTCAACATTCCACCCGAGCCGGCGAGCCACAGTGCAAACCAAACAAGGATCGTTTGAACTGCCGAAAAATCGCTCGTGCCTTCGGGCTGCGTTGATTCGCGAACATTTGAGGCCGATGGTTCGCTGACTTTTTGTCGGTTCAGGTCTGGACCACTTTGAGATTGCCTCTCGTTCTCGGATTCCACATCGTGAGAATCTTGCTGATCTACTGTGACATCCCCGCTCGCCCGAAATGCGTGTGTCTGTTTGATTCCGGCGTCGTCATTGCGGTTCTTCTTTTCTGGTCGCTGCCCCGAAATATCGTAACTGTTTTTGGATCGTAGTGTTTGAGTTGCCCAACGATCGTCCCTTTTCCCTTGTTCGTCATCGGGACAAGGAGAGCCGGCGTCTTCACGGCGAGCAGCTTCGTAAAGACGATCGAGGCCGCCATCCTCATGGAGCAGCTGATTTCGCAGTTCGTTGACGACCGCCATATCCGCCGGTGGCAGCACGTCTTCCGCGCCCGGGTTCTTCGCTCTCTCCGCCGACACCCGTTTCAGCTCAATCTGACCCAGCCTTGCAAACCGAAAAAGATTGTTGGTGACCTTACACCACTGGTTGACATTCCTTGCCTGAAACGCTTCATGAGCCAGCACAAACCCATGCTGCAACATTTTCGTGCATAGCGTGACGTTCACCGCCCCCAGCGACAACAACTCCGCTACGCTCCGCTCCCTTGCGATCGACGGATCCGCATGCGGCTCGAAAAACGGATTGTAGGTTTGTTCATTGGTCATGGGCGTTTTACGAGTCGTCAGTCAACAGTCTTCAGTCGACAGCAATTGCAATGGAGAACGAGTCAACAGTCGTCAGTCTTCGGTCGACAGCGAACGCTATGACAGAGAACAACCAAAGCTCGGTGAGCCCGGTCGCGTCAGCGCCGGGAGCTCACGAGCAAAGGCAAGCCGCCAGCAGTCGACAGCGTTAGAAGTTGTCGGTCAACAGTCTTCAGTCGACAGCAATTGCAATGGAGAACGAGTCAACAGTCGTCAGTCTTCGGTCGACAGCGAACGCTATGACAGAGAACAACCAAAGCTCGGTGAGCCCGGTCGCGTCAGCGCCGGGAGCTCACGAGCAAAGGCAAGCCGCCAGCAGTCGACAGCGTTAGAAGTTGTCGGTCAACAGTCTTCAGTCGACAGCAATTGCAATGGAGAACGAGTCAACAGTCGTCAGTCTTCGGTCGACAGCGAAAATCGCGGAGCGCGACTCTTCTTCGTTTGTAGTCCCGCCTTCAAGCGGAATCTTTCTCGTACTTGCCATCCGCACGACGTTCAGTCAAAGACTGTAATTCGTCATCGCGTTGTCTTCTGGCTATAAGCTGTTGACTCTCGACTTTTCTTGGATTCTCTTGCTGATAGCTGTTGACTGAAGACTGTCGAATAATTACTATTCCCCGATTTGCTTCTTGCAGAAGGCGACCCTCTTCGTTCTTCGCTGGCTGCTGATGACTGAAGACTGTCGACTTGTTCATTCGTTCGAATCTTACCTGCCGCGCGCTGGATCGGTCAAGTATTTTTTTCCGGATTCACAAGGTACCATAACACTCTGACAAACATCTTAACTCGCGAAGTATCCATCGAATATTGTTGAGTCATTTGAATTGCGAACCAAATTGTCCAACGGCTCTAGTTGATTAATTCGGTCTCGGCGGATTCCGCTGGCGGCATCTTTGTCGGCTTGGCTTTCGGCATGCTGGTCGGTGCCGTTGTCGTTGCGAGTAATTCGGAAGTCAACAACGTATGCTGTCGTGTAAAATCGTGGCAGAGCTATTTCGAGCTTTCGCTAGTTTCCGCTCTTGCGACGAGCGACCTTAATTTACCGTCCAAGTCTTTCAGGCCAGTCTCTAAACGCTTCAAGTTTTCAACATTCGTAATGCAATTGTGGTAACGAATGTACTCTTCTCGCGACTTGCGCTGGTTTATTTCATTGTCTCTCGTGTCGGAAATGTCACGGTTGAAGTTCTCTAGTTTTTTCCGGATCTCCGCCAGCTCCTGCGTTGTAAACTCTGCTCCGCTATCGTCGAGTGTTAGGTCAGCGAGTCCTTTGAAATGCTGTGTTCGCAGCAATTCCGCTTGCAAAGCATTCCAATTCCGAACCAATTCGCTTCTTGCGCCTGATCGTCGAGAGGTCTGAACTCCGTAGCCGAATGCAGCACCCATGCACACACATGCCGCCACTGGAATGAGAACTGGGGCGAACAATGCTGCGGTGATTGCGTAGAACGCTCCGGCACCTCCAATCGTTCCTCCCGCCGCAGCACAAGCATTCGCAGTCATGGAAGTTTCAAGAAAACTCAGCGCGCTAATTGCGGGCTCGGGCATGTTAAGCAGTCGTTTTGCGTTGTCATCGATCGTAGACAACTCTTGTTGAATTTTCTCCACATCCGATCGATCTTGTTTGATCATTCCTTTGAAGGCATTCACAGCGCGAGTGAGCAGTCCGGCAGCGGCGATTCTCCTTTGTTCCAAAGCAAGAATGTCCACCGAGACGAGATCATTGATAGTCTTCGATAGGCCGGCGAGTTCCTTTGTCAATGCTTCACTTTCAGAGTAGAACGCAGACAACACGTTGATACGCAAGGAGTGAGCGCCGCTCGAACGAAGCTCGGCTTCCCGTTTTCTTACGACTGCATCAAATTCACGCGGACTTCGGGACTCCGAAGCGAGGTAATTGTCGTCTATGTTGCAGAGAGCGATGGTCACCATTCCACGATTATGCAGTTGAACCAGTGCATCCTGAAAATCTTGATATAACGCCTGATCAAGCCGATAAACTAGAATGGCGATGACGCTATGAGCCATTTGCTTTTCGCTCAGTTCGGAATGCAATTGAACACGGCTTCCGTAACCTGGACTATCGATCAACTGAATCTGTCCGCGGTACCCCATGACCGATGAAGTCGTCGTGCAGACTATTTCGTCAACGCTACGCAGTTGCGAGTCGGATTGCACGAGCATCCATTCCTTAAGAGAAGTATGAAGCACGTCCATACTGCCGTCGTGCCGATAAACAACATGCCCGTCACGATCACCGTGTTTGATACGGATCGGCACAGCTGTGGTGACGTCAATGCCGATCGGTGAGATTTCATGACCAACCATTGCATTGACGAGAGTGGATTTCCCGGCTTTGACTTGACCAAAGATACTGATGGTGACGTAGTCTGACTGAAATTGCGTGTTTAGCTCCTCCCAACTCGCGGAGAACCGCGCTCCATTTATGCGATTGTCTGCATCGCTCAGAAGTTGTCCCAATTCTTGAAATAAAGAAGCAAATTGAATGCATGCGTCGTTTGCCGCTTCAAGGTAAGGTCGCGGTGAGGGCACTGGCCAACCTTCGGGTCTCCGACAAGCGTCGAGAACCGTTGCATAATTTCTTTCTCGGTGCATCGGTTGCCAATCGATATGAAGAAATTGTGCGAGTGAACCATCAATGGAACTATTGTCGAGCTTCAAAGGAATGAATCGGCGTTTTTTATTCAGTGGGTCACGAAACCGAAACGTGCCGGACTCTAGTTGCAGCCAGTCCGATCCGAGGGCGTTGGAGGATATGAAGAGCATCAGAACGCGTGATCGCTTAAGGCCTAGTTCAATCATTGCCGGAATGCTGTCACCAGGCTTCAGCGCCCATTCATCGAACCAGACGTTCAATCCATCCTTCCGAAGTTGCTCGGCCAACGCACGGACTATAGTTTTGTCCTTCTCGGTATGGCTTAGAAATACGTCGAAGGGAAACTCGTCTGACATTACCGTCCCTATTTGTGGTTATTGCGCAGAAGTCTAGTTCGAAAGTGACATCAGGTTACTGCATTGCGATGTAAAATGCCAATATTCTTTGGGATAGCATCAGCTGATCAAATGTTGGAATTCCACAAAGAAAGCTCGTGCAAATGATATAGGTTTCCTCGATCCTTAAAATCCTGGCGCTCGGGAGTTTTGAGCGCAATGTTAAGTCGAAATTGCTAATTCGTTGTGGCGAGTTGGAACCAGGTTCTCGTTGGGATTCCATGGCGTTTGGTCGCGTCCGTCTTTTTGGTGAGACGCGTCGTTTCATGAACGGCGAGATATGATATCGTAAATGGTCGAAATCGCGGAAATTAGTTTCGAAGCGGTCTATGTGACTTGGATCGAACGGCGCTTCGATCCTTTGAGGATCGAAGGTTCTTTTTTTGCAAATCAATTTCCGTTGGCGTTGCCGCGCTCAATCATTGACGAATTGCTGCGATACCTTCGGCATCGGAGGAGTGATGAAATAAGAGTGGTGCGGCGGTTGTGAACCCAGGATAAGCCGATGCGGCCAATTCTGGGCTGGAACCAGAATCCCGTTGGGATTCGAATACGGTTAACGACGTTCGTCCTCCGTGTGAGACGCGTCGTTTCTTGGACAGCGTGATGTGAAGTTGGAATTGGTCGATATCGCGGCAATTGCTCTTGAAACGGTGCCGGTAACGTAGGCTGAACGGCGCTGCGATGCCTTCGGCATCGGAACAGGGTTTTTGTGGGATTGCTTTCCGGTGGTGTCGCTGCGCTCAACCACCGGCTACATGCTTGCATCCCGATGGGATGCGAAGACAGATCAACGATCAATCATCTCCTGATGGATAGCATCCAGTTGGGATGTAGGCACAAAGACGACGGAAGTTTAGAGGGATGTCGTTGAAGGTTAACAGCGATTTGTGATTTGCGAGAAATCGATGTTTTTGAAGGAGCAGAAGAAAGCAAAGATTCCGCCTAAAGGCGGTACTACGAACGGAGAAGCAGTGCTAAGAACGGAAGAGCGGCGAGTTCTGATTCACGAGAGAAGATGTGTTTGAAGGAGCAGAGGAAAACGAAGATTCCGCCTAAAGGCGGTACTCCAACTTAATTGTTGGGCGTCTTAGGCAGAATCGTTCTCGCAACGACGCTCTCAAACATTGACATCCCAGTTCGTAGTCTCGCGTTTACGCGGAATCTTTTTCGTTCGAAATTCTTGCTCGCGTTGGAGTCCCGGCTTTAGCGGGCGCTCTTCGATTTCGAAACAAAGATTCCGCCTAAAGGCGGTACTACAAACGGAAGAAGGTAACTACAAACGGAGGAAAGTTACTTCGAGCGAACGGGAAGTGTTACGAACGAGACTAATGCAAGAGGAATTGCAAGGCGCAACGTTGAGTTAGGAGATGATGTCGCGGAGGATGTGGCCGTGGACGTCTGTGAGGCGGCGGTCGAGGCCGGATTGGCGGAAGGTGAGGCGGGTGTGGTCGATGCCGAGTTGATGGAGAATAGTGGCGTGGATGTCGTAACAGTCGGTAGGTTTGTCGACGGCTTTGTAAGACCATTCATCGGTTGATCCGTAACTTGTGCCGCCTTTGATACCGCCGCCGGCGAGCCAGCAGGTGAAGCCGAAGGGGTTGTGGTCGCGGCCGAGACTTCCCTGGCTGCAAGGCATTCGGCCGAAGTCTGTGGTGAAGTAGACGATGGTGTCGTCGAGCATGCCGCGCGATTTGAGATCGAGGAGAAGGGCGGCGGCGGGGCGGTCCATTCCGAGCGCCATCGAGCCGTGATCACGGGCGAGATCTTCGTGCGAGTCCCAATTGCGGCGTGGGAAACCGTTGTCGGCTCCACTCCACAATTGCACGAAACGAACGCCGCGCTCGAGCAGCCGGCGCGCGATCAAGCAGTTTCGGCCGAAGTCGGCGGTGGGAGCTTCATCGATGCCATAGAGTTTACGTGTGGCGGCCGATTCTTTCGAGATGTCGAGCACTTCCGGCGCGGTCGTCTGCAACCGAGCAGCGAGTTCGTAACTGGCAATTCGTGCATCGAGCCGGGAATCCGACTCGCGAGTTCTCTGATGCTCGCGATTAAGTTTTTGCAGCAGAGCGAGGTTCTCGGCTTCCCCTTCCGGCGTGATCGCCGGACGGCCGGTGGGAGGAAACAAATCGGCGATCGGGTTTCGAGCGGAAGGTTTGATCATCACACCTTGGTGGCGCGCGGGAAGGAAGCCGGAAGACCAGTTCTTGAGTCCGCCGGGCGGATAGCCGCGATGATCGGGTAGAACGACGAACGCCGGCAGCGATTCATTCATGCTGCCGAGCCCGTAGCTGATCCACGCACCGGAGCTCGGGAAGCCGGGGACGGAGAAACCTGTCGTTTGCAAAAACGTCGCCGAGCCGTGCACGTTGGTTTTCGACGTCATCGAATGAACGAAGCAAATATCGTCGACACGTTCCGCAAGATGGGGCACGAGATCACTGACGAACTTTCCGCACTTGCCGTGCTGTCGCCAGTTCCATGGCGACTTCATGGTCTTGCCCGGCACGCTTTGGAAGAGCTCGACCTTTTCACCGGGATCCCAAGGCTCACCGCTTTTGGCAATTAGTTTCAGTTTGTAGTCGAAGGTGTCGAGCTGGCTGATCGCTCCCGACATGAAGAGTTGAATGACACGTTTGGCTTTCGCGCGATGATGGAGCCCGCCGTTCAGGTCCGCGCGCGGCATCGGCGTTGTGTCTTGGGCATGGAGTGGATCACGGAGAAGGAGATCCGCCAGCGCGATACCACCGAGCCCGCCACCGGATCGCCAAAGAAAATCACGCCGATTCATTGTGTCGTCCACACCAATCCCAAGTCACTAATCGACAAACAAAAACTCGCTGGAGTTCAGCAGCACCCGGCAAGTATTTTCGAGCCCGCGCTTCTGGAAATGGTCGGTGAGGGTGTTTAGCTCCAGATCCGTCACCGGTCGACACCACACGAGTTCGGCCGCGCGGCGAACTTGGTTGCGAACATCGTTCGATGAACTGCGCGCTCGCGAGGCGAGATGATCCGCTTGGCGAATTACGAATCGGTTGTGCAACAACGCCAACGCCTGGAGCGGGGTCTGTGTCTCATCACGGATCGGCACACTCATCGACGGGTCTGCGGAGTCCATGCACTCGAAGAACGGATCAGGAGCACTGCGAACCACAAAGCGATAGACAGTGCGGCGGAATGTGCGGGGATCGTCGACATCCGCCTTATCGTAAAAGAAACGGGGCGTGTGATCGTCCTCAAACGCGAAGGGGCGATAACTGGGGCCGCCCATACGGAGATCGAGCTTGCCAGTGACGGCGAGGATGGAGTCGCGAATTTCTTCCGCCGTCATCCTGCGACGATTTTGACGCCAAAGAAATTTGTTGCTGGAATCGAGCTTGGATGCCGTAGGATCGTGATCGCACGATTGCCGGTAAGTGCTGCTGAGCACGATCTGCCGATGAAGTTTTTTGAGGGACTGACCGTTCGCGAGCAGTTCGTTTGCGAGCCAATCCAGAAGCTCGGGATGCGACGGGGCGGCTCCGAGCCGGCCGAAATCGTTGGGGGAGTCGACGAGGCCTTTGCCGAAGTGCCAGCCCCAAACACGATTCGCGATCGACCGCCACGCGAGCGGATTATCGAGTGAAATCAGCCAATTCGCCAGTTGAGCGCGACGCTCACCTTCCGGCATTCCGGACGAACGATCGAACGATGGTGACAACCCTTTGACACACGCGATCGCTCCCGGTCCCACGAGCTGGAGCGGCGCCTTTACTTCACCACGGCGGAGAACATGGATTGGACGAGGCGGAATCGAAACAACTCCAAACGTAATTGCATCTTTGGGGCTAAGAGGTAGAGGCCGGTCGCGGCGATCGATGCCTGCAAACACGGCTTGCAGGCGATAGTATTCGGTCTGCGAAATAGGATCGAACGGGTGATCGTGGCAGCGAGCGCAATGAACAGTCGTACTTGCAAATGTCGTCATCGTGGTTGCGACCATGTCGTCTCGATCGATGATCCGGGTGTTCTGTTTTTCAATCGTTCCTTCGGCGAGTTCAACATGTCCGACAAAATCCCACGGGCCGGCAGCGAGAAAACCTGCAGCTGTCACAGCTTGAGGATCGTTCGGCCATAGGTAGTCGCCCGCGAGTTGCTCTTGGACGAACTTGCCGAACGGCTTATCCGCATTGAGCGATTGGATTACGTAATCGCGATAACGCCAGGCGTTGGGGCGAACCTTGTCTTTTTCAAAGCCGTGAGTTTCGCCGAAGTGGACAACATCGAGCCAATGTCTGGCCCAATGCTCGCCGTAGTGTGGGGATGCCAACAGCCGATCTGCGAGCTTTTCATACGCGTTGGTGTCGGAATCGACCACGAACGACTCGACTTCCTCGGGAGTCGGCGGCAGGCCGATAAGATCGAACGTCACGCGACGAATGAGAGTCCGCCGATCGGCATCCCCGCGGTGACTCAGCGAGAATTCTTTGTGCTTGGCAGCGACAAATGCATCGATGGGACTGCGGATCCATGGATCGCTGAGTTTCGGCGGCTGCGGCGCGGCGAGCGTTTCGAGAGACCACCATTTCTCATCGGCAGCCTTCTTAGGTGACAGTGTCTTGTCAGCAGGCCATGGCGCCCCTTCGGCGATCCAGCGACGAATGACGCCGACCTGTTGTGCGGATAGAGGCGGAGCGTTCTTGGGCATCCGCGGCTTGGGACCGCTGATCATCTGAAAAAGTGGGCTCTCTTCCGGCTTGCCTGCGAGGACCGCATCACCGTTTTCGCCGCCGTGTCGAAAGTAGTTAGCGTTTGTGAGCGAGAATCCGCCCTTCGCTTTTTCGCCCATGTGGCAGCGGACGCAATGTCGCTCCAGGATTGGTGCGACTTGCTGTGTGAACAGATTGCCGTCAGCCATCGCACGAGCTTGAAAGCTTGGCAATGCTAACATCGCTGCCACGACGCAGAGTACGAAATGCTGTCGGATTTTTCTGAAGATCGGCAACGGCATCACGCCTTTTGTCTTCTAACGCGGCAACTATTGTAGACGGACTTGCGGACTGAACGGCGAGAATTTAAGCGTAACCGACAAGTCGCGCAAACGCAAGTGAAATGGGACTTGAGAGTCGGCCGATGTGTGGAGTTATTTGGGAAAAAAGGCGCTTACAGTATTCTGTCGCTTCGATTCAGGCTTTGCTGCATCGATCAGATGTTCGCCTTCCACGTAGTCCATGGTTACTTTTCGACGACGTCGAGTTCGACAATGGTGCGAGCGGCACTTGTGACGGTTTTATTGAGTGGCACGGAAGGAATTTCCGCGCCGGTTTCCATCGCATGAAAGGCACGATTGAGAGCGTTCTTGCTGGCAAAGGTCTTGGAGAGTGACGCCGACGCGTTGGGCGGTAGGATTTCGTTGATGATGGGATGGTCGACGGCGTAGATCACAAAGCGTCTTTTGCCCGGCGAAGGGAATCGAAATGCAGGTTCGATTACCAGCTCACTTTTTGCTGAGATCTTGGTATTGAACAAGATGATGAACATTTCTTCGGCATCGAGCGGAAAGATGGCGAAGCAAGAATCTTTCGAAGGCGTGACGGAAATCCAAGCCGATTCGCCGACTTTCACTTTGGTAACGGTTTGATTCTTTCCGTCAAGGAATTTTGCCTGGAGATCATATCCGTTGGTTTTGATGATCGGATGGGTGCCGATTACCGCCTTGATGCCATTGATTGCCTGGTTTGTCCATTCATCATTCGCGGCAATCTTCAATTTTGCGAACGGATTGATGACCTGTTCGCTGACTTCATCGAGCGGCTTTTTGAGCGCTTCGAGCTGTTGTTCGGATTCGAGTTTCTTTTTGGGAAGTAGCGCTTCGACCGTGGAACGAAGTTCGCGCTGATCGGGCCAAGCTTCTGTGTGCTGTTCTCGATATGCGGAGATCCATTGATCGAGTAAATTACCAAGCCGATTGTCGCGGCGGGCTTGAGTAATGGCCTCAATCGGCTTGCGCGCTTTGGATTCGGAGTCGCTGGTCAAATTGCCGGTAGCACCCGTTAGGCTTCGGATCTCGACGACGAGATCTTCGACGGATTGCCAGTCTATGGGGTTCGCCTTCTGAAACTGAACAATCCATTCGGGGATCGCGGGAACGCTCGCCAGCTTTTTGCGATCCACGAGGAGTTTATCGATGGCTTGGCGAATGCGTTCGAGATCAGGCGCTGATGCAGCGACGGTCGAGATACCCGCCGAGGCGAGAGAAGACTCTAAGTCTTTTCTCGACTTGAGGAGTTGGCCGTTCGTTTGAATTGCTTCATCGAAAAGTTTGCCGGCTTCGGCGGCAAAATCGATTTTTGGCGCGATTGCCTTTTCGTTTTCCGAAGATTGCTTGGATTTGTCATCCTGGCTTTGCAACTGAGAATCTGTTTTTTGGCTAGACTTGTAAAACACATAGCCAATACCGGAGGCCAAAATCAGCGAGGTGGCAACAATTGCCGGCGCTAAAGAGGTACCTTTTTTCGGTTCGGCTTGAATCACCGACTTCGACTTGGAATTCGTCATCGTTGGTGTCGGCATCGGTGGCGTGGGCATCGCAGAGTTTGCGTCCCCAACCGTCTCGGAAAGTGCGGTCGGCGAACCAACGATTGCCGGAGCTGCGAATCCGCGAATCGAATCGATGAGTTCTTGTGCGCTTTCAAACCGATCTTCCGGTTTCTTGGCGAGCAACTTTTGAATCACCGCGTCGAGTTGTTCCGGAACATCTTTGCGAAAATCCAAAAGGCTTGGCGGGGGCTCCTTCGAATGAGCCTTCATCAGATCAAGAAGTCGATTACCCGTGAAGGGAGTTCTTCCGGTCAGCACATAAAAGAAAGTGCAACCGAGTGCATACAGATCAGAGGCAGGCACTACGGCGCGTGCATCGGCCCATTGTTCCGGCGGCATGTATTCCGGCGTACCGAGCCCGCGCTGCTGCATCGTCAAGCTTGGGCCCGACTGTTCCGCATCGGGATCGGCGAGCCGGGCGATACCCATATCGAGTACGATGACGCGACCTTTTTCCTGCCGCATAATGTTGCTCGGCTTAATGTCGCGATGGATGACATTGTGCTCGTGCGCGTGACCGAGCGCGTCTGCCGAATCGATCATCCATTGGCACGCGATCGGGAACGAAATGTGCTCGCAAGCATGTCGTGCCCGTTCGACTCGCGACTTAAGGGTTTCACCGGTGACGTACTTCATCGCCAGGTAATCGGTGTTTTGAAAACGTCCGACCTTGTAGATCGGCACGATGGCCGGGTGCTCCAACTTTGCGAGGACTTTCGCTTCCCGCTCGAAGCGCCGCGCCAATGCTTCGGAATGCCCTTCTGCTGCACGAATGGTCTTAATGGCTTCAATGCGGTCGAGACGGAGATTGCGAGCTTTGAAGACGGCGCCCATGCCACCTTCGCCGAGCTTATCGAGAAGGATGTACTCATCGAAGCGAAGTTCGGCTGCGGAATTTCGCCGAATTCGTTCCGATTGAAAAATGGTCAGGCAGCCCATTCGCTCGAGGGCATCGAGCACGGTCGCTTCGTCTTGAGGCGCTGTCTCCGCCGCGTCCATGAAAGTACTGAATGAGAGAATCGAAAGTTCGGACAAAAGAAGTCCGAGTGCGCGCACTTGCGGCGCGAGCGGTTGCTGTCGCTCGTCTCCGAATGTCTCTGTCGAACGTTCGTTCATCCTGCGTCCCGAATTCCAGGTGGATGCCAGCCAACGACAATGGATGGTTTCGAAAAGTCACTCGAGCACAGTTCGCGGGAAATCTCGGCGACAGTTGGTCCTCGAGCACTGGCTATCTTACAAAAACACTGACGGGCGCTGAACCCTCAAATCCCAAAGGAGTTGATATGTCTGCAGAGAATACACCGAAATTGGCAAATGACATCACTTGCGCGGAACTAAAAAACCACATGGATCGGGGGGACAACATCGTACTGTTGGATGTGCGAAACCCGGACGAGTACGATTTTTGCAAGATTGCAGGGTCGACTTTGATGCCGCTCAACGAATTGCCGACGCGATTCAAAGAACTGAGCAAAGATTCCGCGATTGTCGCTCAATGCCGCTCGGGCGGCAGGTCTGCCAAGGCTGCAGCATTTTTGAGGGAACAAGGCTTTCCAAACGTCGCGAATTTAACGGGCGGAATTCTTGCATGGTCCGATCAAGTCGATCCGTCGATCCCCAAATACTAAAGAGCAGAACCTATAGGAAGCTTCTATGTCGTATTCCACGCGTGTCGATGAAGCGATGGCATTGGCGCTAAAGCTTCATCGCGATCAGTCGCGAAAGTCAACGAGAGTACCTTATGTGACCCATTTATGGGCAGTCGCCGCGATTGTGGGCGAGAATGAGGGATCTGAAGACGAAGTCATCGCGGCTCTGCTTCATGATGCAGTGGAAGATCAGGGTGGACAGAGCACACTAAAGCTGATTCGTGAGAAATTTGGGAATACGGTTGCAGACATCGTTTGGGGATGCACTGATGCTGACGCTGTTCCCAAGCCACCCTGGCGCAAGCGGAAGGTAGACTACATCGATCGGCTGCGCAGCGAGGATCTTTCGGTCGTTCGAGTTTCGATTGCGGATAAGATCCACAATTCGCGTTCGATACTTGCGGACTATCGAAAGATGGGAAGCGACGTCTGGAAGAAGTTCACAGGTGGCAGAGAAGGAACCCTGTGGTACTATCACGAGTTAGTGAAGGTGTATCTCGAGCGACTGCCCGGTCCGCTGGCGGATGAGATATCGCGAATTGTGGCTGAGCTGACGGAACTCGACGCCAAGCAGGACTCTCGTTGAAGAGAATCCTGCCGTTTTTCCAGCCATGGAAAGATCGATGGATCCGTTGCCATCCCTCGATCCTCGTTTTTGGCTGTTGAGCTTAGAAATTCGTGTCTGTCTCGCCGCCGGCGATGGTTCCCAGAGAACGCCAGACGTTTCCGTCAATTGTGTCTTTGAGGAACGTGACAGATCCATCAGCAAGCAACACGTGTACTCCGCCTGCGTGATAGCTTCGTGATGTGAATGCGCCGAAACTGGCGCCGCTCGTTCCGACTTGGTGTTCCAATAAGCCAATCAGATCCACATCCGGCTTGTCGTAACAAGTCTCGCACTTCGTGAGCTTGTTGGGCGTCCAGGCAAATGTGAAACCGGTATGCATGGCACGGCCGTCGAACCACTCGGAGTGACCAAGTTCGGGAACCGGCGGTGAGCCCGGCGGAAGATCAGGATCGATGAATGTCGACGGCGGGCATTCTTGATTGTACTCGGGCGCGATGTCCGTTGGATATGCAGACGTCTTGGGAATGTTGAACGGATCGTTGATCTTAAACATCTTCACGCCGCACGTGAGAAACATTTGGCCGGTCTTCACTTCGGCAGCCAAAATCGTCTTGGCAAGTCCATCGCTTATGTCGGCCACGCGAACGCTGCTGTTGATGTAGAACGGTGAACGTGGCGGAATGAATCGCGCGTTCGGTTGGAGGTCGGAGTTGATATACCAATCGCCAAAATTCCATCCGTAATTGGAACCCCAAACTTGCATCCCGAAGACTTCGAACGAACCTTGCTGAGTGCGATGATCGGATGGGCATGCAAACGCGCCCACGAAAGAACTCACTGCGGAAGAATTGACGAAGCTCTCAGGTCGAACGTCAAAATTCGCTTGTTGCAGTTTTTCTTCCAGATCGAGAAACGGCAAGATGCGAGAGAAGATGGACCACGAATCGACGCGCGCTTTGCCGTTGGGGAATGTGATGATCGTGGCAGGGGGCAACGTTCCGTAGGTTTGGTCCAGATAGTTGTGCATTGCCAAACCAATTTGCTTCAAATGGTTTTTGCACTGCGTGCTTCGCGCTGCTTCGCGCGAAGCCTGAATTGCGGGCAACAGTAAAGACACAAGCACCGCGATGATGCCCATGACAACCAGCAACTCCAGTAGCGTAAATCCTAGCCGTGTTCGCTTTCGCATGGCAGTGTTTTCTCGCGAGAGATGTCAAGTATTAATTTTGATTCCACCAAAATAGGGATCGGCAAAATCAGGAAAAAGCGGTAATTTCTAGCTAGTGTGATGCAACGTCCAATTGTCACAGTCGCTCAACCAAGAGTCAAGTGCTCAAACTCGAATTGCAGGCAGTTTTCACGCGAAACCGCAGGCAAACGAAATTTCCGCATCGTTCTCATCGACGGCAATAGACTCCCCCATTGAAGACGAACGAGGCCTGAAATCGATTTTTCGTTGAAACCCAATGCACTGCCGTCAAATTTGATGCATTTGGCATGACAGGAAGTTCACTTAGGATTACAGCCGCTTAATCGGCGAAAAAAGATCGGCACTTGGGCGACTCCATTAGAAACGAATGAAATTGCCATGACATGTCAGCCGATCAACATTCCTAACTTTCCAATGCAAATTCTCTTTTTCATTCGGCAACTGTTTCGATTGGAGTCTTCCCTTGTCCAAGATTACGATAGAATCTCAATGGAAGAAGCGAGTTGCGCCGATTTCACCGAGGGACAAGCGCATGGGAAAGTTCAAAGATATCGGCCAATCCAAAATATCTTGGAAGGTCGTTGCAGCAGTTGTTGTGATCATTGGAGTGGTTGCCGGCGGCGCATTCGCATTCGTGAAAGTCAAAGATCAAAAATGTGAAGCCGAATACAAGGAAGCCCTTACACGGCTTCACGGCCTGGTCGATGTCGAAGGCGAAGCCGAAGAGAACGAACCCAAACGTTCGCGCGAAGAAATGCATCAAATCATGGGACGAGAACCGGACGAATCTGGAACTGTCGGTCGCAGATTGGTGGATGTCTATCACTATGATGGTCCACTGACACGTTATCGATTGAGCATTCGCTTCGAAAAATCGAACGATCACAAATGGGTTTTGCGAGACGCGAAAACATACTGGGCGCCGGGCAAGTTGATGATTCGCCCGCATAAAGATCCGCTCAATTGACACTCGCCCATCAAATCACTTAGTTGACAAGTACCTGTCATTGAGAACATCATCTTTGATGACAGCTTGTTCATTTTGCCCGGCAGTCTCGCAACTTCAACTAAGGCGATGCGCTATGAAAGTATTGGTTGTCGAGGATGATAAGAAGACAGCGGGCTTCTTGCGCAAGGGATTTCTGGAGACGGGTTTCGAAGTCGAGATCGCCGAATGTGGTGATCGTGTCATACCATTGACGCAAGATCGCGAGTTCGATGTCATCGTGCTCGACGTTCTTATCCCCCCTCCCGATGGCTGGGCGGTTCTGGAGAGTCTTCGCAAGTCGGGGAATCGAACTCCCGTTTTGTTTTTGACCGCGCTCGATTCGGTCGATCACCGCGTGAAGGGTTTGGAACTCGGCGCGGATGACTATCTTGTCAAGCCGTTTGCGTTTTCAGAATTGCTTGCCCGAATTCGGACGATTGTCCGCCGAAGCAATTCGGATGCAACGGTGTTTCGCGTGGCCGATCTGGAGCTGGACTTTGTCTTGCACCGAGCGGTGCGGGATGGCCGTGAACTTAGTTTGTCGCCGAAAGAATTCTTGCTGCTTGGATTGTTCACGCGCCGCGCGGGTGAAACGCTCTCCCGCGAACTAATCGGCCAGCAAGTATGGGGCATGCGCAGCGAAGCGGATTCCAATGTTGTGGATGTGCACGTGCGGCGGCTGCGGGCGAAAGTCGACGAGCCGTTTCCCAAGAATCTCATACATACCGTGCGTGGAGCCGGCTATGTCTTGGAAGACCGAAACTAGCAGATGAACGATAGCCCGAAGACCTATTCCCTCAAACGTCGACTTGCCGTTTGGTTCACATCGTGTTCCTTTATCTTGATTGCGATTTACGGCGCCATCTCCTACTGGCAAATGACCGCTGTCATGGAACGAGAAGACGACGAGCAACTCAAGAATCGATTCCGTTCCATCAAAGCGACTTTGGAATCCGGCGACCAGAACATCGCGTTGCTTAAGGCGCAAATCGAGCATCGGCCGGTCACGGGGCACTTCACCGAAACGTTGATTCGCATACTGGACAAGAATGGCGGCGTTATTGCCGAAACGTTCGGAATGTCCGAGGAATTGCCGCAAAGCAAGTTTTCCCACGCACTACCACTTGCCGGTTCCGATGGCCAAGAAATCCGTTCCAAATCGGGCAACGAATATCACGTGATGTCGATTGTTGTCCTTTCGGAAGTCTCCTCCGCGGAAGGACATGTGATTCAAATTGGAATGAATCGGACATATGAGAACGAGTTTTTGGAAGAACAACGAATCTCGCTCGCCATCTTCTTGGCAGTTGCGTTCGTGGTTTGCGCGCTGGTGGGAAGTCGAATTGCGAGCCGTGGCTTGACTCCCGTCACAAACATGATCGCGACGGTTCAGCGCATCCGTTCGACGACGCTCGAAGAACGAGTTGATTCGCGCGGCGCGCCGGTTGAACTGTATGAACTCGCGGCGACATTCAACGACATGATGGATCGATTGGAAGATGCCTTTCGCCGCGTCAATCAGTTCTCGAGCAATATCGCGCACGAACTCCGATCGCCCGTGAACATCCTTCGCGGTGAAATCGAAGTGGCGCTCGGCCAGCCGCGAAGTTCCGGTGAATACCACGAGACTCTGACATCAGCGCTGGAAGAATGTGCGCGGCTTTCGAAGGTCATCGATGCGCTGCTCTTTCTTTCTCGTGCGGAAGATCCGGCGACACAAATCGTTCGAGAAGAAGTCGATGTCGAAAATGAACTGAAAACGGTCAAAGAGTTTTACGATGCGGCGGCAGCGGATCGTGGAATCGAGATTCATCTTCAATGCGCCAAATCATTAAAGGCGAAGCTCGATCCCACTCTGTTTCATCGCGCGGTTGCCAATCTTATTTCCAATGCATTGGATCACACTCCGCCGGCAGGCGAAATCGTTGTAACGGCGACAATGCAAAGTGCGCCTCAAGAGCTGAGTGTCGCCGTTCAGGACAATGGATCCGGAATTCCGCCAGAATCACTTCCGCATGTTTTCGATCGATTTTTCCGTCATGATACTTCTCGCTCTGGTGCTTCGGAGCGATTCGGACTTGGTTTGGCGATCGTCAAAAGCATTGCGATTCTTCATCAAGGGCGAGTAGAAGCAGCAGCAAGCATCGGCAAAGGCACGAAAATCACGATCTATTTCGGCAAGCAGAACGGAATTTGAACGACCAAGTTTGACGAGCCAACCTAGAGCGTGAGAATGCTCAAAAATATTACGATTTGTTCATAAAAAGGTTAACGGCCTCCAGAGTGACGTCGACATGGTAAAGATGCCATTTGGCCCACCGGAATTCTGCTCCCAATATTCGCATCTTCTCTTGATTAAATGACTTAACTGTCATAAACGAAGTGAACGGAATGTCATTTCATTTTTGTCATCCCTGAATGGCTGATTGACGAAGAATGCAATTCAAAGGAGGGTGTGAAAAGATGCGTCGGTCTCGAGGGTTTACACTCATTGAGCTGCTTGTCGTAGTTGCGATCATTGCAGTTTTGATTGCTTTGCTTTTGCCAGCTGTTCAACAAGCGCGTGAAGCAGCAAGAAAAACTCAGTGCGTCAACAATCTCAAGCAAATTGGTCTCGCGCTCCACAACTACGAGAGTGCTTGCCAGCGTTTCCCGCCGCCGGGCGTACTGTCTCCCAACACGCCGCGTCCGAATTGGACCGGATGGAGTGTGTTCGCGCGATTGCTGCCGTACCTTGACCAAGGCTCGGTCTACGACAATGCAAATTTCCAATTGACGTACAGCAACGCGATCAACACCACCGTGGCGTTCCAGCGAATTGGATTGTTTCTCTGCCCATCCGATCCGAATCCGCAACGTAACACCAGTCCATTTGGACAATCGGCAGTGACATGTTACGGGTTCAACTATGGCGATTGGTATTGCTGGGGTGGCTTTGATGCCATCGTTGGCAAGAACGCGTTCTATCCAAACCGCGCTCGCCATCTGTCGGAGTTCATTGACGGAACGTCGCACACGCTGATGGCAGCGGAAGTGAAAGCGTTTCAGCCGCTTCGCCGTTGTTCCGTTCAGTTGGTGAACATCAACACCCCGGACATCATCCCAGGACCCGATGTCGATTCGATGACGATCGCGCCTGAGTATGCGACCTGCTCGCTTGGAACCGATCATGGCGCCTGGGTGGATGCGAATGCTCACGAAACGAGCATCACGACCGCTTGGCCCCCGAATCATTATTCCGGCGACAACCTAGGGCATCCCGATCTTGATTTGGAGACCGTATTAATTTCGCAAGGTGGGCCTACGTATGCGGCAATCACCGCGCGCAGCTATCACGAGGCCGGAGTGAATGCACTCTTTGCGGACGGTCACGTTCGCTATGTCAGCAACAACATTCACGGCTCGATTTGGCGAGCTGTTGGCACGTTGGCCGAAGGCGAAATCGTTCCAGATTTCTAATCGGTAAGGTAACAACGCCAAAGCGCAGGCGAGTTGGGAACACCCAGGAGTGTTCCCAACGACTCCATGGAGTCGCCTGCGTTTTCCCGTTTCGCTACGATGCTTCTTAATGACCTACCCGTCAGCTTTCGATGCGGATCTTCCTGCCTCGCAATGGATTTTCAAGGAGTGAAGGACACAGTGATGACCATTCAGAAGTCGATCTATGTTGCGTTCGGTTTTGCTCTTTGCATGTTCCTTCAAGACGGCCAAGAGAAGAAGCAGGGGAAAGGGAAGCGAGGCGACAAAGAAGCGCAGTCTTCCTATGAGCCGAGAACCAAGCCGGGCGTCGGTCAAGAGTTCCTCAAGAAGTTCGTCGGCGATTGGAATGTCGAAAAGACAATTCACGGACGCAGCGGCAACGTCAACAAATCAACCGGCGAATGCAAACAAACCATGGTTCACGACGGCCGATTCCTCGAATCGCAATTCACCTTCAAAACTCGAAATGGAACCACCACGGGAACTGGAATCATCGGCTACGAATCCGACAGTGGGATTTTCACAAGCAATTGGGTCGACTCGCGCTCCACAAAGATGTCGATCCGGCAAAGCAAAGGAAAATTCGACGGAAAGAGCATCGTTCTGTTCAGTGCTTCACTTGGAGATGGGAAGAAGGGCTCCAACGAATCTCGCACGGAAACACATTTGGAGGACAACGATCAGAAATTGATTCACCGCGCCTACATTTTGGACGCGCAGAATCAGGAAAAATTGTTCATGGAACTCGTCATGACCAAGAAGTCGAGTTAACCGACTTCCTTTCGGTTATGGGTTAAACTTGCAATTGGTTCGACTCTCGTCAGACGTGAACGAGTCGAGTCCTTCGAACACAACGGCCTGCCCTTATAAGGGCAGGTTCGATCCCTGTGGTCTTTTGGTACGCCGCCGAGGCAAAAACGCGAAAGGTTGCAAATGAAACGTCGAAACAGTCTAGGGTTTACGCTGATAGAACTATTGGTTGTCATTGCGATCATCGGAGTCTTGATCGCGTTGCTCCTTCCAGCCGTCCAGCAGGCTCGGGAAGCTGCCAGAAGAACGCAATGCGTCAACAACCTCAAGCAAATCGGCCTAGCCGTCCACAATTATGCCGACACGTTCATGGGGTTCCCTTCCAGTGGTTCGTTTCGTTTCCAACCGTGGACCACTCCGAGTTATTTTGCCGTCGGCTGGAGTGTTCACGCTCGTCTTCTTCCTTACCTTGACATGGCCAATCGATTCGATGCCATCAATTACGATCAAGGCCAGGGTTCCAACGTCAACACAACGGCTCGAATGATCGTCAATTCGATCTTCCTCTGTCCGTCCGATCCGGAAAGCTCCAACATTCGTGCGTCGGAGTTCAACACAAACACGAACTACGGTTCCAACCGTGGCGATTGGTACGTGTACGATGGATTCACGAACAAGATTCCACCGGTCGCTCCGTTCTACGTCAACAGCTATGTGAAGTTCCGTGACATTTCCGACGGGACTTCGAAAACGATGCTGTTTGCTGAAGTTCGGGTTCGCTTACCGTTCATTCGTAATTGCCCAACTCTTCAATTCGATCCGATCAATACGGTTCCGCAACCATTGACTACTGCGTTGCCGGAATCGATTCCTGAGTACAACACGTGCTCTCCGGGTGCATTCCGTCCGTTCTCGCATACAGAATGGCACTTTGGCGACGTTCACCAATCAGGATTCACGACGGCGTGGACTCCGAACAAGATTTCGAAGGGATCGCTTGCCGGAAACATCTTCCCGGATGTCGATCTGCTTTCTGTTCGCGAACAAGACGGCGGACCGACGATCGCAGCGGTAACCGCTCGAAGCATGCATGTGGACGGCGTCCATATCTTGCTGGGTGATGGCTCCGCAAAGTATATCGGCAACAATATTGACGGACAGATTTGGCGAGCGCTCGGCTCGATCGCGTCCGGTGAGATTGTTGCACCGTTCTAGGTAAGAGTTCGCAAAATGAGAATCTCGGAACGCCTGGTGTCATTCTTACACCAGGCGTTCTTTCTTTTTTTCGAGGTGAGATTTACGTTCACGAACGTGTCGAACGCCAATCGGCGAAAAATGTGAAATGACAATACGTTCATGCTGCTCGGTTCATCACTTAAATTCCTAGTGTTTTTAATGTGTGCGTTGCATTGCTATTGCTGTTTGCAAACCTTCCCTTGCGTGTTTTTTCATTTTCAACGATGATCCCCCAAACATCAGGCGTTTTTGCACCAAATGGAGAATGAAAGTGAAACGAACCGGACTCGTGCTGCTTACACTTTTTGTTGGGACGACACTGGTCTTAGAGCTTGACGCTGCGGACCGCGGTCGACGCCGACGGGCAAAAAGGTCTGATTGGAACCAGCAACAGTATCAACAAACCAATCCTGTTCCCACCAATCCTACTCAGCCGACATTGCAGCCGGCGACTGCAACCCAACCGGCGATGATTGCGGCAAGCATTGGCGGAATGGCAGTTCAAATCGAGCGGACCAGCGATCGAGATTTGTTTGCAGTCGGCGAACCGAAAGAAGTCGAGCAGACCGGCTTCAATCCAGAACAATTCCGCGGACGATCCCGAGTTGCCGCCAAGCTCTCTGTTGTTTCCGGCGAGCCGGAAAAGTTCGATTCGTTGGAATCGCTTCTTCGCTCGCTGAAGCCTGATGCAGATATGGCAGCTTTGAATATCTCCAAGGACGATGGTTCGGCCCGCGTCAGTGAAGAATCCAAAAATGTGCAAGTGACGACGTACTTGTACGCGGCGCGTCGTGATCGCGACGGCGATTTCCATTTCCTTTTGGGAGACGCGAATGGCAACACCAAGTATTTGAACACCGAACTCTCTGCCTTGCCGGAATCGGGCGATAATCTCGACGCACTTAAGCAAGCGCGCGATCAATGCTTGAAGCTTTTCGGCAGCAATACACCGGGTGAAGGATACGACTACTACAAGCCGGCAATCCCGGTTCGAGTCACTGGTTCGCTCTTCTTTGATGCCAAGCACCATCCAACCACCGAATCAACCGGCGCCGGCACCAAGCGAATCAAACCATTGACTGCCTGGGAAATTCATCCGATCACCGAGATCGAAGTGATGAACAAGTAAACGCTGCTGTTGAATGAAATCAAAGAAGCCAACGCCGAGGGTCAAAAGCTCTCGGCCTTTTTATGCGCCGATCGAGTCGATCCTAATTGGACGAGCTGAATGCGGCGGAAGCAGAACCCTGCGTTTGCGGAAAGCGATTGAGGAAGGAAGAATCGAGCACGAGGCACGGATGCTTGTAGTGATCTTCGCTGACGCCGCGACTGGCAATCTCCGCTAAGTCGAATGTTTTCCAAGTGCCGCGAGGGATTCGAACAAGTCTCAACGGTCCCAAGTACCCATCCGAACGGCGTCCTGCGTACATTACGTTGTGTTCGCACAGCCACTCGTCAATGCCAAGAAGGAATGCCGACTCGCCGTTGCCGCTGGGAATGTCCTGTTCTTCCAGCATGAGTGCGTAGTATGGGAGAGCGCTCTTGCCGTTTTGCGGCTGTTGCTCGTTGCGCACCGGAACTCCTGTGAAGCCGGTGATGTGCAATCCCATCTTTGCAGCAACCGCAGACACCGCTTTCACAAGATGGAATTCGCTAATTTTCTCGCCTTCCATGTCGGAGACCCGTTGGCCTTTGTGGAGGAATTCGAGCAACGGAGTCTGCCCGACAAATCCTGTGCAGCGCATCACATCGGAAATGTGGTACCGATAAAGTCCGCTCGAAGTCGTCAGCAGTATGAAGTAGTTCTTGCCTTCTTGCAATTCATGGCATTCGAGTACATTCGGTTGAGTGCAATCGATTTCTTCCTCGGGAATGAACTCATAATAGTGGCTGGCAACTTCCAGCGCGCCGCTTGGCGTTCCATCGTGAATCGGAATGGTGAATCGCCCTTCGCTGCACAATAGGCCGATGTCTCGTTGCGGAACGTCGCCAAAAAACTCGGCAATGTGTTGGGCGTACGTGCCGACAGTCCCACCTAGCCAGCAGGCGACGAGCGAAAGATTCCAATAGTCCTTGGGGTAAAGCTTTCCTGTCCGCTCGATAATCGATTCAAGTTCTCGCGCACGCCTTGGATTCGGTCCTTTGATCCGGCGGAGAATATCCTTCTTGATTCGAGAAGGAAAATCAAACTCTTTCGACAGCGTGCCGGCGGCAATGTCGCGAATGATTTGCTCGCGATGTTGGTCCCCGAGTTTTGCGAAATTGACGACGGTGGAGGGAGTCGCCGTCATGAACATGCCGGTCTTTTCCGGAACCGCCAATCGCAGGATTGCGTAGTATTTCGCGGCGGGATCGTTCACTTCGAACACGGAGGCCGGCACAGTGTACATCATTTTGAGCAAGATACTCTGAAGTCGAGCGCTCAGTCCGCTAGCCATTCCGCAGGGTAGGTTGGTTTTTGTCCGACGCATGTCGTAGTTGCCGGCGATTCCGGTGATCTTCGAATAGAAGAGTTGCGGATGATCGAAGAAAGCCCGCAACCCCCAAAGTTGCCATCCGGCGCGATATTCGTCCATCCAACGAGAAGTGATCGGAATGAGTTTTGGCTCATCTGTCGTTCCGCTCGTCATCGTGTACATCAGAATTTTTTCGTTGCGAGGAAACATGGCGGAGATGTTTCCCTCCGTCACCTGTTTGATGTACGGCTGATAGTAAGTGTAATCTGCAATGGGAATGTGACGACGGAAGTCTTCGACGGTGCGAATGGCGTCAAACTTGTGATCGATGCCGAATTGGCTGGATTGACAATGGCGTATTTTTTCGAACAAGACATCGCGTTGGACTGTGCGGGCGTTCTGCATCACCGACTGGAACCGGGCCAGTTTGCGCTCTAATTGCGGCACGACGAACTTGCCGGCCAGGGCGCGGGCCCAGCCCAACAAAGGATTCATTCGCGTTTCTCAATCAACATTGTTACAATGGCCCTTATCGGCGAGATTCGCCTACAACCAATACTCCGTACGGGCGGGGTTTCATCCCGTGTGCTTCGTCCGTGAAGAGTGTGTTTGGTATCGGCTGAGAGTATAGCGAATCGGAGCGTGGAGTTGCAAATCATGGCCGGCAATCGTGATGCGTTCACTGGTTTCTTTCAGCGATTTATTCGTTGTCATCCGAAAACCCTTGTGCTGTTTTGTTTCGGCATAGGCCTTTTCGCCTTTGCCACTTTACCCTCAAACGCGGACGAAAAAAACAATAAGTCGGCACTGTCGAAGATTTCCGAAAACCAATCGAAGGAGAACAAGGCAGACAAGAGTGGCCCGTCAAAATCGACGGAACTAAAGTTTGAGACTGCCGAGCTGAAATCAAACGACAGCTCGAAAGATGGTTCGCAAGAAAAGGACACCATCAGTCCAATAGGCAAATCGGATTCGCACACCGATATCTTAACATTGCTGGATGAAGGAAAAGTGACTGTCAAGCTCCAAGCGGAAGGAGCGTACAAGCTTCACGTCAAAATTAAGAATGAAACCAATGAAACGATCAACGTGAAATTTCCTGCCGGTCTGGTGGCGGATGCCTTCGCGCAGAATCAATTGTTTCGCCAAGTCGGTTCCGGTGAAACTGGGCAGGGCATGGGACTTTTGAATACGCCCCAATCTCCTGTGGTGGCGGGTGGCGAAGTTTCTTTCAACATTCGCAGCTGTTGCTTGAACTACGGTGTGCCCGAACCGCGACGACATACTCCATTGTTTCTCAAGTCGATTCAAGATTACACCCCAAATAGAGACGTCCATCGTGTTCTGAAAACAGCAGCAGCGAATGAAACGCCAACTCCGGTCGCGCAAGCTGCCTTATGGCACTACACCAACAACTTGAGCTGGGACCGTTTAACCAAGGTCGGACCAGGTGTCGGTCTGGTTCTCAGTGAAATTCAAATGAAGGATGCGAAATTCCTTTCGGGTGAATCATCAGTGTCCATGGGAACCGAATTGGCGAACATCGCGCCGCAGCCGGTTCAGTCGCAACAGGTCGAAAAGCTTAAGCCGGTTGCGATCGCCATTAATCCGGATCCTAGAAGCATTCAAGCCAGTTCGACAGCCGTTCGGAAGATGGTTCGCACGTTCCGCGAAGTTTCGCCGACGCTCGACGTCAGCTATCGAAACTTTTCAGCCGTTCCGGCGAAGCAAGACTCGGGAATCGTTCAGTGGCACGTGCTGGTCAAAGCGTTTGACACCAACAACAATGGAATGAAAAAGCCTTCGCTGTTCACGATCCAAAGAACGGAGTGGGATCCAAAGTCCAATCAATGGCACTACGACAAGCCATTCGTTGCCAAGACCCCCAAAGGTCAAAACGACGAGACGCCGAATGCTCTTTGCCAACGATTAATGGCGGACATTGCCGACCGATCTCTTCAAATCAGTTACAACAAGGCGAAAGGTGAGATCAAAGTCGTCAACCTTCTCCCCGCCGAAGTCGTAGGCCTTTCGATCCGCGCTAAAAAGACGGACGAAACAAGCATTGTGCTCAAGGATGTCGCGATTCCAACAGGGATTCGAGGCACAGTGATCAAGCTTTGTGAAGCGGATCAAGAGAAGCTATCCAACGTCGTAAAGCCCTCCGCTTGCGGCTTTGAAATCCGAAGCTGACACTACTTCTTTCCTTTGAGTTTTTCACGACACGCCCGTCCCGTAAGCGGGCGTGTTGTCACCATCACTTTGTACTATTGTTGCTGAACACCCATCTTTCCTGTCGCGTATCTAACAGTGGATTTACAGTCGTCAGTGGTGAGGATTTGCGGCATGCAAGGCATCGGATCATCTGCAAAAGTACCGATGCGATTGACCATAGGTGGCAAATGGGTACTTGCTTTCGCCACGTCCTTGCTCCTGGGCGTGTCATCAGCCGCTTTTGTGTTGCTAGAGAAACCAGTTTTGCCGAGAGAACTGAATTTAGAGATACAACCGACGCATGAGCGACCCAAGGTCGCTAATTTTCTCGATGAATCTGCGACCGGATATTTCGGTGGCCTTTCTTCAAAAACATATTTTTGGAGCGACACCTATTCCCATGCATACTTGGGAGTTGAGCGCATCAATGAACGTGTCTGCTTCATCAAGGGCGAAGATCTTGATGAAGTGCTAGTGCTGCCTACAGTTCTCTTCACTTCGGAATCAGATTGGCAGACACTTTCGCAGGGGCAAGTGTTTCAATTGTTGGTATTCCTACTTGATGTCGATGGAAGATGGACCAGAGTTGCCAAGATTGAGACGGAAAGTCATGGCTATGCTGGAAATGACCACGGCTTTTGTTGGTTCAAAGAACTGAAAGTTCCGCTGCGCGAAATTCGAAAAGGGCTTGGTCCCTATTCCGGCAAGGTCCAGCTAGCTGTCGTTGCGCGCGACGTTCGGCCGCTTCGGCGCTTTCTCCGCCCACTCGTATCACCAGTCATTGAGTTATCACTCGTGAGCATGCCGCTCGACCAGTTTCCGATCAATTATCGTGCTCACGTCCTCAAAGTCGGTATGTCCAAGAAGGACGTGATCCGCATTCTTGGTGAACCACCAAAATCGGAAGCAGGCACATGGAAAGTAAAAAGCCTTACTTCAGCGAAGGAACGCTGGGAATACTCCGAAACTCCGGGTGTACCAAATCCCAGAATCATAGTTTACTTCGACTCGGACGGACGTTTTTTGTCGTATGGATACAGTTTCTGTTGAAGGGTCAAAATAGTCGTGAACTAGTTGCAAATGATGCAAAACCTCTCATGTCATTCCGATTCTGCGCGTATCTGCGCGGCTGTGCTCAAAGGCCTTTCCCGGCAAATAGACCCGCAGTTGGATCAGCTTTACGATATCTTCTTTCCTATTTGGTCATCGATTTATTCGCGATCATGTCTCCTCTGCCGGTTGCAGATCGAGTGAGAGATGGTATCACGGTAACGCACATACCGTTCGAAAACCGCTGACATGCAAGAAAGAGGAAACTACGGTGGTAGGAGTAGATCGTGCCGTACTCGTATTAAAACCGAAGGCCCCTTTTTTAGCTTGGGCGCGCTCTGTCGATGAAGAAGCGACAGAGATTTCCATGGAAGCGCTGTCGCTAGATTCCACCGCTTATCTCGTCCCAGATTTTGAAAGCGATGCCGAACGCGCTCACTTAATTGAGAATTTTTTTGTCGAGCTATTCGAAGAGCAACTCGACTCATGGCATGCCGATCAAGAAAAATGGCCCGTGGAACGTGGATTAGAAATGTTCCACGAATGGTTCGAACCCCAGTTTCACAGCGTTGTTCTTGATGTAATGGAGGCGCGAGTATTGCACGACGATGAGGGATTTGAAGACGATTTGGAAGACACGGATTGGCCGAATTCCATCCTCTAATTTCACTCACAAATCATCTACGGATTCGTGCCGGCGAGCAAGTCTTTCTGCTTTTCCGGCTTTTCGAGATCCAGAATGCATACATTAAGTGAGACGATCCGTGTGACAACATTGCCTACTTAGGGCCGTGAGACAGCACGGCCTTAACAGTAGGAGTTTCTCAGTGGGCAAGAAGTTGTACGTCGGTAATCTGGGCTATGGAGTCGCCGACCAAGAATTGCAAACCATGTTTTCCGTTCATGGTGCAGTTCGTTCCGCACAGGTAATTCAAGATCGTGAAACCGGTCGATCCAAGGGTTTTGGCTTCGTGGAAATGGAAAACGAAGCAGACGCTCAATCAGCAATCGCCACACTCAACGGCAAGGAAATGAGCGGAAGAGCGCTCACCGTGAATGAAGCTCGTCCTCGCACCGAAGGTGGCGGCGGACGTGGTGGCTTCGGTGGTGGTGGCGGCGGTGGTGGCGGACGTCGCCACTAGTCCGAACGTTCCCTTGAATCGTTCCCAATCGAAAACCAATTGGCAATGACGTCTGTGCCCGACGTCATGTCTTCCTCCTTTTGATTTTTCCGGTTTGTTCCATTTTTGCGAACGAACTTCCAATCTCTTTCGCAGCGAAAGCTGGTGATCGATGCCTCAAATCCAGAATGTGCATCATCTCAGCATTGCCGTCGCTGAATTGATTGTGAAACGCTCACATTCACCGCGAACGCTTGAGAGCTACCTAATTTGTCTGCTAATTCTTGGGCGGAAACATCGCGTACGTGGAAACATGTCGTACGATCGATTTTACCGGTTGATATCGGAAGCATTTTCTGCGTCACAAGTCGCATTCGACCAGAAATGGTTGCAGATGCCCATCGATGCTGAAATGACAGCCGGATTCGAAGCGTGGGAATCGACACTTATTCGTCAAATCGTCGATTTGCACGAAATGAAAGAAGACGGACGACTAGCCAGCAAGACGAGATATGAGGGGCTGGATTCTCCACGAGGAAATCGCTGGATCAATTTCGATCCGTGTTCTTATTTGGAAAGCGGCTGCGATCATGCCTGCAGGACTCCGTGCGAGCCCGAGCATGAACCGGAGCTTGAACTTTCCGCGGCTTCGTTGGAAGTCGAAGTTCCCGCTCCTACTGCCACACATGTGACAGCTCATGCGAATGGGAACGGAAACGGAAGCACTGTCAAACGATCCGGCGAAGACACATTTTCGTGGGAACGATTCCGCGAGTTTATTCTGTCCGGACAAATGCGGGAATGAAAAATGCTCCCGTTAACCGGATCCGTTGATTCGCTTCACGCGCTTCCAGCGGATGCGAAGACAAGATTTTCTGCGCCCCATAGTGCGACTGTATTCTGTCATCGAGCGATGACGGTGTCGCCATGTGTTCATTGTCTCGAAAGGAGAGTTTGAGAAATGAGTTCCGTCGATCAAGAAAAGAAGAGAATTATCGAGAAGGTTCGAGAAGTGCTTCGCGGCAAAGGTTACCTCTCACTGAAGGAAATCGTTGATTTTGTCGGGCATGGGGATAAGTCCGTCGAAGAAACACGCGGCACGCAATCTAAGTCGTCACAAAAGACGGCGAAGACACAAAAGGGCCGAATCCAAGTCGGAAACAAACGTCTTATTCAAGATGTGATTCGTGACCTCCGCAAGCGAGGCGTCCTCAAGCGCAAGACCACTTACACACTAAAGTAATTGAGTGTGAAAGCTCAGTAGCGAAGCGCTAAAGAAATAAGACTGGGTAGTCTGAGTTGACTAAGCATTTGCCGCTTGGTTTTGGGTTGTCGAACATTTCGTTTCGTTCGATTGGAAGACTGCCAAATCACATTGCCGATACCAGGGATACGACCTCAACCGTTGCCCTGAATTCCTGGAGTCGGCCAAACCATGAGCAATTGCATTTTCGTCGTCTTCGCGTTGATTAGTTGCCGACCTGATTCCGATTTCGATTTTCGTACGCCAGCTACTCACATTTCGAGCGAGCAAAAAGCTGGGTGTCAAAGTGATGCTCGACTGATCAATTATGATTTCAATCGGAAAATCGATGACAAAAGCATTGCGCTCAGCGACGGCGACAAACCAAATGGGAAGTCCGAAAACGGCAATGGAAAATCAGGCAAAGACGACGAAGAGCCAAAACACATTCGCGACAACGGATTCCTCGTCGAAGAAGCATTCAACCAAGAGCCGGGCGACGTCCAACATATTTTCACGTGGGTAAATTCTTGGTCGCGACGAGCTGGCACGAGAAGCCGGGACTTTGTCGGCACGTACACAATGGAACTGCCGCTCGGTTCTCAGAAGCACCAATTCTCGTTCACCACACAATACTTGACCGCGTTTGAGAAGACTACCGGCAATCCAGCCAATCAGACTGGCGACATTGGCGACACCCTGCTCAATTATCGTTATCAGTTACTTTCCGACGACGATTTTCTTTGGGCCGCTCCACGATTTACTTTGATTCTTCCGACTGGCGACGAGCGGTTCGGCTCCGGCAACGGACAACTCGGCTACCAGTTTAATCTTCCCATCAGCAGGTATGAGGAGAAGTTCGATTTTCATTTCAACGCCGGTTACACGTTCACTCCCGAAGTCTCGTTGCCAATCGTTGGTGGTGCGAACTCACCATTCTTCGATTTGCAAGGTTACAATCTCGGCGCGAGTGTTTACTTGAAGCACGCACCCAATCTCCATTCCTTTGTCGAGCTCGTGGCATTTTGGAACGATGAGATTTCGGACATCGGCAACCGAATACGATCGGAACAAATCTTCGTTAATCCAGGCGTCCGATATGCTGTGTGCCAGCTCGATCAAGTGGAATGGGTCATCGGAGTCAGTGTTCCTGTCGGATTGACAAGAGACTCGCCCGATATTGGAGTCTTTTTCTACATGTCCATCGAACATCTCTTCCGCAAGAAGCCTGAATCAGATTGCAAAGAGAGGGGTTGAACCAACTTTGATTGACGGGCGCTAATCGGCGGGCAATGAAAGGGAGCGTAATCGCATCCGCTGGGTTGATCTGCATTGCGTGTTGATCATGCCGCGTGGTACATTGGGTCAAATGACGACTCAGCAACTTCACCTTTTCAACTGTCTCTACGCCGTCGTCTGTATCGTCTTTGTGCTTCTCACTCGTGCTACGAGGCGACGAACGGTGGGTGCAATAGTTGGAAGTGCTGTCGGAGGCATTGTTGCGATCGGAATTCTCGACATCGCAGAAAGAGCAGGGCTCTGGCACTTTGAACTTTCATGGGAACCCTATTTCCTGGCCGTCCTCTGGATTGATTTTGCGCTTTGTGCGTTCGTTTTTCTGATCACTTGGCGCATCGCTCGACGTTTCGGTGGACGCGGATTGGCAATCACATTGATTCTGGTTTCAAGCCTCAGCCCATTCCGAGATCAATGGTATCTGCGTCAATTTCCAGAATGGGGAAGTTATTCACCGGGGATCGCACCACTGCTCGCCATCGCTGGCACTTACATTGTGCTCGGCGTCGTCGGTCATGGAATAATGCGGCTCATCGCCGGTCCCGCAAATGCCGATCGACTCGCAAAGCGGCCATGGGAAAGCGGTGATGCAAATCAGATTTTGCGCGATCAGAGACGATGAAAATCGTGGGATTTCCTAACACCAATCCAGTGATGCTTGCAAGCAATTCGAACTGAAAGGCCGCCATCAACGTTGTCGATATGTCGTGCAAATACGGCTACGCAACAACGCTGTTTTAAGATTCTTCTTCGGGGTGAAGGATCTTGGATCCGCCAGGTGCAGACATTTCGCGATAGAGTGGAAGTGCGCCGGGTAGGCTGCTGATCAAAACCATAATTCGATACAGAATGCACATCGCCACCGCGCTTGCAGGTGTGGCGCCGACTCCGGGCAATGAGAAAAACTTCTGAAAGCCTCCTTCGAGTACGCCGAGGCCCGCGATCGATGGCATTAATGCACCGACGGTGAATATCACTGGAAGGAACGCGCAGAAATGAATGATTCCAACATTTAATCCCAGCGATTTGCCGATCAAATAGACACACCAAATCGTCCATCCATGAATCAAAAAGCTAATTAACAACACTTGGATCAACGCGAGGATGTGACGTCGGTAGTGGAACAGGCTGTCGTCGAGCTTTTTGAATTTCTCGCTCATTGGCAAGATTGCGATCAGTCTGTCGATACGCAGAAATCGACGAATGCGACCCGAAAAATAAATGACGCCACAGGTAGTGATGCCAATCAATCCCCAACCGACAAACCGTCCCGGACCGATGAGACTCTGTTTACCTTGTTGCAGGTAGATGGCAGTTGCTCCGATAATCATCAGCGAAATGAGGCCAACAACCCGGTCGACCAACACCGTCATCGCTGCTGCGGTTTTTTTTCCTGGCGCGCGCCGGCAGATGCAAACGGCCTTCACGAAATCGCCGCCGGTCGAACTCGGCAAGACATGATTTGCCAATAGGCCGATCCACGTCAGCCGCAGCGCTTCTTTCGTACCAGGATCGAGTCCATGTGTGTCGAGCAGCCATTGCCAGCGAAGTGCAAGTAAGACGAAAGAGACTGGGTAGAGGAGTATCGCTCCGCCGAACAAAATGAAATTGGTTCGCTTGAGAAGCGTAACAAATCCGGGTATGAACGGATTCGATTCGTCCGGATTTCGCGGCTCAGTCACTGCGAAAGTCTGGCCACCGTCGGCAACGAACTGGAACTGATCCGCACCGATCTTTACGAGCTTGCCGTAAAGAATCACGCCGGACTCAGTGCGGTATTCGTCGCGCCATTGAATTTCCCCGACGACATACGCGATGGCGCCGAGGGTGACCAGAATTCGAACAGCGTTCATCAACCAACGCCGGCGGTGGGAAACCGGCTTTGAAGATTCGGGTTGATCGGGTTCCTGGTTCGTCAAAGCGTGATTTCTCCGAGGTCAATCGTTCGGTAGCCCGCGTTCTGTGCGGATTCGTTGAACTTCTTCCATTACTTCGTCGGTGATCGACTGATGTTCTTCAATCGCCGCCAATTCGTTGCGAAAAGCCAAAATCATGAAGCAATATGTTCCAATCATCGCCACTACGTGCACCCAAGGGGGCCAAACCTTGGTGTGAGAACCCGCTCCTGACGCGATGGTGAATACCACCAACAAGATCGAGGGAACGGCTGCCGCCATCGCCTTCGACCGCATGGCGCGGCTTCGTTTGCGTAGTTCCGGCGCCAGCGCATAGGCTTCCGTGGTTTCTTTCACCCATCTACCGGTACCAAGGAAATAGGTGAAGGCCAAACAGTGGGTGAGCATGGAGAACAAACCAGTCAGAATTCCGAGCAAAAAATGGTAGATGAATGGACTTTGTCCGAACAGTTCCTGAGTGTCGGTATGTGCCTTGATCAGGCCAAAAACTGCAGTGGCTGCGACGAGAAAATAGTTCATCGCCGCCATTCCCAAAATTACTCGATGCACCCAACCCTCGTTTCCAGCGCAAAATTGGTTTCGCCCATATGATAGCAAGGTGTAGAAGTTGATCCCATGTTTACGAGGGGAACCGAATGCGAGTTGGTTTGGTGGGGTTTTCACAATCGGGCAAGAGCACCCTTTTTCAGGCTTTAACGGATGTTAAGCCGGATCCGGCGGCCGCAATGAAGGGGCAAATGGGGATCGCCAAAGTCCATGACGACCGGCTCGAGTTTCTGTGCGGCATGTTTAAGCCCAAGAAAACGGCCCCCGCAACCGTCGAATTCGTCGATACTCCTGGGTTGATTCGAGGCGAAAAGGGAGATAACCCTCAGCGCCTAGCGACTTTGCGTAATGCCGACGGGCTGTTGATCGTGCTCGATGCGTACAGTGGGTCGGCAGAATCCCCATCGGAACAATTTCGCATTTTCCGCGACGAACTTTTCTTTGCAGATCTCGAAGTCGTTCTCAATCGTGTGCAGAAGTTGGAACAGGGGGCCAAGAAGAACCGAACGGCCGAGGTTCGCGAAAAAGAAGAGAAAGAACTTTCCGATCTAAAGCGAATCGCTGAAAAACTGGAGGCTGGCCAATCGTTTGAAGGAATGGCATTCTCCGAAGAATTTCTCCGCACGATTCGCAGCTACCAGCTCTTTTGTCTCAAGCCGATTCTCTGCGTCGTGAATCGATCGGAAGACAACCTGAAGAAGGGAGTCGAGCCGGAACTCACGAAGGAAGTTCCCAACACGCTGGCCACTTCTGCGAAATTGGAGCTCGACTTAACACAATTGGACGATGCTGATCGCGCCATGTTCATGGAAGAAATGGGCGTGACGGAACTTGCTCGCGACAGCGTGATTCGCGCGGCATACGACGCGGTCGGTTTGATTTCCTTTTTCACTGTCGGTGAAGATGAATGCAAAGCCTGGACAATCAAACGAAGCACAAATGCGGTGGAAGCGGCCGGCAAGATTCACAGCGACATCGCTCGAGGATTCATCCGAGCGGAACTTGTCGCCTACAAGGATCTGCACGAACTTGGATCGATGAAGGATGTTCGCGCGAAAGGTCTGCAACGGCTGGAAGGGAAGGAGTACATTGTCGCAGACGGTGACATCATTAACTTCAGATTCAGTGTTTAGCGAGTCGTTCCGACTCCGACAACTCATTTGGGAACGGCCATCGGCTTCCAATTCAGTTTCTGGAATGCCGGTGCGAATTCCGTGATCTCAATCGCTTGATTAATTTCGACGTCTTTGAATAACTGAGTTGTATTACTCGTCGGCCAATGGACCTCCAGCGTTGCGATGCGCTTTGCTTTGCCGATCCCGATCGATTGAGTCAGCGGATTCGCCCCGAAGCTGCTTCCCGAGGATACCAAACGGTGGACGGTTTGAGGCTCGGGTCCCACTGTCGTGACTTTGATTCTCGCGCCGATTCCTGGCCTGTTTGTCTTTTTGCCGACAAGTTTGACGGTGATCCAAGCGTTGTCATGTCCGGGGTTTTGAAACAGGATGTTGTGGTATTGATCGCCCGGAATTGCTCCTCCCATGTCAACAAATAGATCGATGTTCCCGTCGCGGTCCCAATCGCCGCAAGCGACTCCATGTCCCTTTTGTAAGTGTGCGGTTCCGGAAGATCCGCTGATGTCGACAAATCGTTTTCCGCCGACATTTTTGAACATGCGATTCGGGACCAGCGTCGCGATATTCGGTTCACCTGTTCCTAGGTACATATCCAGGAAACCATCGTTGTCGAAATCGCCAAAATTGCTGCCCATCGTCTCGTAGACACAATCGAGACCGACTTCTTTGGAGACATCAACAAATCTCTTGCCCTTTTGATTCCGGAAAAGTTTGCAAGTGTGTTTGGTATGTGGCGATCCTTGCAGCCCAAGTACAGTGTCTTTGAGAGAGCCTTCGTAGCACGTTGCGAAGATGTCGAGCCAGCCGTCGTTGTCGAAATCCCAAGCCCAGCATGAGAATCCCGCGAATGGCCCGTCGATTCCCATCGAATCCGTGACTTCCGTAAATGTTCCGTTGCGATTGTTGTGAAACAGTTTTCCGTAGCCGTCACGGCGGTTCATGAAAAGATCGAGATAGTTATCTTGATCGTAATCGATCCAAGTCGCTCCCTTGCAAAAGATGATTCCTGCGCCAAGCAATCCAGCGGGTCCAGCAACCTCTTCGAAAGTTCCGTCCCCCTTGTTGTGGTACAAGTGGTTTGGTTGCTTCTCGCAACAGACGAAGACATCGAGAAACCCGTCGTTGTCGTAATCTGCCCAGCACGAAGAATTGGAATTGACTGGATCGCCGATTCCCGACTTGTCCGTCACATCGACGAATTTTGCACCGCCGGTATTGCGAAGGAGTGATGGTCGAATCGGAGAATCCAGCCAAGCTCCACGGGTGACAAAGATGTCGAGATTGCCGTCATTGTCAAAGTCCGTTTGAACGCAGTTGAGTCCGCCGAGCTGCTTCTCAAAGCCGGCCTCTTTCGACCGCTTCTCGACGGTCCCATCTCCTTTGTTGCGATAGAATTCGAGTGGAACCTTAGGCGAAAAGCAGGAAACGACGAAATCAAACAATCCGTCATTATCGAAATCTTCCATGATGGCGCCGCCGGCCATGTTCAATCGATTGAGCCCGACGAGATGACCAATGTCACGAAATTTGCCGATGTCCATTTCGGATTGGAAGAACTTGTCGACTCGGACCAGGTATTTTGGTTCGACTTTTTCTGGATAGTCTCCCAGCGTCATATACGCGAGATTGAGAAGCCAACGCACTTCAGGATCGTCGGGAAATCGACTGAGATATTCTCGGAAATGACCGATCGCCAATTCCGAGCCTTCCCGATTCACATGCACGGCTGATGCGGCGATCGGCAAGATGCAAGAGCATTCGCCGCGGCAATCAATGCAGTTTTCATTTTCACCGCAGCGCAGCGCGGTAACGCCTTGCGTGTAGATGATGCTGTAAAGATGCTTTGCCGCGATCTCGGGATTCTCTTCCGCAATTGCGCGCGCCTCTTTGAGCGATTCGTACCCTTTGCGCGGTTCGCCTTCGTAGTTGTAACAAAGTGCTCGTGTTTGCAGAGCCATGAAGCGCTTCATCGGCGTCAGGCCCGGCGCCGCAAGGTAATCGTTGATGTGTTCGATATTGCGAAAGCCGATCTTATTCCAAATCTCGCCGATCTCTTGCAGCGATGCTGTTCCCGGCCAATCCTTTACCACTTGATTGATGATCGCATATCCACTGACGTCCGAAAACTCACGTGCGACGTAATTGATTTTCGGAACGGATGGATTCGCGGAAGCAGAGGAACTTCTCGCATACAGGTAGCCGACAACGATGGCGAGGAAGAGGCATCCTGCCAACGGTCCAATGAATCGAGCTCGCGAGGGGGACTTGACGGACGTCGATGCGTCTTTGGATTCCATGTTTTGCGTTGCCAATAACGTGCTTTGGATGTGCAAAACAGCGCGCGGACGACTCCGATTCCAACCGCGAATTCTCACGAAAATGTCTGCCGGCGCAACGAGGCACCGGAATCAACGTGAGGAATCAACGGTTGCGAAACGGCGAAAGGCCATCGCGCTCATGCGAATTCCCAAGCAGACCAAAGTTTTTGTGGATCAAATTTGTTGGCGGTTTTGTCGTTAGGCAACGCGAATCGAGATGGCGCTCTCGAAGCCACTCATCGAACGGTAAAGCAGGGACAAACTTCCGTGCGGTTCGCGGCTCATTAGATTTTATTCCGACGTGTAGTGTACGGGTTTGAATTGTGACGAAAAGGTAATCCCGCAAAAGAGATACGTGTCATTTCGCCGGACTACTTGTTGGAGTCGATTCGAGAGATATCCTACGCGGCGATGGACGTCACTCGATCGCGAAGTTCGAAGAAGGCTTGATCGATACGTTCAAACGGCTCGCGAAGGTTGAGAGACACTGGCAGAAGCGTTCGCAGTTTTTCCACTGCCAATGCATCTTGCGGATACTTTTCGTGCGAAAGGAATGTTTCGGCATCTTCTCCGAGCTGAACCACTGGCGCGGGGATGAACTGTCTGAGTTCGAGTAATGCAGGGTGATCCACAAAGATCATCTGCGGAGGGGTCGCTTGGCGTTCCGTCAATGGCAATCCAAGGACTTGCGAATAGAGATGTGATTCGAAACCGACTCCATGAAGCGCCCGATGGAGAGGACTGACTCTGAGGACGGACGTGTAATGGAATTCGAGGGGACGCCCGAACTCCGAGGTGAGAAGGTAACCACCCCGCAAACTCGATGCTTCCGTTTCTCGAACCGTCAAGAAACCAAGTACGATTCCCTTCTGCTCCGGTTTCGCCATCGTCCCTCACCGTCTGAGATGCAGTCACAATTCGCTCGTTCGAAATCCCGAACCGTGGACGCGGCACTCGCCCTGTTGCACTGTTTCGGACTTGTATTGCGATAGGCATGAGCGACATTCGGCTTGGGAACTCGAATCGACTCGGTTTTCGCGGCGCTTAGGAGAGTTGTTTTCGAAGATCGAACTTTACCGAATAGATGCCCTGCGAAGTAGCCATTGGAAGTGCTGCCAGCGTTCCATAGGGTTTAATCGGAATAGCCATCGCATCTTGCAGAGGAGCCGCACATGAGGCTGTGTCGTTTTCGCAGGTCAGGCCAAATCTCCGTCGGGTTCTATCGTGATGAAACCGTCATCCCGATCTGGAGCGCGGCTCAGGCGTCTCGTGAACAGGGGGGTAATTCTGCCGAAATGGTTCCTTCGGCCGAACTCATCGATTTCCTACCCCCGGATGGCGTCAATTTCAAGGCTGCGCGTCAGTTGTCGCAGTGGACGGCAACGATTCCAGCCGACCAACTGGAAAAAATCCAGCTAGCGACAGCTGAAATTGAGCTTTTAGTGCCAATTCCGAAACCAAATAAACTTCTTCTTCTGGCCGGCAATTACACTGAGCACATGGCCGAATTGGGACGGCAAATCGCAGAGCGCCAGGAGACCTTCCCGTACGTCTTTATGAAGCCCCCAAGCACGACATTTACTGACCCAGGAAAGCCACTGCGAATACCCAAGATCTCGCCTGCAAAGATTGATTGGGAAATTGAATTAGCCGTTATCATTGGCCGAATGGGAAAGAATGTTTCCGAAGCAGATGCGCTAGCCTATGTCGCAGGCTACACGGTGCTCAATGACATTTCGGATCGACAGTTTCGACCGAATCCAACACGAAAAAAACGGGATCGTGACGCGTTTTTTGATTGGCAACACGGCAAGTGGATGGACGGCTTTTGTCCTTGCGGACCGGCGATTCTGACGTCCGCTGATGTTGCGGATCCACAGAGTTTTTCGCTTAAATTGCAGGTAAACGGCCAGTTGCATCAGAATGGTTCCACGAGCCAGCAGGTCTTTTCCGTAGCGGCGGTCATCGAGTTCATCTCCAGTTTCATGACACTGGAGCCAGGTGATATTATCTCGACCGGAACTCCATCAGGAGTTGGCGGAGGGAAAGGCGTTTTTCTGAAGGCAGGGGACTTGATCGAAGCGGAAATTGCCGGAATCGGTCGGTTGGTGACGCCCGTCCTTGATGAATGACGAAGTTTCAAATCAAGATTTTGGTTTTCATGGTCCGGAAACCTAGTTGATGCGATTTCCAAATCAGATTTTGCTAATTGAAAACAGATCCAGAATGGCGTTTAAGCCGTTGTACTATGTGCCATATTGACGGTTTTACAATGGGCGAGAATTCTGGCGTTGGCCGAAAAAACTACGGATATCAGCAGTTTTGTGCCAAGTTCGCTTATACCCTTTGAAACTTACAGGAAAGGGGCCGCGAACTCGCGATTTGACTCAAGTGTCTGTAAGTTTGCAAGCCCATTTCACTTACGAAAAGCGGCCAATAGCTAACGAGGCCGAAATGGACATTTGGCATGCAAGATGCAACTACCTTTCTCGTTCATGCTGGACCGAGGCACACTTTGGAGGCGAAAAGCCAACTTGGACGCTTTGACTCGCGTAGAACTTGACAGAAGCATGGAAAACCTTGCGGATTTAAGGAACCCTGAGGGTCGCCAATCATCTGATACTGATGGCGAATACCTTATAGCTCAAATGCTCGCGGAGGTCGTCCGTTCCGGTTCCAATTTGGCGGAAGGAGAATCGACGACCCACGTTTATGGACTGAACCATATCTTTGCCCATTTGCCGTGCCCCGGCTTCGTTATGACGCCCGTATTACATCAAGGAGGTAGCGTTCGATGAACAAGTACCGTCACCCAGCTTTGAAGCAATTCACAGAGCAGCAAAAACGCTTTGCGCCGACTGAACGCAAAGTAGAACAATTGAATCGCGCCGAACGCGTCCTTGCGGAACTCGAAGCGAAGAGCACGTACCCGTACCAGTACCTTTGCTTTCGAATCACGGAATACCGTCCGGACGTCTATCCGGATTTGGTGATCTCAGGTGAAGATGCGTTTCACGATCTTCGACAGTTCATCGAAGACGTTTCGGATAGCGCAAACATTTCGATGCAAGAGGCCGGCGAACCGGTGTTGACGGTCGAAGAGTTGAGCAAGCAGTTCAACATTTCGACGAAAACCGTTAATCGTTGGCGCGATCGCGGATTGGTCAGCCGTCGGTTTGTAATCGATGGTCGCAAGCGTCTTGGCTTTTTGCGTTCGTCCGTGGATCATTTCGTCAATACGCATTCGGAAGCTGTGGACAGAGGAACTCGGTTTAGCCAACTCAGCGAGGAAGAACGCGACGAAATTATTCTGCGAGCGCGACGTCTCGCCAGAGTCGGCGGATCTACGCTTGCAGAGATTGCTCGAAGAATAGCGCGCAAGCTGAATCGCTCTCCGGAAACTGTGAGATACACAATCAAGCGACATGATGTTGAGAATCCGGGCACAGCCGTCTTTGGTCCGACACGTGGAGTGTTGGATGAGAAGACCCGTGAGTCGATTTTCAGCTCTTATCGCCACGGAATCAGCATTGATGATCTCGCCGATCGATTCCATCGGACGCGATCGACGGTCTACCGAATCATCAACGAAATCCGCGCGGAGAAGGTGCTCGATCAACCGGCTGCGTATATGTACCATCCGTCGTTTGATCAGGCAGGCGCCGAACACGAAATTCTCGGTCCAGAGCCAGCGGCTTCGACAGATCAGCGAACGGTTCGGCCTCCTGCCGGGCTGCCGCAGTACCTGCTGAGCCTGTACGAGTACCCGCTTTTCAGCAAAGAGCAGGAACAGTACTTGTTCCGCAAGATGAACTACTTGATTCATCGTGCGACCAAGATGAGAAAGCAAGTCAAACCGCATCGTGCGAAGGCGAGCTTGCTGGATCAGATCGAACGTCTCGAAAACGAGGCGCTTGATATCAAACGAAGAATCATTCGTGCGAACTTGCGACTGGTCGTCTCGATTGCGAAACGGCACGTCGGTTCAGCCGGGAATCTGTTTGAACTGATCAGCGATGGAAATCTTTCGCTGATGCGAGCAGTGGAAAAATTCGATTTTGGGCGAGGCTTCAAGTTCAGCACGTACGCAAGCTGGGCCATCATGAAGAACTTCGCTCGCTCGATCCCTGCGGAATCGACCCATCGCGATCGATTCCTAACCGGTCAAGACATGACGTTCGAGATGACCGCAGATGCAAACAATCTGCAGCAAGAGAAAGAAGATCACAAGGAACAAGTGCACACGGCAATCGAGCGAATTTTGGGTCGGCTCGATGAACGCGAACGCCAAGTTGTGGAGTATCGGTACGGTTTATCCGGGGACGCAGCTCCCGAAACGTTGGAGGAAGTCGGAAATCGATTCGGCGTCACCAAAGAACGAATCCGTCAAATCGAAGCTCGCGCGATCGGCAAGCTTCGCCAGATAGCCGCAGAGGAACACGTCGACATCTCGATACTCGGCTAATGGCGGATGAATCTGATTTGTGAATCGAAATGGCCGTCGGAACTTTCCGGCGGCCATTCGCGTTTCTTGGCTTTGAACTCTGCTGCTTTTGTTCAGTGTTATTGATTCAAACTAGCTCAGTGATCTAACTAGCCCTTCTTCTGTCGCTGCCCGATTGCACAATAGGGAAGCGTTATTTTGACGGAAAGTGATTGCCTCTTCCATGCAGAAGATTCCATTACCGATCGATCAATTTCTGAAGCAGATCGTCGATCAACTTTCCGCTCATGGTTCGTTGGTCTTATCTGCCGAGACCGGCTCCGGAAAAACCACTCGGGTTCCGGCAATACTGCTTGATGAAAAAACCGTCCTCCAAGGCGGCTCTATTCTGATGTTGCAGCCACGCCGATTGGCCGCAAGATCTGCCGCGAACTGGATCGCCAAGCAACGCGATGAGAATGTCGGCGACGTGGTCGGATACGAGGTTCGTTTCGATCGCAAGGTCTCCTCTCGAACCCGGCTACATATCGTCACGGAAGGCGTTGCCATCCGAAAGCTGCAAGAAGACCCATTTCTTGATGGGATTCAAGTTGTTATCTTTGATGAGTTTCATGAGCGAAGTTTAGACGCCGATCTCGCTCTTGCGATGGTTCGCAAAGTTCAGAATGAGGCTCGGCCGGATCTCAAGATCCTGATCATGTCCGCAACGATTGACTGCGGCCCCATCTCTAGTTTCTTGGGCAATGCGCCCATCGTTCAATGTCCCGGCAAGGCATTTCCGGTCGAGATTTCTTATCGCGGGCACTCCGCGGAGCGATCCGTGGTCGATCGAGTGGCAGACGAAATTACCGGACTCTTGCAAGCGACTTGTGGTGATGTTCTCGTCTTTTTGCCGGGAGTCGGCGAGATTCATCGAACCGCCGATCGGATCGAATCGCTCGCGCATTCGCAAAACATCCAAATCGCCAAACTCTACGGCGACATGCCGCTTGAAGAGCAGGATCGAGCCATCACACGATCGACGCAGCGACGCATCATCCTTGCGACAAACGTCGCAGAAACGTCTCTCACCATTGAGGGAATTACTGCCGTGTTGGATTCGGGCCTCGCGAGGGAACTTCGTTACGACGCATCCGTTGGATTGGATCGGCTTGGTCTCAAGAGAATATCCAGGGCGTCGGCGAATCAGCGTGCGGGGAGGGCGGGTCGTCTTGGTCCGGGAATTTGCTGGAGATTGTGGAGCGAAGCGGAGCACCGTCGACTCGCCGAATTTGACCTGCCGGCAATTCGCAAAGTCGAGCTAGCGGGCGCTGTGTTGCAACTCTTGGCGTGGGGTGAATCGGATGTTGCCGGCTTTCCTTGGTTTGAAATCCCCGATGCGAACACGCTTCGTCACGCCCAGACTCAATTGGCGTTTCTCGGAGCCACCGAATCAGGAGAGTTGACGGCGAGAGGCAAGCGAATGTCGCAATTGCCGGTTGCGCCACGCCTCGCGCGATTATTGCTGGAGTCCATCACACACGGATGCGAAAACCAAGCCGCTTTGGCGGCCGCGCTTCTTTCGGAAAAGGATCCCTTCGCGCGAGAAGACCATGCTAATAGCGGCGATCGTGAATCGATTGACCTCGTCGCGAAGATTCGAGCGATGGAACATTTCGAGCAGTCCGGGCGAACCGTTAGTCCAGCCGGTCGACTTCATACCTCGTCCGCCAAAAGTTTGCTCAGAGTTCGCGATCAGTTGTCACGAACCATTCTTCATCGAACTCGACAGCAATCACCCGAAGGCGATTGGGAAGGCGATTTGGCAGCTGCGTTTCTGTCGGCATTCCCCGATCGGGTTGCCAAACGAAGAAGTTCTACGCACGCGCTCGGTGTGATGGTTGGCGGCATCGGAGTTCGATTGCCGAGCGATCGCTCTTTGCACGGAAGTGAGATGTTCTTGTGCCTCGATATCGATACCGGACGGAGTTTTCGCCGAGCAACCACGATGGGGAAAGAGCATCCGGTGCGGGTGGCGCTCCCCGTCGATCGCGCAGATTTGCCGGAAGAGTTGCTCGCAACTCGCATTGAGATCGAATTTGACGAGATCAAGAAACGAGTGTACGCCATTCGACGAGTTCGATTTCTTGATCTCATCTTGGAAGAGTCACCGACATCCGTCCCCGATGAACTGGAGCCGGCCCGCGTTTTGGCGACAGCCGCTTCGCGTGATCTTTCCAGCGCATTGTCGCTGGATGACAAAGCGACGGCAAGTTTCTTGGCGCGAGTGAGATGGCTAAGTCAGTCCGCGCCGGAATTGAATTTTCCTGTATTCGATGAAGTTCAAATGCGAGAGATACTGGAGCAACTTTGCGTAGGGAAGAAATCGTTCGCCGAATTGAAACACGCGCCGTTGCTCGACTACTTACGGGCGTCGCTCTCCAACGATCAGCTTTCCCGATTAGAAAGGGATGCGCCGGAACGTTTCACAGTTCCGGGCGGTCAAAGTTTGGTGATTCGATATCAGGAGGGTCAAACGCCAGTCCTCGCGGGAAGAATTCAACAGTTCTTTGGCCTGCGGCAAACGCCGAAGATCGCAGGCGGGCGAGTCAAGCTGCTGCTTCATTTGCTTGCGCCGAACATGCGGCCGCAACAAGTCACCGATGATCTCGAAAGTTTTTGGGAGAACATCTATCCGAAAATCCGCAAAGAGCTGCGACAGCGTTATCCCAAGCACAAATGGCCCGAAGATGGACGAATCTTGCCGTAACGTGAACCTATGACCCGAAGTGCTGCGGAAGTTATCTTGCTTTGATTTTGCCATCACCTGGCATGACCAGTGACAGTATGAGGACACCGAAAATGACCCATCGAAGTTCACTCAAGAACGGGAAGACATCCCAATCTTGCCAGGTGAATCGAGCCACGCCGATCCACGCGATAAAGCCGGACCAAATCTGGCAAAAGATCGCCGCGGACTTTTGCCAAAACGTCAGCAAACTCCAGCCGGCATACATCAGTAGGTAGGCGGAAGGGAGCAGTAATACGAACCAACGAATGCCGTAATTTGTGCCCGAATAATTGTTGGTGAAGACACAAAGATAGCAGACCAAGCTGACCGAAGCGATCAAAAGCCAGACAGCGGTGAGCCGCATGGGATGCTTGCGAAGCTTGGTGATTTTCCAGCCGGCCAGCCAACCGTAAAAAACGCACGGTGAATAGAGAAATAGTCCTCGCGGCAACGGCGATTGACCGAGCAACATTCCGAAAACATATTGGCCGAACGACCCGATATTTTTGTGATTGAGAAAACCTGAGAGTTCATCGGTACGCAACATAGCGGATGCTTGGATTAAATCATTCCGCAGGAGCAACGGACGAAGGTCGCCGGTGATGGAATAATTCAGTGCAAAATGAAAAATTGCACAAAGAAAGGCCCCGATGAAGGTGGAAAATAACCGCGGACGCAGCAGCGATGAACTCACCGTCCAGCCGAGTATTGCCAAGAGAAATACTCCGCCGCCGGCAAGATCGATGGTTGCAGCCAGACCCGCGCAAATGCCGGCAACCAATGAACCGAATATCGAATGTCGGTTGTGAAGCTGTGCTCGATGCAAGATCCAAATCGCGATCATATCGAGCCCGGCTGCAACGATATGGTGATTAAAAACTACGGAGTAGGGAAGCATGAGGCTCGCGAGTCCAAGCGAGAGGGCGGCAAGTGTTGGTGAGCCGACAGACAAATGTGCTTCGCCGATGTGATCATCGATCTGGCGCAGATTACTGTTCACGCATAGACAAGCGACTGCGGAGGAAACTCCGCAGACAGACACCACGAGCAACCAGCTCACCAGATTCGGATACTTGGCAAATTCTAAAGACGCTGAGTTGCTTGCGATCCAATAGACACCGGATGCCAGAAACGGGAGAACCGGCGGTCGGACGGAGTAAAAGTGGTCGTTTAGTTTCACTTTGTCCGCCGTGGCGAAAAGACTGTCGTCAATCTGAAAGGTGCCTTTCTCGACGAGCGCCTGAATCGTGTCGTAATTCGACATGTCATTCGACGATGGAGGGAGTTCCATGACTCGAAGCGCTCCCAATCCGGTTCGCTCGAGAAAATGATCCCACGCGGTACGCGTGCAGAGGGCGAAGAAGCACATCAGGAAGACGAAGAGACAGATATTTCGAATCATCGTTGCGTGTGTTTGAGGATACTCTATCCGCGAATTCCACAAGTCCGAGGCATCAACGGGCTAGGTCACAAGGCGAGTTCAAAGGGCCGGCTCTTGTTGCCGATCCAAAGATGTCTTACGATTTCCGAAGAATCGACGTGATTCAAGAAATGGATTTCGTGGTTTTTGCCCACCGATTGGGAGACTCCGGGACGATGTCGGATCCGAAGATGCAAGCAGCGGCGATTGTACTGGCTGCGGGCAAGAGCACCCGCATGAAGTCTGAAAAGCCGAAAGTGCTGCATGATTTATGCGGTTTGCCGTTACTTGGTTACGTACTGCAAGCCGTCGATCAGGCGGGCATTCGTCGCAAGGTGGTCGTGGTCGGTTTTGGCGCAGCGGAAGTAAAGGCCTCTTGCTCCGCGGAGACCGATGTCGAGTTCGCGATTCAGGACCAACAACGCGGCACCGGTCATGCTGTGATGGTCTGCAAAGAAGCGCTGAAGAGCCATGATGGTCCCGTCGTCGTTTTGGCGGGGGATGCGCCGTTCGTTCGGCCGGAAATGCTCGCGCAGCTTTTGGAACGTTTTCATCAGTCGCAGGCATCGGCCTTTGTTGCGACGGCGTTTGTCAAGAATCCGTTTGGATATGGTCGTATCGTTCGCGATGCAAAAGGGGAATTCGATCGAATTGTCGAGCAGAAGGATGCAACCCCCGCGGAAGCGGCGATCCAAGAGATCAATCCGAGCTTTTATGTTTTTGACGGCAAACTTTTGTTCGAGGCTCTCGACAGCGTTCGTCCCGAGAATGCGCAAGGAGAATATTATCTCACCGATGTTCCCGGCATCCTCAAGCGAAACGGCAAGAAGGTCGTCGCGGAGGCACTTGCCGACGAAGTCGACATGTACGGCATCAATCATCGAAGGCATCTCGGCGAGGCACATGCATTGATGCAGGACCGCATTCAGGGAAAGCTGATGGATCAAGGGGTGACGATTGTGGATCCCCGCTCAACTTCGATCGATGCTCGAGCCGTCATCGGCAAAGAAACAATTATTCGTCCGTTCAGCGTCATAGGTGGCCCTGTGAAGATCGGTGCGAATTGCAAGATCGGCCCCTTCGCACATATTCGAGAAAACGTCGAATTGGCAGACGGTGTGGAACTCGGCGCCTTTGTGGAGATCGTTCGAAGTTCGATCGGAGAGGGGACCTGCGCTAGGCATCTGACATATATCGGAGATTCGACCTTCGGAAAAAACGTTACGGTTGGGGCGGGCGCGATCACAGCGAATTTCAATGGACAGACCAAGAATCAAACCAAAGTCGGCGACGACGCACTGCTGGGCGCGGGGAGCATCTACATTGCACCCGTCAATGTGGGAAATGATGCGATTGTCGGAGCCGGTTCCGTGGTGACAAGTAATCATCACGTGGAAGCGGGTTCCAAGGTGATGGGTGTTCCCGCGCGAAAAAAGTGAGATCATGGGATATGGGATAAGTGTACGTAAACGCTAAAGTTGGGAGTGCGCGATGAATGTGAATCGGCGGGAAGCAATATTGGCGACATCGGCATTGGCCGGTTCTTTGGCGCTCGGTGGCGCCAGTTCTTATGCTTCGGGCATCGCCGATGATGCGTCCCTTCCTGGAAAGACTCCGCACACCAAGTTCGCCGTGAATCTGGAAGCGTGGTTTCGAAAACTGAAATTCATCGACAGGCTTCGTCGTTCCGCCGAATGGGGTTATCCCGCCGTCGAACTCTGGGATTGGCGCAGCAAGAACATCGATGAGATCAATCGCGTTCGTAAGGAATGCAAAATTGAAATCGCTCAGTTCACAGCTTGGGGATTTACACCGGGCCTGAACGATCCCAACAATCACCCGGCCTTTCTGAAAGCAGTGGAAGAGGCGTGCCACGTCGCCCATAAACTGGAGTGTCGCAAGATGTGCGTCGTTGCCGGCAATGATCAGCCGGGAATGACGCAGCAGCAGATGCATCTCAATGTCATCGAAGGACTCAAACGCGCGGCTCCCATCGTGGAGAAATACAAGGTCATGTTGATCTTGGAGCCGATGAATATCCGCGTGGATCACAAAGGCCATTGTTTATATGGGAGCGAACCGGGCGTTAAGATCTGCCGGGCAGTCAACTCGCCGTACGTCAAACTCCTCTTCGATCTTTACCACAACCAAATCACCGAAGGAGATTTGGCTCGACATGTAAAGGAAGGATTCGATCAGCTTGGATATGTGCAAGTCGCCGACAATCCAGGCCGCAATGAACCAGGCACCGGTGAGGTCTGCTACGCTCGGGTCTACAAGGAGCTTTACGATCTTGGGTATCATGATTTTGTCGGATTGGAATGTTGGCCGAAGGAAAGCGATGAATCCGCGGCTAAGCGCGTGTTCGAATCCGATTGGCGCTAATTGGAACGGAATCGTAAGGGCTACCGTTACTGTTTATGGCACTGGAATTTGATTTTGATGTCGTAGTCGTCGGAGCAGGGCATGCGGGTGTGGAAGCTGCGCTTGCCAGTGCACGACTCGGCGCGAAGACCGCTCTACTTACCATGAATTGCGATACCGTTGGTCAGATGAGTTGCAACCCTGCGATTGGGGGTGTCGCAAAAGGTCAGCTTGTTCGGGAAGTCGACGCGCTCGGCGGCGAAATGGGTAAGGTCATCGATGCGACGGGCATTCAATTTCGAATGCTCAATCGAAGCAAAGGGCCCGCGATGCACAGTCCGCGGGCGCAGGCGGATAAGAAGGCGTACCAATTCGAAATCAAAAGACGGGTCGAAGAGCAAGAAAACCTAACGCTTCGCCAGGAGATGGTGGAGAACATCCTAGTTGAGGCTGGGAAGGTTGTTGCTGTTACCACAAAGGGTGACACGACCTATCGGGCCTCAGCCGTCATTCTGACGACCGGTACATTTTTGCAAGGCATCCTTCATATGGGGGAAGCGAAAGCGACGGGTGGCCGAGCGGGTGATGGAGTTTCGACCGGCATTTCCGGTAGTTTGTTGTCGAACGGATTTCAATTGGCTCGGTTTAAGACCGGAACACCACCTAGACTGAACGGTCGAACGATTGATTTTTCCGCTACGGAATTGCAACCGGGTGACGCGGATCCACGACCGTTTTCCTTTTCGACCGAGAAACTGGAACTCGAGCAGCTTCCCTGTTGGTTGACTTGGACCAATCAAGCGGCCCATGATGTGATTCGCGCCAATCTGCATCGTGCACCAATGTACACGGGTCAAATTGAAAGTCGCGGGCCGCGCTATTGTCCGTCGATCGAGGATAAAGTCGTTCGATTTGCCGATAAATCGGCGCATCAAATCTTTCTGGAGCCCGAAGGGAGAAACACTCTCGAATACTATGTGAATGGGATCTCGACGAGTTTGCCAAAAGATGTGCAGCACGAAGTGCTCCGACATATCCCCGGGCTTGAGAAAGCCGAGATCATGCGCTACGGCTACGCGGTGGAATATGATTTCGCGCCGCCGACGCAGCTCTGGCCATCATTGGAAACCAAAAACGTTCAGGGTCTGTATTTCGCCGGCCAGATTAACGGCACCACCGGATATGAAGAAGCGGCGGCTCAAGGATTGATGGCAGGGATCAATGCCGCACTCAAATTAAATGGTTCCGAGCCGTTCGTCTTGGATCGGAGCCAAGCTTACATCGGCGTGCTGATCGACGATCTTGTCACTTCCGGAGTGGACGAACCGTATCGAATGTTCACATCTCGAGCGGAGTTTCGGCTTTCACTCCGGCAAGACAACGCAGATAGACGTTTGACGCCAATCGGTCATCGACTCGGACTGGTGGCGGAATGTGACTATCAAAGGCTGAAAATGAAAGAAAGCAAGATTGCCACGACCTTTGAATACCTGCGTTCCCAGCGTTTGGATGGCAAGACGTTGGAAAGCCTGCTGAGCCGTCCGACTGTCACGTGGCAGTCACTATCGGAGATGCACCCTCCATTGGCGCAATTCAGTGACGATGGGTTGGCACTGGAGCAGGTGATTATTGAGGCAAAGTACGCCGGATATGAAAAGAAGAGCCATTCTCAGATCGATAAGTTCCGGCGACTAGAGAATAAGCGCATCCCCGATTGGTTCGACTACACATCGCTTCCACAACTCAGGCTCGAGGCGAAGGAAAAGCTCTCGAAGGTTCGCCCTGCGAGTTTGGGTCACGCCAGCCGAATTAGTGGCATCACACCGGCGGATCTGGCAACCTTGATGATGTATCTGCAATCGGGACATCGTTAACGTAGCGAGACTGGACTAGGCTGTGAAATTGCAAGATTTATGGGCTGATTTTGCAAGTTGTTACTTCACAAGCGGTTACGCCAATGTCTTGGATTCAGGTTGTATTGACACGTTCAGGAACCTGGATACAATCCAATGCGATGGTAAGGTTGGAAATCTTGGCAGTTTGAAAGCCGCTGAGGGTTTCAGCAACCATCGAATGTGGTGGATTGTTGGTGACTTAGGTTACCGGCAGAGGTTAGTCCATCAGCTTCGGTGCGAGTTGTCTGGCTTGATAACTTAGGCAATTTGCGCCGACGCTGTCGATGAGCGAACATGGAGGGCGTGGAACCCCTGTTTATCCTGGCGGAGGGATTCGCTGGGGGTTCCGAAACATCGGGCCAATCCGTGAGGGTTGGGCAAAAGTCATGCGGACGACGAAAACTGTGTTTACCACCGGTGAAGCGGCGAAGATCTGCAAGGTCAGCCAGCAGACGATCATCCGGTGTTTTGATTCAGGTCAACTGAAGGGGTTTCGCGTACCCGGATCTCGTTTCCGACGGATTCCTCGCGAGACTCTGCAAAAGTTCATGAAAGAAAATGGCATTCCGACGGACGCTCTCGATAGCGGCCGAAGGGAAGTCCTCTTGGTCGACGACGATCAAGATCTCATCGAAGTGATGGCGAATGCCATGACCAATGACGGACGCTTTGAAGTTCGCATTGCCAATAATGGGTTCGATGCCGGCATGATGGTCAAGGAATATCGTCCTGACATCATTGTGCTCGACGTGATGCTGCCGGATATCAACGGCCGTGAAGTTTGTCAGCGGGTACGAAGCGATAACGCGCTGGAAGACGTCAAGATCATCTGCATCAGCGGTATGGTCGAGTCCGACAAGATTGATGAACTCAAGCAGTCGGGCGCGAACGATTTCCTCCAGAAGCCATTCGACGTCGATACGCTGATAGACAGAATGTGCCTCCTGCTGGATATGGAACAAGCCAAGATTCCGATGGCCGTTCGCGCCTAATGCAAGGGGCGGACCGGCTTGATGATCAATCGTCATTGCTCTGAAATCGAGAGGATTTCTCGGTTTCGGAGAGATCGAGGGCAGCAGAGCTGGAAGGCTTGTTGCTCTTGATGTTTGACATCGTCCAAGGGGAGCCTGTGCTCCCCTTGTTTCATTTTCCGATTGGCGTGCACTCTCCGTATGATCGCTTGGAGCTGTCGCGGTGATTGTTCAAGTCCAGCATGAAGTGCTTGCCTCAGATAGAGAAAACACATCTTCCAAATTGCGCGACGGCTTTGCAATGCCACGCAACTTTTCACAATTCAATCCTGCTCTACCCGTCGACTGGCTTCAGGCCGCCAGGGATTTGCCGCAGTTGGCGCGAATTCTCTTCGAATCGACGTTTGCCGCTCAAAACAATGCTGCTTTCTTTGAAGATTGGGCCGTAAAGTTTCAGCGACAGCCCAATTGGTCGCTGGTCGCGGACGGACTTCGACGCTGTTCGTCCAATGACGGTGTGAATGATGTGGTGCTTGTCGCAGAATTATCGCGGAGCGTGGCGGTTTCCACCGGCTGGGCGAGTGCGGATTCGGCGTTTTGGACCGGACTGCTTCGATCGAAAGCTGAGCCGATTGACGATCTTATCTTAACGGCTGAAACTTCAGCCCTTGCTCGACGACCGGATCTTTGCGTGGCCGTTTCAGAGGTTTTGTTGAATCAAATCGGTCGTCGAACATCTGCCGCAGTCAATTCAATGTCTGACGCGAAACGGAAATATGAGTTTCTCAATTTGCGTTTCCCAACTGTCGATTGGCCAGGTCTTGCTCGCGAAGCACATGAGCTTTGTGAACTCAATTCCACTTCGACATTAGAGCCAGCGGATCGCCAACTGTTGCTCGCATGGGCGGAAGCAAACGCGGCTTGTGAGGCTGTCGTGCTCCATTCAAGCTTACGGCAGCTCGCGTTTGCTGAAAGTCTCGAGTCTATCCTGGACGTCATTTGCACTCTGATGGAACGATTCTGCCGGTCGACATACTTCGGTTGGATCCGTGAAGATGTCAACGGTCAAACGATCGGTAAGCGAGTTATGAATCTTGCCGCCGAATCTTCCAATGTCATGCGATGGGATAAACGAGAAATCGAAACGCTGGAGCACGAATACCCACATCGACGTGATATTCGAACCAAACAAGGCGAAGTCCTTGGAGCGATCGCATGCGCGGATTGGATTGCCGATGACTTCGGTCAGCATTGGCTGGAATGTGTCGCGGACGCGATAGTTCGATGGCGTTGTCGAAATAGCGCCGATCGCAACCAAATCGCATTGGGAGACCGAATTCGTCAACTAGTTGAATGCGAAGTTGCCAATTCTCGCTCTTCGTTTGACCAAATGATCGCGGAGTTTTCCGCAGGCGCAGGCCACGAAATCAACAATCCACTTGGCACGATAACGGGGAAGACGCAGTCGCTGCTGCGCGACGAGGTGGATCCCAATCGCAGAAAATCACTGCAAAAGATCTTGGAACAAGTCGATCGCATTCACCGAATGATCCGCGATCTACATTTCGTCGGCAGTCATGTCCGCACTGAAAAGTCCGTCGTTTCACTCCACGACATTCTCTCGGAAGCCTATTCGAAGGCGACTCGGGATTTCTCCACCCATCAATTGACGTTCCAGCAATCGGATCTTGACGGAAAGTTGTTCGGTAATCGAGCTGAGCTGGTTCGATTATTCGACGAACTAATCAGGAATGGAGCCGAGGCGGCCGGAGAAAGTGGGAGAGTTACGATGACAGTCGCCTTTGCCGCTGAGAACTCCCGCATCGTGGAAGTTCACATTTGCGATACTGGTCCCGGCTTTACCGAAAAGGATCGTAAGCACGCATTCCATCCGTTCTATTCCGGCCGTTCCGCAGGTCGTGGAATCGGGATGGGATTGTGTGTCGTTCGCAGAATTGCGGATGACCACGGCGTAACGATCTTGCTCGGTGCGGGACGTCCAACCAAAGTCACCGCGGTGTTGCCGCTTCACGTCGAGTAATTTACCGCGTGCATCGAACCTAATTCCGATTAGCTGTCAAATCGCTTCGAATGGTCTTCGCCATGTTGGCGGCATGGACACGCAATTCCGGAACGGCTGTCGCTTCCCAGTACTTTGCACGCAATAAAGGACCGACGTGAAAGAGAATGGGAGACGGCTCTCCGCTTGTGGAAACGAGGGCGTGACGATCATCCATTTCAATTCCCAAGTCCAAAGAGTCCGCCTTTAGCCAGCCTTTTGAGAGAAGCGATTGAACAAAGGCATCAGGCACCGATTTGATTCTCATTTGCGGGCCAGTGCAATTGATGACCCCTCCCACAATGACTTTTTGAACGAGGCCTGTGCTCCTGGTCCGAAATTCAACGACGATGCCCTCCTGAGTTTCCTTCAGGCTTGCAATTCTGCCGCCGAGCACCTTGAGCCGATCCGACTCCTTAAGTTCGATGATTCGATTATGGATCTCCGGTGCTGTGCGATGTCGATGTACGTCCCAAAAGGGCTGTAAGTGGCGGAGAAATCGCAGCCGTTCGACATCGGGTAGTCGTTGCCAAAGTTTCGCCGTCACCGGGCGCAACGAGCCGACAACTTCGCGCCAATCGACGCCATGCTTTGCGAGCAATCGAACGTGGTTACGCACCGCTTTGAGATAGGCGGCAATCGTCGGCTCGCCGGTCAAAATCTCAGGAGGGCATTGCTCAAACTTCGGCGGCGCAGTCGCCGTTCGATGCTGCATGGGGGTGAGGCCGCGGCGTGAGATCGCCCAAATTGGCTGCCGAAAGCCGGATGCGTCCAAACGAAGCACGACATCATACATCGTCAATCCCGTGCCGATCAGCAGTACGGGCAAATCGGAGCGGATGCGTTCCAAAACTTGCGGACCCCAAGGATCTCTCACGTAATAGGGGCTCGCAAAAAATTCCGGAGTCTCGATCGGTGGATCGGCGGGCGGAAAATTTCCTAACGCTAGAACAACGATATCCGCAATAATCTCCGTTCCGTCGCGCATCAGAACGTTTGCACGTTTTCCGTTGTCGATAGAAGTGAGGTCGATCGCTTCGCCCACGACTCGCTTCAAACTCGCGCCTTGCGCGGCATTCAGTTCGGCATCGCGAAGAATGTGCTCCAGATAATCTCCATAGAGGCGGCGCGGAACGAACGTTCCCCCTTGAATGTTTGGATCCGCTGTTCGTGCATAGCGGAGAAAACTCTCTTCATCGTCGGTGAATGCGCTCATTCGACCGGCGGGGACATTTAGCAGATGTTGCTCCGATCGGGTGCCGTACGCAAGGCCTCGCGCCATCGCGCCCGTTCTGTTGACGAGTATCACTTGTAGAGGTTCGCCGATTCCATCCCGGAGCAGGTGAACGGCAGTGAGAACGCCGCTGAGCCCGGCTCCGATCACTAAAACTGTTTTCTCTTGCTGCATCGAATCGGCCTTATCCAATTCGCGAGTTCTCTTCTCTCGCGATCGTTCATGGGAAGAAATTCAAATCGACAGGTCAATCAAACGATTCGCTAATACATCGGCCCGTCACAGGCCGATTCAAATCCGAAGGCCGAAGGGCAAAGAGAAATAGAGCACAACATTTCGAATACCCGTTTCTGAATTCGTTTTGTGGAATCGCCAGTCACAAAAGGGACGATGATGCTGTATTTGTATTATTCCGCGATCGACGCGCCCAGGATGGATATGTGGGCTTGATGGTCACTATCTCCCCAACGGATCTTGGCGAAAGGGATCGTCGCGTAGAGGATCTCTGCCCTTCTTGTTGTTTTTCTTGTCCGCTTCTTTGGCTTTTTGCAGCCGTTCCCGTGCGGTCTTCGCTTCTTCCATGCCCCCTTTAGCCGCACGATCCCTAGCAAGGCGTTCTTTGGCGGTTAGTCCGCTCGAGCCTGTCTCAGTCTTACGCTTTTTTTGTTTGTTATTTGGATCAAGTTCCTTAAGCGCAATCGCTTGACCGAAAAGCGAAAGTTCTTGAACATCGGTTCGATATACTTTGCCGTTGGCATCCGTCGCGACCACCTGACAAATCACGGAGTTGTCATTGTTGGGAGTGAAAATGAAGGATTGGCCCTGAGCGAGATCCCCCTCGATTTTTAGATCGATGGTTCGATGGGAAGGATCGCGGCTCAGCTCGGTAGCGAACGTGCGTTGCATCAATTCCTTGGTGCGATAAAAGAATTTTACCGAGCGCCATGGAGCCGGACCTGATAAGAGAAAGACTTTTACGCGAGATTGCTGATCTACTTTGCCGTTGATGTCACGCAAAACATTGGCGGGAAAAATCCGAGCGCCCAAGACTCGCGGTTTGAGCATGGCTTGAACCAGTGGAGTAGCGATGCCGGCGCCAATCTGAGTATTTTCGACTTTCGCATAAATGACGCCGACCAGTTTGCCGTTCTTATTCACCAACGGTCCGCCGGAATTTCCGTGATTCACTTCGCCGTTAATTTGAACGCAAGTCAATTGGCCTTTCATGTTTTGCTTCAGGCTGCCAATGGAAGCTTTATGCACCGTCACCGCCGGCGCTTGCCCGGCGATTGCCAGTTGCGGTCCAAGTGGGAAGCCGAAAAAATAAACATCATCGAGCTCGGCAACTTTTTCATTCGTTTCGATCTCGATTGGTTGCGGGAGATCATCGATATTGTCTACGCTGATGATTGCAAGGTCCGTTGATTTCGCTGCAAAGAGGACTGTTCCCTTCGACTTCGATTGCCTTTGCGTTCCAGGTCTGAAGTAGACGGTCAGTTCGTCAGCAAGCGTGGGGTTCTTTCCTGGAATATCACCGTCGAGGCCGGCGCTGAAATCGACGTCCGGTGCAATCGCGCGAGGATCGACACCATGAACGACGCCAGGACCTAAGAACTGTACGATGTGGCGATTTGTGACGATGAGTGCTTGCTTGCCGTTCCGTCTGGCAACATATCCAGTGCCGTGATGTTGTTCCACCAGATCGCCGCGTTGCATTTCAGCGACCAAGTAAACTGTGGCATCTTTGACTTGTTTGACAACTTCCGGCTTGATGCCTTCGGCATTAAGAGGAATGAGAACAGCAGCAGCGATAACCAAGGACGTCATGGTTTCTTCCTCGTCGCAAATAAAGTGAACGGTCTGTTAGTCCTTCTGCGACTTTCGTCTGGTCTTCTTCGGCTCTTCGACGGCATCGATTTCTGAGGCCTTGATGATATCTCGTGTGCTCGAAGCTCGATCGATTGTCAGCACACCATCCAAATGATCGAGTTCGTGCTGAACAACTCTGGCAAAGTAGCCCACCAGGTCCAGTATTTTAGCTTCTCCCAATCGATTTTGATAGCGGATCTTTACCGATTGATGGCGGGGGACTAGGACCAAAAGTTCGCGAAAACTAAGGCAACCCTCCCAGTCGGATTCCACCTCCGCTGATTTCGATTCAAAAACAGGGTTAATGAAGACTTCGATCTGGGCTGGCTCTTCCTCGTCCGCCCCTTCTTCCTCAAGGACAGCGGCCAAGAATACTCGACGTCCGTCAAATACTTGGGGAGCCGCCAGGCCCACCCCATGCTGTTCGATCAATGTTTCGACCATTTCGTCCAGGAAATTCTGAAAATCCCTCGATCGAAGTTCTTCCGGCGCGACCTCGTTCGCGCGAGCTCGTAAAATTGGTTGCCCTAATTGAGCAACCTTCAATATCTCCGGCATTCGTCAGTCCTTCTTGGGAGCGTTTGTCCAACATTCCTCAAACATAAGGTACGAAGTCGGCGACATTCCCACCTGTCGATACACCGACTGAGCCACCTGATTTTCCTTCTCCACATAGAGCCGGATCCCAACGACGTTCTCCATCTCCATCGCTTGTTTTTTTGCATGATCGTGCAGTTGCCGGTAGACCCCACGTCTGCGCGCCGCTGGAGCGACATACACGCTCTGGATCCACCAGATGAGACCATTACGCCAATCGCTCCATTCGTAAGTGATGAGCATTTGGCCAACGATCTCACCATCTCGCAAGGCGACGAAGTATCTGCCGAGTGATGGATCGCTGAGGACGGTAAGCACGCCGTCTTCCAGCACTGCGCCATCCAGTTGAATATTCTCGGTTTCGCGTGCCATGCTAGAATTGAATGCGATGACAGTCGGCGCATCGGCGATACGAGCATTTCGAATTTCGAGTTCCATGTTCCAGCGTCCCGTGATTTGATCTACTTGGAATCACTCGTCAAGAATGCTTGGATGTCGGCGATTTGCTGTCGGCTCATTCGTTGTGACGTAAATCGGGGCATGTACGGTTGATCGTCTTGTTCCGTTCCCACGGAAAGGACCTTGTGGAATCGTTTGAGATCGCGCACAAGGGCTGCCCCTTCAATTTCCGATGGCTTGTTCTTGCCGTGACAATTTGCACAGGCAAGTCCGTAGAGTTTCTTGCCGCTCATGACATCTCCTTCGAACACGAGTTTGTCGGGATACGGTCCGGACGTCGCTTTCTCCGATTTTGTCGGTGGAGCGATCGTTGTCTCTCCCGCTTTGAGCAAGAATTGTCGGCGAATGAATTCGCGTGTTTGCCGAACGACGATGGGGTCCTGCGTCGCCGGATTCTTAAGAGTTTCCATTGTCAGCGCAGCAATGTTCTTTGGAAGGTCCAAGTCGCTCAGACGAACTTCGAGTTCCCATAGAAATGCCAGCAGGCTGTTCAGTTCCCATGGTTCGGCGAATCGGCCGACGCTGCAATATCGGCAACAGATTTGGATGGCGTCCTCCAGCTTCTTGGGGTCCATTTCTTTGTCGCCAACTGTCTTGAGATCGTAATAAAGCTCGTAAGACTCGTTGTAAAACGATTCTCGATTCACGGCGCCCCACAAGGTTGTCCCGGGTGCAAGCCAAACCGGTAGTTCGTCCTTCGCTGATTTCTTGTTGACCTCCTCCAGCCACCAAAGCCGGCTTTCGGGATTCTGAACCGTTAGTTGTCGGTCTTCCCGGCGATAATTGTGGCAGTGCGCACACTTGTAAAATTCAGAGAGTAGTTTGGAAGGTTTTGCCCCGATGGGTGGCTCTTTGATTGATCCGTGAAAGTAGAGTTCTTTGCCCCATTCGACGTATTGTTGCCAGGAGTAGCTCTTACCATCCAGTTTTGTTGTTTCGAGGGTTTTCCCGAGCTTTTGCCTGGCATCGTTACCTAGCAATTCCGCAACGGATGGGTTGGATGCCGGCTGGTTGGAAGCCTGATCTTCGGCCGGAACCGCACGTAACGCAAAGGCGAAAAAACCGGCAACGAACGGCATTCCAATCCGTGCAATCCATCGTCTCTTCTGGCTCACCGTGCTCCCTCCCTCCATGTCGATCTTGAAATTTCCGCTATATTTGCGATTCTAATACTAGCATCATAGGACAACTGCGTCCTAGGCGGTTCGATCTGGAAGTCCACGAAACGACCCAGGGACAGATGAGCGGACTTCGACTTCAACCATAGGCGCGGAATACCATGTCGGATAACGACCAGAACTCCAAGAAAAGCGGTGTGAAGGAAATAGCGCTCACGGACCGCCGCGAAGACGAAGTCAAAGGTCGACGGAAAAAAGGAGATCGGCGAAGTCGGGAAATTCCCGTTGCCCTCGATCGCCGAAAAACAGATCGCCGGTTGGGAGAACGTCGCCGACAAATCGATCCCACGACCTGCGAACGAGAATACAACGACGAAGAAATCGAATTCATGCGCGCCATTGAAGATTATAAACGCGCGTTCTTTCGCCCGTTCCCAACCTGGAGCGAAGTTCTCGAAGTCTTGCGATCGATGGGTTACCGGCGTGTCGCAGAGCCAACGGTCATCCAGCTCAACCGCGCGAAAGCGGATGCAGAAGCCGCCAAGCAACTCAAAGGCGAAGAGTGAAAACTTGGGCGATGGAATCGATCACACCCATTGCAGATTGGCCAAGAGATTCAACGCGCGTTGTTTGTTTTTCTATCAACATCGGATTCCATTCTTGATTCATCCGCTAATTGGGCTGTCGTTCGATGAAAATACGATTGGACTTTCCCAGAACAGGTAGCGTGAGAAAATTGTTGCACGTAGGTTGCAACTACGCCGATCCCCTGAAGTTGCCATCGATTTTTCGCACGGTTCATTGGAAGGAAGTTCGATTCGATATCGACCCGAATGTTGAGCCGGATATTATTGGCTCGGTAACAAACATGGATAAGGTCGCTGTTGATAGTTTTGACGCGGTCTTTTCCTCACATACCTTTGAGCATCTCTATACGCACGAAGTCCCCATTGCGCTTCGAGAGTGCTTGCGAGTGCTTGTCCCGGCGGGTTGCTTGGTATTGCGAGTCCCTAATCTGGCCAGGGCGGCGGAAATAATGTTGAAAAAAGGACTCTATTCGGTCGCATACCGCGCAAAATCAGGTCCGGTCCGCCCCATCGATATTATCTTTGGCAACACGGGCACCATTCGCCATGGCAACCACTTCTTCGCTCATCGCACTGGGTTTACACCCAAAGCCCTTGAGGTGCTGATGAAAAGCGCTGGCTTTCACAAGGTGCAAATCGACTTAGGGAAATTTGATATCTACGGAGTCGGCTGGAAGCCGTCGACGTAGCATTGTGAAAGTTTTGCTACATACCGATTCGGGTTCCCGATGGAATGACAGCATCTTTGTGAATGCAAATGATGCCGTCGAGCACCGTGTAGATCGGTGAATCCGCAGGCGTTACGGATTCCGGATTTTTGATGATCACATCCGAGCCGATTCGAACATTCTTATCGATGATCGCATTTTCGATGATTACGTTGTCGCCGATACCGACGTCCGGTCGTCCGAGCCTTCGGTTCTCGGCTTGTTCGTTTTCGTATTCGAAGAAATCGGCGCCCATCATGATTGATCGAAACAGGCGGACATTCTTTCCAATGATGCTTCGCACGCCAATGATCGATTGATCGACAACAGCGTCCGCAATTCGGCATCCATCCGTAACGATCGAGTCAGTCATTTGCAGCCGGCTGGCCGTCGTCGTCGGCAAAGTGCGCGGCCGAGTGTAAATGAGGCCGGCGGAATTATTCACCGGAAACGGAGCGGGATTCTTTGCCATCAACAGGCTCGCTTCGTGGAAGCTTCCCACCGTGCCGATGTCTTCCCAATATCCTTCGTACGGATAGGCGAAAATCCGATGTTTGCCGATACAGGCAGGCAGAAAATGCTTGCCGAAATCGACGTAACTGTTGTCACGAAGCTCATCGTAAAGGACGCGTCGCTCAAATAGGTAAATGCCCATTGATGCCAAATAGGGCCGGCCCGGTGCATTAATTTGAAATCGCTCGAAGACTGATCGTTCCGTCTCCAAGCCGGCCGCACCTTCCGGTCCTGGCTTTTCTTTGAACGCGACGATCCGGTTCGATTGATCGACTTGCAAGATGCCCAGAGATGACGTTTGCTCGGCAGAGACTGGGAGCGCGCAGACGGTCACTTCAGCGCCGCTTTGACGGTGAAAATTTATCAACGCCTGGTAATCCATCCGATAAAGCTGGTCACCGGATAGGATCAACACTTCATCCCATTGGTTGCCGAAGTGGATGAGATTTCGTTTGACTGCATCTGCAGTGCCCTGATACCAATCGGCTCGCTCCTGCGTCTGCTGCGCGGCAAGAATCTCGACAAAGCCGCCGCTGAATCGATCGAACTGATACGCCCCTTGCACGTGACCGTGAAGACTTGCGCTCTCGAACTGCGTCAGCACGTAGATCTTATTGAGGCCGCTATTTAGGCAGTTGCTGATCGGGACGTCGATCAAGCGGTACTTTCCGCCGAACGGAACCGCCGGCTTAGCTCGCACTTTCGTCAAAGGATACAGCCGCGTTCCTCTGCCGCCGCCCAAAATGATGGAGAGCGTTCTCAGCTTGGTCTGCGATGATGCCATTCGCAAATGCTCCTCTTTTCGATTTCGTACTAGCGCGGATTCTAATGTACCCACTGGCTTGTTGAGGTGACAGAACCAATTGCTTTGACGATCAACCTTGCGGCGTGTTCTTTTGCTTCGCTTTGAATTCTTCTTCCTTGCGAGCCTTTTCCTGCTCTTTGCGATCCAGGTCTTTTAGCTCTTTTTCCTTCCGCTTCTTCTCCGCCTCTGCAGCGGGATCTTTAAGCGTACTCGTCTTTTTCGGCAGCTCTTTCTTGGTCATGCTGTCGGAGAGCAGGCTGACAGTCCAGAATGTGAGCAAAAAACTAACGACCCCGACAAACATCGCATGAGCCAATTGGAAGCGGAGCACGAACCAAAAGACAAAGAACCACGAGACGCAATGGAGAATGGTGATTAAGATCCCGCTCATGAACATGTCATAAACGTTGCATGGAAATTTCATCAGCAAGGCGGCAAGGGGCGCTCCGCCGACAACGGAACGCGCAATCAACCAATCCGAAGTCTGATCGTACAAGTATCTTTGAGCCGTTTCGGAAACTACATAGAGAATTCCACTCACCAAGAACCAAGAAAGGAGAAAGAGCAGAATCAATTCTCACACTCCTTTGTTCACCGGCCCGGCTTTGTGCGATACGTGCGAACGGACTGCCCGACTTCATAATCCGTTCGATACCGTCACTGAAAAAGTCTACTCAAAGCTGACTCCGACGTCCCACAAAATCAGGACGCAAATCCCTGGTTTTCTGCAACTCATCCTCGAAATGCCGCATTCGGTCCGCTGTATACCGCAGCGCAAGGAATTGTTGGGCAAATGTCGAACAAATTTCAGATAACTGTGCTGCACGAATTGAGGCGTTGTTTCAGCGCGTTTTGGGCATTTGGGACACCAGTCCGTCGGCGATGCAAACCTTAAACGAGACGTGTTCACTACAAAGTTGACTACGAAAAAACGGGTGGATTCGCTTATTCTGAATGGCAAATCAACGTCAAATCACCGGTTTCAGGCGATTCGAGAGCTTGGTTTAAGGATCGAGCAAGCTACGGCCGCTCATTTCGGCCGGGATCGGCAATCCGAGCAGTTGCAGTGCCGTCGGTGCAAGGTCTGCAAGTCGGCCGCCGGTGCGGAGTGTCTTGCCTTTCATTTGTTCGTCAACGACGATGAGCGGCACGTCATAGGTTGTGTGCGACGTATGTGGGCCGCCGGTCTCCGGATCAATCATCTGCTCACAGTTTCCATGGTCTGCGGTGACGATGACCGCTCCATCTTGTTTCTGCACGGCATCCAAGATTCTGCCAACGCAGGAATCAACAGTCTCCACCGCTTTGATCGCCGCTGGCAAGGAACCAGTATGACCAACCATATCACCGTTGGCATAGTTGAGGACCATGAAGTCGTAAGCCGCGGAGTCGATCCGGCGAACCATTTCATCAGTGACTTCAAACGCAGACATTTGTGGCTTCTGATCGTACGTCGCTACGTCTTTGGGAGAGGGAATGATCTGGCGATCTTCGTTTGCAAACGGCTGTTCGCGATAATCATTGAAAAAGAATGTCACGTGCGGATACTTTTCTGTTTCCGCGCAGCGAAACTGCCGAAGTCCGAGATTTGCAATGTGCTCGCCTAAGATGTTCAGCATCTTGGGAGGTTTGGGAATCGCGACGCGAACCGGCAAACCGCTCTCATATTCTGTTAACGTCACATAGAACAAATTGAGCTTGGTCTCTCGATCGAATCCGTGCTTCCCCTCGGTTCCGTCTTTGCTTTTGCCGAAGAACGGAAACTCGTCATTGCAAAACGCACGGCTCAGTTCGCGCGGTCGATCTCCACGGAAGTTGTAAAAAATCACCGCATCGCCATTTTGAATCGTCGCGATCGGCTCTCCTTTTGAATCCGTGACGATCGTTGGTTCGATGAACTCGTCTCCGGTTCGATTCGATTCTGTCGGGTTGGCATAGTACTGAATGTATGCTTGCTCAGCCGACTGGACTTTGCTTCCACGGCCTTGCGTCAACAGCCCATAAGCTCGCTCCACGCGATCCCAACGATTATCGCGGTCCATCGCATAGTATCTGCCGATAACGGAAGCGATGCGACCGACGCCTAGCTCCTTCAATTTCTGTTCGATGGCGCGACAGAGTTCGATTCCGCTTTTCGGTGCGCAATCTCGACCATCGGAGAAATTATGAACGAAAATTCGGTCGCCGGGAACTCCGCAGTGCTTTGCCATCTCCAGCAAGCCGTAAAGATGTCCGAGCGAACTGTGTACGCCGGCATCGCTCGCCAATCCGAGGAAATGAAGTTTGCTCCGTTTGTCGATCGCGTGGTTCATCGCGGCAATCAACATCTGATTTTTGAAGATTTCTTTCGTGCGAACCATTTTGCTGATCCGCAGCAGCTCTTGGTCGACGATCCGGCCGGCGCCGATGTTTTGATGCCCGACTTCACTATTGCCCATGATGCCGACTGGAAGGCCAACATCTTCGCCGGACGTACGAATCAAGACGGTCGGATATTCTTTTTGAATTTTCAGGTCGATGGGTCGGTTCGCAAGGTGAATGGCGTTGGCATTGTTCCATTCGGGAAATGGATTTTCTCCCCAACCGTCACGAACGATGAGGACGACAGGCCGTTTCCGCACATTCACCATCTGGCGTACTCCAGAAGCAGTTTGCTTTGCTACGGAAATTGAACGTCAACGAATGACGTTCCAAAGCTCTTTAGCCGGCACGCGACGCTCGTTTACGCGATTCTTCCGAAAGGAGCTTCTTTCGGAGCCGAATGCCGCCGGGGGTCACTTCCACAAGTTCATCATCTTCGATGTATTCGAGAGCGACTTCCAGGGACATATCCCGAGGGGGTTTGAGGATAATATTCTTGTCGGCAGACGCCGCACGGATATTGGTGAGCTTCTTTTCCTTGCACGGATTGACGACGAGATCGTTATCGCGTGCATTCTCGCCGACGATCATGCCGGGATAAACTTCATCGCCCGGCCTGACGAACAGGGTGCTTCGTTCTTGCAAGCTTTCCAGAGCGTAGGCGACCGCTTTGCCACTGACGTTGGAAATCATTACGCCGTTCATCCGGTGTGGAATTTCGCCGCTGTACGGTTGATAGGAATGAAACACGTGATGCATGATCGCTTCGCCTGCGGTGGAGTTGAGAACTCTCGTTCGCATGCCGATGAGGCCACGCGCGGGAATTTGGAACTCCATGTGGGTTCGCGTCCCCTCCGCTTGCATTTTCGTTAGAGTTCCGCGCCGGCTGCCGACGATTTCCATGACAGGTCCAACTTTGTCCGATGGCGCGTCGATCACAAGTTCTTCCGTCGGTTCGCATTCCACGCCGTTAATCTCTTTGAGAATAACGTGGGGCTTGCCGACGGAAAGTTCATAACCCTGGCGACGCATCGTCTCGATCAAAATGCCCAGGTGGAGCAATCCTCGGCCGGCGACGACGAACTCGTCTTTCAACGCGGTATCGGTGACACGAAGTGCGACGTTCGATTGAAGTTCTTTGTAAAGCCGCTCGCGCAAGTGCCGGCTGGTGACAAACGTCCCTTCGCGACCGCAGAATGGCGAATCGTTGATCGTGAACAACATCGTGAGCGTCGGTTCATCGACATTCATTCGAGGCAGGGCGACAGGATAATCCGCATCCGCGATGGTGTCGCCAATTTCGGCTTCTTCCAAACCAACAAGAGCGACAACGTCTCCCGCTTCGCCTCCTTCGGCATCGCTACGACCAAGCTTTTCAAACGTTTGCACGCGTTCGATGGTGGCGTTTTTGTTCACACCATCTTTCATGATCAAGACGCGATCACTTTTCTTGATCTTGCCGCTGACGATCTTTCCGATCGCAATTCGGCCAAGGTAATCGGACCAATCAAGCGTGGTGACTTGCATTTGGAAAGGGCCTTCCGCATCGACATCTGGGCCCGGCACATGCTTGACGATCAGATCGAAGACCGGCTTGATGGAATCGCCTTTGACTTTCGGATCGTGACTGGCCCACCCTTCTTTGCCGCTCGCGAAAATGTACGGGAAGTCGAGCTGCTCATCGTCGGCGCCGAGGTCGATGAACAGATCGTAAACCAAGCTGAGGACTTGTTGCGGTCGGGCTTCGGGCCGGTCGATTTTGTTGACAACAACGATCGGCTTCAGTCCGGCGGCGAACGCCTTTCGCAATACAAATCGCGTTTGAGGCATCGGACCATCGAAGGCATCGACAAGCAGAAGGCAGCCATCGGCCATCATGGTGATTCGTTCGACTTCGCCGCCAAAGTCGGCGTGGCCGGGAGTGTCGATCAAATTGATTTTCGTGTCGCCGTATTGCAGTGCGATGTTCTTGGCAAGAATCGTAATGCCGCGTTCCCGTTCGAGTTCGTTGGAATCAAGGATGCAGTCACCCTGGAGCTGGCTTTCGCGAAACTGACCCGACTGGCGGAGCATCGAATCGACCAAAGTCGTTTTGCCGTGGTCAACGTGGGCAATAATAGCGACGTTGCGAATATCATTTCGAATCATAAGAACTCTGAAAACTCCAGTAATGCCGGCTGCGGGTGTTCGAAGGAACGAAGCCCGAAATCAACGACGATAGCTCAATTGGGGATCGGCCGGATCCACGTCATCCCTGTGCGGATCTGCGAGTTTCGAAAAGCAGGCATGGGAAACACCCCGATCCTGCACCGGGCGAAAACCGCGTTCCGTGCGAGAAAAATCCGTCAGCCGATTTGCCGCGGAAATGGACTCTCGATCTAAAGTAGGAATTCCGCAGTTTTTAGACAACCCGGCGTCTATGAGAGATTCCAGAGCTTTCGAGGAAGATCTCGGGTAAATCCGGTACTCTAGGCCACAATTCCTATCCATTTTGTCATCTGCTGATCCTTCTCAATTCGGGCAATTGACCTACCCAAGTTTTAGCAGATCGGATACATTGCAAAGGGTAAAGAAGATGGAGAAATAGGCATATTTTCGACGAGCAATTTGGAGTCTCTTTGTCATGGATGTCGCTTGTTCCACATTCTGTTTCACGAAGGAGCCGTTCGAGCACGCACTTCGCCACATTGCCGAGCTAGAATTTGCCAAGGTCGACTTGGGCGTCTCCGATGATGGCGCGCACCTGACCCCCGAATCGGTGCTCAATGATGCGGCCGGCGTGCAACATCGCATTCGGCAGGGGCCTACCATCGGTTTTTCAGGTATCGCGCTGCGAACAGCCAAAACTGGGGATGAGTTCCTAAAAATCCTCGACGCCACCGCTCATTTGGCGAAACAGATTTTCGCGCCCATCGTTACCTTTGAAGCCGGGCCAACAGGATCCTTATTTGCCGAGCAAAAGACTTGGCTCACTCAATGTGTGAAAACTGTTTCCATTCATGGCGTGCAACCTGTCATTCGCACAAAGGTTGGCACAATTGCGGAAATGCCAAACGCGGCATTGCAACTTTGCGAACAAATCGAAGGTCTCAATCTTGCACTCGACGCGACGCATTTTCTTTGGGGCCCAAACCAAGACGAATCGTACGAAGAAGTATATCCGTTTGTAAAGCAGGTCTTTCTGTGTGATTCCGGCAAGCGGCCGGAACAGCGACAAGTCAAAGTTGGCCGTGGTGAAATCGAATACGGTAAGATCGTCTCTTCGCTCGAACAACATCACTACAACGGCGCGCTCGTCGTTGCGATCGAAGACGGGATTCCTTCCGACATGGATACCGAAGCGGAAGTTCGCAAGTTGCGATTGTTACTGGAGAGTCTTTTGTAAACCTGCGACTCGCTTGGTGACTTGAATCCGAACCAGTTTTACGCATCCTTGCCGCGCGAGCGTTTCCATTTGCAGGTTTGGTCCATTCATTCCCGACTGAAAATGCATGAGCCGAGATTCCGATTGTTCGGTCACCAATGCCAGTAACTGCGAATCGGAACTGACGGCAAGTCGACGCATCTCATCAATTCCCACGACGGGCTGGACATGTCGATCGAAATAGTACCGCGCAGCGATGGGATAAATCGATTCCTTCGCTCGCTCCGTTTGCAATGTGCAAACGGTTGTATTTGGTGCAACGTTGGATTGCACCCAATCCGCTAGATGAGCGATTTGCGGTTCGAATTCCTTGTCCAAGGGACGAGCGAGATCCGTGCCCAGTGTCACGAAGGCGCCGCAGGCAGCAGCAAAACTCGCGGCGACGCTCATTCGTCGCGACTTGATCCATTTTCTAAGCAGAGGAGCGGCCATCAGCGCAATCGAAGGGTATAGTGCGAATAAGTACCAGCCTCGTTTCATTCGCGAGACCGACAAGACAATGAAGACGACAGCGAACCAGCAAATTGCCAGAAGCAGCCGATCGTCGCGTGTTCGAATGTACTTCCCTATCGCAATTGCAAGTACAGTGAAAGTAAGCCAGCCCCATATCGCGAACTTGCTGAGTAGGAATTTGACGTAGAAAAACGGCTCGTACGGCGGAGGCTGCACTGCTGCGGTCGAAACATCAGGCAGGGAAAATAGCTGGCCGACGTGCCTGCCCAAGTACTCGATCAGGAATGGCTTACCGTGCAACAGCGATTGGTGAATGTGCCACGGAGCGGCGATTGCAAATGCAAGCAATATCGAACCCACAAACGTCGAGTTGAAAAGGCGTCGCATATTTCCCGAACATGCTGAGTGACTGATCATGATAATCCAACCGAACGCCGCCACGGAACCTTTTGTCATGAAGCCGATTCCAATACAGGCGCCCGATAGCCAATGCCAATTTGGATTGGTCCAAGCTCGCTGGTAACTCCACAATGAAAGCCCAATTAGCAAAGTGATCGGCGCATCCATTTGTCCGCGGGCAACATAACGCGAGAAATCGGGGATCGAAAGAAGAAGCAACGTGCCGATCAACGCAACGATGGAGCCCTGTTCTGATTGGATCCATCGAAAGACAAGCAAACAGAGAGCAATTCCGCAAAGCACTGAGAGCAATCGTGCGGTAATTTCAGACTCACCAAGCAACCGGAAGATCGCACCGGTGATCCAGAACGTCAGCGGTGGCTTCTCAAACCAGTTATGGTCGTTCCAGCGAAGTGTCGGCCAGCTGTCTTGTGCCGTCGTTTCCCGGCTGACTTGGGCATACCACGCTTCATCCCAATTCCGAAGCGGACCATTGACCATCCGCGGCAAGAAGCAAAGAAGTGTTGCCGATACCAAGAGTCCCAAACAGATCCAATTTGTCTTGCGAACTTCCTGTTCCACCACGCATCCTCACCGGCCGCTTGCAGCTGAGCGACGTCTGCCAATTTTTCGGACCGATCGTCAGAATCGAACCGAAATCCGATCGCATCCTAAACCAGATCAACAAACGTCGCCACAGTAGATTTCGGAGGAAAATCAGCAAGATTTACCGTAAGAATCGGCAATCGCCAGCAAGTTGCAATGAATTGGCTATCGCAGCAGGTTGGCAACTCGCTCGACGTCGCTCTGACTGACGGCGGGGAAACAGGCGATGCGGAATGTCGTGTCTTTGAGCCTGCCGTAACCGGATCCGATTTGGATGCCGGCCGCATTGGCCTTTGAGTGTAATTCTTTGATCGCGGCTGGATCGCCGGTGCCGCAGACTACGGTCAAGGATCTGCTGGCAGGATCGCTTGGAAAGACGCGAAATGTTGCGGAACTATCCAATGACCGGAAGAGAACATCCGATTTCTCGCGGGTTTCGATTTCCTTCTTCTCGATCCCTCCGCCGGCATTCCACCTTTGGACTTGTTTGCTGAGCAAATAAATAGCGAGCACATTCGGTGTACAAATCGTTTCATTGCCTTTGTCGGCATTCCGCTTGTACTCGGTAAACGTGTAGATTCCGGCTTGGTTGATCTTATTCGCTTCGAGTTCCTGCGCCCGCACGTGAACTTTCTCGTTGACGATCAGGACTCCCATACCTGCCGGCAAGCCGAACCCTTTCTGCACGGAGAACAGCCATGCATCGGCATCGCGGATCCGAAGTCGTTTCATTGCCGCCAAGGATGTGATGTCGACGGCGAGCAGAGACTTCGGATGATTCTTCCGAACGGTGGCAATGTCCTCATCGGTACAGATAACGCCCGTGCTGGTCTCGTTCATTGTGATGGTGATAAGCTCAGGTTCGCCATCGATTTTCTGTGAGTAGTTGTTTTTGTCGCCCCATGGAACGTCTTGTTTGTTGGCATTCTTCCAAAGGTAAAAAGCAGTTTCAAAGAAGACATCGGAAAAACTACCGCAGGTAAAATGAAACGTCGACCGATCGACGGCGTTGCGAATCAGAATATCCATCGCTTCGGTTGCGGAGGCGGTGAAGTAAACGCCATAGTCCGCTGGAATCTCCAAGAACTTTCGAAGTCCATCCACAGCTGCCGTGGAAATATCGCGAAACTGCTGACTGCGATGGCTGATCTCGCAAATTCCATCCTGTACTGCTCGCGCGATGTCGTCTTTGGTCTCTTGCGAAATCTTCGAAGGCCCTGGTGCGAACGTAAGAAGAGGAGCCATGGTCATCCATTCCTTCCGGTAATTCAATCAGTCGTCTGGGGCATGCACGTGAGCGAAAGCGCCATTTGGCGGCGAAGGGCGATTCGTCAGTCGCTTTACGTTTAATAAAGAATTCGGGTGCGAATCGTTCCAGGTACACTTTTGATTCGTTCGTAGATTTCTTTGCTTCCTTTTTGATCCATATCGATGACGACATAGCCCATCTCGGGATCGGTTTGCAAATACTGGCCCGAGATGTTCCGATTCGATCGAGCGAAAACGTCATTGATCGCTGCCATTACACCGGGTTGATTCTTGTGCATGTGTAAAAGACGATGCTTGTCAGGATGGGGAGGCAAATTCAGTTCGACCATGTTCACAGCTCCGAGCGTAGAGCCGGAATTGCTGAAATGGATCAACTTTTCGGCCACTTCAGCGCCGATGTTCTCTTGTGCTTCCAGCGTGCTGCCGCCAATGTGCGGAGTGAGAATGACGCTTGGTAGGCCGATGAGAGGAGATTGAAACGGTTGCGTCACCGAGGTCGGTTCTGATGGATGGACGTCAATCGCAGCGCCGCTCAAGTGCCCGGACCTTAAAGCCTCCGCCAGTGCATTCGTATCCACAATGTCGCCGCGTGCTGCATTAATCAACTTGCCGCTCTTACGCATCACGGCGAGATGTTTTTCCGTGATCATGTTCTTGGTCGACGGGCCGCCTGGAACGTGTAGCGTCACGATATCTGACTGACGCAAAAGCTCTTCCAAGGATCGCGCGGGTCGCGCATTGCCCAGTGCGAGTTTAGGGACGATGTCGTAATAGAGCGTGTGCATTCCCATTGCTTCTGCCAATACGCCGACTTGGGTGCCGATGTGACCATACCCAACGATGCCGAGCGTCTTGCCGCGAACCTCAAAGCTTCCTTTCGCTGACTTCGGCCATTGTCCGATATGCATTGCGGCGTTCTTTTCGGGAATGCCTCGCATCAAAAGAATGACTTGTCCAATGACAAGCTCGGCGACGCTACGAGTGTTGCTGTAAGGAGCGTTGAAAACCGGAATTCCTTTGAGCTTGGCTTCCTTCACCTCGACTTGATTGGTGCCGATGCAAAAGCACCCAAGTGCAACGAGTTTGGGCGACCGATCGAGCACTCGCTTGGTGATGTTGGTGGCGGAACGAATTCCAAGAATGTGAATATCCTTCACCTTGGCGATGAGCTCGTCTTCCGTGAGTTCTTGTGCGAGCATTTCGACGTTCGAATACCCATCGGATTCGAATGCGACCCTTGCGGAATTGTGGATGCCTCCCAACAGCAGAACTCGGATTCGGTCTTTAGAGAAGGATAGTGACATGGTTCCTCACCCAAGCTGTGATTGAATGTATGCGGCATACGAAGGCATATCTCGAAAGAAAAGGGGGGATTGCCGTTCGACCGTTTCTCGAACGACGTGAATGCCGAACCCGATGAATTGGTCAGCGCATCCTGGTTGATAGGCGACCAGATCAGAAGCTCCGTCGCCAGTCAAAATAACTTGGCCGGCAATACGTCCGTTTGCCTTGAGCTCACGAATGACTTTCGCCTTACCATCGCTGTATGCAAGAGGGAGATCTTCGACTCCCAACACGAAACTATCGGAATCGAACTTCGCACGATTGGCAAATATCCAATCGAAAGGAATGCCTAGTTTCTGCACAGTTGGAACGATGCACTCGATGATTGCTCCACTGACGATTCCAACTTGGTGCCCACGATCGCAAATGAGCTGTAAAACTTCGGGCAAGCCTTGAGTTATGTGTTGTGCAGCGAGTTGGGCTACTGATTCGATATGCGAGCGATGAACCCGGCCAAGCGAAAGTCGCCGCTCAATCGAATCATGCAGGTCGATTCTGCCTGCCATCCCTTCCATTGTGATGTGGCGAATCTGGTCCATGATCAGTGTGCGTTCTGCGGCAGGCTTTTCCTTCAGACTTTGTTCCAGTACGCAATCGAGTGTTTCTATTCCGACAACGGTCGAGTCAAAATCAAACAGAAATGTCTTGGTGTCACTCATGGGCGAATCTGATTTTGAATATCGGAATCTTCATCGATGTTCTCGGCCGTTGGATATGAGCTCATGCAGGGAATGCTGGAGTACCGCCTTTAGGCGGCGCAAGTTCAAGTCCGATTGAGAAAAGCGCCGCCTAAAGGCGGTACTCCAACAACTAGACCTCATAGAGAATGCCCGAAAGAGCAAATTGGCATCGCGACATTGCCGCTCCGCGTTAAAACGCGTTCCGTTACAATGCGATCGACGTCGCCAACGCCGCGACTAAGATTTCTTGTCGTCTTTGTTGTCTGGCTCTTTTTTCTTTTTGTTAGATTCGAATAGCGCCTTCAGTTGGCCGAACGTGTGAATGACGTTTTCATCAGCGGGCGTTTCCTTGGAGCCAATGCCCCCTAAAGCATTCGGATCCTTGCGAACCTTATCCGCTTTGTCTCCACGCGTCGATTTTGCAGACCGTCGATCTTGGTATTGAGCCGGTCGCCCACCACCTGGTCGCCGTTGGTATGATTGGCCTGGTCCGCCGCCACCAGTTTGTGGCCTTCCTCCACCGCCGCCGCCGCGCTGATCTGTTCGTGGACGTTCGCCCGTTCTCGGTCCACTTTCCGGCCGATGTTCCCCTTGACCACCTCGAGGTGGCCCGCGACGATCTTGGGACTCTCCTCGCGAACGATCTGCTGTTTGCGATTGGTTCTCGCCGGTCGCTGTTTGTGGCATCGCTTGCTGCGTGCCGTCACCATGCTGACCAGGCCTTGGACCTTGTGGACGTCTTGGACGTTGTGGTCGTTTGCCGCGCCGTTGTTCAGGACGGTCGTGGCCGGGTTCGATCATCGTTAGTGAGACGCGCCTTCGTTCCTGGTCAATCTTCAAAACCCAAACGGTCACAACATCGCCGACAGCAAGCAAGTCGTGCGGGCTTCGAACAAACTTATCCGCGAGTTGGCTTATGTGAACCAAACCGCTATCTTTGAGGCCCACGTCGACAAAGACCCCGAAGTCCACGACGTTTAGGACCGTGCCCCGAAGCAGCATTCCCTCAGTCAAATCTTCCAAACGCAAAATGCCATGTTTAAAGATCGGCGTCGGCAAATCTTCGCGCGGGTCGCGACCCGGTCGTGCAATATTGTCGAAGACATCTTCCAATGTCGTTCGGCCAACTTCGAGTTCTTTGATCAACCCTTCGAAGTCAACTTCGTTCAGCTTTTCGCGGACGCGCTCGATCTCTTCCCGATTTTCGAGGACGTGTGAGTCGTAACCGAGCTTCTCGAGAACTTTCTCGGCGATCGCATAGTTTTCCGGGTGAATCCAAGTCGCGTCGAACGGATTGTCGCCACCGGTAATCTTCAGAAATCCAGCAGCTTGAGTGAACACTGCCGGGCCGATTCCGGGTACTTCCTTCAGTTGTTCGCGATTCTTGAACGGACCGTTTGCTTTGCGGTACTCCACGATGTTCTTGGCGCGAAGCATGTTCAGGCCGGACACATATCGCAGCAGTGGAATACTTGCCGTGTTGAGATCGACACCAACATAGTTGACGCACGACTCGACAACGTCGCTGAGCGTTTCGCGAAGGAGCTTAGGATTGATGTCGTGCTGATAAAGACCGATGCCTAGATGTTGCGGCTCGATCTTCACAAGCTCGCTGAGCGGATCCTGCAGTCGGCGGCCAATTGAAATCGTGCTTCGATCCGAGGCGTCAAACTCCGGAAATTCATCTCGGCCGGTTCGGCCGGTGGAATAGATGCTCGCGCCGGCTTCATTCACGATGACGTACGAGACGTCATTAATGTGCTGGGTGATCGCTTCGGAAACCAGTTCTTCCGTTTCACGACATGCGGTTCCATTGCCGATCGCAATGACGGAAATGCTGTGTTTGCGGCAAAGATCAGCAATCGTTTGTTTGGCTTTGTCTCGCTTGGTGACGACCGGCTGCGGCGGACCTTTTGGCTTGGTTGCTGCCTTCTCACGGCGATTGGGTCGTTCGGGTCGTCCTGTCGACGGTTGCAACATCGCCGGGTCGTCGGGAGTCGGAATGACGATTCCAGCCCACGCGGGGAAATGGAATTGAGTTTGTTCCACTGCCGACGGTTCGGGCATTGAATTTCCGCCGGAGTCAGATGCGGTGATTTCTTCTTGTGACACTGGTCCTAAATTATTCGGGATGCTTTCCGAGTTCGAATCCGCCTCCGCAGTGGGTTCGGAGTCAGGAGACACATTGTCCAATTCCGTCATCGGGGCGTCATCATCCGTTGTTGATCGTTCGGCAGAATCGGCGGTGAGCACTGGCGGTGTCTGTTCCGCCTCAGTCTGCGACTCAGCTGTATTCTCCACGACCGGTGCATCGCTTGCAACTTCCACTTCGGGAATCGCGGTCGCGTCCGATTCAAGCAATGATTCCGCAAACTCAGTAGCCGGCGCCTCGGCGACCGCTGAGCCTGGCGAACTTCTGCCACTAGAGTTTTGCGATCGGCCGGTGACGGGTTTTGTCTTTTTCTTTTTTCGCTTGCGCGCATGCGGCTGAAGTGTGGCGCATTCGCGCACATTGCCAATCTCGTCGAGCACAACGACACGGCAGCCCGTGCGAAAACCAGGATCGATTGCGAGGACACGCCGGTTTTGAATCGGCGGTTGCAGCAAGAGATTGCGAAGATTGTGCGCAAATACATCAACGCTGTGCCTGCTCGCCCATTCCGAAAGCTCGCTTCGCATTTCGCGATCGATACTGCGAAATAGCAACCGATCGATGCTATCGCTGACGCATTTTTCCAGCAAGGCGCGATGTGGATGATTCTCAAGCGGAAGCTGCTCTTTGATCGCTTGTTCCAGACTCGGCCGATCGACTTCCAGCCGGACGCGCAAAATACCGAGTTTTTCTCCGCGGTTGATCGCCAAGACTCGGTGTGGCGGAATTCGGTTGGCCGGTTCCGAGTAGTCGAAGTAGTTTCGAAATTCAACATCTCGTTCGCGTGCCGGCATCTGCGATTCGCCAACGGAAGATTGTTCGGCGGAAGATGATGTCGCAGCGCTTTCACCGCTCGCGGTGCCATCATTCGCTGGGGCCTCGGAAGCAGAGTCTGCCGAAGCGGCATCGGGCGATTCTTCACCAACTGCGCTTGTTTCCGCGAGGAGCGGATATGGGTCAGTTGCAGGCTCGGCGGCTGCTGGCTCAGAATCCGCTACGACTTGTGAGCCGATGTTCGCGCGCATTGTCACAACTTTTCCGCGATGCATAACTTTGCGTGCGGCTTCGCGAACTTCTGCGTGCTCGGCAATTTTTTCGGCCAGAATGTGTTGTACGCCAAGAAGTATGTCTTCCGCGCTGTTGAGCTGCTTTTCCGGATCGAGCATGCCCTCCAAAATCTCTGGCAGGTTGGCGATTGCTTCGTCTTTGTTCCAAATTGCTTCCGCAAGATTGCCCAATCCCTTCTCGCGCGCGATGGTGGCGAGGGATTGCTTCCTGGGCTTGAACGGCATGTACAGATCTTCGAGCCGTTTCGGAGTGTACGCCCCTTCGATCGCTTCCTTTAATTCCGGAGTCAATGCGCCTTGTTGTTCGATCGTTCGAAGTACAGTTTGCCTTCGTTCCACCAATTGGCGCTGTTGCCGGACTTGATCGTAGATCGATCGGATCTGATGTTCATCGAGGTTGCCGGTCTGCTCTTTGCGGAACCTTGCGATGAATGGGACCGTGTTTTCTTCGTCCAGCAATTGGACAACGGTCTCGACATGGGTGCGCTTCAGATGTAGATCCTGGGCGATGCGCCCGAGATCAATTTGTACACTTTGTTGCATGCGACGCCGATTCACAGTGGGGGGTCATCACGCTCTACTTTTTGTAGACATGGGACGACCCCAGTTTTTACACAGTTTAGGGGACGGTCGCACTTTAGACCATTTCTCCCTGACTGTCAAGGGGTTAGGCACAATCAGAGGTTATCGCCAAAATGGAAAACTTCCAAACCGGGGCTCCAAAGACTCACGGTCCGGTCCCCCTCAACAAGATTCAGCGGCGAATCGTGGGCGTGCTCATCGAGAAGGCGCTCACCACTCCCGAATACTATCCGCTCACAACAAATGCGTTGGTTGCCGGCTGCAATCAAAAGAGCAATCGTGATCCTCTGATGAATCTTGAGACCCATCAAATCGATCAGGAAATGATCAATCTTCAACAGATCGGGTTGGTGGTGAAAGTCTACGCGGCGACCGGCCGGACCGAGAGATTTAAGCATACCGTCAAGGAATTCTGGGGGATGGAACGCCCAGAGCGATCGGCGTTGGCTGAGCTGATGCTTCGCGGTCCGCAGACGGAAGGGGAGTTTCGGGCACACGTTGCGCGGTTGACCGAAGTTCCAACCATTGAGGATGCTCGAGCCCTGCTCGAACGGCTCGCAGGGTTGGGATTCGCAAAGCGAATGTCGCCACAAGATCAAAAAAGAGGTGTTCTTTGGACTCACTTGCTGTACCCTCCCAACGAATGGGGGCATGTGGAAAGCAAGATGAGTTCCTACCTCTATGATCAAGCGCCGGCACTCCCGGGAGTTGAAGCAATTGAAGATCCGAATCGTCCACAAACCGGACCGATTCCAAAACTGAATGAAGCCGGCACCGCGGCGCAACAAGTTCAAACGCTCGACCGGATTCTTCAGTTGGAACACCAAATGGAACACCTGACAAAAGCCTTCGACGATTTAGTTGCAGAGTTTCGCGACTTGAAACGCGCGCTCGGCGGATGATGCACATATTTCCAGCCAAAGGTTAGACACGTGAGCAACAAGCAGACGGGTTCTTCCGTTCCCGAGACCGGATTTGCAAAAAAACTCACGTTATTTGATGCGACGATGATTGCGATCGCAGGGATGATCGGTTCGGGCATCTTCGTCAATCCGTACGTAGTGGCTCAGAAGACTGAGACACCATTTCTCATTTTGTTGGTGTGGACGGCCGGCGGTGCATTCGCGCTCGCCGGCGCCTTTGTGTTCGCAGAACTGAGCACCGTGTTGCCAAAAGTTGGCGGCCAATACGCGTTCTTTCGGGAAGCCATTCATCCGCTCATGGGTTTCTTGCACGGGTGGACGCTTTTGCTTGTCATTCAATCTGCTGCGACCGGAGCCGTCGCAGTGACATTTGCCGATCACTTTGTGAAATTCTTTGCTCTGCCCAAAGATTTCGCCGTTCCCTTGGGTGTGATTATTCTGTTCGCTATTGCGATCTATCATTGCCTCGGCGTTAAGACCGGCGCGATTCTGATCAACATGATCACTTTCGCGAAGACTTTGGCGCTCGCGATCTTGATCATTGGAGCATTTGTTTTCACCAAAGAGTCTGGAATCAATTTCACTCCACTTGTTCCTGAAGCAAAAACGGAATGGCAGTTGGTTTCCGTGTTCTTCTCCGGCCTTGTTCCTGTGATGTTTGCGTACGGTGGCTGGCAGAGTCTTAATTATGTTGCAGAAGAAGTTCAGGATCCGATCCGCAACTTACCCCGCGCGATTATCATCGCTGTTGTCTGCGTGATTGTCGTTTATGTGGGTGCGAATATCGCGTACGTTCACGTTCTTTCCGCGCCCGATCTAGCTGCCACAAAGACACCCGCTGTTGATCTGGCCACGAAACTCGGCGGCGGTGTCTGCGGCAACTTCATGAACATTCTCATCATCGTTTCGACGTTTGGTTTTTTGAACTTGTCGTTGCTTGCTGCGCCGCGCGTTTACTACGCGATGGCAGCGGACGGCGCCTTCTTTGGAATGTTTGGCCGGCTGAGTTCTCGTTCTCAAGTGCCGACCGCGGCGATCCTACTCCAAGCGGCAATCGCTGCTTTTTACGCGACGTGGCGAACATACGCCGAATTGCTTGGGAATGCTGTTTTGGCCGATTGGGTCTTTTTCACCCTTGCTGGTGTCTCTGTGTTCCTGTTTCCTTTCCAGCACAGTGGGATCCGAAGCTTGGAATTCACGTGACTTGAAGTCGCGGC
>JADMIO011210272.1_pt1 | contig 111890 bp, 97 predicted proteins | sample 8958161 | NCBI WGS metagenome assembly JADMIO01 (sample SAMN16585339, study PRJNA669376) | soil metagenome | isolation source: Crop rotation soil | place: USA: Cullars Rotation, Alabama | collected 2011
CGCGACTTCAAGTCACGTGAATTCCAAGCTTCGGATCCCACTGTGCTGGAAAGGTCACGCATTGTCATGAACCGTCGTTCGTCGTCACGCCGGGACCGAGCGGTACGCCGCGCCGGCTGTTTACCGATCGCCTTGAATTCAGCCGGCGCGGCGCGAATACGCTCTGCCCCGGCGTGAGGGCGCGCGTGACATTACTGAGATGTCACGAGCTTATCTCGCAGCCTTGCTTGGCTCCAACCTCACCTCGGACGCTGCGTGTCCGTTAGCCGCATAGCACCGTCCGAAACGGTTGGCCAGAAAATCATCGAGCGCCACCTGCTCCTGCTTCACGAAACCTCTCGGAACGCCGAGTCCGTTTTTCACGTGCAAATCGAGCACGGCGCACAGGCTCGACGCGGTCGTGAGTTGGATCGCGCTCAGCGGTTCGCCGTCGCATTCGGAATGATAGATCTTGCGCGCGTCGGTGAGCTGCGTGAGCCGGCCGTCTTTCCAGCCGGTCACCGTGCAGAAGATCAGAACGACGTCCTGCGGCGTCATCGGCACCGCATTTTCCAGGATATCTTTCAGCAGATCGCGGCGCTGATTCAATCGAAGCTCGTTCATCAGGAAAGCGATCAGCTCACGATGCCCGCGGTAGCGGATGGTTTTGTAATCGAGGCTGCGCACCTTTCCGTCGAGCGTTTCGCAGAGCGTGCCGACGCCGCCGGAGGTGTTGAACGCCTCAAAGTCCACGCCGTCGAGCGAGAAATGCTCGAGACCTTCCAGCGGAAGCACCTCGATCTTTTTCCCCTCGTGGATCGCCTCGCACGGATTGCCGTATTCGTTGATCAACCCGTCGGTTGACCACGTGAGGTTGTACTTCATCTCGTTGGTCGGAAATTGCGGCAGCGCACCGACGCGCAGGCGAACCTCATCCAGCTTGTCGAACTTCGACGCCAGCTGATGCGCCGCGATCGAAACGAATCCCGGCGCCAGGCCGCACTGCGGCATGAAGATCTGCCCGTCGCGTGCCTTCGTCGCCAGCTTTCGAACGGCGCGCGTCGTTTCGGTGTCTTCGGTGAGATCGAAATAGCTGAGGCCCGATTCGAGCGCGGCCTTGGCGATGCCCGGGTTGACGCTGAACGAGCACGCGGAGACGACCGTCTCGCGGCCTTCCATCGCGCGGCGCAGGGCGGCGCGGTCGGTGACGTCGATCGTCATCGTCATGACCGAAGGGAGCCGATCGAGCCGCGACAGCGCGTTGCCGTCCGCGTCGCCGACGACGATGTCATAATCGGCCGCGTGCGAGAGCAGTTTCGCGATCGCGCTGCCGATTTTTCCCGCGCCAAGGAGAAGAACTCGGTGCATCTTGGCTGACTCCTTTCGACGACGAACGGAAGACGACTTACCACCCATAATTATCGGCCAGTTCCGTCCGGCCGATCAGGCCTAAAAGAGGCCATTGGCGGCTATAATTTCAGTACGTCAAGCAATGATAGGTGGTGCGCATGGCCGCGGGACAGATTGTGCCGACGGAGTTTCAGTGGACGCCGCAGCCGGCGGCGGAGGCGTGGGTGCAGGCGCGATTTGATCAGGTCCTCAAATCGCTGCCCGACGCTCGCCGATTGAGCGAGCGATTCCGTTCCGAAGCCGGGGTCCGAATGATCGATTTGATCGACAATTTGGTGATCGGAAATGCGCCGGATCTGATCGAGAAAGCCAAAGACGCGGGTTGGACTCATCGAGCGGATGAAGAGGACCTGGAGATTTACCGCAATCCTCGCGGAATGTTTCCAATGATTGCCGTCGTGCGCAAGCTGCCCGCGACCCACGTTGCGATCGAACTAAAGGTTGAATCGATCCCGGATTTTCTTGGCGCGCTTGGGCTCATGCGAAAAGACACAGAGCCGGCGCCGTACCCGGTGATTCGAGGAGTTGTTTGGGGGCCGGCTCTTGGAGTTGTCGCGCGACAAGGTCAGTCCGGATATTATCACCTCGGAACAGCCGCGCCAGAGTCCGCCCTTCGCGCGCTCGAATCATTTCGGGCGAGGCGAAGAAAGTTCGAGATCGACGAAGAGGGTTTTTCTGAGGCGATACGCCTCATCGATCGAGCGATCGATGAAGTGGGTCGCGACGCGGCATGTCATTTCTTCTTCAAAGCTGAGCGAGAATACTGGCAATCGCGAAACCACGCCGGACAGGTTCAATACGCCCGCCAACAAAAACTCGGCCTCGGCTGGGCCAACCACGACCACCACACCTACCGCTGCTCCCGCGAGCATTTTACAAAGCTCATCGCGATCTGGGAAAAACTCGGCTTCCACTGCCGCGAGCGTTTCTATGCCGGCAAAGAAGCGGGGTGGGGCGCGCAGGTGATGGAGCAGCCGAACGCGGGGATCGTCACGTTCAACGACGTCGATCTTTCGCCCGAAGAGCTGACGACCGATTTCGCCCACGAGCCGCTTCCTCCGCGAGATCATCTTGGGACGGTCGGGCTCTGGTGCGGGCTGCACGGGGAATCGTTCCTGCAAGCCGGCATGCATCACCTCGAATGCCAGTTCGATTTCGACGCGCTCAAGCGGCAACTCGAATCGGAGAGTGACGTGAAGGTGATGAAGCCGTTCACCAACTATCCGTACCTGAAGCAAGCCTTCACCGAGGGCGAACGCTGGGCCGTCGATCCGTCGCGGATCGAACGCTTGCTTCGGGCGAAGCGGATTACCCCCGAACAGGCGGAGCAATTTCGCACCCAGGGGGCCATTGGGTCGCACCTGGAGAATCTGGAGCGGAACCAGGGTTTCAAGGGCTTTAACCAGCAAGGCGTCAGCGAAATCATCGCGGCGACGGATCCCCGGAAGCATTAAGAGCTTACAACCGCTCGTTTCGCTGGAAATCCAGCACGTTGCTGACTATATTTAGTTGAATACAAGGGATTTGAAGCGATCCACTTACGACAACCGAGGAAAGCCATGCCGATCAACCTGACCGAACGCGCCGCGACCGAGATCAAGAACATCATCAAGGAGCAGAACCTCCCTGAAGCCGAAACGCGTCTGCGCGTCGGCGTGAAGGGCGGCGGATGCTCCGGGTTCTCCTACATGCTGGATCTCACCGAAGAGCCCGCGGGCGAAATGGACGAGCAGCTGGAATGCAACGGGGTGAAAATCCTCGTCGACATGAAGTCCTATTTGTACCTCAACGGCGCCGAGATCGACTTCAAGGACGAGGTCATGGGCCGCGGATTCGTCTTCAAAAACCCCAACGCCACAAGCACTTGCGGCTGCGGGTCGAGCTTCACGGCGTAAACACAAAACTGACGGAACGAACCCACCGCGCAGCTGAACGCGCGTAAGTTTGTGTCCTGTCACCGATTGGGCACGTCGTATGCTCGTCGGGCCACGGTAGAGTGTTGATGCGTCGGACGCTGAGACTGATTCTCAGAAAGCGACGGCTATTATGCCAACCGAAGCACAGGAGATCGAAACGCTCGCCAACCGCGAGTACCGCTGGGGCTTCGTCACCGATATCGAAGCCGATTCAGCCCCGCCGGGGCTCAACGAGGAGATCGTGCGCTTCATCTCGCACAAAAAGAATGAGCCCGATTGGATGCTTCAGTGGCGGCTGAAGGCGTACCGCCATTGGCTGACGATGAAAGAGCCCCACTGGGCCGCGGTGAAGTATCCGAAGATCGATTACCAGAACACGATCTACTTCTCGGCGCCCAAGGCGAAAAAGAAGAGCCTGAACGAGATAGACCCGGAATTGCTCAAGACCTACGAGAAGCTCGGCATTCCGGTAAACGAGCGCGAAGCGCTGCTCGGCGTGGAAAGTTCGTCGCCGAAGATCGCGGTGGATGCGGTGTTCGATTCGGTGTCGGTCGCGACGACGTTCAAGAAGACGCTTGCGGAAAAGGGGATCATTTTCTGCAGCTTCGGCGAGGCGGTGCAAGAGCATCCGGATCTCGTGCAGAAATACATGGGATCGGTCGTCCCGTATTCGGATAACTATTACGCGACGCTCAACAGTGCGGTGTTTACGGACGGCTCGTTCGTCTACATCCCCAAGGGCGTGAAATGCCCGATGGAGCTGAGCACCTACTTCCGCATCAATGCCAAGAGCACAGGCCAGTTCGAGCGCACGCTGATCATCGCGGACGAAGGCGCCAGCGTCAGCTATCTCGAAGGCTGCACCGCGCCGATGCGCGACGAGAACCAGCTTCACGCCGCCGTCGTTGAGCTGATCGCGATGGATCGCGCGAACATCAAGTACAGCACCGTTCAAAACTGGTATCCCGGCGACAAGGAAGGCAAAGGCGGCATCTACAACTTCGTCACCAAGCGTGGCGCGTGCCGCGGGGCGAACTCGAAGATCTCCTGGACGCAGGTCGAGACCGGTTCCGCGATCACGTGGAAGTATCCGAGCTGCATCCTGCAGGGCGACAACAGCGTCGGCGAGTTTTACAGCGTCGCGCTGACCAACAACTATCAGCAGGCCGACACCGGCACGAAGATGATCCACATCGGGAAGAACACCCGAAGCACGATCGTCTCCAAGGGAATCAGCGCCGGCCACGGCCAGAATACGTATCGCGGACTGGTGAAGATCCTGAAAGGTGCGACGAACGCGCGCAACTACACGCAGTGCGATTCGCTGTTGCTCGGCGACAAGTGCGGCGCGCACACGACGCCGTATATCGACGTCCGCAACACGACGAGCAAGGTCGAGCACGAGGCCAGCACGAGCAAGATCGGCGAAGACCAGCTGTTCTACTGCAAGACCCGCGGGATCAGTCTGGAAGACGCGGTGAACATGATCGTCAACGGCTTCTGCAAAGAAGTCTTCCGCGAACTGCCCATGGAGTTCGCTGTCGAGGCGCAGAAGCTTCTCGGAGTGAGTTTGGAAGGAAGCGTCGGATAACAACGAAAGGCGAAGCGCACCGCGGAGGCGCAGAGGACGCAGAGAATACGGAAATGCATTCATTTGTCGTCTACTCTGCGAGCTCTGCGCCTCTGCGGTGAAAAGTGTTATGCCATTACTCGAAATCAAAAACTTGCACGCGCGCGTCGCCGCTCCCGGCGATCGCGAGATTCTGAAAGGCGTTGATCTTTCGATGAACGCCGGCGAGGTGCACGCGATCATGGGGAAGAACGGCAGCGGGAAGAGCACGCTGGCGCAGGTGATCGCGGGGCGCGAGACGTATGAAGTGACAGACGGATCGATTGCGTACAAGGGCAAGGATCTCACCGAGCTTTCGGCCGAGGAGCGGGCGCGCGAGGGGATTTTTCTCGCGTTTCAGTATCCGGTGGAGATTCCGGGCGTGAGCACGAGCTACTTTCTCCGCGCCGCGGTCAACGCGATGCGGAAGCACAACGGTTATGCCGAGCTCGACGCCATGGACTTCCTTAAGATGGTGCGCGAGAAAATGTCGCTGTTGAAGATGGATCAGAGCTTTCTCAACCGCGCGGTGAACGAGAACTTCAGCGGCGGGGAGAAGAAGCGGAACGAGATCTTCCAGATGGCGGTGATCTCGCCGACACTCGCGCTGATGGACGAGACGGATTCGGGATTGGACATCGACGCGCTCAAGACTGTTGCCGAGGGCGCCAATTCGTTGCGCAACAAGGATCGTGCGATCCTGATCGTCACGCACTATCAGCGGCTGCTGAATTACATCGAGCCGGATTACGTGCACGTGATGCTCGACGGCCGAATCGTGAAATCGGGCGATAAGAGTCTCGCCCTGGAGCTGGAAGAACGAGGGTACGATTGGATCGAGAAGGAAGCGGCGTAGTCGATCGAGTATCATCCGACATGACACAGTTAGCCGACCAGAAAGACGTACGACGATTCACGGCGACGCCGCCGCGGGAGCAGCAGTCGATGAACGAAGGCCAGACCTGGCTCAACGAACTGCGCAAGGCCGGCCTCGCCCGATTCGAGGCGGTGGGATTTCCGACGACCGAGCAGGAGGAGTGGCGCTTCACGAACGTCGCGCCGATCTCCAAGATCCCGTTCGAGATCTCCGAAGGCAAAGTGAGCAAGGCCGCGACGGAGGCCGCGACCGCGTACGGTTTCGGGTTGGACGCCGCGGCGGAACTCGTGTTCGTCAACGGCGTGTACTCCAACGTCCTGTCGAACTTCCCCGGCAAGCTGCCGCGGGGCGTGAAGATCACCGGGCTGGGGCAGTCGCTGGCGCGCGAGGGCGCGCGGATCGAGCGATACCTCGGGCACTTCGCCAACATGCAGGCGAGCCCGTTCGTCGCGCTCAACACCGCGCACATTCGCGACGGCGCGTACATCCACCTGTCGCGACGGAGCGAGTTGGAGTTGCCGATCCACCTGTTGTTCCTCTCGACAGGTGCCGACAAGCCGACCGTCTCGCACCCGCGTGTGCTGATCGTCGCGGAGGACGGCGTGGAGGCGACGATCGTCCGGAGTTTCGTCGGCGCCTGTGCGCAAGAATGCGAGTACCTGGATAATGTGGTCACCGAAATGGTGATCGGCGACAACTGCCGCATCGACCATTGCAAGCTGCAGCACGAATCGCCGCACGGCTATCACATATCCAATACCAACGTGCACCTGGGACGCGACAGCCGATTCGTCTCGCACGTCGCGACGCTCGGCGGAAAGATGACGCGCAACGATTTGAACGTCACGCTCGCGGGCGAAGGCGCCGAGGCGACCGTGAACGGTGTGGCGCTGCTGAGTGGGAATAACCACTGCGACAACCACACGGTGCTGGATCACGCGGCGCCGAACTGTCCGAGCCACGAGCTGTACAAGTACGTGCTGGGCGGACGATCGACGGGCGTGTTCAAGGGTAAGATCCTTGTGCGTCAGGCGGCGCAGAAGACCGATTCGAAGCAGACGAGCCGATCGCTGCTGCTGAGCGACGACGCGACGATGCACAGTCAGCCCGCGCTGGAGATCTACGCGGACGACGTGAAGTGCACGCACGGGTCGACGACTGGTCCGGTCGACGAGGAGCAGGTGTTCTACCTGCGATCGCGCGGGATCTCGCTGGAAGCCGCGCGCCACCTGTTGACCTACGCATTCGCCGCGGACGTCACGCGGCGCATCAAGGTCGAACCGGTGCGGCGGCGATTGGAAGACTACATGGCGGCGCAGGCGGGCCTGCCGAAGGACCTGCGCATCACCGATCTCGGTGCCCACGATGAAGCGCACCGGTAACACGACGACCGCCCGGCCCCCGGCCAAGCCGAAGCCCGAAGCGACGGCTTTCGACGTAGAGCGCGTTCGCGCGGACTTTCCGATTCTCTCGACGCAATCGCACGGCCGTCCGCTGGTGTACCTCGACAACGGCGCGACGACGCAGAAGCCGCGAGCGGTGATCGACCGGATCACGCGCTACTACGAGCGCGAGAACGCCAACATCCATCGTGGCGTCTACGAACTGAGCCAGCGCGCGACCGCGGCGTACGACGAGACGCGGGAGAAGATCGCGCGGTTCATCAACGCCGCGGAATCGCGCCAGATCATCTACGTCCGCGGGACGACCGAGGGGATCAACCTCGTCGCGAGCAGCTATGGGGCGCTCGCCGTGGGCAAGGACGACGAGATCATCGTCTCGACCGAGGAGCATCACTCGGACATCGTCCCGTGGCAGATGCTGGCCGAGCGCGTCGGCGCCAAGATCCGTGTCATCCCGGTGAACGACGCGGGCGAGTTGCTGCTACACGAGTACGAGCAGCTGCTGTCACCGCGCACGAAGATCGTCGCGGTCACGCACGTGTCGAATGCGCTGGGGACGATCAACGACGTGAAGGAGATCGCACGACTGGCGCACCGAGCCGGCGCGAAGGTGCTGGTGGACGGCGCGCAGTGGGTCGCCCATTTCCCCACCGACGTGCGTGAGATCGATTGCGACTTCTACGTGTTCTCCGGGCACAAGTTGTATGGGCCGACCGGAATCGGCGTGCTGTACGGCAAGCGCGAACTGCTCGAAGCGATGCCGCCGTACATGGGCGGCGGCGACATGATCGAATCGGTGACGTTCGAGCGCACGACCTACGCGCCGCTGCCGAGCAAGTTTGAAGCGGGCACGCCGGACATCGCCGGCGTCGTCGGGCTGGGCGCGGCGATCGATTACGTGCTGTCGATCGGCTTCGCGAACTTTATGCCGCACGAGCATGAGCTGCTCGAATATGCGACCAGGCGGCTCGGCGAGATCGAAGGCCTGCGGATCGTCGGCACGGCCAAGCACAAGGCGGGCGTGATCTCGTTCGTGCTGGAGAATCCGCCGATGTCGACGCTCGACGTAGGGATGGCGCTGGATCGCGAAGGCGTGTGCGTGCGAACGGGGCACCACTGCTGTCAGCCGCTGATGGATCGGTACGGGATCGGCTCGACGGTTCGGGCGTCGCTGGCGATGTACAACACGCGAGCAGACGTGGATGCGCTGGTCGACGCGATGAAGAAGATCCGAAGCTCGGTCGGGCCGCCGCAGCGGAGTGCGGGACCAGGCGGCGAGATCGTCTTCCCCAGGGCCGCGGGCGCGTCGCCGGATGCGGTGGCGAACGAGCTCGCGGAGCTGTTCGAGTTTCTGGGCGAGAGTACGGAGCGGAATCAGCAGCTGCTCGATTTCGGCAACGATCTGCCCGCGTACTTCGAGCAGCTCAAGAAGCTGACTCCGCGTCTGAGCGGGTGTATGTCGCAGGTGTATCTGATCGCACGGCCGGCGCCGGACGATCCGACGCGCGTGGAGTTCGTCGCCGACGCCGACGCCCACATCGTCCGCGGGGAGATTGCGATGTTGCAGAAGGTGTTCTCCGGCCAGCGCGCCGGCGACATCTTGAGCTTCGACGTCGACCGCTTCTTCAAGCGCCTCGGCCTCGAACAGTTCCTGAGCGTCCAGCGCCGCAGCGGGCTGGGCTCGATGATCACGAGAATCCGCGACGCCGCCACCGCGATCGCGGGAAAGAAGTAGATGACGTGAGCGACGAATCCGCCCATCGTCAGGTGCATCTCAACGTCATGCCCAACTCGGGCAAGGTGGACGAGCTGCGCCGCGATATGGCGAGCGAGCCGAAAACCGATGCCGCCGAAAAGAAGTTCGCGGATCAAAACGTGATCGATCGCGCGCTCGACTCGACGAAGTCGCCTCAGCAAAAGGCGATCACCGAGAAAGTGATCGACGTGCTGCGAACGGTTTTTGATCCCGAGATCCCCGTGAACATCTACGATCTCGGTCTGATCTACTCGATCGACGTCGATGACGACGCGAACGTCGCGGTGAAGATGACGCTCACCGCTCCCGGCTGCCCCGTCGCCGGATCTCTGCCGCCGGCGGTCCAGGACAAGATCGAAACGATCGACGAAGTGAAGTCGGCGAAAGTCGAGCTTACGTGGGATCCGCCGTGGACGCGAGAGCGGATGAGCGAGGCGGCACTGCTTCAGCTCGGAATGCTCTGACCGCGTCGTGGCACGGGTTTCAACCCGTGTAAGGTGCTTCCAAGTCTTGCAGGATATCCGAGTCTTTGCGTCGCGCGCACGGGTTACAAACTCGTGCCACGGACGGAGCTCATTCGCTCGTCGGTGGGGTGATCTTGTTTTCCTTCAGATACTTCTGCCGACCCGCGGCGTAGTCGTCGGCGCCGACGGAATCGTCAGGCGCGGCGCGATCCTTGTGCGGATCGTTGGCTTCGGGTTCTCTTCGCCACCACGGCACCTCGTCACCGCAGATGCGCAGGTGGATCTTCCGCAACATCGGCACGCACCACCCGCAGCCCGTGCCCGCGGACAGGCACTCGGAAATCTGCGACGCCGCCTTCGGCCGCTCGCGGGCGCAGAAGTTCTCGATCTTCCGCAACGGGACGTGGAAGCAGAAGCAGATCGTGTCGTCGGGTTCTAAGGGCATGACGTCAGCTCTATTCTATCCCTTCACCGCTCCGCTCGTCAGGCCCGAGAGGAAATCGCGCTGCACTGCGAAGAATAGGGCGATCACCGGCAGCGTCGCGAGCAGCGTGCCGGCCATCAGGACGCCGTAGTTCGTTTGGAACTCCGGCAGGCCGACCATATTGGCCAGGCCGATCGGCAGCGTGTACTTCGCCTCGTCCTGCAGGATCACCTGCGGCCAGAAGAAGCTGTTCCACGCCGCGAGGAAGCTGAGCAGGGTGAACGCGCCGATCGTGGGGCGGACGATGGGCAGTGCGATCTCCCACCACAGCCGAAGCTCGCTGCACCCATCGACGCGGGCGGCGTGGAGCAGCTCGTCGGGTACCGCGGCGCGCATCGCCTGTCGGAAGAGGAAGATCCCGAAGACGCTCACGGCGCCCGGGATCACGATCGCGCGGTAGGAGTTGATCCAGCCGATCGCGCTCGTTAGCTCGTACAGGCTCGGCAACAGTACCTGCCCGGGCAGCACGAGCGTCACGAGCATCGCGAACATCAACGCACGCTTCCCGCGGAACTCGTATTTCGCCAGCGCGAATCCGCCGAGACTGCTGAGCGTGACGACGAGCACCGTCTGGAGTGACGCGAGGAAGAGCGAATTGATCATCCACGCGCCGAAGGGCTGGCGCGCCAGAAGCGTGCGGAAATTCGCCGCCGTGAAGTGTGTGACGCCGCCCGGCGGAAGGAAGAGGGTCGAGTGAAGATCCGCCGGTCGCTTGAACGCTGCGCAGACCAGCCAGATGAGCGGGGTCATGCTCGCCAGCGCCAGCGCGACCAGCGCGACGTGCAGGAGGATCGTTCGCAGTGATCTCACGCGTCCGCCGCCGTTCCCCGCCCCGCGAGCCGAAGTTGTGCGACGGTCACGCCCAGCAGAAGCACGACGAGCATCCACCCGATCGCCGACGCGTAGCCGAGGTCGCCCGCTTCGAATCCGGTGACGAACAGATACGTGACGATCGTCAGCCGGCTCCGCGTTGCGGGCGATCCGGCGAACAGGACATACGGCAGCTCGAACAGCTGAAGCCCCGCGATCGTGCCGATCAAGATCATGAGCACCAGCACCGGGCGGATTCCGGGAAGTGTCACGTGCCACAATCGCGACCATCGCCCCGCGCCGTCCACCGCAGCCGCTTCGTAGAGGTGCGAATCGACGGACTGAAGCGCCGCGAGGAAGTAGACCATCCCGAATCCGACCGACAGCCACAGCGCCGCCAGCACCAACGACACAAGCGTGAGCCGCGGATCGGCAAGCCAATCCGGTTGAAGGTCGGGCCGCGCGATCGCGATCAACCGGTTCACCAATCCGCCCCGCGGGTTGAGTAACGCCGCGAAAAGCACGGCGACGAACACCGGGCCGACCAAATACGTCGAGAAGAACGCGAAGCGAAACGCCGCCCGCGCGCGGACTCGCGGGAGGTTCAGAAGCAGCGCCAGCCCCAGCGACAGCGGGATCTGAAGCGCCAGCAGCACGACGGTGAACGCGCCAGTATTCAGTACCGACCACCAGAACAATCGATCGCGCAGCAGGAATCGATAGTTATCGAGCCCGACGAAGACCTCGTTCCGTGGGCCCGCGCACTTGTGGAGGCTCAGCCACAAGCTCCGCAGCAGCGGATAGCACGTGAACGCCGCAAAGAGCAGGACGAACGGCAGCAGGAATACGTACGGGGCCGCGCGGGCCTGAAACCTCCAAAGGCGGGGCGCACGCGGGCTGCCGGCGGATCGTGGGATCATGGCTCGAATTTCCCGAAGTCAATCCAATCGCGCAGCTCCGCCGCCGCGTCCGCGAGCCACCCGCGACACGCGTCTTCCAGTCCATCGGCGTTGCCTCGTTCGCGCACGTACTCAATCGCCCTGCGCAGCACGACCGTGAGCTGCCCGCCCGCGAGCGTGTCGAACGGCGTGACGTATCGCCGGGGAATGTGCGGCGCGAGCGAGACGTACAGCGCCTGCACGTCCTGCCCGCCGAAGTAGGTATCCGGATGCGCGCCACCTTCATGCGTCGCCCACGTGTCGGTCATCGGCGAGACGATGTTCGTGTACGCGCGCCGCGCGGCCAAACCTTCCGGGCTGAAGTACAGGAACGTCAGGAGATCCCACGCGCGATCCGGTTGGCGGCACTTGCGCGGGATGCCAATCATGGTCCCGCCCCACGTGCTCGTCGGCGCATCCGTCGCGTCAAACCGCGGCAGGGGGATCATTGCGAGCTTGCCGGACAGCTCGGGCGCGAACTCGCGAAGCTCCCCGACGCGCCAATCCGGAGTCAGCGCCGCAACGACGTTGCCGCTGGCCAGATCGCGCGTCCAGAGTCCGGCCCCCGGCGTTGAATCTCCGCCGATGCGATTCGCTCCCGCGACGAGCTGTGCGTAGAATGCGATCGTCTGCGCGACCTTGGGATCGGTCAGTCGCACCTCGCTGCGATCGTCGATCGGGTTCACACCGCGCTGCAGCAGCATCACCCGCAGCACGTCCGCGGAGTTTGTCGGCAGCTCGACGCGCCGTGCGCCCGGCAATCGCAGCACGGATTGTTGAAACAGCGGCCACGTCGTCGCCGACGACTGCAGATCAATCCCCGCGGCGTCGAACAGGTCTTTGCGATACGTGATCGTCACCGGGTGCACGTCGTGCGGCACGCCGAAAATCACGCCGTCCTTCGTCCACGGCGCGAACCGCGACGCGACGATGCGATCCTTCAGACCCGATCGCGCCAGCCTGTCGTCGAGCGGCAAAAAGCCCACCGCGTTGACCGGGGGTCGAAAGAACTTCCCGACCGACCCGATCTCAATCTCCACCAGATCCGGCAACTCGCCGGGCGCCGAGTCCGCGGAGAAGAGCGAGACCAGGCGCGTGTCGAGCGCGCGGGCGGAGATCAACTCGACGCGCACCGATTGACCCGTCCGTCGGCGGTACAAATCCACCAGCGACCCGGGCGAACCGTTCGGATCGTCGCCTCGATACGCGCGGGCGTGGGAATCGGCAAAGACCCACACCCGCAGATCCGCCGGCGAGGCCTGACGCCGCGAAACGACCGCCGCGCCGCTGGCCAGCGCCAAGAGGATCATCACGAGAATCGGCTTGCCCAGGGGGAATCGCATCATGCCCAGAGAAATCCTCCCGCGATTCTCACGCTACCCCGCACCGGCTGCAACGTGTTGATGCCGCGGCGCGCGGGGCATACACTGCAATGTCTCGTGGCCGACCAAGGTCCGCACATCCTCCCGAGCCTGCCGAAGCATCCGACGCCCGCCTCCTCGGCCGCGCGCAGCTCGTTGCCGTACGAGCCGGTGTGCGCGATCTTCCGTCGCTATCTTCACGGCGAGAAGCTGAAATTCACCCCCGAGCGCGCCATGATGCTCGATGCGGTGCTGCGCAAGCAGGGCTTGTTCGACCCGGATTCGCTCATCCGCGATTTGAAGGAGCTCGGGCACAACGTCAGCCGCGCGACGGTCTATCGCACGCTGAGTCACTTGCAGGACGCGGGCATTCTCAAGCAGGTGTTTTTCGACAACAAGCAGTCGTATTACGAAGTGATCGCGGGCCGGCAGGCGTACGACTACCTCATCTGCGTCGCGACGGGCAAGGTGATTGAGTTCAGCAGCGACAAGCTCAAGCGCCTGCGCGACGAGATCTGCCGCGAACACGGGTTCGATCCCGTGTCGCATCAATTCCACGTCTTCGGTGTGAGTCCGGAAGGTAAGTCGAAATCGACGACCTAGATGCCCGGCGCGCGTCGGCTGTTCGTTGTCGAACGCGCGGGGGAACGGGGTTCGGCGCGATCAGCACATCGCCACGAAAGTCGCGAGGGTGAGGATCGCGATCTTCACTTTCTTATCCCAGAACAAACGGTTGTAGATGATTTCGATCACAGTGCGACTCCTGTTCCACTGATCCGCGGCGAGCGATCGAGACTCACAATAGCTCGCTGCGGGCTTGTGCCCAAGTAATACCCCACGAATCGAACAGCGGCCAATTCGGTCTGTGCCGGATGGTGATTTGCCGCAACACGTCCATGCGTCAAAACGCATCGAGTGGTCTCGATTTTGCCCCGCCGCAGGATCATGCGAACTTCAGCAGTATCAAAAGCTTGCGGATCGCAGAATAGTGGAAAATTCGGGAGATCGACGCCAACCTGTTAGAAGAGAAAACGTAATAGTTTAACGATGTTTAAGTCTTTTCTCATAAGTGAAGGTGAGCCCGTGCATGCTGGTCAACGAGGGAGTCGTGGCGCGTCAGTCGGCCACAGCGACCTCATCCGAAAGCTGAATGATCTGTTTCCTACGACAGTTGCCTTCGTCGCGACGACATTTCCGCGCGGCGAGCTGCAACTGATGCAACCGCCGCACGCGACAGAAGGAATTTTGCGCGATTATGCGCGCGATTTTCAGTTCGAGGATCGCGTCGCCTGGAAGGCGCTGGCCGAAGGCCGCGCCGTACGTGCTTCGGACGTGTGGGAAGACTCCACGGCGTTTGAATCGACGCGCTTCTTTACGGCCTTCCTGAGGCCCGCCGGGCTGGCTTACGTGATCGCGGCGCCGTTGCGATCGCCGCTGCTCGACGGCTACCCGGGCGTAATCTGGGCCGCGCGAAGCCGCGAGATGGGCGATTTTATCGAGCAGGACCTAAGCACGCTGTCGGAACTCGCCGAACAAATCGACCAGGAAGCCGAGCGCGCCCATGGCGCCCGCGATGCGCAACCCGCTTGGTCGCATCAATTGGTTTCGCGAATTTTTGTGTTTGACGCGCAGCTCCAGCAACGGCTGCCAAACCCTGCTGGCGGCGGTGCGCCCGCAGTCGACGCCAAGCTTCTGGAGGAGATGCGTCAATCGGCCCGCGAGCGTCTCGGGCAGGTCAATGGTGAGCTGGTTGCCGGCGATCGTGTGGCGCTGCCGGATTCGCACGGCGATCTGTGGACGTTCCGCGCGGTGACTTACAAGCGTCTTCCGGCATTGGGCGACGGACCGTTCGTCGTTTTTTGTCTGCACCCCGAGTGTCGCGATTGGTCCGCGGTTCATCCCGCGCACCTCAGCGCCGACGCAGAGTTGTCGCGGCTCATCCCGAGCATCCATTTCATGCAGGAAGAGTTCCGCCGTGGGCCGACGCTCGGCGAGATCGCCAAGACCGTACACCTTTCGCCGTTCCACTTTCACCGGCGCTTCAGCGAACTGTTCGGGCAGACGCCCAAGCATTTTCTGCTGGAGTGCCAGATCTACGCCGCCAAGGAAGAACTCGCGGCCCGTGACAAGGACTTGGCGAAGATTGCGACCGATTGCGGGTTCGCCCACCAGAGCCATTTCACGAGCCGCTTCAAGCAGGCGACCGGCCTCACCCCAACCCGCTGGCGCCGGATCGCCACGGGCGGCTGATTCGAATTTCGAAACTCCTGAAAACGTGACGACGAAACATTCTGCCTCTACACTCGGGGCAGAATGTCTTCGTTGTCTCCGACTATTTCCCGTCCTGCGGTCACGAACGCCGTCCGAATCGGCAGCGTGAGTTATCTCAACGCGCGTCCGCTGATCTACGGTTTGGACGAATCGCCTGAAATCGATCTACACCTGGACGTGCCTTCGCGATTGCTTGATGGCTTGCGCGAGCGGCGATTCGACGTAGCGTTGTTGCCGGTGATCGATTATCAGCGAATAGACGGCCTGCACCTCTTCCCCGTGGGGGGGATCGGCTGCGACGGGCCGACGCTGACCGTTCGGATTTTCAGCCGCACGCCGATCGAATCGATCCGCTCGCTCGCCTGCGACACCGACAGCCACACGTCCGTCGCCCTCGCCCGCATCGTGCTCGCGGAGCTGCACAAGATTCGACCGGAGTTTCGTGACCTGCGACGCGACGACGAATCGGCCAGCGACGCGAAGCTGCTCATCGGCGACAAGGTCGTCTGCGAAGAGCCCGCGGGCATGGATCATCAGCTCGACCTGGGCGCCGCGTGGAAGCAGCTCACCGGCATGCCATTCGTCTTCGCCGCGTGGATGGCGCGCGACGGAATCGAGCTGGGCGATCTGTCGAATCGCCTGGCGCGCGCTAAGCACGACGGGCTGGCGCACGTCAACGAGATCATTGCGCGTCACGCCGTCCCCCGCGGCTGGCCCGCAGGGATCGCACTGCAGTATCTGACGATGTACCTCAACTACGACATCGGCCCGCGACAACTCGAGGCGATGAGCCTGTTCTACAAACTGGCCGCCAAGCACGGTGTGATCGAAGGCACTCCGCGGGAATTGCGGTGAGGGGTCGTTCGCGCCCTGTAACGAGCGGGCGCGGAGCAGTGCGGTTGGGGTTTACTTCTTTTCAGCGTAGAGCTTGTTGTACACGTCCGCGGCCAGCGAGCGTTCCAGCGTATGGTCGCGGCCGGTGGCGTACCAGAAGGAGTAGGGGAGGACCACGCCCACGTCTGTCTCGCGCGTCCCAAATGCGTTCCGTGGAGAGGTCACTTCGCGGAAGTACATCGCGTTGCTGATGCGCTTTTCCGTGATCACTTCGCGCTCCACCAGGACTTTCGGCGTCAGCTCGTACGAGCCGTCGCGCTGCCGCGAGATTTCGAACCGCACGCTGCGCCGGTAGGTCGCAGCGGAGGCCTTCATCGAATCGTCGATCGTCTGGATGTCCCGGCGCCAGGGCTCGAAGAACTGCGCGCAGATCACCGGGCGGGTCGTCACGACGCCGGCTCGGTAATCGGTTCGGTCGATCGCCCAGTGATAGTCCGACGCCACCGTCTGCGCCGCCTTGAACAGCGCGTCATACGTCGGAAACTCCACCCACGACGTGCCCGGCTGCGCGATCCAGTACTGCGGATCGGCGAACTTCGGATCGACGTCGGTCACGGGCCGTGTCGCGGGCGCGCGCTTGGGCGGGGGGGCGTCGCTCGCGCATCCGAACGCGCCCACTAACGCGGCGATTCCGCCCAGCACGATCATCAGACGGCTAATGCGTTTGGCGCTCATGCGATCTCCGCGGTGATGGGCGCGGCCTCGTGTTCTGCGGGCGTGGCGAGCCATTGTTCGCCGACGGTGTGAATCACGATGCCGTTCATCGTACCCGGCGTCCCCATCGACGTGCCAGCGACGATGACCACGCGGTCGCCGCTGGTCGCGAACTTCTTTTCCTGCACGAGGCGGTCGACCGCTTCGACCAGCTCGTGCATCGAAGTCGGCACGCCCATCTCCTGTGGGATCACGCCGTAGTGCAACGCCATGCGCCGCAGCGCGCGGTGATCGCTGGACAGCGCGATGATCGGGATCGGGAAGCGATTCTTCGAGAAGATCCGCGCCGTCGCGCCGGTCTGGCTCCAGATCACGACGAGCTTCACCCGCAAATCCTGCACGATCTGCCACACGCCCTTGGCCACCGCGGCGCTCAGCACCAGCGTCTTGAGGCGCAGCACCGGCTCTTTCGTCGGCACGGTTTCGGAGACGAGGTATTGCTCGGTCACCTCCGCGACGTGCGACATCGTCTGCACGGCGCCGAGGGGGAATTTGCCGACGCTGGTTTCGCCGCTGAGCATCACCGCGTCGGTGCCGTCGAAGATCGCGTTGGCGACGTCGCTGACTTCGGCACGCGTGGGCGAGCTCTGCTCAATCATGCTCTGCAGCATCTGTGTCGCGACGATCACCGGCTTGCCGGCGCTCTGGCAGCGGCGGATCAGGTCCTTCTGGATGATCGGCACTTGCGCCACGTCCATCTCCACCCCGAGATCTCCGCGGGCGACCATCAGGCCGTCGCCGGCTTCGATGATCGCGTCGATCTCGTTGATCGCCTCCGCCTTTTCGATCTTCGCGATCAGGTGGATGTCGCTTACCTTGTTCCGCAGGTGCTCGCGCAGCAGCGAAAGATCGTCGGCCGTTCTGACGAACGACAGCGCGAGGTAATCGAGATCGTTGTCGATCGCCCAGTCGACGCACTGCCAATCGAACTCGGTGATCGACGGCACGCTGACGGCGCTGTCCGGCAGATTGATCCCCTTGCTGCTCTTGATGATCCCGCCCGCGGTCGTTTTGCAGCGGAGCTCGTTGGAATCGCGTGCGACGCAGACGAATCTCAGTAGACCGTCCTCGATCAGCAGCCGATCGCCGACTTTCACATCATCGATCAGCTGCGGCAGCGTCGTGCTCACGCGGCGGTCGCGGCCGAGGATCGGTTGGCGCTGGATGATCAGCTCCTCGCCGTTTTCGATCGACATGCCGCCGGTGATGTTCTTGTCGTCCACCTTGCCGAGCCGAATCTTCGGCCCGCACAGATCACCGAGGATCGCGATCGGCTGATCCACGCGCGCCGCCGCCTCGCGGATGTTGCGGAGCATCTGGAGGTGCTGATCGAGCGACCCGTGGGAGAAATTCAGCCGGCACACGTCCGCGCCGGCTTCGAAGAGTCGGTGCAGCGTCTGCACGTCACCGCTGGCCGGACCGAGAGTAGCGAGGATCTTGGTGCGGATCATTGTATTTCCCGTCTCCCCTGTCTGCGGGGAGAGGGACCAGAGAGTCCAACTCACGTCTTTGCAGGCGCCGCCGGTGGCGTCACGATCTTGATATGCGTCTCGCGAAGCTGCTTGTCATCGATCGCGCTCGGCGACCCGCACATCAAATCCCCGCCGCTCTGTGTCTTCGGGAACGCGATGACATCGCGAATGTTCCCGATTCCGCGGAGCAGCATCACCAATCGATCGAGCCCCAGCGCGATTCCGCCGTGCGGTGGGGCGCCGTATTGAAGCGCGTCGAGCAGGAAGCCGAACTTCAGCTTCTGCGCCGCGTCGTCGACGCCGAGCAGCGAGAACACCTTCTGCTGCACGTCCATCCGATGGATACGAATGCTTCCGCCGCCGATCTCCGATCCGTTGAGCACAATGTCATACGCCTTGCTCTTGACCGACTCCACCGCGGCGCGATCGTCGCGGTTGTCGAGCTTCGGCAGATCCTCGTCGAGCGGCGCGGTAAACGGGTGGTGCGTGCTGACGAATCGCTTCTCTTCTTCGTCGTATTCGAACAGCGGGAAGTTCACGACCCACACCCACGCGAAATCGGTGGACGGCTTGAGCTGAAGATCGCGCGCCATTTTCAGGCGCAACTCGCCGAGCACTTTGTTGACGATCTTCGGCTTGTCCGCGGCAAAGCAGAGCAGATCGCCGTCTTTCGCGCCGCAGCGTTCGATCAACTTTGCCGCGATCGGCTGGAGGAATTTGGCGACGCCGGTGTCCAGGCCGTTGGCGGTCACTTTCGTGACGGCCAGACCCTTGGCGCCGAACCCTTTCGCCCAATCTGCCAGCGCGTCGGTCTCCTTGCGCGTCAGCTTTCCGCCGCCGGGCACGGTGATCGCCTTCACCATCGCGGCGCTTTTGAAGACGCCGAAGTCGGTCTGCTGTCCGAGATCGGTAATGTCGACCAGCTCCATGCCGAAGCGCAGGTCGGGTCGATCCGATCCGAATCGGCGCATCGCTTCGTCGTACTCGATGTGCGGAATCGGATCCGGAACCTCGACGTTGAGAATCTCTTTCCAGATCCGCCGCAGCAAGCCTTCCATCACGTCGATGATGTTCTCGCGATCGATGAACGACATCTCGACGTCGAGCTGCGTGAATTCCGCCTGGCGATCGGCCCGCGGGTCTTCGTCGCGGAAGCAGCGGACGATCTGCATGTACTTGTCGGTGCCCGCGACCATCAGCAACTGCTTGAACAGCTGCGGTGATTGCGGCAACGCGTAGAAGCTCCCCGGTACGAGGCGCGAGGGGACGATGAAATCGCGCGCGCCTTCGGGCGTCGATTTCGTGAGGAACGGCGTTTCGATTTCCCAGAAACCGAGATCGCCCAGGTGATCGCGCATCAGCTTCGTCACGCGGTAGCGTGTGCGGAGCGTCTGCTGCATCTCGGGGCGGCGCAGGTCGATGTAGCGGTGCTGGAGCCGCTTCTCCTCGTTCACCGTCTCGGTTTCGTGCGGCGTGAACGGCGGTGTTGGCGAGATGCTGAGCACGTCCAACGTTTTCACGCGAACTTCAATCTCACCGGTCGGCAGCTTACGGTTGATCACCTCATCCGCCCGCGCCGCCACCGCGCCGCGAACGCTGATGACCCATTCGCTGCGGATCTTGCGCGCCTCTTCCAGCGTTGCCTTCCCGCAATCGTCCGCGTCGAACACCAGTTGCGTGAGGCCGTCGCGGTCGCGCAGGTCGATGAAGACCAGCCCGCCGTGATCGCGGTAAGAATGCACCCAACCGGCGAGCTTCACGTCGGCGCCGACGTCCGACTTGCGGAGCTGTCCGCAGGTTCGCGTTCGATATCGAGTTTCGATGGCTTCCATTGATTTTGAAGAGTCCTTTGTCCTTGGTCGTTTGTCCTTTGCGTTGTCGGAGGATGCTCCACTGCAGAAGGACAAATGACAAAGGACCAAGGACAACTTTCCTATTTCACTTCCCACCGCGGCTTTCGCACCCATTCCTCGAGCACTTTCTCCGCGGGCTTGTTTTCGGGCGTGTACCCTTTGTCATTCGGGCCGCCGTCGCCGGGGGTCCATTGCCAGATCATGAATCCGCCCAGGTGCTCGTTGCCGTACCAGCTCTGGAAGAATCCTTCGTACAACCGCTTTTGCAAATCCAGGTCGACGTCTTCGTCGTCTTTCGTGTAATCCCACGGCTCGTGCGCCGCATTTGCGAGACTGCACCAGCCGACTTCGAGAAACAGCAGCGGCTTGTGCTCCTTCTTCAGAAACGGAATCAGATCCGACTGAATCGCCCGCCAATGATCCGTGATGTCGCTGACGGTCGCGTGTCGATCCTTGCCGAGCTTCCAGTAGCTGTTCATCCCGATCAGATCCAGCTGATTCCAGAACGTGACCGCAGTGTAGTGATCCCAGTTGGACGAATAAGTGAGCTGACCTTTGAAGATCGCGCGCACCGCCTTGATCGTCTTGGTCCACTCGTCGGTCTTGCCTTCTGTGCTCACCAACTCCGACCCGACCACCAGCACGTTGACGCCATTCCCCTCCGCGATCCACGCGAAGTGGGTGATCATTTCACGGTAACTGTCGAACCAGTCGTCCCACATCGCCGGCTTGATTGTGCCGCGCCATTCGTTGCCGATCGGCTTATCGAGCAGCACGACCGGCATCAGAATCACGCGCAGGTTGCGCGATTTCGCGTGCTTGATCAGCCGGCTGAGTTGCTCGGGCGTTGGCGTCATCCGCATGTCGAGGTAGATGCGCGCGCTCGTGCCGTTCTCCTGCCGCGTGTCGACCACGAGCAGCACCGTATCCAGCCCGCGGTCGGCGATCTCGTCCATGCTCTGTTCGTACTTGTCGATCCAATCGACGCGCTGGATCTGCATCGCCGCGCCGCGGTAGGGCAGGCCCGTCAGGGGGGTCGTTGCGACGTCGGAGGACGCGGCGCCGTTGGCGGAGGCGACGCGCGTCTCGCCCTTGGCGCGGGCGTCGCGCGTCGGCCACAGCGCGCAGCCGACGACCAGGAGGTACATCGCCCCCGCAGCGATCAGCATCCGACGACCGAGCATCCGAACCGAATCCTTTCCGTGGCCCGTTTCGAGAGTCGCGACATGATAGGGGATCGAATAGCGCGGGGAAAGGAGGCAGGGCAGCGCGCCTTCACGCCGGCGGCTGTGCCGCCGGATTCTTCCGATGGATGCGGCGGCGCAGCCACCGGCGTGAAAGAAAATTACATCGGCCGGGTGATCACGAACTCGGCCATCACGTCCAGGACTTGACGCGCGTCGGTTTCGGGCAGATCGGCGATGGCCGAGCGCGCGCGTTGGATCAGTTGCCCGGCGCGTTCCCGCGCGTAGGCGATCGAATCGCTCGGCAGGATCAGGTTGCGGATGCGCTCGGCGCGATCCGGCTCGGGGCTGCTCATGAGCGATCGCAACAGCGTGCGATGCTCTCTGGGCGCGGTCTTGAGGAAGTGGATCATCGGTAGCGTCATCTTCCCCTTCTCGACGTCGATGCCCAGCGTTTTGCCGACGACGTTACCGTCGCCGATGATGTCGAGGATGTCGTCCTGGATCTGGAACGCGATGCCGAGCGACAGGCCGTACGTCTCGAGTTTGGCGATCACCTCGTCGGAGGCGCCGCTGAGCCGCGCCCCCAGCGCACAGCAGGTCGCGCACAAGCTCGCGGTCTTACGACTGATGATTTCGAGATAGGTCTCTTCGGTCAGATCGAGGTTGTTGCGGTTGTCGATCTGGAGCAGCTCGCCTTCGCAGACGCAGTTGGTCGTGCGGCCGATCGCGCGGCTCGCGTACTGTGAATCGAGGCTCGAGCACAGGTGATAGCTGTGGCTGATCAGGTAGTCGCCCAGCAGCACCGCCGCTTCATTTCCGCGGAGGTGGTTGATGGTGGCGCCTTTGCGGCGGAGCTCGGCTTCGTCGAGCACATCGTCGTGGACGAGCGTCGCCATGTGGACCATCTCGACGACGGTCGCGATGGTCACGTGCGCGTCGCCCAGCGCGCCGCACGCCTTTCCGCTCAGCAGCACGAGACACGGCCGCAGCATCTTTCCGCGGAATCGGCTGACGTGCTTCACCAACACGTTCACGCACGGCAGATCGCTGTTCAGCTCGTGATGAAAGAGCCGCTCGACCGCCTCGAGCTGCGGCGCGATGCATTCGGTGAGATTGGCGAGGGCGGATGTCACGGCTTGTCCCGCGGAACGTTTATTCTCAGTCCTTCCCATTGGCCGCGGGATTATAGAGACAGGCGCGCGCGCACGCGAATGGCGCGCGGAACTTTCGAAAAGATTGAAAATCGCCCTACAATAGGGCAACCGATGAACGTCACTTACCTCGACAACAACGCCACCACGCGACCCGCGCCCGAAGTCGTCGCGGCGATGGTGCCGTTTCTCGAAGAAGCGTACGGCAACCCGTCGAGCGTTCACCGCTTCGGACAGCGCGCGCGGCAAGCCGTTGATGAAGCGAGGTCGCGCCTGGCGACGCTCGTCGGGTGCAACGATTCGGATCTGCTGTTCACCAGCGGCGGCACCGAATCGATCAACACCGCCGTTCGCGGAATCCTGAACGCGCGATCGCCCCGGAAGCGCGTCGTCACCACCACCGTCGAACACTCCGCGACGCGCGAGCTGTGCAATCAGCTCACGAAAGAGGGTCTCGAGATCGTCGAGATCGGCGTCGATGAAGCCGGCACGCTCGATTTCGACGCCCTGCGCAACGCGATCACCGACGACGTTGCGGTCGTTTCGATCATGTGGGCGAACAACGAGACGGGCGTGCTGTTCCCCGTCGAGCGGATCGCCGAACTGTGTCGCGAACATCGTGTCCCCTTTCATTGCGACGGCACGCAGGCCGTCGGCAAGATTCCCGTGAACGTCGCCGAACTCGGAATCGACGCGATGAGTTTCGCGTCGCACAAGTTCCACGGCCCCAAAGGCGTCGGGGCGCTGTTCACGCGTCGCGGGCTGCGGTTTCGTCCGCTGCTGATCGGCGGCCCGCAGGAGCGCGGGCGCCGCGGGGGGACGGAAAACGTCCCGGGTATCGTCGGCATGGGCATGGCCGCCGAGATCGCGCGGGCCGCGCTGCCGGAGATGGCGCGCGTCGCGCAGCAGCGCGACCGCCTCGAATCCTCAATCCTCGCGACGATTACCGAAACGCGCGTGAATGGCAGGACCGACGCGCGCGTCCCCAATACGACGAACATCGGCTTTGCGCCGCTGGAGGCCGAAGCGATCCTGCTCTTGCTCAGTGAACAGGGCGTGTGCGCCAGCGCTGGCGCCGCGTGCAGCAGCGGCAGCCTGGAGCCGTCGCATGTGCTGCGCGCGATGCACATCCCCCAGCGCTACGCGCACGGCGCGATTCGATTCAGCCTGTCGAAATACACGACGGACGAAGAGATCGACCGCGCGCTGCACATCCTGCCGGGCGTCATCTCGCGTCTGCGCGCGGTGCTTCCCATGGCGACGAGCTAGCTTCGCTCACGGCCGGGTTTCCATCGTCGTCGTCTTCTTGGGCGCTGCCGCGGGCGTCGCCGTCGTCGTTACCGTCGACGTCCGCGTTGCCGCCGCGGGGGTTGAAGCGGAAGTCGTTTCGAGCGACGTCGTAAAGCCGTCGGGGCGGAAGTCGATCCTCTTCAGCCGCTCTTTCATCAGCGTGAACACGCCGTGCTCGCTCTTGAGCTGGAACTGACTCTCCATCACCTTCCCCGACACCTTGATCGACGGGCTGTCGACCGTGTCGGATTCGGGGCTCAACGTGATCGAGCGGATGTGGTCCGTCAGCAGGGTGAGTTGGCCTTGGTCGCAGTCGATCGTCACCGATCCGTTCATCAATTCCCCGCGAAGCACCGTGCCGTCGTTGCCGGTGATTTCGACGGTGGGATGCTTATTCACGACCGGCGCCGGAGCGGTGGTTCGCTGCGCCGAGTTGTAGGTTCCCATGTTTTCGCAGCCGATCGATCCGGTGACGAGCGACGCGACGCAGACAAGCGCGACGGACGATGACGAAAGGTAACGCATCAGGATGTCCTCACGGTTAGTGAATCGTCGGTCATGATACGGTCGGCGCTGTTCGAACGGAGCGCACGGATGCGGTCCTTGCCGGTTGGACCTCACGGATCTGCGTGATTCTGGGAAGACTGTGCGTGTCATTCCATGAATGGCCCGATCTGGCACTTCAATGCCCACGCCTTCAAGATACCCAGAACTCGTCCGACCCTCCGAATGTTGCTTGCGCCCGCGCCGGGGGCTATCGTCGGCCGCGTTATGCGAATCCAGTTCAACGGCGCCGACCGGACGGTCACGGGATCGTGTCACCTCGTCGAGATGAGCGGCCTGCGGCTGCTGCTCGACTGTGGGATGTACCAGGGCCCGCGGGAGGAGGCGCGGCGGATCAACACGTATCTGGCGCCGGGCGCGACGAGCGTCGATGCGGTCATCCTCTCTCACGGCCACTTCGATCATTGCGGCAAGCTGCCGGTACTCACGCGCGGCGGATATCGCGGACCGATCTACTGCACGCCGGCGACCGCCGAGGTCTCGCGCGTTGTGCTCGAAGACGCCGCGGAGATCCAGGTCGAAGACGCACTATATCTCAACCGCCGTACGCGCCCGCCGGGCGAGCCGCCCATCGACCCGCTGTACACGCCATCCGATGTCCCCGCGGTGCTGAAGGCATTTCGTCGGGTTCACTACAATCAGAAGACCGACCTGGGCCGCGGGGTGAGTTTCACCTTCCTGGATGCCGGCCACATCCTCGGCTCGGCGTACGTCCTGCTCGAGTGGACCGAGAAGGCCGCGCCACGATCCTTGCTCTTCACCGCGGACGTCGGCCGCTACAACACGCCGATCCTTCGCGATCCGCAAACCGTCCCGCGCGTCGTCGATCATGTCATCACCGAGAGCACCTACGGCAACAAGCAGCACGCGCCGATGGCGCAGGTGGAACCCGAACTGCTCGACGCGGTGAAATTCTGCATCGAGCGCCGCAGCCGCCTGCTCGTCCCGTCGTTCGCGGTCGGGCGCACGCAGACGATCCTGTGGTACGTGCAGAAGTTCATCGACGAGAAAAAGATTCCCGCGATTCCGATCTTCGTCGACAGCCCGATGGGCGTCGAAGTCAGCCGCATCCACAGCGACTTCAGAGAAAACTACGACGAGCAGACCAACGCGCTGATCGGCCAGAAAGATCTCTTCGGCCTGGCCCGCGTGACGTTCGCGAGCAGTGCGCAGCAGAGTAAAGGGATCAACAGCCAAAGCGGTCCGTGCGTGATCATCGCGTCGAGCCCCACGTGCGAGTTCGGCCGAATTCTGCATCACCTGAAGCAATCGATCGAACGTGAAAATGACCTGATCATCTTCGTCGGCTGGACCCCGCCGGGCACGCTCGGCCGCCGGTTGCAAGACGGCCAAAAACGCGTCCGCATCTTCGACCAGTGGTACGAGGCCAAGTGCCAGATCCGCACGATCCACGGACTGAGCGCCCACGCCGACGGCGACGAACTGCTGAAGTTTCTCGCGCCGACGATCAAGCCCACCACGCGAGCCTACGTCGTCCACGGCGAGGCCGACCAGGCCGAAGGCTTCGCGGCACGACTCTTGGCTGCGGGGATGGGCTCATGCACGGTGCCCGCGATGGAATCGAGCGTGATCGAATACGAATCGCCACCACCGCCCGCACAACGCGCGAATGTGCAGACGGACGAGTGACTCTTTCTCCCTCTCCCCTTGTGGGAGAGGGCCGGGGTGAGGGGTAAGACGCCCATCGTTCGAACCGGCCGGAACCACCGAAAACCATCCGCGGCGGCGCGGAGTACCGCTCTGCCACGGCGTGAGGGCAACGGGACCTTCTTCTGCTCATTCTGATTCATGACCCACATTGCCGGTGGCGCTAGGATTGGGCGATACGCTTAGCGAGCAAGTCGAGAATCAGATCATCAATCCCAAGCGTCGGCGCCACACGAAACTCCGTGCCGGCGTGTTTCGCTGCCGCCTCCGCCGTCAATCGCGGAATGTCGTGGGTCCAGTGTTTACCGGGACCGAGGAAGTAGGGGGCGACGATGATGCTCGTCGCGCCGCGGGAGACGCACTTGGCGTACGCGGTGGCGATGGAGGGTTCGGCGAGCTCCATGTGCGCGGGCTCGACGATTGGGTAGCGGTCTTTGAATCGCGTGCCGAACTGCGCCGCCAGTTCTTCGAGCATGCGATTGCTCTCCGCGAGGCGCGAGCCGTGGTCGACGATGATGATTCCCGTTTGTTTGGCGCTCGTCGTCATCCCGCGGGCTCCGGTTTGCGCTCGGCGAGCGTGGCGTCGGTTTCGATGCGCTTGCCGTCGCGCATCACGGCGAGGTGAACCCGGTCGCCCGGTTTGGCCGCGGCGAGGGCGGCGCTCAAATCGTAGAGATTGTCGATCTTTCGATCGCCGAATTGCACGATCACGTCGCCGTTTTGCAGCCCCGCGAGCGCCGCGGGGGATTTGGGCATGGTGCCTGTGATGCGCACGCCGCCGGTGCTGATGTCGGTGCCGTAATCGGGGATCACGCCCAGCGACGCGCGACGACTTCCGCTGTCGCCCGTGCCCACGCCCATCATGCTGCCGAGGGACGACGCGTCCGCGGAGTCAACGTACTGCTCCTTCTCCATCCGCGTCAGCGCGACGATCACGCGCTCGCCGAGGTCGATCGTTTCCACCATGCCGATGAAGTTGATCTTGTCGACGTCGTCGGTGGGGCGGTGGTAATCCATGTGCATCCCGCTGAAGAAAAACAGCACCGGGATGCGCCGCAGCGCGAACGACATGTGATCGCTCGGGGCGATGCCGCCCTTGCCGATCTCCTTGATCTTCAGCGGAAGGTTCGCGTCCGCCTTTTTCAAAAGATCCTCGAAGCTGGCCGCGGTGCCCGCGCCGCCGATCAGCAGCGTGTCGTTGGTCATCCGGCCGACCATGTCGAGGTTGAGCATCGCCACGATCTGCCGCAGCGGCACGGGCGGGTCGGTGACGAAATGATTCGATCCGATGAGGCCGGATTCTTCGCCCGTGAACGCGACGAACAAGATCGTCCGCGGTTGCGGGCCGTCTTCGGAAAGTCGGTCAGCCAGCTCGAGAATCGCCGCGGTGCCCGAGGCGTTGTCGTCGGCGCCGTTGTAAATCTCGCCGCGCGGGCCGAGCGCGCCAATCCCGCCACCGCGTCCAAGATGATCGTAATGCGCGCCGACGACGACGTATTCATCCGCACGCGGGCCCGTGCCCGGCAGCATGGCGACCACGTTCTTCACGTTGCTCGTCTTTCGATCCAGCGCGACGTTGCCGGAGAAGGCCAACTCTTTGCCGAGCTCTCGCGACGCGGGTTTGACGCCGTCGTCGATCTGCGCCTGAAGCGTCTTCAAATCCGGCTGATTGGCGCGCTTGAGCGCCGCGTCGACGATCGCGCGCTCGACCTGGAAGACCGGGATCGGCGAAGTTTGGCCGAGAAACTGCCGCGCAAACGGCATGAGATCGTCCGCGTCGCCGTGGTGCGTCGGCGGGTTGACGAGGATCAGGGCCGCCGCCCCGTGGTCGGCCGCGGCCCGGGCCTTTTCGATCAGCGTCGCGTCGATCGACCAGGTGTCGCCGCCGAATCGGCTCTTGCCCGCGGCGTCATGGGGCTCGAATCGCATCGCGATAACGGCCCTGCCTTTGACGTCGATGCCCGCGTAGTCGTCGTAGTGATTTCGATTCGGCGAGGAAATGCCGTAGCCGACGAAGACCGCGGGGACATTCTCGAACGACCGCTCCGCGGCGAAACTCGTGGGCGTGTAGTCCTTCCCGAGCACGAGCGTTTGATCGTTGGATTTCAGGACCGTGCGCGTCGAATCGATCGTCGCGCCCGTCGTCATCACAAACGGCTGAAAGTAATTCTCACACCCCGGCGCCGGCATCAACCCCGCGGCATAAAAGCGCGAGGCGATAAAATCCGCGCACCGATCAAGCCCCGCCGTGCCCACCCCGCGGCCTTCCTGATCGTCCGACGCCAGAAACTCCATCGCGGCACGAAGCGACGCCGGCGCGGTGGTGGGTCGCGTCGCAGAAACCGCGTGAACGACCACGGATTCATCGACGCCGTTCGTCCGGCAACCCCCGCACGCAACCAGTAAGCCGAGAAAAAGAAATATCGCCGCCACGCGCAATCGCATCGCGAGCGATTCTATGCGTCGGCAATTCGGCGAACAAACACGTCGGGGTGCATCGTCACCGGCCCGCGCAGCATCGACATTCCCCGCGTGGTGGTTACACTCGCTGCCCTCGTACACAGGTGCGGAAATTCCGGGAGGCGTGCCGGCCGATGTTGGTGATTTGCAATGGGGCATACAAGAGCGGGTCGAACTGGTTGCTGCGGATCGTGCAGGAACTGACCGGCTACGCGCTGCCGCCGGAGCCGTTTGTGCGGCCGGGCTGGGGTGGAACCGGCGTGCCGCCGGAGAAGCTGGCGCAGTTCCTGGACGAAGTCGATTACCAAAGCAAAGGCTACATCCTCAAGGGTCATTACTTTTTCAAGATGCGGCTGATTGCCAACCGCCCGCATGTAAAGGTTCTCAACATCACGCGCGATCTTCGCGACGTCGTCGTGTCGGCGTATCACTACGAGCGACTCAAGGGCAAGCATCCGGATCTGGATTTCAAACAGTATTACTGGAAGCTCGGGCGGCACACCGCGCACTTCGTCACGCACTACAACCGCCTCTGGGCGACGGTGGGTAACTCGTTCGCGGCGAACTATGAGACGCTGCACTCGGATTTTCTCGCCGAGGTGCGGCGGGTGATGAATTTCCTTGGCGTCGACGTGAGCGACGACGCGATCGCCCGCGCGCGAGGCGAGACGTCGCTCGACCAGATGCGCGCCAAGTACAACCAACTCAGCGCCGACGGAAAGATGCAGTTTTATCGCAAGGGCGTCGTCGGCGATTGGCAGGAACATTTCGACGAGACGATGCTCGCGGACATCGCCCGCATCGAGCACCGGCATCGGAATTATCCGAATCCCATCGATCGGATGTTCTATCGATACCAATGCTGGCGCCGGCCGGAGACGGTGGACTAGAGAATTGCCTTTTTTGTGTCTTGTGCCACGGTTGGCTCGGCCAACCGTGTCTTCCGATTTTTTACCCCAGGGATTCAAAGGAAACGCTAGGGCTGAGCCGACGGTGGCACAACTCGCGGGTTCGTGGTTGCCCGCTGTCCCGGCAGATTCACCAGATCAATCTGATCCCCGCCTCCGTGCGGCGTGAGCGTGATCATCGAATAGTTCCACACGCCGCCCACCTTCGTCGCCATCACGTGCACGATCGCGGATCGGTTGGGGCCGTTGAGCGTGAGGTATAGATCGGCGTCGCCCGCGTCGTTGTTGAGGTGGATGTTTCCGGTCGCGATCCTGCCCGGCTCGATCGGTTGTCCGAGCAGCTTGATGACGTCCGGGTGCGCCCGAGCTTGCGCGAGTGCGTGTTGATACGGCTCGGAACTCTTGATCGCGGTGTTCAACAAGCCGAAGATCAACGCGATCAATCCACCGCAGACCAGGATCGGAACCAAGCACCCGACGGGCACGAGCCATTTCCAGTTCCGCGACCACCAGCTGCGGCGCGTCGGGGAGTCAGCCGACCCATCTCGCGAATTGAGATCTGCCATGAAACCCATTGTAGGATGCTCACGGCTGCGACCAGGTGAGGGTCATCAATTCGGGTTTGGCATTTGGAAAATATATGGGCCTGTGATTCTCAACAACAAAATCGAGCACTCCCAGAAGACCGAAAGTGCGATCGAAAGTTGCGCGAACGATCGGCCGCGAGCCCTCTTATTCGCGGTTGCAAATAATCCGGCGCCTCCCAGGAGAAGCCCCAGGATTGGGCCGACGTCCACCGGAATCGCATCCACCGCTGCGGAAATGGGCGCCAACGGGTGATTGTCCCAAAATGGACGGGTTCGGACGATCGATCGCAGGCATGGGCAGCTGAGAAGCGAGAACACGAACGCGACGACGGCAATCACGCTCACTCTCGCGTGGGGCTGCGGCGACTCATATGTTAAGGTCGAATGCTTCAACTCACCCCGCCGCCTGCGTTCAATCCAACCAATCCTTCTTCTTCAACCGCTCCGGTACGTAGGTCTCGGTTACGTAGCTGATGTCCTTCGCAATCATCGATTCGACTTCCATTTTGAAGCCGTTCTGCATCATGCCCGCGATTTCTTTTTGCCAGCTCTTGTGATCTTTGAACCACGGGTATGCCGCAATTTCGCTCGCGCGTTTCTTGTCGGTGTCGGTGAGGTCGATCTTGACGCTGTCGGGAAGATCGCATTCGTCATAATCCTTCGCGCGGATGCCGACGAACTTGGCGTCGGGGATCGCGAGGCGCTCGGATTCGAATGCGAGGCTCATCGAGCCTTGCTTGATCACGCTATAGATGTAGTGCCCCCACGGATCGCAATCGAGCACGCAGTAGATCGGCAGCTTTAGTTCTTCGTTGAGCCGCTTGAGCAATCGCCGGACGCCGCGAGGTGGCTGGCCACTGCCTTCGGTGAGGATGCAGTTGTGCTTTTCCCAGAAGCGGTCTTCGTTGAAACGCTGCCAGACCGTATTTTTTTCGACGTGCAGGACGAACTTCGCTTCACACTTTTTGAACTCGAGCGTATCCGGTTCGACGATGCTGGGTACGGCCCAGCCGCCCGAGCCCATCGCGCGCAGGTTGATCTCATCCGCGCGGCCCGGCACCCCTCGGTCGACGACGGTAATATTCCCCGCGATCGTGCCCGCCTTTTTCGCGAAGACGTGCAGCTCTTCGCGGAGGACGTTGAGCGAGACTTCCAGGTCTTCGAGAATCGGATCGCTGTCGTCCTGCACGTCGAACGTGTTCTCGTTGGTCCCGGCGACCGTGTGCTTGGCCGCGTAGAACATGCCTCGAAGCGTAAGCGTCTTTTCGCGCTCGATCAGCTCCTTGATGCTGCTCGCGTGCAGCAGCGTCTGCATGTACTGCTTGGCCTGGTTGAGATTGAAGAGCTGGCGATCGGCCTTGTTGTCACCCATTTCCAGGATCCCGCGACGCTTGTTCCAGAGCGTATTGCTCTTGGCGCGCACGGGGATCTTGATCATCGGTTCGCGGCCGGCGAACGTCTTGCTGGCGACGTCGTCGGCCAGGCCGACGATCTTGCCGAGGGTGATTTTGTCGCGAGCTTTGATGCGCTTGTTGATGCTCGCCGAGTTGTCTGCGGTTTTCTTTGCCATGGCGGTCGCTCGTTCTGGTTGATTGAGTTAGTTGAACAGTTCTTCGTCGTCCGACTTTTTCTTCGCCTTCTTTTTCGGTTTGCCCGTTAGCTTCACTTTGTCGGGCGTGTCGGACTCCTTCGCCGTCGGCGCGTCTTTCGTCTCTGTTTCCGGCCCGATCGGCGCGACGCGATTTTCGACCATCACGACGCTGTCGTCGTTTTTCAGCTCTTCCTCCGCCTTGATCGTCTTGCCCTCTTCGTCGAGCTTCGCGTCGGCAATCGCGGTGCGCTTCTTGGCCTGCGAGAGCAGGGCATCGTAAAGCTTCTTGACGTTCGTCCCGTTCATCCTGCCGACGCTCTGACTGATTTCGCCGATATAGCGCTCGAACACGTCGCGGCGCTCGGCTTGCCGTTGCATCGCCTGGCGCTTGCGGAGATACGTGCCGAGTTTGCGGCCGCACTCCATCAGCGCCAGTTTCATCTCCTTGCGGATCTCGTCGTAGTCCGCGATCGCTTCCTTGGATTCGCTGGTGAACGGCACCCACACGGACGCCATGTGGATCATGATGACGAGCGGTCCGACGGGCAGTGCGCCTCGCGGTTGGCTGAGGTTGTAGTTTCGCCAACTCGTTTCGACGTTCGCCTTGAAGCTGCTGCACGCGGATTGCTGGAACAGCAGCGGCACGCGATTGGCAAATCGAATGACGCGCGCCGAATCATCGGCTGGTAGTTCTCCACCGAACGCAATGCCCGCTTCAATTTGAAACGGCCGCCCACGATACACCGCGGGTTCACGCGTCGAGGCGGTGTAGAACTCGGCCTTCACGCCCTTGGTCATGCCCTTAAGAAGCTGCTGCACGCCGATCGGCGCCAAACAATCCGTCGGCGGTGGCGGAAGCTTTGAATCCTGCATGTCGCGGAAGAGTTTCTCGGCCTGTTGCGGGGTGATGTCGCCGCACTTGGTTCGGCTGTGCACGCCGATGCCCTTGCAGAACTCCGACGCCTTGCCTGGCGACACGCGGCTGAACTTTTCCTGGAGGAAGTTGTAGAGCGTCCCGCCGCCTTTGTTGGCGTCCTCGTAGTCCTTGATCATCTGGAGCAGGATGCCCAGCTCGATACCCTTGGGGTGCGGCTGAATTTCGCGCGTCTCCGGCGGCAACACGTCGGTTCCGCGGGGGAAGAAGATCACGCCATCTTTTTCGATGGTGGTGATCGTCGTGTCGATGCCGGAATCGGCTGAAGCCGCCTGCGTGTCGTGCGCGGCTTCCTGGGTGAGCGATTCTGCGTGGACGGCATCCTTCTGCGCATTGGCCAACGGGAGATCTTCTTGATCGTCGGCAGCCACGCGCGAAGGCGGCACGAACGTGATGCGCGCGTGCGGGTTTGCGATCGCGGTCAGCTCGAGGAACTCGTCGACGCTGCCGCGGCCCTTTTGATAGCGGCCTTCGAGCTCGATGCTGACGCTCGTGCCGGTCATGTAGTCTTCGGGATTCAAAAAGCCCGGGTCGCGCGTGCCCGCGTTTACGGTTTTGAGCCGCTTGGGCGGGAAATCTTCCACCTCGTCGTCGTGCGTCACTTCCGCGCGATTCGTCTTGGTGTTCATCGCCAGCTCAATGTGATGAGCTTTTTTCTTCGCGTGCGGGCGCGTGTGGATGACCATCGGCTTGCCGGTGGTGATGAGTCCGTACATCCCCGCGGCGCTGATGCCGATGCCCTGCTGGCCGCGAGACATCTTGAGGCGATGGAATTTCGATCCGAACAGCAGTCGTCCGAAGACGTTTTCGACCTGCTTGCGGACGATGCCCGGGCCGTTGTCCACGATCGTCACGCGGTAGCGCGATTGCTTGGCGTTGGCGGGGCGGTCGGGTTGGAGATCTTCGATGACGATCGTGACGTTCGGCAGGATGCCCGCCTCTTCGCAGGCGTCGAGCGAATTGTCGACCGCTTCCTTGACGCTGGTGAGCAGCGCCTTTCGCGGATTGTCGAAGCCGAGCAGGTGGCGGTTCTTCGCGAAGAATTCGGAAACCGAAATTTCCTTCTGCTTGGCCGCCATCGACTCGGCGGTTTCGCGAAGGGTGCGTTTGGCCTTTTGCGGGGCGGCGGGTGCGGTGCTGCTACTCATGAAAAGACTCTCCGTGTCTGCGGGAGGAGGCGATCGGTGCGCCGAATCGGATTTGCCCGATCGGCGAGCCGAGCGATTCGTCGAATGCGACTGCCGCGCCTTCTTCGCCACGTCGTTCGCCTCCGCAACTCCCGACTTCACTTCGCGGCTCGCGGGGATGTCGTGGTTATCGGCACTTGCCGACCAAACCCTTCAATCCGCCTGCCGGTGATGTTAGGATATTGTATGGATCGAGATGACCTCGTCCAGTGGTTATTAAACTTTTATATAAGCTACTGAATAACAATTATTTGTCATTCTATTTCATCCACCGTTTCATCCAGCCGATCGTTTCGGTTCCGTGCCACTTGTGCCCGCCTTCAAAAAGGTCGTGAACGATGCGATCCTTCGCCCCGAGCCGCGCGTAGGCTCGGCGGATGATCCGAACCTGCGATGTCACGTTCTCAACGTTCACACCGTTCAGTGGATCCTGGTCGCCGGTCTCGATGAGCAGCGGCCGCGGGGCGATCAGTGCCGCGATGTCGGCCATGTCCACGTGCTCGTAAAGTCCGGGCACGTAGTTGCACGAGCAGTTGCTGTACAGCTCGAGCAGCGATTGCTTGTAGCCGTAGAGGTAACCGCTGATCACCGCGCACTTGATGCGATCTTCATCATCCAGCGCCGTCGCCCAAAGCGTCTGCAATCCTCCGCCGCTGAGTCCCGCGCACCCGATGCGATCCGGATCGCAATCGCGTCGCGACTGCACGTAGTCGAGGAGGCGGTGCATATCCCACGTCCACATGCCCGTCACGGTCTGCCCGAGCGGATACGCCATGTGATTGAGATGCTCGCAGGAGGAATACAGGATACCTTGCGCCATCGCGGACTGCTCCCGCCGCTCTCCAAATCCGCGGGCGTCGGGGCAGAAGGTGATGAATCCGTTCAGACAAAACTGCACGGCGTAATCGTAGTTGTATACCTCGATCTGCTCGGCGACTTCCTTGCTGTGATCGCGCACGCCCGCGGGCGAGAGCTTTCCGCCGCTGATGTGGCCGTGCGGACACAGGATTGCCGGCAGGCGCCCGCTCGCGCCGTCGGGGATCAGCACGTACAGCGGCATGATCACCTTCGGCTCGGTCTGAATCTCCACGCGCTGCCGGCGATACCCGTCGAACTGAACCTCTTCGGTGATCCTCGGACGCAGCGGACAACGCTGCATCGTGTCGTAGCCGGTAATCGCCTTGAGCTTGGCCCGCAGCGTCTTTCGCCAGCGCCGCCACTCGGGAACGGTCTTGGCGCGATAGGCAAGCTTTCGCGGAAGCGCGTCGAAGCGGTCGAACAGATGAGGCAAAACGGAAAACGGCGGCAGTTTCGTGTCGGGATTGAGCTTCACGCGTGCGAACAATACTTCAGGGACCCTGCAATGTCATCGCGCGCGGTTCGATTGATGCGCGGGCTCATTTCATCTTTCATTCAAAACGGCAAATGCGCCGTCCACATTCCCGGCGATTCCTGCGTCGCGTGATACGTTTTCATTCCGAGATAGTTTCCGAACGCCTCCCACAACACGTTCGCCACATTCCCTTGCGTCATCGCGACGTGATGCGGGAAGTGCGCCAGCAGCACGTCGCGATACAGGCGCTGCAGGTTCGCCACGCGGCACCAGCCGTAGCTCCCGAAGGTGGCCGCGGCGTTCTCTTCGATCTTGCCGGTGGCGATCAGGATCTTCCAACTGCCGTCCGGATCCTGCGTGACGCGCGAGAGCGTCACCGGCGACGGCTTGGCGACGAACTCGACGGCGCCGTGTGCAATGTCGCCCATGTCGTTCGCCTTGAACACCTCGTGCACCTTGATCACCGGCTGCTGCTTCGCGAACGCCTTGGGGAACACGCCGCAGTGCCACAGGTTCACCAATTCGTCGTCGTCGTTGTGCAGATTGTTCCAATCCGCCAGCGCCGCAGGGCTCCCGCTGGCGAGTTGGCACGCATGCATCGTCAGCGTCCCGACGATGTCCGCTTCGCACGCCGCGGGGCAGCCTTCGTCGCCCAAACGACTCATCGTCGCGCACGCGCACACGCCGTAGTTCTGCTGAATGCTCGTCCAGCATTGGATCGCCAACCCGTCGATCGCGTTGGCCTCGCGCCAGCGGCGGACGAACAGCTCGAACTTGGCGCTCTTGAGCACCGACTGCTGCGGCAGCGACGAAACATCGCCGTATTCACGATAGTCCGCGAGCAGTTTCTTCAGATCCGCGTCGCTGTCGGCAATCTTCCCCGCGCCGGCGAAGGCTTCGGACAGATCCAGTACGACGGTCGTCGGCCCGAGCCGCTGAAGCTGCTTCTCGTCAAACCGGCACGTCCAGAACGCTTCGGGCCGCGCGCCGATCTGCCCGTAGCGCGCGTTCCGCACGCCGTTGACCACGCGACACACGCGCGCGAACCAATCCACATCTTCCGCGAATCGCGGCTCCGTCGGATGGACCACGGGCCGTGGGGCCGACGTGTATTTCGCGCCGAGCTGTCTCAACCCTTCGGCAATTGACAGAAGGCCACAAAACGAATCGCGCCGATCCATCCCCATCCGGAGCGCCGCTTCCTCCTGCGCCGCGAAGATCAAAATCGGCACGTCCCGCGCGACGCGCTTGATTACCCACGCGGCGCTCTGTTCGTCGCCGAAGTTGCCCGCGCCGATGACGATGCCGTCGACGTCGCTCTTGCGAAACAACTCCGCACAAGCTTCCGCCTCTTTCAGATTCTGCACGCAGCCCGCGTTCGTCTGCTGATCCGACGGAACGACGACGTCGATCCCCACCTTCCTCATCGCATCGATCGCTTCCCGTCGAGCCTTCGCCGCCAGATCCGTACTGAAAAACCCGCGAGCGGCAGGAACGAAACCGAGACGAACGGGGCGAGAAGCGATGGGCACCGGGATCTCCTGTTGAGAAATCCGAGTGTACCTAAATCTTCCCGCCGCGTCGCGCGATCAGGTATCGCACGAACGACCACAACCCCGCGAAGCGAAATTGCGGATCGACGTAATGTTCGATCACGTAAAACGCGAAGTAGTAAGCGCGGCAAAAGCACCAGACGCACAGCGCGACGAGCAATGCCGTCTTGGCCGTCGGGTTCTCGATCAGCAACCCGACCGCGGCGAGAAATCCTCCGACGAGAAACAGGAACGCCTTGAAATAAATCACTCGACTGTTTCGAAGGTCGCGCATCATCATGTCGTGTTCAAGCCCCCTCATCGCGTGACGGCGAGCGATCCCGAATCTTGCTGCGGCGAGGTCGATCCGATGGCGTCACCGTTCTTAGACCACCACTGTTCCCACTCTCCGCGGATCTTCTTGGCGGTGCTGATATCGACGGTCCACAGATTCTGCGAAGGCGGCATGCCGGAATCGGTGCCGCTCTTTCCGCCGGGGACGCCGTGGAGAACGAGATGGATGAGGCGTACCTGCGCCATCGATCGCGCGTACCAATCATCGTGATCCAGGTTGCGGATCAGTACCGCGATCAGTTCGCGACGCATTCGGATGGATTCGGGCGTGTCCAGGAGCTGGATGCGCCAGCACCGATCCGAACACGCCTGCGTCGCGAGGTCGCGCACCGCGGTCTCGTTGTCGGCAAGGCTGCGTTCGATGTCGGTCACTTCGATTTGACTGAGGTTGATCAGGATGCGCAGCGACGCCCATCGCACGCGCGCGTCGGGATGTGTTTGGGCGCGATATCGGATCAGTCGCACGCTGTCGGGAACGCCGCCGACAACCGGCGTCCAGAGGTGCGGCATCTCCATGTACAAGGACAGGCCCGTCAACACCGTCTCCGTGTCCGACGAGTTGATCAGCGCCAGCGGCAATCCTTGCTTCTGCGGAACGCGATCTTTCGCCTCGATATAGATGCGACTTTTCGATCCGAAGAATTCCAGCGGGTTCGGTCCGCCGACCCAATACGAATCGGCCGTCAGATGCCGCCGGCTCGCGCCGCGCCAGACGAAGTTCGGCTGATTCTCTCGATGCGCCAGCGCGAAGACGAGTTCCGTATCGCTCATGCGCCGCTCTGGCGACGCGCAGCCCGCGGCGAGAAGTGTCGTCGCGATCAGGCAGCACAGCGGCGCGACGACACGTGCATCGGAAAACGCGTACGAGGACATGGGCAATCCTCCTTTCAAAACCGCCGATCGAGCAGCCGATGCTGAATCGCCTCCGACTGAATGTCACTCTTCGCGCAAGGCAACGGCAAATTCGACTGGACGGCCTTTAGGAAAATCGTTGCCGGGGTTGAAATGTTCGACGATTGCCTTGTTCCCAACGAACGTCCATCGTTCGACCTTATTTTCCGTCACGAAGTTGAGCAGGATTTGGGCGCCCTGTGAGCGCATTTGGATCTGGTCTTGCTTCTCATCGGGACTTACGTAGCTCACCTTGCCCCGATCAAATCGGTAGGTGCGCCGAACCTTATTCGTGTACCGCACATCCCAGACACCCCCAACCACGATCGGGCGAGAATCTTCATTATTGTCCTGATCCAATTGCTCCTGCGTTTTCTTTTCGTATTCCGCGATAGCCGTTGCCTCGTCAACGGCGCCGGAATCCAATGCTTTCTTGCGAGCGGCTTTCAAGTCAGTAAGAAGCGAATTTCGAGCGTCGACGACAGCCTTACGGTATGCAGTAAGCGCGGCGGCTTCGGATTTCTCAGCGCGCGCTATTGCCGCGCGTGCTAGCGGAGATTTGGGTGCGTTAGACTCGGCAGCTCCGACCAACATCCCGAACACGATCGCCGTGGATATGATGAACACACTTCTCATGATAGTTCCTCGTGCAGTAGTCGAATTCCCTTAAAACCTCCTATCCAACAACCGATACTGAATCGCCTCCGCGAGATGTTGTTCGCCGATCTTCTCGGAACCGTCGATGTCCGCGATCGTTCGCGCGACGCGGCGCACCTTGTCGTAGGCGCGGGCGCTGAGTCCCAGTTCGTCCATCGCCTGTTTCATGAGGAGCAGGCACGGGTCGCTGAGATCGCATTGCTCCTTCATCTGCTTGCTGCTCATGCTCGCGTTCATCGTGCCGTCGGGGAAGCGGGTGGCCTGAAGCGATCGCGCGCGGACGACCTGGTCGCGCATCGTGGCGCTGTCGGTGCCGTGTTGCTTGCCCGTTAGTTCGCGATAGGGCACCGTCGGCACTTCGACGTGGATGTCGATGCGATCGAGCAGCGGCCCACTGAGCTTCGCAAGATACTTGTCTCTCACTTTTGGATTGTCGGATGCAAACCCGCTCGCGGTCGGGTTCATCGCGGCGACGAGCATAAATCTCGCGGGGAAGCGGATCGATCCGTGCACGCGGGCGACGGTCACTTCGCCGCTCTCCAGCGGCTGACGAAGCATCTCGAGCACATAGCGGCTGAACTCCGGGAGCTCGTCGAGGAACAGGATGCCGTGGTGCGCGAGAGAGACTTCACCCGGTCGCGGGATCGTGCCGCCGCCGATGAGCGCTTGCGCGGTCGCGCTGTGATGCGGCGTGCGAACGGGGCGCTCGTCCATCAGCGCGACATTCTCCGGCAGCAGGCCGAGCGCCGAATAAATCCGCGTCGTCTCGAGCGATTCGCCGCGCGTCAGCGGCGGAAGGATGCCGGGGATGCGCTGGGCGAGCATTGTCTTGCCCGTTCCCGGAGGCCCGACCATCAGCAGATTGTGCGCGCCCGCCGCGGCGATCGTGATGGCGCGCTTCACCGCTTCCTGTCCGCGAACTTCGGCGAAGTCATGCGCCGGGGCGAGCTTCGACGCTTGATACGGCTCGCCGTCGAGCTCATAAGGTTCCAGCGGCAACTGCTCGTTGAGAAACGACACCGCCTGCGACAGGTGCGATATTCCGTACACCTCGATCCCGTCCACCACCGCGGCCTCGCGCACGTTTTCTTCGGGCAGGATCACCCCGCGAAACTTCTTGTGCTTCGCGAGCAGCGCCATCGATAGCGCGCCTTTGATCTTCCGCACGCGGCCGTCCAGCGCCAACTCGCCGGCGATGACGAACTCTTTGTGACGATCCGTTTGGATCGATTTCGTTCCGCGCAGCACGCCGATCGCCATCGGCAGGTCCAGCGCCGGGCCTTCCTTCTTCACGTCCGCGGGCGCGAGGTTGATCAGCAGGCCGTGCGTGGGAAAGGGGAAGCCGCTGTTGATCATCGCGCGGCGCACGCGCTCGATGCTCTCCTTCACCGCGGTTTGGGCGAGTCCCACCATCACCGTCTTGGCCATGCCGCGCTGCGCGACGTCGACCTCCACCTCGCAGAGCGTGGGATCGATGCCAATCAGGATGAAGCTCTGGATTTTGGCGAGCAAGTGTCCCCTGTGTGTCTTCAGTGGGGCAGGCATTCTTGCCTGCCGATCATTCAACCAACGGATCGAGGAGTACCTCGCTCCGTGGCAGGCAGGAATGCCTGCCCCACTGATCCACCCTAAGTCGCGCCCAATGCCGTTTCCACGCTGTCATAGGCCCGAAACACAGTGTCCAAGCGACAGCGCTTGAAGACATCCCACACGATCGGCTGCACCGCGGCCAGGCGCAGCTTGCCCTTGTTGCGTTCCAGGTCGTGCTGCAGACGCACGAGCGATCCGATCACAATGCTGGCGACGAACTCGATGTGCGACATGTCGAGAACGACCAACTGCGGGCGCTTCACCGATAGGCGCGTGAACGCTTGTTCGATCTTGTCCGCGGCGCCGATGCCGGCGCTGCCTTTGAGCCGCGCGATCGTCGCGTGCTTGTCCGGTTGCTCTTCGACGTCGATCTGGAACGGTTCCATCGGCCCGGTCTCCTTCACACCTCATCGTGCTGACGCGCAATCCTACCCGTCGCCGTTGCCCTCGGCCAGAGACTTGCGCGGCGGCGACAACAGCTCGACGATGACGTTGGCGGCCAATATTAAGATCGCGCCAACCCATGCGATCGACTCGAGCCGTCGTCCGACGACGAACATCGCGAACGCCGCGGCCACGACCGGCTCCATGAGATAGATCAGGGCCGCGTGGGTTGGGTCGATCCGCGGTTGGAAGTAGTTCATCAATCCGAACGCGACGGCGGTCGTGAAGATCGTGAGGACCGCGTATCGCCACCACACGTCGGCGTCGCGAAGGATCGCCCACTCACGCGACGGCCCGATCGCCGCACCGTCGTACGCCGCGGAGATCGCGCACACCACCGCGGCAATCAGCCCCGCAACGATGAACTGTCCGGCGCTGATGCGCCACACGTTCTCGCCCTTGCTCGCGAGGTTCAGCGAGATGATGAAGAAGGAAAACGCGATCGAGCATCCCAGCCCGAACATCTCGCCCTTGCCAAACCCCGCGGGTGTCGCGCCGGTCATCAGCCAGATGCCGAGCGTCGCAAGGATCACGCCAATCCACGTGATCAGCGGCGGGGCGCGGCGAAGGCCGACGGTGACGAGAATCGGCACGAACAGCACGGTGAGGTTCGTGAGAAACGCGCTCACCGCTTCGCTCGTCCGATCCAGCCCGAGATGCTGAAGCACCAGCCCCGTCCCCAGCAGCAATCCCACCGCGAGCGATCGCAGCACATCCCGTCCATTCCACCCACGACGCGCCGCGGGGATGCAGATCAGCAGCAGAATCCCCGCGCCGATGAATCGCCACGCGAGCAAGAGCGTCGGCCCGACGAACGATTGCGCGCCCGCGCCGCTGAGCCGATTCACTGCCTCGCCCGCGACCTTTGCCCAGGTGAACCCGCATCCCCAGAACACCGTCGCCAGCAGTAAAAACGCCGACGCCACGTGAACCCCCCGGGGATGGGCATCGGTTGTCGGCGTTACGTCGGTCGCTTCGGTACTCATCGCGGGGCAAGCTCTTTCTCGTCCAGCCGCCAGAGCCTAAGATGAACCGCGGATGCGACGCAAGCTGTACCTAGAAACCTTCGGCTGCCAGATGAACGTGCTCGACAGCGAGCTGGTTCTCGGCCAGCTCCGCGCGCAGGGTTACGAATCGGTCGAAGATCGCGATCAGGCGGATGTCATCCTCTACAACACCTGTTCGGTGCGCGAGCATGCTGAACAGAAGGTGTGGTCGCGCCTTGGTGAGCTTCGCGATCGCAAGAAGCTTGAGCCGCATCTGGTGATCGGCGTGATTGGGTGCATGGCCGAGCGCGATGGGACGAATTTGTTTAAGCGACATCCCCATGTCGATGTGCTTTGCGGGCCGGGGGAGTTGGATAAGCTTCCAAGCCTCGTGCACAACGCGACGATCGCGAATGCCGCGCATTACCCCTCTCCCCCGTACGCGGGGGAGAGGCTGGGTGGGGGGGCGTCTTCGAGCAACAAAAACGAAGACAAGACCCCTCACCCAACCTCTCCCCTGAATACAGGGGAGAGGCGTCAGAGGGAGCGGCAAGTCGCGTTGATGGGCGCGAGTGTGCGCCGTTCGTCGACTCTCGCCGCCGCGGAGGATCACCTCGAACTGCTCGATCTGTCCCGCAGCGTGTCCCCCGGCGATGACATTTCGCAGGCGTACGTGCGAATCACCCGCGGGTGTAACAAGTTCTGTACGTACTGCGTCGTCCCATACACGCGCGGACCGGAAGTTCATCGCCCGCCGCAAAACATCGTCGACGAAGTCCGCATGCTCGCCGACGCGGGCGCGAAGGAAGTCACGCTCCTCGGCCAGACGATCAACCACTATGCCTTCGCCCACGGCGACGGCCGCGTGACGAGCTTCGCGGATCTGCTGTATCTGATTCACGAATCGGTGTCTCATCTGCCTCGCCTCCGTTTCGTTACCAGCTTCCCCCGAGACTTTTCCGACCAAGCGCTCCAAGCGATGCGCGACTGCGAGCGCATCTGCCGATACCTGCACGTCCCCGCGCAATCCGGCAGCGACCGCATCCTCAAACTGATGAATCGCGGATACACGCGGCAGCAGTACGACGATTTCCTTTCCCGCGCGCGCGAGCTCATGCCCGACGTCAGCGTCGCCAGCGATTTCATCGTCGGCTTCCCGACCGAAACCGACGACGACTTCGCGCAAACGGCCGAACTCGTTCGTCGCAATCGCTTCAAGAACAGCTTCATCTTCAAATACTCCCCGCGTCCCGGCACGACCGCGATCGATCGTTTCACTGACGACGTGCCGGAAGACGTGAAGCGCCGCCGCAACAACGAGCTGCTCGCGGTCCAGCAACAGGCCAGCGAAGCGCTCAACCGCGCGATGGTCGGCACGACGGTCGAAGTGATCGTCGAAGGCGAGAGCAAGCTCGTTTCGAGACAAGCGGCCGGTGCGTCGAACGTCGAGCTGAAATGGGAATCGCGCCGCGCGGCAGTGCCGGTGCAAACGCAGATGGTCGGCCGCACCCGAGGCGACCACGTCGTCTGCTTCGACGGCGATCGATCGCTCAAAGGCGAAATCCTCGACGTCACCATCACCGACGCGCGAAACATGACCCTCTTCGCCAGGCGCGCGACGAGCGGCTCCTTCACTGTCACAAACCCGCCACCTCGTGGCACGGGTTTGCAACCCGTGCGCGCGACGTGATCCGTCCGGGGATTCAATCTCTTGCAAGACATGGCCGCACTTTGCACGGGCTGAAAACCCGTGCCACAACGACAGCGGCATCTTGCAGTACCTAAGGACAAGTGACGACGGCTGCCCCTGACCTCGAAGCGTCCGCACGTCGCACCGTGCGCGATCGTCTCGCCGTCCACCCGTTCGTTATCGCATCGCTCCTCACGCTCCTCTCCGCCGGCGTTTATCTGATCCACTACACCTACTCCGAAATCGGCGACACCATCCCCGCGGAGTTTTTGCCGATCAATTTGCTGAGCGGCGACGGGTTTGATTTCACGAACATGATGCCGGTCGGCAAGCCGCTGCATTCCGGCTTTGAGAAGATCGGCGACCGCGTGGTGTCGTTCTATCCGATCGTGCCGGGGCTGCTGAACGTCCCGGTGTACGCGATCGCCAAGGCCTGCGGCGTCGATGTGATGGCGCAGCGGTTCGTGCTCTCGGGCTACACGTGCGTGTGGATCTCGGCGCTGTCCGTCGGCTGCATGTATCTGGCGCTGAGCCGCATTTGCGCGAGCGTCTGGAACGCGATCTTCTTCGCGCTGCTCTACGCCTTCGCGACGACGACGTGGAGCGTGACGTCGCGGTGCCTGTGGCAGCACGGGCCGTCGATTCTGTTTTTGTCGGGCGCGATCGCGCTGCTGCTGTTCAAGAACAAACGGTGGATGGCGTTCAGCGGACTCCTGCTCGGCCTGGCGGTGTGGAACCGTCCGACCAACGTCGTCTTCGCGGTGCCGCTGGCGGTCTACATGTTGCTGAACCATCGCGATCGCTTCGTCGCGTTTTCGCTCCTCGCGCTCGTGCCCGCGATGGGCATGTGCGTCTATTCGAAGATCTACTGGGGCAGCGTGATGGCGCTGGGACAGGGCCATCGCATGGGGCAGTGGCACGGCACGCAGGTGACGGATTTCCATGGTCCTCTCCTCGAAGGTCTCGCGGGCGTGTTGGTCTCGCCGTCTCGCGGACTGCTCGTATTCGGGCCCATGTTCGTCTTCTCCTTCGTATACCTGGGATATGCGTGCGTGTCGCGCAGGTTGGATCCGATCTATCGGTATCTCGCGATCGGTACGCTCGGGCATCTCTACCTGTTTTCGAAATGGTCGGTGTGGTGGGGCGGCCACTCGTTCGCGTACCGAATGCTGATCGAAATGGTCCCTGCGCTGGTGATCTTCGCCGCGGCGGCGTGGGATCACGGCTTCCTGCGAAACCGATGGCTGCGCGTCGTGTTTACGATCTTCGCGCTGCTGTCACTCTACATGCATTTCCTCGGCGCCTACTACTACCCGGCGGGGTTTAACTTCACCCCCAATTGGATCGATTTGAACACCGAGCGCCTGTGGTGGTGGCAGGATACGGAGATCATCCGGTGTCACGAGCATTTCATGAAGGACGTGCGCCGGACATTCGAATTGCGTGCGAAGACGGGTGGCCAGATGTGACGGTTTCCGTTGAAAGCAGCCGGGGCGGCGCGAGTACGCTCTGCCCCGGCGTGAGGGAACATTGAGGTATACGGTTTTTCGGTCGATCGACAACGATGCCGTGCGCGCTCGACAGTCTCATCCATGACGCCGCACGAGGTTCTTCTTGACCGTCACACCACCGGTTGTACACTTGCCCCTCCTTTGAGCATTTCCGGGACAAATTGTTTGTCGAACAACCCAGTCACACTCATTTAGTGCGGAGGTACTGTCATGGCTGCCAACAACCGAGGCGTCGCGTACATCAAGCCGGGCGAAGTGAAGATCGAGAGCATCGACTTCCCCAAGATGTACGACCCGGCGCGCAAGCAGAAGATCGAGCACGGCGTCATCCTTAAGATCGTCTCCACGAACATCTGCGGCTCCGACCAGCACATGGTTCGCGGGCGGACGACGGCGCCGGCGGGGTTGATCCTCGGGCACGAGATCACCGGTGAAGTCATCGAAGCCGGCCGCGACGTGTTGTTCATCAAGAAGGGCGACATCGTTTCGATCCCGTTCAACATCGCGTGCGGTCGCTGTCGCAACTGCAACGAAGGCAAGACGGGTATCTGCCAGAACGTGAATCCGGCCCGCGCCGGCGCCGCGTACGGATACGTGGACATGGGCGGCTGGGTCGGCGGGCAGGCGGAATACGTTCTGATTCCCTACGCGGACTTCAACTGTCTCAAGTTCCCCGACAAGCAGGAAGCGATGGCGAAGATCAAGGATCTCACCTTGCTCTCCGACATCTTCCCCACCGGTTTCCACGGCGCGTTTACCGCGGGCGTGGGACCGGGATCGACCGCCTACGTCGCCGGCGCGGGCCCGGTCGGCCTCGCGTGCGCGGCTTCGTGTCACTTGCTCGGCGCTTCGGTCGTGATCGTTGGCGACATGAACAAGGATCGTTTGAAGCAAGCCAAGAGCTTCGGATGTGAGACGATCGACTTGACGAAGAGCGCGACGCTCGGAGAGCAGATCGAACAGATCCTCGGCGTGCCGGAAGTGGACAGCGCGATCGACTGCGTCGGCTTCGAAGCCCACGGCACCGGCAAAGACGCCGCCAAAGAAAAGCCCGCGACCGTGCTCAATCAGATCATGGAAATCACCCGAGCCGGCGGTGCGCTAGGTATCCCCGGCCTCTACGTAACCGGCGACCCGGGCGCGGTCGACGACAACGCGAAAATCGGCATGCTCGGCATCCGCATCGGCCTCGGCTGGGCCAAGAGCCATAGCATGACGACCGGCCAGTGCCCGGTGAAGAAGTACAACCGCAACCTGATGATGGCGATCCTCAAAGACAAGATCAAAATCGCCAAGGCGGTCAATGCCCAGGTCATCAGCCTCGACGAAGCCCCGAAGGGCTACAAAGACTTCGACAAGGGCGCCGCGAAGAAGTTCATTATTGATCCGCACAAGATGATCAAGGCGTAATGTAACCCGCGGACGATTCGACTCTTGCTCGAGTCGGATCGCGTCCGAAATCGAAGAAAGCAATCGCGAAAGTCCACCGTCGAAAGACGGTGGATTTTTTTTCACGCGCGCAAGATGGCGAGCTCGGCCGGGTAAATCATTGTGAAAACGTTGGGGCCGTTGGGCGCGACGAGAGTCCGTCCGTATCGGGTTCTTCATATCGATCGTGAGTATCTAGCCGTTGCCGTTGGTCAATCAGGGATCGTTATTCGAGGAGGATTCATGAACATTGCGCGCGGCAGATCCGGAGTTGAGCTTGCGGCGGTTGCGCTGGTCGTCGCCGTGTTTACTTGCGCCGCCGGCTGTACCTCAACGCAGGAAAACACGTGGTACTTCGCCGCCGCCCAGATCCCCACACACGACGCGGCGGAGGCAAATAAGCCTGTGCAGCTCAAGTTTTACCGCGTCAAAGTGAAGGCGTACGCGCTGAACGGCAAAACCGAACTGCTGACGGGCTTGTATCCCGCGGACGCGCTGCACGATTTGTTTGGCGAAGTGAAGAAACCGGGAGATAAGCCGCCGGATCCGGCGCCGGCAAATCCACAGCCGTCCGAGGGCCAAACGCCGCCGAAGGGCGGGGGCGGGGAACACGATATGACAACGACAGGTGCCGATGGGGCAACACAGCCCGCCAATACGACGACGCCAAAGTTATCTTCGAGCATCGCGTTCGAATGCAATGCGAAGACGGGTGAGCTGTCGGTCATCCCCGCCAACGCGCGATTCACGGTTCTCTACGGGGTCAACGCGCAGGCGATCGCGCAGCAGATATCAAGCTTTGCCGACGCGGACACAACCGGCAACCAACTCGGCTCGCTCCTGGTCGCCGCCACCGGTGCCGGCCCGGCCAAAATCAGCGCCGATGCCGCGGAGAAGGCCGCGAACGATCTGGTTGCCGCAGCGGCAAAAACCGGAACGGCGTTGAAAAAGGCCGTTACGGATACGCCAGCCGACGCGGCGAAAATTCGCACCGCAGTCGTCACCGCGGCGAACGATCTTTTGAAGGCCATGAATTCTCAAACAAAGATTACCGACAACGCGAAATGGGCGGACTCGCTCAAGGAAGTAGTGAAGACGATCAAGGACAATCAGAAGGCAGGCCAACCATGAAATATCAAATGACGATCCGCCATCTCGCCGTCCGCAGCGCGGGTTTCGCACTCGTCGCTTGCTTGATCGGGTTTGCGGGCGGGTGCAGCAGTTCGGCCACAACCGCGGCGCTGGCGACGGCGGTGGGAGTTGGTGTCGGCGTACCGCTGGCCACTCACTCGCACGTGGAAGTCGAAGTGGAGGTTTTCAACGAGGTGGCGCCCACGAATTTGGCAGCCGAGAATGAAGGACAGACATTTGAGGATTCCGACAGTTCGCTGAATCAACTCGTGAAGGAATGTGTGCAGGAGTCCAATCAGAAAGCGTTCAGCGATCGCATGAAGGACCCACTCGCGCGAGCGAAGTATGCTCGGTGTGCGAGAACGGTTGCAGAAAAGATCGAACCGAGTCTTGAAAACACGCGGAAAACGATCAAATGGAATTCGGACGATGCGGCAGCACATCGCGCCGAGAAAGGCGCGCAAAGCTTCGTGGATGCTGTCAAACAGCTCCCGGTCGATCGTACTCCGACAGTCGACCAAGTTGCGGTGGTTGAATCGTATCGAGCAGACGTCGTTGAGTATTTCCAAATGCTCTCGCATCGAATTCGGATAGAAAAGAATGATGCGAAGACAGCGACAGCGGCGGACGAAATTCGCAAGGAGGCAGAAAATCTGGGCGTCACCGCTAATCCGGGTCCGTTGGCGCAAGAGGTCACTCAGGTGGTGCTGTCGAAGGGCAAGATGCTCGACGCGATCACCAATCCGAAATACGACGCGAACTGGCAACACTTCAGCCACGCGTTGTCGGACGGCGGCACGGGGGACCACAACGCCGTCATCTATTTCGAGAACATGGGATTTCCGGTGTTGAAGTCCAGCGCATTCAATCCCGACAAGTTCGTCGAAGCGTTTTCGAAGACATACAAGATCGCATTTGGGGCAATCGCCAGTGCCTACGGCGTGCCGGTCGGGAAGGTCGACGACAAGAACGCGATTTCCGGCCTCGATCCGATTTCGTTGGCGGCGCGCCAAAAGAAGGCAGAGCAAATGAGCGCCGACGCTAAGAAGGCGATCTTGAATGCGCTCGATGAACTTTCGCAAATGGATCTCACGGCCGTCGACGCAACCAAAGTAGCAAAGCTGACGGACCTCGCGACGAAACTCGAGAACATCAACGCGAAGTAATTGCGCTGGACGCGAGTGGGCTGTGATGACTCTACACGCGATCTATAGGTTCGTCGTGCGCATCTGGTGCGCGGTCATCATCGGTTGCGGTTGTGTCGGCTGCGGCGCAAAACAGGTGAGCGTCTATGCAATTACCTTCACCGATCCCGCCGAACATGAGTTCCAGTATCGTCTGACCATTAAGACGTTCGAGCCAAATTTGCACGATTTGGCTGTTTGCCCCGATTCGCGAGCAGCCGTGACGCGCGAAAATGAAGCGGCAGTGGATTTGGCGCAAAGCTTGTCGACGGATCTGAGAGGCCCCTTGTCAACCCACTTCGACGTTCGACACGAATCAGGCCCCGCGATCGCTTCGGAGATCGCGGCGATTACGCTGCCGTCGGATGGAACCAGCGCGCACGAACTCGCGGCGTCGTCAGCCTCCTATATCAATCTACGACTGAACGAAGAGAGTCGCGGCAAGCATCGTTTTGTCGTCACGTTGGATTCGAATGCCCTCACGGGTGGATTCAATTCACACGATCGTCGCTGGAGCAATGTCGCGTCGCTGGACGGCTATCGCCGCTGCACGGGATGGCTGTTCTTACGGTCGGAGCAGGACAGGGTAAAGATGTGGCTCGGTCCACTCGACGATTCGCAATGCGCGCCTTGTGGTGAATAGGGTTCTCGTTCGCGCCGCCTGCGCGGGGCGGGGCGTTTCACCACGGGAAATCCCGGCAATTCTGTCCCCAACGAGACCCTTCAGCGATGGTATGATTTGACGGTGTCGAGGGATTTCGTATCATAACTAGCGTCGGGTTTTGTCACCTCGCTCGCCCGCCGAGGTGTCTGGGCTGCGCGTGAAGGAAATCGAATGGCCAGAGTCGAGCTCGAAAAGGTTTCCAAGATCTATCCCGGTGGCGTCAAAGCAGTTGACGCGATCGATCTGTCCATCAAGGACCAGGAATTCATCGTCCTCGTCGGCCCTTCGGGCTGCGGGAAATCCACCACCTTGCGCATGGTCGCGGGGTTGGAGGAAATTACCGGCGGGGCGATCAAGATCGGCGAGCGCGTTGTCAACAACGTCGCGCCGAAAGACCGCGACATTGCGATGGTGTTTCAGAACTACGCCTTGTACCCGCACATGACGGTGTACAAGAACATGGCGTTCGGGCTGAAGCTGCGCAAGGTGCCGAAGAAAGAGATCGATACACGCGTCCGCGAGGCGGCGAGGATTCTGGATATCGGGCACCTGCTCGATCGCAAGCCCAAGGCGCTTTCGGGCGGCCAGCGGCAGCGCGTCGCGGTGGGTCGGGCGATCGTGCGAAACCCCGCGGCGTTTTTGTTTGATGAGCCGCTGTCGAATCTCGATGCCAAGCTTCGTGTCACCACGCGGGCGGAGATCAAGCGGCTGCACCAGCGTCTGAAGACGACCACGATCTACGTCACGCACGACCAGGAAGAGGCGATGACGCTGGGCGATCGGATCGTCGTCATGAAAGACGGCCTCATCCAGCAATCCGATACGCCGCTGAAGACCTATCAGCAACCGCGAAACCGGTTCGTCGCGGGGTTCATCGGGATGCCGCCGATGAATTTCTTCGACGGCGCGATCAAGAGTGAAAACGGCCAGTTGGTGTTCGAAGAAGGCTCGCTCCGCAACGCCAAAGTGGCCGCGGGGGCGCCGGCGGATTCCAACGGCAATGGCAACGGCGCGCCATCGGACGAACCGCTGGTTCTCGTCGGCGAATTGACCTTACCGGGCAACGGGTTTAAGCTTCCATTGCCCGCGGAGTTGTCGCGGCGATTGGCCGGCAACGTCGGCAAGCACGTGGTGCTCGGGATTCGTCCCGAGCATTTCCACCTGCGGCAGACTGACGGAACCGTGCCGATGAGCGTACAATTGAACGTGATCGAGCCGCTCGGCAACGACATGGACGTCTACATGAACACGCCCCTGCATGATCATGTGGTCGGCCGGGTCGAAGCGCAGAGCGGAGTACAGGCGAACGCGCAGGCGACGGTGTTCGTCGACCTGCACAAGGCCCACTTTTTCGAGCCCGGAGCGACCGGGATGAACTTGAGCGCAGCCGAGACTTCATCGTCTCCCACGAGCGGATCAGGCCATGCTGCTGCATAAGCATGCGCCCATCTTCGCGCTCGCGGCCAACTCCCTTGTCCGGGAAGGAGTTTCCGGATGAGGGGTTAGGTGTTGTCGCTCGACAGGTTCGCCTCGACTTTTGGGCCGCCCGTTGTGGTGGCTTTTTTGTTGGTATGTGATGTTGGTATGTGAAGAGTCATTTGTCCTTGGTCCTTTGTCCTTTGTTTTGCCGGAGGACGTTTGATCGCAAGTACAAATGACAAATGACCAAGGACAAATGACACGTTCGGAAAAACCGAATAGCGAGAAAAAATCATGAACACTGAGTTAATTCGCATCGTCGACGGCATCGCGCGGGACAAGAACATTGACCGCGACCAGATTTACACGGACATCGAGCAGGCGATCGCGTCGGCGCTGCGGAAACAATTCAATACGGAAGACACAAGTGAGTTCGCCGTGACGCTCGACCGCGCCACCGGCGACATCTCCGCCGCGCGGCAGGGGCAGCCGTTGCCGCTGAGCGTTCTCGGGCGCATCGCGGCGCAGACGGCCAAGCAGGTCATGATCCAGCTCATCCGCCAGGACGAGCGCGGGAGTATTTACGAAGAGTACAAAGATCGCGTCGGCACGATCGTGACGGGAACGATCGCGCGGTTCGAAGGCGGCACGATGATCGTCTCGCTGGGCCGCGCCGAAGGCATCATGCCGCGAAGCGAGCAGATTCCGGGCGAGGCGCACGAGGTCGGCGAGCGCGTGCAGGCGCTGATCCTCGAAGTGCGCGACACGCCCAGCGCCGTGAAGATCATCCTCAGCCGCTCGCACCCGGAACTCATCAAGCGGCTGTTCGAGCGCGAAGTTCCGGAAGTCGGCGAGCGCACGATCGAACTCAAGGCCCTGGCCCGCGAGCCCGGTCATCGCACGAAGATCGCGGTCAGCTCGATCGACTCGAAGGTGGACGCGGTCGGCGCGTGCGTCGGTGTCCGCGGAAGCCGCATCAAGAACATCGTCGAAGAACTCGGCGGCGAGAAGATCGACATCGTTCGCTGGAACGAGTCGTCGCAGATCCTCATCGGCAACGCGCTCAAGCCCGCGGAGGTTGCGGAAGTGGCGCTGTGCTTCGAATTGGGGCGCGCGACGGTCGTGGTCAACGACGATCAGCTCAGCCTCGCGATCGGCAAGCGCGGACAGAACGTGCGATTGGCCGCGCGACTCACCGGTTGGGACATCGACATCCTCACGCCGCCGGAATTCCAGAACGGCGTGAAGCGGCTCGACGCGACGCTGAAGCAGATCGAAGGGATCACGCAGGAGCACGTCGACAAGGTGATCGCGCTCGGCCTGATCGACGTCCGCGATATTGAAGAGGTCGGCACGGGCCCGCTGATGGAAGAGCTCGGATTGGACGAGGCCACCGCTCAGCGCGTTGCCGATCGATGCTCCGAAGAAGCGAAGATCGTCGCGACCGAGCAGGAAGCAAAGAAGGCCGCCGACGCCGCCGCCAAGGCCGCCGAGCGTGCCGCGTTCGCGGCCATCGGGCAGCGCGGGATCGACGGCATTGCGGGCGCGCAGGCGTCGGCGCCGTTGTCCGACGGCGATCTCGAGACGATGGGCGAGGCTGCGGACAATGATCCTGATCGTCTGCCGGGCGCGATGGAAACGGCGCCGGGTGGATCACCGGAAGTCACCGTTCACGACGAGAAGGCGCTGGCCAACGGCGACGAGCTGTCGCCGGAAGAACAGGCGATTCAAGGGATCAACGGCGACAGCGAAGGCGGCGACGCCGGGCGAAAAGATTTCGCCGACGAGGACGCCGACACCGCGGCGCTGGCCGAAGGTCGCGCCGAGCCGCCGCAATCGACGCGCGAAGAACCGGCCTGATGCGAACGCGCGTCGTGACGGTCGCGACGTGTAGTGGTGAAGTAGGCATTTGACGTGTGATGTGAAGTTGCTCCAACGGTAGGAGATGCGTTTTGGCTAAAGGCATTCGAGTCAACCAACTGGCCAAGGAACTGGGCGTCACCAGCAAGGAGATTCTGGAGAAGTGCCGCGCCGAAGGGCTCGGCGACAAGGTCCAGAATCACATGGCGGTGCTCGCGCTGGGTCTCGCGGAGACCGTGCGCGAATGGTTCAGCTCCGACCACGGCGGCGGGACTGCGGTGGAAACCGCGCCGCCGGTGCAGGTGGCGACCAAGCCGAAGGTCGTGCGCCGCGCGACCAAGAAGAAGACCGACGCCGATGCCAAGGACGAAGGCGGCGATACCGCCGTCGCCGAAGCCCCGCCGGCGGCGCCCGAAGCGCCGGACGTGACCGAAGCCCCCGTCGCGCCGCCGCCGGTGACGACGCCGAGCGTCAAAGAGACGCCGCAGGTCGTCGCGCCGCCTCCCGTGCAGGTTGAGCCGGAGATCGTCGCGCCCCCGGTCGCCCCGCCTCCCGCAGCGCCCGAAGCGCCTCCGTCGATTGCCGCCACAACCGCGGCACCTGCCGCCCCGAGCAAGCCGGCGGCGCCGCCCGCGGATCACCTGCGGGCGCCCGTTTCGCGTCCGACGATCACGCTTGCCAATCGACTCGGCGGACAGCCGCCGGTCGCCGAGCGCAAGCCGGTGACGCCGGCCCCCAAGCTGCTCGTCCCCGAGGCCGCAAAAATCCAGGGCCCGCGCGTCGTGCGCGAAGAGAAGCCCGACGTCGTTCCCGCGCCGCGACCGCGCAGGCCCGGCGGGCCGTCGACGGATCAGCAAGCGCCCACGACCTTCCGCCCGCGCACCGGCGGCGGGGTGCGGAGCGTCGACGACGACGACGATGAAAAGAAGAAGGCAGCCGCGAAGAATGCCGGCAGCAACTCCAGCCGGCGTCGCGGGGTGGACGGCCGACGCGGCGAGGCGATGGAAAAGCTGCGCGAGTTCACCGAGGCCGATCTCATCGCCCGGCGCGACGCGCTCAACGCCGCCAGCGCCACGCGTCGAGCGTTCGATTCCCACGTCCGAACCGCGGCCAATCGCGGGACGCATGTGCAGGCCAAGACCGTCGTGCAACGCGGCGAAGCCGTCGAGATCGAAGAGCCGATCACCGTCAAGACGCTGTCAGCGGCGCTGGGGATCAAGAGCAACGACATCATCTCGAAGCTGATGAAGCAGGGCGTGTTCGCGACGATCAACCAGGCGCTCGATCGTGACGCCGCGGGCGCGATCGCGCTCGAATACGGCATCGAGCTGAAGATCGCGCAGCAGCCCACGCTCGAGGAAGAGCTGCTCAAGGAATTCGAAGCGCGCGAAGCGACCGAAGGCCGCGAACTTGTGGCGCGTCCGCCGGTCGTCACGATCCTCGGACACGTCGACCACGGAAAGACGTCGCTGCTCGACAAGATCCGCAATGCCAACGTCGCGGCCGGCGAGGCCGGCGGCATCACGCAGCACACCGCGGCGTGGATGGTGGAGGTCGAGGGCGAAGGCGGAAAGAAGAAGCGCGTCACGTTCATCGACACGCCCGGCCACCAGGCGTTCACGTCGATGCGCGCCCGCGGTGCGAACATGACGGACGTCGTCGTGCTCGTCGTCGGCGCGGTCGAAGGCGTCATGCCGCAGACGATCGAATCGATGAACCACGCGCGGGCGGCCGGCGTGCCGATCGTCGTCGCGATGAACAAGATCGATCGCCCCGACGCCGACCCCAACAAGGTGCTCGGCCAGTTGGCGACGAACAACCTGAACCCCGTGGAATACGGCGGCGATACCGAAGTGATCCGCACCAGCGCGGTTACCGGGCAGGGGATCAAAGAGCTGATCGAAATTCTGGATTACCAGAGCGAGCTGTTGGAACTAAAGGCCGATCCGAAATCGCCCGCCCGCGGCGCGGTCATCGAATCGCGCGTCGATCCGGGCTTGGGCGCGGTCGCGACCGTGCTCGTGCAGGACGGCACGCTGAAGGTCGGCGACGTGATGATTTCCGGCCCCGGCCACGGCCGCATCCGCGGACTATTCAACGATCGCGGCGAGGCGGTGACCGAAGCGCCGCCGTCGACGCCGGTGATCGTCTCGGGCCTGAATGAACTGCCCGGTGCCGGCGACAAGTTCTTCGTCGTCGAAAACATGGACCGCGCCCGCGCGATCGCGGAAGAGCGCGCGATCCTGTCGCGGCAGAACCAGCTCGGCCAGCAGAACAAGGTGACGCTCGACAACCTGTTCGACACGATGAAGGCCGGCGACGTCAAGACGATCAACCTGATCATCAAGGGCGACGTGCAGGGCTCGGTCGAAACGCTGACGAAGACGGTGACGGAACAGAACACCGACGAGGTGCGCGTGAAGGTGATTCACAGCGCCGTCGGCGGAATTACCGAGAGCGACGTCGAACTGGCCGACGCGAGCAGCGCGGTCATCATCGGCTTCCACGTCGTGCCCGACGAAGCAGCGCGGTCGATGGCCGAGCAGCGCAAGGTCGAGATCCGCTTGTACCGTGTGATCTACGAGATCTTCGACGACCTGAAGAAGGCGCTCAGCGGCATGCTCGAACCGGAAGTGCGCGAAAAGCTGCACGGCCACGCGGAGATCCGCCAGGTGTTCAAGGTCTCGCGCCTCGGCAACATCGCGGGCTGCATGGTCACCGACGGCCACATCCAGCGCGGCAGCAAGATTCGTCTCACCCGCGACGGCAAGGTCATCACGGAAGATCTCACAATCGAAACTCTGCGCCGCGTGAAGGAAGACGTGAAGGAAGTGAAGCAGGGCTTCGAGTGTGGTATCAAGCTCGCCAACTATGACGACATCAAGGTCGGCGACATTATGGAAGCGTACGTGAGGGAGACGTTCCAGAGAACTTTGTGATTGAGTTCCCTCTCCCACAAGGGGAGAGGGGGCGAAGAGAATGACCATCGGCGTCCTGCAACTAGAACTGTCGATCGGCGACGCGATGTCCTTGAAAGACAAGCGGCGCGTGGTCAAGAGCCTCAAGGATCGAATCGCCCACAGGCACAACGTATCGATCGCCGAAGTGGGTGCGCTGGACGAGCACCGCCGGTCGGTCCTCGGCGTGGCGATGGTGAGCAACGACAGTCGATATGTCGAGGGCGCGCTGAGCAAGCTGGTGGATTTCGTCAAAGGCGTGCCGAGTGTGGATTTGGTGGATTATCAGATTGATTTGCTATGAAGGAGAGCGACGAAGCGACCTAGCGACGTAGCGACGAAGGGCAATGCAGGAACCCGCTCCTGTCTTCCCGTTCTTCGCTCCGTCGCTCCGTCGCTTCGTCGCTTCTGATCGATGTCTCGTAGGACGGAACGCGTCGGAAGCACGATCCAGCAGGAGTTGGCGCAGATCATCATGCGCGAGCTCAACGACCCGCGGCTCACCGGGATGCCCAGCATCACGCGGGTGAAGGTGAGCCCCGATCTTTCGGTCGCCGACGTGTATATCACGGTGATGGGCACCGAGGGCCAGCAGACCGCCGCCCTCAACGCGTTGAAACACTCCGCGGGATTGATGCGCGGGAAATTGACGAAGGCGATGACGCTCCGCGTCGCGCCGTTCCTCAAGTTTCACCTCGACGAGAATTTGAAGAAGGAAATGGCCGTGCTCGATCTTCTCCGCAAAGTGTCGGAAGAGGACGGGCAAAGGATGAAGGAAACCGAGGAACAAAGGACAGAGGACGAAGATTGAAAAACGCCACGAAACATGCGGACGACCTGCGCTCGCTGATGCGCAAGCTCGTCAAAGAACACAAGCCCGCCGACAAGGTCGCGCAGGAACCGCTCAAGGCGCTGGTCCGCGGGGCGATGAGCTTCGACGTGGCCGATTCCAAGGCCGACGACGCGATGAAGGCGATCGATCGCGAGTTCGTCGATCTCAACGAGCTGCGCGTCGCGACGGATCTCGAGATCCAGGAGCTGCTCGGCCAGCGTTACCCCGCAATCGAGAAACGCGTTGCGATGATCACGCAGTCGCTCAACAACATCTTCGAGCGCGAGCACACGATGAACCTTGACCGCCTCAAGGACATCAGCAAGCGCGACGCCCGACAGTTCCTCCGGGAGCTGCCGGAGATCCACCCGTTCGTCGAAGCCTACGTGATGCTCTACGCCTTCGACGGCCACTCGTTTCCCATCGACGATCAGATCGTCGAGCTGCTGAGGGACGAGGAAATCCTCGACGAATCGACGCCGATGGACGAAGCCCAGCGCTTCGTCGAGCACCATCTCAAGGCCGAAGAGTGCCACGACTTCTTCATCGCCGTGCGGAAGGAAGTGTCGAGCGGGAAGAGAAGCAGCAGCAGTGGTGGCGGGGCGAAGAAGAAAAAGGTGAAGGCGTAGAAGCAGTTGCCAGTTGTTTGTTGCCAGTGGAGATCACGGCACCTCGGCTTTTACTGGCAACTGGCAACTAACAACTGGCCACTAACTGATGACCGACAAACTCCCCCCATCCACGCTCCGCATCGGCCTTCCCAGCGGCAGCTTGCAGAACGCGACGGTCGAGCTCTTCGGCAAGGCCGGGTATCGCATTTCCATTGCCGATCGTTCGGTGTTTCCGCGGTTTGATGATGACAAGGTGTCGGCGGTGCTGTTTCGGGCGCAGGAGATCAGCCGTTACGTCACCGACGGCATCGTCGATTGCGGGCTGACGGGCTACGACTGGATCGTCGAGAACGGCAACGAGCAGGACGTTCACGAGATCTGCGAGCTGGAATATTCCCGGGCCAGCGTGAACCCGGTTCGGTGGGTGCTCGCGGTGCCGGACGAGAGCGGCGTGACCAAGCCCGAAGATCTGCAAGGCTCCGTCATCGCGACGGAATTGGTCAACACCACGCGAAAATACTTCGAGAAGCGCGGGATCAACGTCACCGTCGAGTTTTCGTGGGGAACGACGGAGATCAAGGCTCGGCTGCTGGACGCAATTGTGGACGCGACCGAGACGGGATCGAGCATCCGCGCCAATAATCTGAGAATTGTGGACACCCTGCTGACAAGCACAACCCGGTTCATCACGAACAAGCAAGCGTGGGCGACGCCGTGGAAGCGCGAGAAGATGGAAAACATCGCGATGCTCCTTCGCGGCGCGATCGACGCGCGGGCGAAGGTGGGGTTGAAGATGAACGTGCCGGAAAGCCGGCTCGCGGAAGTCGTCAGCTTCCTGCCCGCCGAAAAGAGCCCGACCGTGAGCCGGCTGAGCGACAAGGATTGGGTCGCGGTCGAGGTGATTCTGGAAGAAAAGCAGGAACGCGAGCTGATCCCGCGGCTCAAACGCGCCGGCGCGACGGGGATCATCACGTATCCTCTGAATAAGCTAATTCCGTAGATGCGAAGAGGCCGCGAAGTTGCGAAGGAGACGCGAAGGGCGCGAAGTGAAAGCTAAATGGCCTTTTCCTTCGAGCTCTTCGCGTCTCCTTCGCGCCTTCGCGGTCGCATCTAGGCAGTAACCGAGCGCCGCGTGCAAAAGTCTCGTCTTGCTATTCTCGTCTCATTCGCATGTCTGATCGCCGGCTGCGCGACGGCTCAGCACAAACAGCAGCTCGCGAAATCGAATCCGGCCTCTTCCACCGCCGCAACCAAGCCCGCGATCGATCCGAACGATCCCGCTTACCTGACTCTCGACCAGATCCAGCCGCGGCCGACGCTTCAGCACGCCAAGCCCGCGACGCAGCCGGCGCCGCTGGACGCGCTGGATCTTTACGCCCGCGCCCGCGGGGCGATGCTCGACGGCCAGCGTTACACCGCCATCAACCAGCTCGAGCGCGCGATCAAGCTCGATCCGGAAAGCTTCGAGCTTCGATACGCTCTGGGAAAAGCCTATCTCGGAAACTCCGCGGCCAACGACAGCTCGATCGAGTGGTTCGAGAAGGCGGCGCAGATCAACCCGGACAATCTCGAGCTTCAGACGCTGCTCGGCCGGCAGTATCTCGCGCGCAACAACATTCCGCTGGCGATCGAGCACCTGCGGCTGGCGCATCAGACGACCGAGTACAAGCAGGATGACGACGACGCCGCGGTCGCGGATTACTTCCTGGCGCAGGCGCTTCAGCAAAAGGGGTACGACCGCGCGGCGCTGGAATGTTACGACCTTCTGCTGCGGCGGCTTCAGAGTCCGACGTTCAGCATCCGCGCCAACCCCGAGCTGACGTATCTCGTCACGCGGCCCGAATTGCTGTACGTGCGCATCGGCGAGCTGTACGAGCGTCACGGCGAATACGCCGAAGCGCTTCATGCCTACGAACTGGCCGCGGGCCGCGACGAGGGGAACTTTGACCTCCAGGCGCGCTGCGTGCGCGTGCTCATCGCGATGGGCAACGCCGACGAGGCGACGCGGCGGGCCGCGCTCGTCGTCGACCGCTTCCGCGCCAGCAGCGATTCCCTCAATCTGCTCCGCGAGGTGTATCAGAAGATCGGCCGCGAGGGCGCGGTGGTGGAAGAGCTTCGGCGGCTGCACCGCGCCAAGCCGGACGATCACGGCGTGCTGTTTTCGCTGGCCGACATGCTGCGGCAGCAGGGCCGCGAGCGCGACGCCGAGGAGCTGCTGCGCGAGTCCGCGAAGCGAAATCCGTCGGACATCGAAGTGCTCAACCGTCTGCTGTCGATCTACGCCCAGCGCGACGACACCGCGGGCAGCGCGCGATTGATCGTCGAATCGATCGCGGCCGATCCGCGATTGCTGCGCGAGCTGTCCGATTCGTGGGCGGTCTTGCTTCGGCCGACGACGAAGAATCACCTGCGGATTCCGGATCTCCAGAAACTCGAGGTCGAACCCAGGGCCGAGGCGGCCAAGCAGTTCCTCGTCTCGCGGTTGGCGGACGCGTGGAATCGCGAGCCGCTGGCGAGGGCGTCGCTGGAGAAGGCGGTGAAATCGTCGCCGCCGTTCGCGCCGGCGTATCGCGTGCTGGTTTCCGAGATCTGGTTGCGCCCGGAACTGGACGACGCGCAGAAGTCCGCGGCGTGTCAGGAGCTGATCGACCGCGTTGCGAAAGAGCACTTCCCGGTCCTCGCCGGCGAGCTGCGTGGGTTGGTCTACCTGAAAGAGAATCGCCCCGACATGGCTGCGACCGAGCTGGCGGCGGCGGTGAAGATCGACACCGACAAGTCGCCCGATCTGATGCTCGAGTACGCGCTGGCGCTTCGCCTCAGCAACAACCAGGACAACAATCGCAAGTTCGAGCAGGTGCTGTGGAAGCTGGTGAGCGACCGCCCGACGTACGAAGACGCGGAGGTCGCGCTGTTCCGATACTACATCGATCAGGGGCAGGGCTCGCAGGCGGTCAAAGTTCTGAACACGTGGCTCTCCGCGGACCCGACGAGCGTGAACGCGCGGCTGCTGCAGGCGACGCTGTTCATCCAGGCCAAACGTCCCGATGCCGGCGAGGCGCTGCTCAACAAGCTCTTTGAGGAAGACGGCGACAACGTCGAAGTACTCGTGACGATGCGCGAGTTCTACCACGCCACCAGCCGACTGGACGAGTTCATTGCCAAGCTGGAAGACCAACGCGCCAAGCATCCCGAGAGCCGCAACGCCGTCGAGATGCTCATCGACATCTACGCGTCGCAGCGGCGCATGCCCGACGCCACGCGCGTGCTCGATGCGATGCACAAGGCGGTCGCGGACGATCCCGATCTGCTGTATTACGTCGCGCATCTTTACACGCGCGTCGACCAGAAGGACATGACCGAACAGGTGCTCGGCGAGGTGCTCAAGCTCGATCCCGTTCACGCGCCCGCGAGCAACGATCTGGGTTACGGCTGGGCGGATCGCGGGGTGAATCTGGATCGCGCCGAGGTGCTGGTGCGGCAGGCGGTGGAGCAGGAGCCGGACAACCAGAGCTTCCTCGACAGCCTTGGCTGGGTGCTGTACAAACGCGGCCGGTTCGACGAGGCCCGCGCGTTTCTCGCGCAGGCGATCGGCACGTCGGCGCATCCCGATCCCGTGGTGCTCGATCACATGGGCGACGCGCTGTACCGCCTAGGCCGAACCGACGAAGCGGGCCGCGAATGGCGACGCTCGCTGGACCGATTGGACGACGTCGGCGCCGCCACGCGAGACGATTTGAAGCAGCTCAAGCTTCAGTTGCTCCAGAAGATCAAGCAGGGCGAGGAGCACAAGCCGATCAACGTCGCCCCCGTCGTCGAACAAGCGCCGCGGCCGGCGCAGGCAAAAGGATAGTTGCCAGTTGTAAGTTGCCAGTTGCCAGTGAAGATCACGGCATCTTGGCTTTTACTGGCAACTGGCAACTAACAACTGGCAACTGGAAACCCATGGCAGGTCATAGTCACTGGTCGAAGATCAAGCGGGCCAAAGGCGCCACCGACGCCAAGCGCGGCAAGGTGTGGAGCAAGATCGCGCGCAAGATCATCATCGCCGCGAAGAACGGCGGGGATCCGCGGGACAATCTTTCGCTGCGCTACACCATCGACGAGGCCAAGGCCGCGAACATGCCGAAGGACACGATCGAGAAAGCGATCCTGAAGGGCACGGGCGAGCTGGGCGGAGAGAATTATGAATCCGCGACGTACGAGGGCTACGGCCCGGGCGGCGTGGCGTTCATGGTCGAGGCGCTGACGAACAACCGCGCGCGCACGGCCCCGGAGATGCGCAAGATCTTCGAAGTGGCCGGCGGGAATATGGCGAACAGCGGCGCGGTGGCGTTCCAGTTCAACAAGCAAGGCATCATCACGATCAAGGTCGACGCGGCGCCGGAAGACAAAGTCCTTGAGGTTGCGCTGGAGGCCGGCGCCGAAGACGTGCGCAACGAAGGCGAAGTGTTCGAAGTCATCACGTCGCCCACGATGTACCTGAAAGTCAAAGACGCCATCGCCGCGGCGGGAATCAACATCGAAGCGGGCGAAGTGACGAATCTCCCCACGAGCACGATCGCGGTGGAAGGGGAAACGGCGCAGAAGATCCTGAAGCTGATTGACGCGCTGGAAGACAACGACGACGTCCAAGCCGTCAGCCACAACGCGGAAATTCCGGAGTCGGTGACGGTGTAAGTGTTTTTCACCGCAGAGGCGCACAGACGCAGAGAAAAGTAAAAGAGGACTTCACGCGGCCGCGATTTCGAGGCCGTCGGTGGTTTTGGCGGCCCACCAGAGCATTCCCAGCGGGGCGAGTCTTCCGAGCAGCATGGTCAGCGAGAGAACGTGAAGGCCCGCGCCGGTGATGCCGATCGGGTCGTGCGCGAGGCCGACGTTGCTCATCGCGCTGACCGTGAGAAAGAACAGCCGGTCCGCGGGCATTTGGGGTTGGGCGGCGAGCAGGGCGATGAACGCGACGACGACGATCGCGAGGTAGCTTCCGACCCAGATTGCGGCGAAACCCAAAGCACGTCCGGCGCGGCCGTGCATCGCGTCGCGGATGCCGGCGCCGAATACGGCGAGCGTCGTGACCTTTATCCCGCCGCCACTGCCCGCGGGGCTGGCGCCGATCATCATCAAGAGCACGATCACCCACTGAATCGGCCGCGAAAGCAGCAGCTCGGCGCTGACGCCGGGAAGTCCGAACGTGCGCGCGTTGAGCGCTGCGGTGGAACTGGCGATCAGCGAATCGCGGGCGCTGAGCGCCGGCCAATCGCTCGTGAGAATCCACATCACCAACAGGATCGTCGCGCCGATCGCGTAAACACTCGCGGACATGCCGATCGCGACGCGGCTGTGCGGCGATAGCCCGCGATGACGCAAGCGAAGGGCGTCGAGCAACTCCATCAGCACCGGCAGTCCGAGTCCGCCGAGAATCGCCAGCGGAAGAAGCACGACGTGGAACCGCCAGTCGTAAGCGCCCGGCAACGACCCGATCACGATCCCGCTGTTGCCCAGCGCGCCGATCCCCTGAAACATCGACGCGAACCAATCGCGATCGCCCGGCGCCGGCAACAGCGCACCGCCGACGATCGCGGCCACGATCGGCCACGCGATCGCGGCGCGAATCACCTGGCCGTTGGTGAAACGCATCCCGGTCATCCGCACGACCGCCAGCCCGCCGGCGATGAAGCTCGCCACCGTGCCGACCGCGACGAGACCAAGGATCGTGATCTGCCCGCCGATCTTGTAACTGCCCGCGGACTCGCGCTGCTCGAATCCGGTGAGCGTGATCGCGTTGACCGACGTGAACAGCGCCCGGTCGAAGCTGAGCTCATTCCCGCGCTCGACCGTCCACCCCTGCCGGAACGCAAATAACCCGAACGCTGTTGCCACGACGAACAGCGAAAGGACCCACCGCGCGATCGTCTCCCCGCGTGCGTGCTCGGCCGCCGAGCGCGCGAACGCGGCGCGGGCAAGGGCGGAGGATTCGACGGTATCGCCGGGAGGTGCGGTCATCCATCAGCCGGAAACGAAATGCCACCACCGAGATCACAGAGGACACAGAGTCACAGAGAAAGAAATGTCTTTTTCTCTGCGGCTGAGTGTTCTCCGTGCTGAGCTCTTGCTCACTTCTTCTGGTAAACCGACTCGGGGTCGAAGATCTTCTTGCCGACGATCTTCCAATCGCCCTGGTTCGCCTGATGCTGTCGGTAAAAGCAGGAGTAATACCCGTCGTGGCACGCGGCGCCGATCTGCTCGACCTTGATCAGCAGCACGTCCTGGTCGCAATCGGTCGCGATCGATTTGACGTTCTGCACGTGGCCGCTGCTCTCGCCTTTGAGCCACAGCTTGTTGCGGCTGCGGCTGAAGAAGTGCGTCTTGCGTGTCTCGACGGTCTTCGCCAGCGAGTCGCGGTTCATCCACGCCATCATAAGCACTTCCCCGGTCGCGTGATCCTGAACGATCGCGGGGATCAGGCCGTTGGCATCAAATTTCACGTTGTCGAGCTGCGCGTCCATGAGGGTATGGTTTGGGGGGGAACGGCGTTTGTCAAATCTCGCTGAGGACCGTTTCGCTGTACTCAGACGAGGCGCTGAGTGAGGGTTCAATTGATCTGCATTCTGCATTCTCCATTCTTCAATCTACATTCTGCATTTCCTGCCGATTGCAAAATGTAAATTGGAAAATGTAAAATGTAGATTGAAATGCCAAAATTGGCTCCTCGCAACGTCGATCATGGCTCTGGCAATTGCGCGACTTCGTCTCGCGACAACGGTCCGTGGGGCCGTAGTCTCGCATCGACGTAACCCCACTCGCGGAGCGGAACACCGTATCCCTTCTGCGCGAGATTCGGTCCACGGCAGATCTTTTCCTCGGGATCCCGGTCCCGATGCGCGGCGCGCTCGAGTTGCTTGATCACCGAGCCCGGCACGCGGTCTCGCTCACAGGGATAGGCGTAGCCGAAGAGCATGACGTGCGCCAGCAACACGCGCTCGTGGCCTTTGAACCGCGCGAGCAGCCGTTGCCAATCCATCGTCGCGCCTTGCGCGAAGATCAGATGCGCGACGTCCGCGCCGTCGAAGCGGTCGCGGTCCATCACGAAGGCTTTGCTCCAAAGCTGTTCTTCGGGCGGGACGAGTCGAACGGGCTGGCCGAGCACCTCGGCTTGAATCGAATGTTCGAACCATCCGTCGTCGACCGGACACAGGCCGTTGCCGGAGTTGTAGAGGAGGTCAATGAACGCGTCGGTCGACGGATCGATCGCCTTGGCGATCCAGAACGCGTAGAAGAATTCGGTGCGATACCCCGCGTCGGAAAGCACGTTGAGCGTGCGGTCGCGGTGCTCGGGGCGGATGAACAGGTCGAGGTCCTTGGTATTCCGCGCGATGCCGGTGTAGTACGCCATCGCGTATCCGCCGCCGACGAGATATTCGACGCCCGCGCGATCGAGAGCGCGCAGCGCATCAACGTAAAACGCGCGTGTCCGCGGATCCGGCTCGACGGGCGCGGCGTGGCGGACCGTGGTGACAGACGGATGTTGGTCGATCAGCGTCACAGCGTGTTCCTCCGGCGCACAGCCCCGGCTTGTTTCGGTTGCAATTGCCGTGCCTGCTTACAGGGCAATTAGCTCGCGCGCGAGCGTGTTACGCCACACACATGGGAATCCACATCTCCTGCGGGCTCAGCCCCGCGTGCACCGCCAAATACATCTCGCCTACCGGTTTGTTCGGCGGATGATACGACAGCGTTGCGGCACGGTGGGCGATGCCGATGAAATCCCCGAACCGCGGCCGCGCGACCGCGGAGAATTTGCCGGGGCCGAACAACTCCAACTGTTCTACGTCGTCGGTCGAGAGCAGGATCATGCGTTCGGCGAATCGGTGCTCAAATTGCTCGATGAACTGCTGCCGTCGGCCTTCGCGCACGTGGAAGACGGGCATCCGCGCGTCACCCGTCGGCGGAACGATCAGCATCTCCAACAGCGGATCGCCCGCGAAGAGCAGCGCCTGATCCGCCTTGGGCACGTCGATTAACCCGTGGTCCGCGGTCACGATGATGCGGGCGTCCGACCCGCGCAGCGCGTCGTGCAATCGCGACAGTTCCGCGTCGATTCTTCGCACCAGCTCGAGCGTCCGCGAAGATTCGACGCCCGCGTGGTGGGCCTGCGTGTCGATCTCCGGCAGATACAGGTGCGTATACGTTGGCCCCGGTGATTCGCGAACGTGGGCGATGATGTGATCGATCGCCTGGTGAATCGACGCGTAGCCGAAGCCTTCTGTCCCGGCGCGGGTGTAGTTGTTGAACGTGGTATTGCTCAGCAGCGCCGGCACGATCGTGAGCGTATGCTTGGGAATGCGCGCCACGATCGGCGGCAGCGTCAACACCTGATCGATGCCGATCCCGCGAGCCGTCAGCGGTATGCTGGTGAACCGCTCCTGGAACGGCAACATCGTCGCGCTCAACCCGAACTCCGGCAAATACGTAAACCACCCCGCGACGCCATGGCGGTTCGGATACTGCGCCGTCGTTACGCTGTTGAGCGCGCACGCGGTGGTCGATGGCGAGGTCGCGTTGATCTCGAGCTTGAGGTGCTTGGCGACGAACGATTGCGGATCGCTCGCGGACAACGCGCGGACGAGATTGATGCCAAGCCCGTCGAGCAGGACAAAGATCAGATGCCCTGCCCGCGGACCGATCAGCTCGATCAGCCGCTGAACGACCGGTGCCCCGTCCAAATCCGGCACGCCCGCGGAGGATGCGACGGCGCGCACGAGGTGAACGAGGTTCGGTGCGGCGTCGGACGGACGGACGAGTCGGCCGTCGGCGAACGCCTGTGCCAACTTCGGGCTCATGTGGATATGGTAGTGCGCATCGACGAATTCGTCGGGGCGCGAAATCGCAAACGACGTTCAACGTTGAGCCTGCTAGAATTGGTCGACGTACGACTCATGCGACAATCGATTGACACCTGGCTCGCTTCTTTTCGGCTCCACGACGCGCTGCAAGCGCACGTCGCGGACGTGCTGTGCGCGCTGCCGTCGTCGGTGCGCGAGGATCTCATGGGCGATCCGTGTTTTGCGATGTCGGATTACGAGCCGGGGCCGGGGGTCGTCGTGCACGTGCCCCTTCGACGCCCGGGCAGCCGCGGACGGCCGAGTCGGTCGGTGGTGCTGAAGCGGACCTTGCTTCGCCGTCCGGAAGCCTTTGTTCGATACGTCATCGCGCACGAGCTGGCGCACGCGCACCTGCACAATCGCGGACGATCGGCTGACGAAGATCCGGAAGTGGCGGCGGATGCGCTGGCGGATGGATGGGGGTTTCCTAAACCTTGAATGGCGACGCGTGTTCAAGTTGCATTTTGCATTTTGCAGTTTCCGGGAGTCGATTCGGGAATTGCAAATTGAAAATTGCAAATTGAAAATTGAAAATTGAAAAACGAAGACGAAGAGGGCAGCGCGTCGATCGTGTTTAGATCGATTGTGTTGGGGGCGCGGGCGGAGGGGGCTGCTGCGACGGAGGTGGGGGCGGATATCCCTGTTGCTGTTGTTGATAGGCCTGCTGTTGTTGTTGGTAATGATAGTATTGCGCGGCGTATTGCTGCCGTGCCGCGGCGACGGAGGGGGCGGCTCGGGCGGCCTGGATGAGGAAGACGAGCAAGATTCCCATGAGGATCGTCGGGAGAAGGATCAGGCACAGGCCGGTCGCGTCGCCTTCGCCTCGGCCCGACGCCATGCCGATCACGCCGAACACCAACGAGATCAGGATCAGGAGAATCATCCCCGCGTCCAGGACGATGGCGCTGATCACCGCGCCCATTCCGCCTCCGCGGACGAAGAAGCCGAGGATGATGAAGAGGAATCCGGGGATCACGCCGGCCATTCCCATCGTGATCAGCAGCGCCTTCACCGATACGCCCTGAAGCTTCTGCTCGATCTCCTGGAAGCGCTGAATCGATTCGGGCGGCCACTGGTCCATGGGCACCATGCCCACGCCGGTGAAGCACAACCCGCACAGCAACAGCAGCGCGCCGAGGATGAACATCACGATGCTGGCGCGCTTCGCGGGGCCGAGCGGATCGGCGTAGGGGTTGGCGGGCGCGCCGTATTGCGGATAGCCGGGATACTGGGTTTGCTGCGGCGGCGGGTAGTAGGGCGGCTGGCTCAAGGTTCTCCCTGTGGTGACGCGGACGCGTGACGCACGCGCGGCGGCGCGACGAGGCTCGCGACGATCGCGGCGGCCGCGACCGCGGCGGTTTCGACGCGGAGGATCGTCGTCGTCAGCGCCACGGGCGTCAAGCCTGCGCGCGTGAAGCCGGACCGCTCTTCGTCCGTCCATCCGCCTTCGGGACCGATGAACATCAGGAGATGCGCCAGATCGCGCGGCAGCGAGGCGATCGCGTCGGCGACCGGGATCGCGCCGTCTTCGGTCGATAGGAACCAACCGACCGATGACGATGTCGCCGCGGAGATCGCGCGGGTCAGCGGCGTCAGCTCGTCGATCCGCATCACGCCGACGCGCCGCGATTGCTTGGCCGATTCGGTGGCGATGCGCTGCCAGCGGTCGCGCTTGTTTTTTCCCTCGGGCAGCACGACGCTGCGCGCCGTCGCCAGCGGGGTGAACGCCGCGGCGCCCAGCTCGCTGAGCTTTTCGATCATCCAATCCGCGCGATCGCCTTTGGGGACGGCCGAGGCGATCGTCCACTGAAAGCGGTCCGCGCGGGGGGAATCGACGTGCCCGACGCGTGCGATCACGCGGTCGCGGTCGCAGGTTTCGATGGTTGCGGCGGCGACGAATCCCGCGTCGTCGAAGAGCTCGACGCTCGCGCCGGCGCTCAGTCGCAGCACGTCACGGGCGTGATGGGCTTCGTCGGGAGAAAGGGCGAGGTTTCCCACTCGGACCGTATCAACGTGAAGGCGCCGCGGCACGGGGGCGATTATCAGACAGCGGCAAACACGGGGCAAGATTCGTTGCGACGGCTCGGCGCGGAAGTTATGATGGCCCCCGACTCGTCCGATAAGGGCAACGGAGTACCCCCTCGCGGCGCGTGAGATGTTCTCGCGGGCTGCGTGCGACGCGAAAGGAGTCGTGGCCTCATGGGCAAGGCCGCGGTCGAGCTCCCCGATCCTCTGGAGAAGAGCGCAGGCGCCGCCAATGCCGGCAGCGCCGACGATCTCCTTTCGCAGCTTGCCGGCGACGAGATCGATCGCCTGCTGTCGGAGGCGGAGGTCGAGAAGTCGGCGCCGCTCGCCGAAACCGTCGCGCCCGACAGCACGTCGCTCGATGCGTCGGCCGCGCCTGCTGCCGGAGAAGTTGCCGCGCCTGCGACGACCGCGCCGGCGGGGGAGGCCAAGGACGAGATGTCGGCGCAGCTCGACGCGCTGTTCGACGAGCTGAAGGCCGCGCCGATCGAAGTCCCCAAGCCGAAGGCGCCCGAGCCGCCGCCCCCTTCGATTGAAACCGCGCCGGCCGCCACCGCGGCCGCAGCGCCGACGTCGCAAGAGGTCGCGGCAGCGCCGGTCGATGCCGTCGCCAAAGTCGAAGCGCCGCCCGCGACGAACGAAGTTGCCGCGCCTGCGCCAATGCCGACGGCCCCGTCCGCGCCGGCGCAACCATCACCGGCCCCCGCAGCTGTTGCGTCCGCGGCGACGCCTGCACCGAGCGCGGGAATCGAGCGCGAGACATCGAAAGCCGAGCGCGCCGCGCTCACCCCGGTTCCGGCCGCGGACGAATCCGACGAGCTGCTCGATCCGGCGGCGGTCCTCGAGAACAATCCGATCGAGAAAGTAGTCCGCGACGAAGACGCGCCGCTACCGCTGCTGCTCCGCCCGCTGGAGTGGATCAACCTCCCATTCACCCTCTGCTCCGAACCCGTCCGCGAGATGCTCGGAAAGGTCGCGATCCTCACGCTGGTCAATGCACTCGGCGTGCTCGCCTACGTGCTGCTGTTCCGGCGGCATTGAGCGCAATTCCAATTGGATTGAAGCGACGATGTGCCACGGTTGGCTTGTCCAACCGTGTCTTTGCTTATTTGCGCGATGAACTAAAGACACGGTTGGACAAGCCAACCGTGGCACGGGATTACACGGTGGACTTGGTGGAAGCAGACAGCAGGCGCGTGACTTCATCCACGATCGTCTGCGGATCCGCAAGCCGTCCCGCGCCGACGTTTCGGCACGCGAGCCAGCCTTCTTCCGGGCCGATGAAGCGGTAGCCGATCGACGTGAGTTTCTTGACGTTTTCTTTCGCGACCGGGTGTTCCCACATCCGCGCGTTCATCGCGGGGGCGAACACAACGGGGCACGCCGCGGCGGAGATCATCAGGCTGACCAGGTCGTCGCACAACCCGTGCGCCACTTTCGCGATGATCGTGTTGGTCGCGGGGGCGACGAGCATGAGGTCGGCGCGCTCGGTGAGCTTGATGTGCTGCGTATCGGCCGCGGACGACGCGTCGGTCGCCAGCGCGAAAGGATCCGTGTGCACCGGCCGCCCGGACAGCGCCTGAAACGTCAGCGGTGTGACGAACTTCGTCGCCGCCTCCGTCATGCAAACGGTCACGCCCGCGCCCAGTTGCACAAGGCCACTTACGATCTCCGCGACCTTATACGCCGCGATCCCCCCGCAAACCGCGACAATGATTTCGCGTCCGCGGAGCGGTGTCGAAGCCGCCTCGGAGTTTGTTTCGCTTTTCGACAAGGATGCGTGACGAGGTGACACGCGGACACGGGGACAAGAGGACAAGGGGACAAGGGAAAGCCATTTCCGCTTCCGCTTGTCTCCCTGTCCCCTTGTCCCCGTGTCCCCGTGTCCCCTTGTCCTCCATTACTCCGTCGGCTTATCCAGCCCGCTCGCCTCGTAGTCGATCGTGATTTTGTCCTGGAGAATTTCCTGGATCACGATTTCGAGATCGGTCAGGTTCTCGCGCTCGACCAGCGGACGGGCGCCGTCCATCAGCTCGAGCATGCGCTTCTGGATCAGCGCGGTCAGTTTGAACCGTCCGCCGACCTTGTGCACGATTTCGTCGCTCTTCAATGCCTCGATCATCGCTCGGATGCCTCCCGGCGTTTGTGGGTAATGATTTTCACCAGCTCCCCGACCGCGCGGTCGAGGCTGTCATTAATGACCATGTAATCGAACGCGTGCGAACCCTTCGCCATGTGAATCTCTCGCTTGGCGGCGCGGAATCGCTTGTCGATGTCTTCCGGCTTATCCCGCCCGCGGTCGTTCAGACGCTGCAGGAGTGTAGGCTCGTCGGGCGGCAGGATAAAGATGAGCAGGGCGTTGGGGTAATGATAGCGCACCTGCATCGCGCCCTGAAAATCGATCTCCAGGAGAACATCTTTGCCTTCAGCCAGGTTGTCGAGCGCGGGATGCTTGGGCGTTGCGTAGTAGTCGCCGTACACCTGCGCGTATTCGAGAAATTGATCCGAATCGAGCCGGCGGAAGAACTCCTTCTTATCGATGTGGTCGTACGTCTTGCCCTTTTCGTCGCCGGGCAATTTCGGGCGCGTCGTCGCGCTCACCGTGTACCACACGTTCAGGCGATCGGAGAGCTCGCGCGAGATCGTGCTCTTGCCGACGCCCGCGGGGCCGCACAGGACGACGAGCAGGCCGCGATGATTAATGGGCGACGCGTCACTCATTCGACGTTCTGCACTTGTTCCTTGAGCCGATCGATCGCGCCTTTGATCTCGACAATGTGCTTGGCGATCTGCGCGTCGTTCGCTTTGCTCGCGATGGTGTTGGCTTCGCGCAGCATTTCCTGGGTGATGAAATCGAGCTTTCGGCCCGCGTGCTCGTCGCTGCGGCACGCGGATTCGAAGGCTTCGAGATGGTGCGTCAGCCTCTGGCATTCTTCGCTGATGTCGGCGCGCTCGGCGAAGACCGCGATCTCTTTCAGCAGATCCTGCTGATTCACCTGGAGCTCGGCCTTGCTGAGCAGTTGATTGACGCGCGTGAGCAGGCGCTTGTGATAATCCTCGACGACCATCGGCGCGCGCTTCTGGATTTCAACCAGATTGTCCGCGATCTGCTTCGCGTGCTTCATCAGGTCGGTGAACAGCGAACGGCCTTCGCGCTCGCGCATCGCGATGAGCTTGTCGATGGCCTTGGTCGTGATCTCGCGGATCGTTTGGCCGTGGCGGTCGATTTCGTCGGATTCGTCTCGGGGTTCCTGGCAGACGCCGGGGAGCTGCATCAGCGTCGCGAGGTCGATCTGGAGCAGGCGGTCGATGCCTTTCACTTCCTGCAACTGCGCGACGTACGCCTTGAGCGCCTGCGTATTGATGTGATACGCGGCCTCGGCGCTGTCCATCCGCATCTTGAGAATCATCGTGATCGATCCGCGGCCCAGCTTTTCGCGGAGCACGGTTTCGATCTCGGGTTCCAGGCCGCTGACGTTGTCGGGAAGCTTAATCACCGGTTTGAAGAAACGGTTGTTCAGCGAGCGGATTTCGACGGCGTAGTGCGTCCCGTCGCGCTCGGCAGTGGCGTCTCCGAAACCGGTCATGCTGACGATCATGCGAGTGGTGATCCTTGGCGACAGAGCGATGCAAGGTTAGTTGCCGGACGGTTGCGGAGACGACGGTGTCACCGGCATACCGCCGGAATCCGGCGTCGTGAGCGGCGCCGGCGGCGCGACCTGTTCCTTCGCCGCCTCGAGCTGGGCCTTGTAGTTGGCGTTGGCGCGATTCGCGATCAGGTTGAGCGCGACCGCGAGCAGCAGAAACACGCCGAAGACGATGCTCGTTGCCCACGTCAGCACGTCGCCGGTCTTGGATCCGAACGCAGTATTGCCGCCGCCCCCGCCGAACGCGCTGGCGAGCCCGCCGCCGCGACCCTTCTGGATCAGCACCAGCAGGATCAGAAAGATGCAGACGAGGAGAAACAGCGTCATCACGAAGTAGAAGAAAAATCCGAGCATTGCAAACTCCAGTTGCCAGTTTTCAGTTGCCAGTAAGTGCAAAGCTGCCGTGAATTCTCACCGGCAAAGGGCAATTCACAACGGGCGACTCTTACGATCCTGCCTTGGCAATCGCCAAGAACGAATCGGCCTTGAGCGACGCGCCGCCGATCAACCCGCCGTCGACGTCCGCCTGATCCATCAGCCCCTTGGCGTTCTCCGGCTTCATGCTGCCGCCGTATTGAATACGAACGGCCGCGGCAAAATCGGCGTTCCACTTCTTCGCGATGGTTTCGCGGATGAAGTGGTGGACTTCCTGGGCTTGGGCGTCGGTGGCGTTCCGGCCGGTGCCGATCGCCCACACGGGCTCGTACGCGATGACCACCCGCGAGGCGTCCTGCATCTTGGACGGCTGAAGCTCGTCGAGCTGCGCGCGGACGACGTCAAACGTCTTGTTCGCGTCACGCTCCTCGATCTTCTCGCCGACGCAATGCACCAGCACCAGTCCGCCGGCATACACCGCGTCGGCCTTCTTGGCGACCAGCTCGCCGGGCTCTTTGATCACGTGGCGTCGTTCGCTGTGGCCGGTGAGACAGAAGCGGACGCTCAAATCTTTGAGCATCTCGATGGAAATCTCACCCGTGAAGGCGCCGTTCTTTTCGAAATAGCAATCCTGCGCCCCAAGCCACACCGCCGACCCCGCGATCGCCTGTCCGACCGCGTCGAGATAGACGAACGGCGGAGCGATCCCGACGTTCACGCCGCTCGCGGGCGCACCCTTCGCGACGGCCTTGGCCAGTTCGATGGCCGAGGCCTTGGTCGTGTTCATCTTCCAGTTGCCGGCGACAAATTTCGTTCGCATGAGTGAAAACCTGATTCATCGCGGAGGCGCAGAGCCCGCAGAGAAATCGAAACTTAGTTTCATTCGCCTTCTCAAAGACCTCTGCGTCTCTGCGGTGAAAAAAGATTAGGCTCCAGCCAGTTCGCCCGCTTCCGCGAATTCCTTCTTGCAGACCGTTGCGATTTGGCGGAGTTGGGTCATGAGTTCTTTGAACGTTTCCGGCAGCAGCGCCTGTGGGCCGTCGCACTGGGCTTCGCTGGGGCAGTAGTGGACCTCGATGATGATCCCGTGCGCGCCCGCGGCCATGCCGGCCAGGGCGAGGGCGGGGACGTAATCGCGCTTGCCCGCGGCGTGCGAGGGATCGACGACGATGGGCAGATGGCTCCACTGCTGCAGCACAGGCACCGAGCCGACATCCAGCGAATAGCGGATGCTGTCTTCGAACGTCTTGATCCCGCGCTCACACAGAATCACGCCGCGGTTGCCTTGGCTCAGAACGTACTCGGCGCTCATCAGCCATTCCTTGACGCTCGCGGAAAGTCCGCGCTTGAGCAGCACCGGTTTGCGCGTCTTGCCGACTTCGCGCAGCAGATCGAAGTTCTGCATGTTGCGGGCGCCGATCTGGAAGCAGTCAATGTACGGCTCCATGTCCGTGACCTGCCGCGTGTCCATCACTTCGACGCAAATCGGCATGCCCAACTCATCGCCGCAGGCGCGCATCCATTTGAGCGCCTGGAGTCCGAGCCCCTGGAACGAGTAGGGCGACGTCCGCGGCTTGTAAACGCCTCCGCGGAGGATCGTGGCGCCGCCGTCACGGACGTGGCGGGCGATCTTGTTCAGCATCTCTTCGTTCTCAACCGCGCACGGCCCCGCAATGCAGGCGGCGTGATTCGCGCCGACCTTGATCTTCGGGACCTTTCCGCCGCCGACTTCCACCACGCTGTCGTCTTCGTGAAACTCGCGCGACGCAAGCTTGTAAGGCTTCATGATCGGGACGACCTTCTCCACGCCGTCCAGCGACATCAAGTGGTTCTGATCGAGCTCGACCTCTTCACCGACTGCGCCGATGACGGTGCGGAATTTGCCCTCCGACAGGTGCGCCTGGCACCCCATGCGCTCGATCTCGCGCTGCACGCGCTCGATCGACTCCCGCGGCGCTCCGTGGTTCATCACGATGATCACTGACGACACTCCTGTTCAGCGGCGAAAAACGACACAACCAGCCCGATCCTAAGGAAGCGGGGAAAGCTCCGCAGTGTAGTGGTTTACGGCTTGTCCGACAAGTTTGGGCGGACGACGACGTTTGATTCGGGCGGCCACAGTTTAGCTGGGGCCGCCGACGTCGACGCGAAAAGATTGAACCGGCTGAAGAACTACACGGGTAGTTGCGGTAGACTGCCTTACACAATGCGATTCGGACCCGCCATTTTGGCGATTCTTGGCCTGTTTTGCACGTCCGTCGCGTGCGGACAGCAGCAGCGGGAGGCGTTTTTCAGCCCTGTCGGCACCCCGTTCGATCCGGAGATCTCTATCGTCAACACGGGAATCGTGTCCGACATGCAGGTGGTGGTCTCACCCGACAACAAGTACGTCACGATCAACGCCCGCGCGTCGAATTCGCGGCTCTTGGCGCTGCGCGAGTTCACGTTTCAAAGGCCGGCGCCGGTCGGGTTCGTCGGGACGGGCGGCAATGCCGATACCGCGTTCGGCGTCGCTCCGACGATCTCGATTCTCGACCGCCCGGGAATGACTCGCCTCGATTCTCGATAATGATCGAGAGCGCACGCTCTAAATACGCGCCGCAAAGAAGCAAAGACGCAAAGATGCAAAGGAATACGAAATTCTACTCTTTATTTCTGTGCGTCTTTGCGTCTTTGCCTCTTTGCGGCAAGCATTTCATCCAGCTCGCTAGAACACACTGATCGAATTGCAAGAGAAACAATCATGGCAGAGAACGTCCCCCCGACGACTTCCAACCAATCGATTCAACCCGCCGCGCCGGCGCCGAAGCGCAAGCGGCGCAGGTGGCCGTGGGTGATTGTCGCAATCCTCGTGCTGCTCGTCTTACTCGTTCTGTTCGCGCCGATGATCGCGAGCACGGCCCCCGTTCGATCGTTCGTCGTCGGAAAGATCAACGAGAACGTCAACGGGAAGGTGGACATCCACGACTGGTCGATCGGGTGGACGGGCGGAATCGTCGTCAATGGCATCCGCGTGCTGGACGACAAGGGCGTGCAGATCCTTCAAGTCGAGAAATTCAGCACGCAGCTTTCGCTGATCGATGCGATGCGGAAGAAGATCGATCTGGGCAAAACGTCGCTCGACGGCGTCGATTTCAACCTCACCATCGACAAGGACGGCCACAGCAATTTCGAACGGCTGGCGAAGGCTTCGACGAAACCGTCGACGGAGAAAGAGCGCGGGCCGCACGAGAAAGGGCCGGGCGGGCCGCTGCCGGACGTCAGCGTCGATTTCACCGCGAACGTACGCGGGACGATTCAGCAGGAGGGGCAGCCGACGGTTCACCTCGACCCTAGCACGATCAGCGCGAAGATTCCGAACATCAATGATCCGATTACCGAAGACGTGGATTTGGCCTTGCGCGTCGGTGACGGCGCGCCGGGCAAGGTAAAGCTTTCGGGCACGGTGGACGCGATCGACGCGAACCAGGTGAATGTCGACAAGCTCTCCGCGGACCAAAACGTCACGATTGCGACGATCGATCTCGCGGCGCTCACGCCATTCCTGAAGATCGCCGGCGCGCCGGTGGAGCTTCGCGGGGTGAGCGACGGATCGCTGAAGGTGAAGCTCGGGGGGACGAGCGACGCGGACGTGAGTGGGGAGATCAAGGTCGCGAAGTTTGAAGCGTCGGGTGATGTGTTCAAAGGCGGCGATAAGTTCGTCTCCATCGCTGTGAACATTCCGGTCAACATCACCCGCAAAGTTCAAGGCAGCACGACGCAGATCGTGATCAAAAACACTGCGGTCAAGCTCGACCAGGGAAACATCACGATCTCCGCGGACGCAACGCAGGAATCGCTCGCTTCGGCGGGCAGGCTTCTCCCTGCGGCCATCGCGCGAGCGATGGGAAAGCCGGTCGACGCGAACGCGCAGCCGATCGCGATCGCGCAGAGTGGCAAGGTCGACCTCACCGCGGACCTGGATGTTGCCAACATCGCCAACCAGCTCAAGCACACGATCTCGATTCCCGAGGATCGCACGATCGACAAAGGCCGCCTCACGCACGCAACCCACATCGAGCTCGCGAACAACTCTGCGGTTATTTCGACGACGACGGATCTGCCGGATCTTCAAGGCACGTCGCAAGGCAAGAAGGTGGCGCTCAGCCCGATTCACGCCGAGGCCGGCGTGTCCGCGGTGGGTGGGGCGACGCCGGATCTGCGCGACGTGAAGATCGACGCGCGCAGCGGCGACGACGCGCATCCGGGTTTCTTCCGCGTCAAAGGCGGCGGGCCGACGCTGGCGAAGATCAACCTCGGCGGTGATATCGATCTGGCAAAGATGCAGGCCGAAGCGTCGCAGTTCGTCGATCTCGATGAGTTGGTGAACGGCAAACCAGGGGCCGATGCGCAGGCCGCCGCGCGCGAGCCGCTGAAGCTTGCAGGCGTCGGCACGTTTTCGCTGACGACGGACGGCGATCTCACCAAACCCGACAGCACGATCGCAACCGGCGCCAAGCTCGATCTGAGCGACGTCGATATCCGAGGCCTGAAGAGTCTCGCGGCGCCGATCCACGAGCCGATGGTGTCGCTCGCGTACAGCGGAACCGCGCAGCGCGGCACGGACGAGAAGCATTTCATCACCGGCGTGAAGGACGCGACCGTCTCCCTCACCACGGGCAAAAAAGATGCTCCGACGGTTCAACTCGCCGCTTCCGCGGATCTGACGATGGCCGGGAAGGTGACGGCCCCGCGATTCGAGCTGACCAAACTCGACGTCGATCTTCCGCGGGCACAGGACGAGCTGGCGCCGATGCTCGCGCCTGCGTCAGCCGCGCCGGTCAATCCGTACGTCGATAAGAGCGCGCCGCTGCCCGGCGCGCCGCCAACCTCGCAACCGTCGGTGATGACGCAACTCGCCCAGCGCCTCCTCTCGATCACCAGCGGCCGCCTCACCGGCTCCGCCGCGGGCTCGTACGACGGCGCGACACTCACGTTCTCCAAGCCGCTCGTGCTCTCGATGCAGAAAGTGACGCTTGAAAAAACGCAGGATGGGCAAAAGACCCGAGTGCTCGACGGCGAAACGTTCGACGTGAACCTCGCGGGAACCGCGAGCATTGCCGATGGCAAGTCAGCCAAGCTCTCGCAGCTGACGGTGACCAGCAGCAGCAATATCGTTCGCGTGGAAAAATCGCCGGACAAGGATCTGGTGATCTCGCTGTCGCCCGACGGCGCGCCTGGCGGCAGCGGTTCGCTTCATGTGAATTCGGACCTGGCGCGGGCCAAGCAAGTCGCCGACGCCTTCAGCGGGTCCACCGCCAAGCCCGACCCCGCCACGGCGCTGCACAGCGGAAAGCTCGACGGCACGCTCGCCTTCAACCGCGCCGCGAACCAACCTCAGACGAGCATCGACGCGAACCTCGCGCTGACGGAGCTCACCGTCGGCGACAAGTTGAAGGGCGAGCGCCTCGACGTCGTCACCAACGCCACCGTCCCCGACGCCTTCGACACGGCGCAGGCCAAGCTCGACGTGAAGAGCGCCTTCGCGACCGTCTCCGTGCCCGACGCGCAGCTCATGCTCAAACGCGGCAAGGGCGACGAATCGAAAGTGGGCGTGTGGGAAATGATTCGCAACGCCAGCGCCAAGATTGACGTTCCGGATCTCCCGAAGCTCTACGCGCTGGCCGGCGCCTTTTCCGCTCCGCCGCCAACTCCGCCCGCGGGCGCCGCGCCGTCCCCGCCGCCGATGGACGTCGCCAGCGGCGCGCTGTCGATGTCGATGACCATCGCCCGCGACGACGCGAAGAAGGCGACCAACATCAATCTCACCGATCTCCACGCGAGCAAGCTCGCGCTGCGCCGCGGGGAAAGGCAGTTCGCCTTCCCGCGCGATGTTGCTCTCAAGCTCGCGGCGATGATCGGCGCGACGACCGACATTCAGACGATCCAGATTTCGCAGCTCGACGGCGATCTCGGGGTCTCGAAACTCTCGATGCCTCAGCCGATCGCGATCACGAATCTCGTCGGCGGCGGGACGCCGAATGCCAACGGCACGATCGAGCTGGGCGGTTCGCTGAAAGACGTCACGCCGCTGCTCGCGGTGCTCGGCGGGGGGAATGAGCTGCCGTACACGGGCGATTTCGCGATCAAGCAGGCGCTGACGACGCAGGGCGACACGATCGCGCTCGTGGGCGACGTGACGACCAAGCAGTTCACCGTGCTCGATTCCACCGATCGCAGCAAAACCGTCTTCACCGAGCCCGAAGTCGCGATCAAGAACAACGTCACTGTCGATACCAAGAAGCAGATCGCAACGATCAACGCGCTGAGCGTCGACATGCCGCAGACACAGGCACTCGGCGTCAAGGTGACCGGCGGGGTCGAAGACTGGGCGGTCCAGCGGAAGGTGAATAACGTCAAGATCGATCTCACCTATGACCTTCCGAAACTCTGGCCGATCGTTCATCCGATGCTGATCAAGCCGGGCGAAGAGGATCAGTTCAAGGATATGAAGATCGCGGGCAAATACACGAAGACGTTCGTCGTCTCCGGCAACTATCCCGCCAGCAGCGCCGACGGCAAACCGCTGCCGTGGAATGAATCGGTCCGCTCGCTCTACGCCGCGGGCGAACTCGCGGTCGATCTGCTCGACACCAGTGGCGTCACGCTCGAACAACTGGCGCTGCCGATCACAATGATTAAAGGCCAGGTCATCACCAACTACGCCGACGGCCACAAGCCGACGCCCGCGAAGTTCAACGGCGGGACGCTGGATCTGGGGAACATCCTGCTCGACGTCACGCAGCCGGTCGCGCGGATCGCGGTGGTGGACAAGGACAAGAAGCTGGTGCAGAAGGCGTCGATCAACTCGCTGCTCGGCGACACGCTTGGCAAGTACGTCAACCCCGTCTTCACCAATTCCGAGCGCGCCAAAGGCCTGCTCGATGTCACCGCGAACTACGTGGAAGCCGTCGCCGCGGACTCGGCCACGATCAAGAGCGAACAATCCGGCCGCGCGAAGATCACGTTCTCGCTCACCGACATGGACATCGCCAACCCGCTGGGCACGATGATCGCCGGCGGGGCGATCAACAAGATGTCATCGGCGCTCAACATGGGCGGCGTGTCGAACAATGAGGCCGACGTCTTCCAGGGCCAGATCAAGGACGCGGTGGTCACGCTGGAGAACGGCCGCACGACCCAGGACATCACGATGCAGCTTGTCGATCCGTCGACCGTGAAGATCACGCCCGACGGCAAGAAAATCGAAGCCAAGCCGATGCTGATGAGCTTCAAGGGCGACATCCGATTGAGCGACCTCACGCAGTCGCTCAACGTCGTCTTCCCGTCACAGCTCATCGCGAAGTTCATCCCGGATCACGACATTCAGAAAGGATTCATTGACGCGTTCCCTTCGGGCGTTCCGCTGTCGCTGAAGGGGACGACGAGCAAGCCGGTCATCGATTACGGCAACATCATCGGAAAATTCGCGCAAGGGTTCGTGCAGGGCAAGCTGTTGAACAGCGCGATCGGCGGCGGAAAGAAATCCGACGCGGCCGAAGGCGGGGACGGCGGAGGCGGGGCGGTGGGCGGCGGGGCCGGCGGGCTCGGCGGATTGCTCGAGCAGGCGCTGAGCGGCGACAAGGATAAAGACAGCGACAAGGACAAGGACAAGGACAAAGAGGGTAAGGACAAGGACAAGAACGACAAGAAGAAGCAACAATCGAAGAAAAAGCAGGAAGCCCCCGAAAGCGCCACGACGAAAAAATCCAAGCAGGACGCACCCAACACCGCAACGACGAAGAAGTCCAAGCCGGGGCAATAGCGGGCACGTTCGGCACGGGCTTTGCGATGCTTCCTAGCGCCCTCGTCCATAGGCGGACGATGTGGCGGAAAGGAAGCGATTCACCATGGTCATCGAAACGATGTTTCCCCTCGCGGCCGCGGGCTGGGCGTTTCTCGTCTGGCTGTTCGGCGGCGGGTTCGGTTTGGCCCTGCTCGTCTTCATCGTGCTGAAGATGCTCGGCCGCTGACGCACGATACGTTCAACGAACGGGGTGTCAGCTCTTCGTTGATCCAATACCGTCCGATGTGCGCGAACTCGCGCGCGTCGGGCGGTTTCTTTTTTCATCTCCGACGCGTGGACATATCGATCCGGCACGCGGTCATTTTGCCCATCCTGATTCGATCTCGTATCCTTCCGCCCCAATCGCATGTTTCGCTTCGGCAAACGTGGCAACGGCGGCGGCGGTGAGGATTCATCCGCCGGAAGTGCGCGCGTCAGCACGAAGCTCTGCACCGATCGCTTCAACGGCAAGTACCCCCACGTCGGCCTCTACGACTGCCGCCAGCGCAAAGTCTGGGTCGCCAAGGCGCTCAGCGGCCAGGCGATCCGCACGAGCCACGCGCGCCTGATCACCGGCGCGGACGACGCGACCAGCACCGTGTGGAAAGATCGATTCCTCTGCTTCTGGTTCTACACCCCGAACACCGGCGAAGGCTTCATCCACGGCTACCCGATCGAGTGGGACGAAGCGCACCTGCTCGTTCGCATCGACCCGAACTGGGACTACGACCGCCAACAACTCGTCCCCCCGGAACTCGAAGACCACGTCAACGAAAACCTCGAACGCCAGTTCAAGCACGGCGAACGGATCTTCGATTTCTTCCGCGAGTGTAAGCTCAAGTATCCCGTCAGCCTGCACTTCATCGGCCAACGCGCCGCGGAGTCGTTGTTTTACGTGAAGCGCATCGAGGCGAGGTGAAGACCGGGAATGGGATCGACCGCGAAGGCGGAAGTGCACGAAGGAAGACGCGATTGCATTTCCTTCACGTCGGTCTTCGCGCACGTCGCGCCTTCGCGGTTGCTTACGGCCTGTGAAATCTGAGCCCTCAATCCCGTTCTCTGGTATAACTCTCCCCACCCCCACACCGGAGATTCTCGCATGAGCACCCCTCTCGCGTCGATCGTGAAACGATCTTCGTCGTTCGCACTGCTCACTTTTCTGGCCGCGGTCGTCGGCTGCGCGTCGGCGAAGGTGAGCAACGAATCGATCACCGATCCCGCGCCCGGCGCGCCGTCGATGATCTACGTCCGTAACTTCGACCTGGGCGCCGCGACCGTGAAGGCCGATCCCGGCACGTTCACGGGACGCCCGCGGCTCATTCATTTCGGCGAGACCGATCCCGCGAAGAAGCTGCAGGAGCTGAGCGATCTGCTCGCCAATACGCTGGTCGAGGATCTCCACAAGAAACATCTCCCCGCGCAGCGCATCGCCGACGACGCGACCGACCCCGCGAGCGGATGGCTCGTGAAGGGCGCGTTCCTCGAAGTCGTGGAAGGCAATCGAATGCAGAAGGCCGTCGTCGGTTTCGGCGCGGGCGATTCCGACGCCCAACTTTACGTCGGCGTGCTGGATCTGGCGCGGCCCGCGGGCCAGCAAAATCTGCTCGACTTCGACGTCAACTCGCAGGGCAACAAGGCCCCCGGCGGCGGCGTCGGCACGATTATCACGCACACGCCCTACGGCATGGCCGCGAAGTTCGTCCTCGAGCGCAACGCCTCCGAGTCGGACATCAAACGCGCCGCGGCCCGCATCGCCGACGGCTTGGAGAAGCTCGCGGCGAAGCAAGCCACGCCGTAATGCGATCGCTCATCGTTGATTGTCCATTTCCGATCGCCGGTTGCCCGCTGGAAGAATGCGCTATTCGCGCGTCTTTCCCATGGGGCCATCGGCAATGGTGAATCGGCAACCTCTCGCATTCGCCCGCCGACATCTGTTCAATTTCCGGTTGACGCTTGCTTCCCCACGCCGTTACTGTCGACGCTCGACACGACCCAACGCCAAGGAGGCGAAGATGCCGCGACCGAATTCGCGTTCGCTCATGAGTGATGTTGTCGCCATGGCCGAGTTGCTCGAACCCCGTCGCCTGTTCGCGGGCAATGTCACCGTCGTGTGGGATACCTTGAGCAACACGCTGTTCGTCACGGGCGACAGCAAGGCCAACGAGATCCACATCCTCTCCGGCGAATTCACCGCCGTCACTGGCGGGTCCGGCACCACCATCAACGGCGGCGCCGGCGTCAGCATCCCGGATCTGCCGAACCTCGTGATCCGCACGGGCAACGGCAACGACGCCGTCGAGATCAACGAGCCCGATCCGCGGCAAACCGTCACCGTCGACACCGGCAACGGCAACGATTCCGTCACGCTCCGCCGATCGGGCAGCACCTTCACCGGCGCCAGGGGCGTGAACATCACCACCGACAACGGCAACGATTCGGTGCTGATCGACTTCGGCACGATCTTCGACAACTTCATCGGCGGCGATCTCAAGATCGACACGGGCACCGGCAACGACCACATCACGATCAACGAAAATCTCCACGTCATCGGCAACCTCTTCATCAACGGCGGCAAAGGCCGCGACGTCTTCAACGACGACGGCCTGATCTCCGTCAACGGGACAACAAACGTCAGCGGGATCGAAACGCTGATCTAAATCCGCGTTCGAACGATCGCCAGAATCCGGGATCGCCTGGTTCGCGGAGGATGCTATTTTGAGCAATGGGCAAACTACCCAGAGATTATTTGTAGGAGGCAGCGTGTGGCACGGAAGGGTCTGGCCGTTTAGGTGGGCGTCTTGCTGATAGGAATCGCGATTGGGTATGTCATAGCTCATATTATTGCGCGCGAACCGGAGAAGCGGGACACAGCCGGTCGAATCATGGGCCACTACAACAACTTGTCGCGAGCGCGCGAAATCAAGCCGGGAGCGGCGCTGTCCAGGGTGATTAGCGCGCTGGGCGATCCAGTCGGTCAGGAAGATGGATGGCTCGTATTTGTCGCCAGTCCGAGGGTCGCGCGCCCCGCGTTAAAATCGGCGCAACCGGTCTCGTAGTCGAAACTGATCCCGGCGATTGACGCCGCAAGATAACCCGCCGCTGGAGCGGACCGCGGCGGCGATATACTTCACTCGCGTCGGCATCGCGCGTGCGCCGCCGCGGCCGCTCAACGGCATTACGATATCCCGCTATGGCCGACCCGACGAAAAAGCCGTTCCGACTTCGCGCCGACCAGATCCGGCCGATCGCCGAAGGCCGCGGCGCCTGCTTCGCCACGGACATGATCACGTGCGAGGGCCGTAAGGTAGCATTCATGTATCGCGAGTCGCCGGACCGCGACATTGACAGCGGTTGGCGGTTCATGTCCGGCCTCGAGTCGGAAGAGTACATGAACAACCCGGACAACCACGCGGTGTACGACGTCAATACGATCGCGAACTACGATCCGGACATCATCCCGTTCCTCGATGCGCCGATTGGCTCGGCTTTCGAACGAGAGAACGGAACGGGGCGGTTTGGCGAAGTTCACGACTTCGAGCCGCCAACGGACTAGCGGCATAACGAGCCGTTGCAGCGGACCGGGCGGGCGTCGCGGTTCGTGTAATTCGAGAGCGCGTCCGGTGCGTCGGGCGTTGGGTAAAGTGAAAGTCGGTCGCGGGGCCGAGAGGCTCGAAACATGCGGTACGCTGTCTTTGCTGACTTTCCGCGCCCGCTCACGAAGCAGGAGCGGTCAGCCGTCTTTGAAGCTCTTGAGGCAAATGTGCCTGACAGTGGTTGCGTTGGGCGTGACAAGAGGCCCAATGACGAAGTGTATTTTTGCGTTGAGGCATCTTGCGAAGACGACGCGACTGCGCTGGCCCGCCGCTACATGGACATTGTGCTCCAACGAGCCGGGTTGGACGCCGCGTACGCAATCTCGCTGCAGATGTTTCCCGCTGCTTGACGTGCAGCATCTTCGGAACGTCGAAGCGGAATAACCCGCCGCTGGACCGGACCGCGGCCGCGGCTGCAACGGTCCTGGTAATCCGAACTCTGGTCGTCGGCCCCGACCAGGGAATGTTGGTCCCATTATTGGGCGGAACATGTCCGCAATTCCTGTCATCTTCGAATGTCCGACGTGTCATCAGCCGGTGACGCGGCCGCTCGTGCCGCTCCCGGATGACGTGTCGGTCTGCTGCGAAGATGGGAAGCCGGCGATTCCGGAGGGCTTCTTCGCACTCAGCGACGACGACTACTGGACCGGTTCTTCAGGTTGTCCCCTGATCAACCTAGCGGACCTTGTTGGCACGCAGCACCATCCGGATTCGCGTCGAAACAACGGGTGCTGTGGCCTTGATGGGTGCGACGGACCGAACTTGGTCTGTGCACATGGTCATGAAGTCGGCACCGAGAAATCAGATTGCTGGATGGCGCACGCGGCGGTACTGCTTTCAAGCGTCACGCGGCGATCGAGCGCTGCGACACCAGGATTCGGAACAGTCGGGAGTTGATATCGTCCGCATTGACACCCCGCGGGTCGCTTATACACTGATCGATAATTCGACGGCGATGGAGTTCGCCATAACCGCGCGATGTTTCCTTCGCGCTGATAACTCCTACGAACACCCGTTCGTGGGAGTCCCACCGATTCGCCTGGCTCGGACGATTCCCGCGACGACAGCATGGAGATGCGATGCCGTTTCGTTGGAATCCGCGTGAGCATATTTCACTCGCACGTTACTTCATCAAATGGGTGCTCATCGCGTCGCCCGTCGGCGCGTTGGTCGGGTCCGCGGTGGCGTTGTTTCTTTGGGCGTTGGACGTGGCGACGCGCACGCGGTGGGATCATCCGTCGCTCTTGTTCTGGTTGCCGCTGGCGGGTGTTGGAATCGGTCTGCTCTATCATTGGCTCGGGCGTTCGGTGGAGGGGGGAAACGATCTGATCGTCGAGCAAATTCATGAACCGGGCGGCGGCGTGCCCGCGCGAATGGCGCCGCTGGTGCTGGTTTGCACTGTCGTCACGCACCTGTTCGGCGGATCGGCCGGACGCGAGGGGACGGCGATCCAGATGGGCGGCAGCATCGCGAGCACCGTTTGCCGCTGGCTGAAGCTGCCTCCCCAGGACGTTCGCACGCTGCTGATGGCCGGTGTGGCCGCGGGCTTCGGCGCGGTATTCGGCACGCCGCTCACCGGGGCGATCTTCGCGATGGAAGTGCTGGCCATCGGGCGCATGAGCTACGACGCCCTCATGCCGTGTTTGATCGGCGCGATCGTGGGGGATTCCGTGACGACCGCCTGGGGCATCGGCCACACGAACTATCATGTCGCGCAATTCGCCAACCTCGGACTGGTCGCGAACGCGCCGCGAATCAGTTGGCTGCTGCTCGGAAAGGTTTCGCTCGCGTCGATCGCATTCGGCCTGGCGAGCGTGCTCTTTGCGGAATTGGCACACAGTTTATCGCGCGTGTTTAAGTGGGCGATCCCGTGGCCGGTGATGCGCCCGGCCGTCGGCGGGGCGATCGTCATTGCGCTGGTTTATCTGGTCGGCACGCGCGACTATCTCGGTTTAGGCGTCACTTCCGATCCGCACACGCCCGGCGGCGTTTCGATCCTCTCCTGCTTTCAGCCGGGCGGCGCAACGCCGTTGAGCTGGTGGTGGAAGATTCTGTTTACCGCGATCACGCTGAGCGCGGGATTCAAGGGCGGCGAGGTGACGCCGTTGTTCTTCGTCGGCGCGGCGCTGGGAAACACGCTGGCGTGGTTGCTGAACGCGCCCGTCGATTTGTTCGCGGCGTTGGGATTCGTGGGGGTGTTCGCGGGCGCGACGAATACGCCGCTCGCGTGCACGATCATGGCGGTGGAACTGTTCGGCAGACAAGCGGGCCTGCTCGGATCGGGATTCGTCATCTACGCCGCGGTCGCTTGCTTCACTTCTTATCTGCTCAGCGGTCATTCGGGGATCTACCTGTCGCAACGGATCGGCACGCCGAAGTTGAACGGCGCCGACGTGTCGCCCGACGCGCCGCTCCGCGACGTCCGCGAGCTTCAACCCGGCATCGGCGATCTGCTGAGCCGCGTCGTCCGCCACGGCGACGACGCGGACGACCGCGAACGTTGACCCGCTTGCCTGCGCGCGTTCCAGTCGACTCGATCCAGCGTGCTCGACACGACGAATTTCTTCGCGCATACGCTGCTGCCGCATTGCCCGCGCCGCTCGTAGTGTGTCGCGGTAACATGTGATGCGTGAAACGCCGCATCTTCACCACCCTCGCCACGATCTCGCTGGGGCTGTGCATCGCGCTTGCCGGAACGTGGGCGCGTAGCCACTGGCGAGAAGACTTAGTATTTCGCGTTTGGTACACCACCCGGGGCGAAAAAATCACTGCGACTGATTGGTTACTGAGGTCTGCGGCGGGCTGTCTCCAACTTCGGCGGTCCGCCCGTGAGATGAATCGGGCTAGTCTGATCGCAGACACCAGCAGTCCACAGACCTATTGGAAGATCGGCGAGAGAAACCCCGTCTTCCCTTACTACGGGGCAGAACCTCCGAAGTGGTGCGTTTTGCTCGGATTCGATTTCGACGTTCAACGAATCGCTTTTCCAGGGTCGTCAGAAAGCAGTTGGAGCATGACCGTCCCATATTGGCTGTTGATGTTGATAACGATATCGCCCGTTGCATTCCGTGTTGCGGCCAGTTGGCGCGGACGTAGCCATATAGCGGGCAAACGTTGTTTAGGCTGCGGCTACGACCTCCGCGCCACGCCCGACCGGTGCCCGGAGTGCGGCGCGGTGCCGACGAAAGCCACCGTCGCATGAAGCGCCGCCTCTTCATCCTCGCCGCCGCGATCTCGCTGCTGCTGTGCGTGGGGGCGATAGTCGCGTCGGCGGCGAATTATTCTGTAGTATTCGATCCGGTCTACTTTCCAAATAAATGGATGTACCTTGCTGTTGTTAGGGGAGGAACAGGCAAGTTTACTACGCTGCATATTCCGCCGTATTTCTGGATAATTCCCACGGCTCTTTTACCGGCGATCTGGACGAGACAAAAAATCTGTGAAGTGATTCGCCGCAGGGGCGACCTGTCCCATTGCCGATTCTGCGGCTACGACCTCCGCGCGACGCCCGATCGCTGTCCGGAGTGCGGGAATGTTCCAACGAAAGCCACCGCCGAATGAAGCGCCGCCTCTTCACCCTCGCCGCTGCGTTTTCGCTGGTGCTGTCCATCGCGACTGTGGTGCTGTGGGTGCGGAGCTATTCGCTTGCGAGCTACGCCGAGTGGGAGCATCTTGCGAAATCCGAGGCTTGGTGGTGGAGACTTCATTCGGCCGGCGGAGGAATCAGCTACCAATATGCAAAAGAAGTATATTACAGATCAGGAATCACGCCGGATCACTCGAACGCGTTCAAGCTGAGTGAATTTCAGGATGAGCCAAGTCGTGACGAGCAACTCTTCTTTGACCGTCGTTGGGGGGCACTCGGTTTCAAACTGTTTTTCACATCGCAAAGAACTAACTGGTTTCACGGTTCCGGCTGGGAGCTGATCGTCCCTCACTGGTTCGCGGTAATTTGCAGTACTGTACTGCCACTTCTGTGGATCAGGCAGACGAGACGCCGCCGCCGCGAACGTGTTCAAGGCGCGTGCACCAACTGCGGCTACGACCTCCGCGCCACGCCCGACCGCTGCCCGGAATGTGCGACCGTGCCGGCGAAAGCCACCGCCGCGTGACGCGGACGATCATGGCTGGCAGTTCCTCGACGGAAACCCCATCGACACGGCGAATGCGGCGCTTGTCGCGCTTCACGAGATTGTGCGGCACGATCCGTCCGTGTTGGAACTCGCGGACATGCCGCCGGGATGGTCGGCGACGCGGGACACGAAAGAGTCGCCTTGGCGACGCACGCCAACAGATGATGGAGAACGCGCCGGCCTTGGCGAATAGGAAGATAGGTTTACTTTTTCTGGTAACGTACGTTAGCCCGTTGCGATGCGAATAGTGGATATCGACATTTACCGTGACGGCGGCTCGATATCGTTCCGAGTCGAGAGAGGCGACGCGGCGTCGCTCGTTTGGCTGGACACGCCATTCCACGACGAGCCGCGCGCATTGCGAATCATTCCAGTTTCCGTTCAACGCGGTGACGCAAAGGTCGACGAGGTTGCTGCGGCGGAGCTTGCCGCAGCACTGAAATCCGTGCGTGACTCCGTGCCGGTTCAACGGGGTGATCCGTCGATCCAGCAGCTACTCGCGGACATTGCGGAGTGGTGGGCAGCCTTGGAGCCCGACGTGCAGCAGCGGGTTCGGGATGTGATGTCGCATCGAGGTCCTCGTTACAATCCTGATGCTGCGACAATGCATGCATCGAACCTAAGCCGCATCATTCTCGTCCGCGACTATGTCACCCGAAACTACGTGCGCTAAACACGCATTTCCGTTCGCTGCCCTTTTCCCGCCCCTCAAAATCGTAGAAGATGCCCGCTGACAACCAATCGACCGCGTTCGCGCGACGTTAACGACAACCGACGACGATGCCCCCACACGGAGGTGACCCATCATGGGTGACACGCCAGCCAAGCCGACCATTCGAACGTTTCAAGTCTTCCCCGACGTCCCCGCGGCGTTGCAGCCGTTGCTCCGGCTCGCGAATAATTTGTGGTGGGTTTGGAATCCGGATGCGGTGGAGTTGTTTCGTCGGCTTGATCGGAAGCTTTGGGAGGATGTGTATCACAATCCGATCAAGCTGCTCGGGTCGATTCCGCAGGAGACGCTCGCGGAGGCGGCGAAGGATGAGGGGTATTTGGCTCACATGAATCGCGTGATGGAGGTGTTTCAGGAACATCTCGATCAAAAGGGGTGGTATCGCGAACGTCATCCGGAGGATGACAAGCTGTGCGTCGCGTATTTCTCCGCGGAGTTTGGGCTGCATGAGTCGTTGCCCATTTATTCGGGCGGCTTGGGGATTCTCGCGGGGGATCATTTGAAGTCGGCCAGCGAGATCGGATTGCCGCTGGTCGCGGTGGGGCTGCTCTATCGCAACGGATATTTTCAGCAGTACTTGAGCGCGGATGGGTGGCAGCAGGAGGCGTATCCGGAACTGGATTTTTACAACCTGCCGATCGAGCCGATGCGTTACACGGATGGATCCCCCGTGCGCGTCCGCGTGGATCTGCCGGACAACGCGGTGTTCTGCAACGTGTGGAAGGCCAGCGTCGGCCGCATCCCGCTGTATCTGCTCGACACCAACCTCGCGGAAAATTCCCCCGCCGATCGGGAGATCACCAGCAAGCTGTATGGCGGCGGCACGGAGATGCGCATCAAGCAGGAGATCGTGCTGGGCATCGGTGGGATGCGCGCGCTTGAGGCGCTGAACGTTCGGCCGACGACGTTCCACATGAACGAAGGACACAGCGCGTTCCTCGCGCTGGAGCGCATCCGCGTGCTGCTGGAGCAGACGCCGAACGTCACGTTTGACGAAGCGCGGCAGCAGGTGATGGCGACGAACTGTTTCACGACGCACACGCCCGTGCCCGCGGGGATCGACATGTTCCCGCCGGACCTGGTCGTCAAATATTTCCGAAACTACTTCCCGTCGCTCAAGCTCGACGAAGAAGGTTTCCTCGCGCTGGGCCGCGAAGACGTGACGAACAAAAAGCAGGGCTTCTCGATGGCGGTGCTGGCGATTCGCCTGGCCGACAGCGTGAACGGCGTGAGCGCGCTGCACGGCGACGTTTCGCGGCGCATGTGGCACAACATCTGGCCGCAGGTTCCGCCGGAAGAAGTGCCGATCCGCAGCGTGACCAACGGCATTCACGTGCGCACGTGGCTGTCGAGCGACATCGTCTACACGCTGGAGCGCTACCTCAGCGAAGACTGGAAAACCAAGCCCGCCAAGCAGGACGTGTGGGAAGGCGTCAGCCAGATTCCCGACGAAGAACTGTGGCGCGCCCACGAACGTTGCCGCGAGCGCCTCGTCGGCTGGGCGCGACAGGCGACACGCGATCAACTCAACAAGCGCGGCGCGTCCTACGACGACCTCGCCGCGGCGGAACAGATTCTGGATCCCGAGGCGCTGACGATCGGATTCGCCCGGCGTTTCGCGACGTATAAGCGCGGCGCGCTGCTGCTGAGAGATCCGGATCGATTGAAGAGACTGATCGACGACACGAAACGGCCGATCCAGTTCGTCTTCGCGGGCAAGGCGCATCCGGCGGATCACGACGGCAAGGAGCTGATCAAGACGATCGTGAATTTCGCCCGCACCTCTCCGCAGACGCGCCGGCGGATGGTGTTCATCGAAAACTATGACATGAACGTCGCGCGCTATCTCGTGCAGGGCGTGGACGTGTGGCTGAACACCCCGCGCCGGCCGTATGAAGCGAGCGGCACCAGCGGCATGAAGGCCGCGGTGAACGGCGTGTTGAATTGCTCGATCCTCGACGGCTGGTGGGTGGAAGGCTATGCCGCGGACGTCGGCTGGGCGATCGGCCGCGGGGAAACGTATCCCGACGCGAACTATCAGGATCAGCTCGAGAGCCAGGCCCTCTACGATTTGCTGGAGAAGCAAATCGTCCCGCTGTTCTACGACCGCAACGTCGACAACATCCCGCGAGAGTGGATCAGCCGGATGAAGAACTGCATGCGCAAGCTCACGCCGGTGTTCAACACCAACCGCATGGTCCGCGAGTACGCGGAGAAGTTCTACATCCCCGCCTACCGCCGCGGCGAGATTCTGACCGCGGACGGCGCGCGGCGCGCGATCAATCTCGCGCACGTGAAGGACGCGCTGCGGCACAAGTGGGGCGGCATCAAGATCGTCGGCATCCACACCAGCGGCAACGGCCACTACAAGGTGGGCGAGCAAATGCAGGTCGAAGCGATGCTCGATCTCCCGGAGATCGATCCGAAAGATCTCAACGTGCAACTGTACGCGGGGCGAATCAGCGCGACGGGAGAGCTCGAACACCCCACGCCGATCGCCATGACGCACGCGAAACAGCTCGCGCCCAACCGGCACCTGTTCGTCGGCCAGATCGAATGCCGCACGAGCGGACGGCAAGGCTTCGCGGTGAGAATCGTCCCGGGCAATCCGGATCTCGCGACGCCGTTTGAGCCGGGGTTGATTACGTGGAATTGAGGGGGCGGCAACCTCGACGACGCCTCCGCTGGTACGTGCTGGCGATCTTTGTCACCGCGATCGTCGCGTGGTGGTTCGTGAAGGACCGGGTTCTCTTTGAGGACATCGCACCGCGCGACGCGTTCCGTCACTTCGACGTTGAAGGGCAGGCCATCACCGCAGGCCTGCCCATGCAGCGCGGGGCGCGCGATCGCTTCTACATAGACCGGGTCTACACCTCCATGATCTTCAAGGCGCCTTCCCTTGAATACGCCCACAGCCTGAAAACGAAGATTCTCGACGACGCCGCGCGTCGAAAACTGAGCCCGGTGATCGACGACGACCCACAAATCTCGCGCGAACTGCACGACGACGATTGGAGCCACCCTCGCTGGTGGAACCCGGGAAAGGAAGACGTCGACCTCTTGGAAGTCGACCAGCAGATCTGGGGAATCGCCAGGACACGCCCTTTGGTGTATTACATCGCGTTTTCCGATTAGTTCGTTCCTGCCGACTGAAAGAGCCTCGCAATCCGCCCAATCTACAGGGGTGATCAAGTTTTGCCCCCACCCGCCCTCGATCCGGGTGGCAATTTTCCTCGCCCGCCAGCCCTGTGCGCATGTATGAATCCAGATGCGTGCAGCGCCGTCGGTTCGCCAATTCTTCCTGCGGAGGCGTGGACATGAGCGCATTTCGAAACACGGTTTGCGGCTGGGTCGGCGCGACCCTCGCGGCAGCGTCGCTTGCGGCGATAGCGCCCCGGGCGGCTTCGGGCAGTCCGATTTTTGTGAATAACTTTTCGTTCGAAACCGGCATCTCGCCGGTCGATCCGGGAGATGAGGGAACCGCGGCCGCGGCCGGCTGGTCGGGTTCGGGCGCCGTCGGGATTTATGATCCCACGGACCTGGAGTTTGCCGGGACGACCGGAAACAACGTGCAGGGCACGCTGCCTAATGGCGGACAGGATCTGGTCATCACGACGTACTATCTGCCTCTGGGTGGACCGCTCGGCGGCAGCCTCGAGCAGACGGTTGCTCTCGTGGCCGCGAACACGACGTACACGCTTACGGTCAGCGTCGGCACGCGTCTCGAAACGATCTCGGGCGGGTGGTCGATCTCGTTGCTCGCGGGTGTCACCACGATCGGATCGAACACCGGAAACAGCGGCCCCGCCGCAGGCACGTTCATCGACCGAGTGGCGGTCGCGGGACCGTTCGGGCCGTTGGATCCGAAAATCGGTTCACCGCTCATCATCCGTATCAGCGGGTTTAACGTTTCCGGGAATACCACCACGGCGCAGGACCAGTTCGACAATGTCCGACTCGACGCGACCCTCGTCCCCGAGCCGGCGAGCGGCATGGTGTTGCTCGCGGGTGCGGTGTCGATGGGGTTCACGCGGCGGCGCGGGCGAGCAATCTGAGTAAAGTCATTCCGACAAATCCGAGAACGCGCCACAGAGGAAAGACACAGATTGGTTGTCTGCCTCTGTGTTCTCCGTGTCCTCTGTGGCTACTTATCTCTGACCGTTTCTAAGACAACCGATATTCAATCTTAAATCGCTTGCTCCACTGCGGGCTCGATCCCGGGGGAAGCAGATGCCGGTTGATCGAGTAGAGCCGCGCGCGATCTTCGTCTGATTTGGCCGCGGGCACGATCGCGGTCGAGGGGGCGGCGCGATTCTGGCGGATCGACGACGGCGTCAAGCCCGTGTGTCGCAGGATCGTGCGGCGCAGCCCGCGGGCATCGGGGAAGCCGAGGCTGAAGGCGATTTGCTTGACCGGCGCGTCGGTGGCGCCGAGCAGTCGCACGGCTTCGCCGATCCTCGCCCGTGTATGGCACGCCCGCGGGCTCAGGCCGAAGCGGTCGCGGAAGCGGCGGGAGAAATGTTCCTGGCTGAGGCCCATCTCCCGCGCCATGCGATTGACCGCCAGCGGCGCGGCGCCCTCGCGAAGCGATTGCTGCTCGATCCGCAACCGCAATCGCTCCCACGCGTCGAGGTTCGGCGCACAGGCCACTTCGTTGTCGTTCGTAAAACTCCCTGACGTGATCGCCGCGACCAGCGCGAGTAGCTCGTAGATCTGCGCCTTGGCGCGCAGCTGGTGCGACGCGCCCGGACGATCGACTTCCATGCAAAGCACCTCGAACGCGCGCCGCACGTGATCGAACGCGTCGCCCGTCGCGAGCCGAACGGGGATCATCCCGACGCCCGGCAGCAGGGGCGTGGCGCGATGCCGCGGAGGTGGGGCGAAGGCGACGTGCGCCTGATAAAAGAGCGTCGGCCCGCGCGTCTCAAACTCGTTTACGCTCGCGGGTCGAAAGCACAGCAGATCGCGCGCACCGGCCTCGAACGTTTCGCCGCGCCGCGTTTTACAGAGGATCGAGCCGTACTCGACGAGCATCAGGTGATGACACGGCACGCGGTAGCGGTGCCACGTCCGCCCGTCGAGCCGCCAGCACCCCGCCAAATCGACCCGCGGGCCGGTGCGGGCGGAATCAAGACCCTGTTGGTGTCGCGATCCACGCACGAGAACAGGTTAGTTCCGCCAAACGTCCGAATCAAGTCAAACCCCCATATCCACGGGTTCAGACCCCCTGCGAAAATTGGCCGCTCGTGAGAACTTGTCCTACCTTGAGATTGAATCGATCGAACGGAACGTCGCGCGTGTTCCATCACTTGGTCCGAAGCCGAGCTTCGGAGGGAGAGCTTTCATGAGACTTTGTCCCATCGCCTTATTCGCCACAATCGCCGGTGCGGGGTTGATGCTGCCTCCGGGAGCATCGGCCGCGCCCATCCCGGTGAGTAACTTCTCATTCGAGGATCCGAATCTCACCGACGGTCAGGCCAACGGAGTCATGCCGGGTTGGACGTTCACCGGCGCCGCGGGCGAGTTTGATCCGCAAAGCGCGCAGTTCGCCGGAACCGACGGCGACAACGTGAACACCGGCGGAACGCTGCCGGACGGCGGGCAGGTTGCGATCATCACCACCTATTTCGGCGGCGTGCTCGGCGGCGCCTTCTCGCAGATCGTCGGCACGGTGGCCGCGGACACTGTCTACACGTTAACCGTCGGAATCGGCAGGCGCGCCGATCTGCAGACGGGCGCGTGGTCGATCGAGTTGCTCGCGGGGGCGACGACCATCGCGATCGACTCCGACGTCAGCGGTCCGGGCGGCGGGACGGTCGTCGATCATTCCGCGATCGCGGGGCCGTTTGCGGTGGGCAACGCGTTTGTGGGGCAAAGCCTGTCGATCCGGATTTCGGCATCGAACGTCAGCGAAAACACGGCCACCGCGCAGAACGTCTTCGACGACGTCCGCCTGACCGCCGAGATTCCCGAGCCGGCGTCGGCGATGGGCGTCGCGGCCGCTGCGATGATGGGCGGGCTGGCACGTCGGCGGCGTCGCAGCGGGATGTAATTCATGCGTCGTCATCGCGCGTTTACCTTGGTCGAACTGCTCGTGGTGATCGGCGTCATCGCCGTGCTCGTGGCGATGTTGTTGCCGGCGATGGCGAACGCGCGCGAGCAGAGCTATCGCGTGAAGTGCGCGTCGAATTTGCGGCAAATGGGCCAGATCGCCCACGGGTTCGCGGTCAATCACAAGGGGCGCTTTCCTTCGGCGTTTTTTCACTACAACGTGCGCGCGATCTATCCGACGTACGTGTTGCTCGACGACGCCCGCGACGTCGGCGTGGCCCCGAGCAGCGACGCGTTCTGGCAGCAGTGGGGCTCGTCCGTGGAGCAGCTCGCGCCGTACGGAATGAGCCTGAAGATCTTGATCTGCCCGAGCAGTGACAACCCGTTCGCGCCATCGGATCCCTCGTTCGCGTCGCAGTGGGGCAACGGCGGGGTGACGAATTATGAATACGTCGGCGGCGTGTTCGACGACAATCCCGGCGACCCGTCCGCGGCGCGGAACATCCCGATCGGGTTGGCGAATTGGGGTTCGCTCCTTCCCGCGTGTCGCAGCAGCGAACGCAGTCTCGCGACGCACGTGCTCGGGGCCGACGAAGTGTTCAGCGCGATCAACGGCGTCATCACCCGTGCAAACCACCGCGGGCGGGGCAGTTTGAATCCCAGCTTTCAGAACATCCTCTTCGGCGACGGCCACGTAACGGGCTACGGGCCGAGCTACTATTCCCAGCCGAATTTTACCAACAACTATTCCGTCGCGCACTATTACGGGGGGCCGTGGTTCTACTGGGGGCGATCCGATCAAGGGGCCGTGCCGTAATGACCCGCCGTTTGCTGTTGACCGCGATTCTCACATTCACCATGCTGGCCGAACGAAGTTCAGGAGCGATACCGATCGCACGCGCCACCTCCCACATCGAACTCGACGCCGCCCGCCGGCGCGTCACGCATCTGAGTTGGGGCACCGAAGGCACCGGCCGCGAGCGCGAGAATCTGATCCGCGCCGGCCAGGGGATTTCGTTCGATGACGGATGGGACGTGCGCACGGGAGACGCCGGCGAAATCGTCTTTCGTCGCCAGCGATCCGCGACGCCGACGCGACTGATGTTCCCCTGGGACGTCACGCGGACGCCGACGACGATCCTTCCATCGCACTGGGCCGACGACGGCACGCTGTCGCTGCCCGCGATCATCGTCGCGCCGGATTTCGGCGCGATGCGCATGACGTGCGACGGCGCGAGCGGGGCGAGCGCGAAGTTCGTCGGGGATTTCCCCTCGCGGCGGCTCGATCTAATCATCGAAATCCCCGCGACCCGTGGCGACGTGACAATTACGCTCACGCCGCATCATCTCGCTCCGCCCGCGGGTCTGTCGGACACGTCGATGTGGCCGCAGGCGCGTCGCGCGTGGCTGGGCATTTTCCAACCGAGCTGCATCGATTGCGGCAACGCGCATCGCGATCCGAATTACGTGCCGTCGGGACTGCTCGGCAACAGCTCGATCGTCGGCCTGGCGAGCTGCTCGATCTGGTTCTACGCGGATCAGGCGCTGTTCACACCGAACGCGTCGCCGGACGTGTCGATCATCGATCTCGTGCGTCGCACGCTCGACTGGACGCTGCGCACGCGCGTCCACGACGACGGGCAGGTGGTGACGTATTGGATGGAGCGCGACTACGCGGACTTCATCGACGGCGGGCCTTCGCTGCTCATCGCGGCGTGGGATTATGTCGAGTCCAGCGGCGATGTTGAGTGGCTGCGCAATCGCGTCGAGAGGCTCGAACTGATCTCGCAATACCTCGAGCGTCGCGACATTGACGGCGACGGCCTGGTCGAAGCCGTGCAGAGCGGCAACGCGGGCACGCTCGTGCAGCCGCTTCGCGGATGTTCGTGGTGGGATGCGCTGAACAGCGGCCACAAGGACGGTTACAGCAACGCGCTCATCTATCGCGCGTGGCGATGCCTCGCGGATTTGGAATCACGCATTGGCCGCACGGCGCAATCGCGGAGATATGGTGAGCTGGCGGATCGACTGCGCGCGGCATACGTGCCGGCGCTGATGAATTCCGAGACGGGCTGGCTCGCGTGGTGGCGCAGCGCCGACGGGCAGCTTCACGATTACGCGTCGCCGGTCGTCAACGGACTGGCGATCGAATACGGATTGGTCTCTCCCGAACAAGGCCGCGTCATTCTCGCAAAGCTGCGCGCGAAAATGGCGCAGGTCGGCTTCACGCGCTTCGATCTGGGCGTCCCGCCGATGCTCGTTCCAGTGCTCCGCAAAGATTATCTCACCGGCATCGGCGGAACGTGCGGCGAACCGCTGAGCGCGGACGGCGCGGATTCGTTCGGCAAATACATGAACGGCGGGATCACCGGCGGACAGTCACTGCATTTCCTCGCGGCGCATTACGTGATCGGTGAACCGGAGATCGCGGACGAAATCCTGCGCGCGATGCTCGGCCGCGCGCTGGCGGGCGGATTTCAGAACGGCATCCGCGCCGAGTATCCCAAGGGCGCCGATTGGAAAACGTGGGACGGTCAGCCGTGCGGCGCCGACGGCTATCTCGCGGACAGCTACCGGTTTCTGCAAGCGGCGCTGCTTCGCGAGAAATGTTTTCGCGATCGGATCTATCGGCCACTGCGGAGTGAGTGAACAGATCCTTCACCCCCGGGTCGTCGCCGCGGGTTTGTGCGATCGGGGCGTGTGATGGGAGCTTCCCGTCAGCGTGTCGGTCAGCCGTTCGATAATCCCCAGGGGGTGCTGCTCGCCCATCCACGAGCCGAGGATCGCGCCCGCGTAGCCGGCGCTGGCGTAATCCAGCGGGAGCAATCTCGCCAGCGGTTGATCCGTATAACCGATGCGAAGGCCGTCGGGGTCGGAGAACGCCAGCAGGTAGCCGACGACCGCGACCAGCGTCGGGCCGGCGAAGTACCAGAAGTCCATGCGCTTGGAATCGAATGCGTCTCCCGCCAGCGCCGTCGCGGCGAACGCGGCGACGCCGACGGACCACAGCGCCTGCGGCTTGGCGTCAGATTGCGCCAGCAGCCACACGATCGCGCCGGTGACCAGCGTCTGAAAGATGATCGCGGTGATTTTGTAGGGGATCGTTACCTCGTGATGCTCGAGCTCGGATTCGACGATCTCTTCGACCTCGTCGCCGCGCGATCGCAGCACGTAACGCACGGCCGCGGCCACGACCGAGGCGACGGCCGCGAGAACGATCATCTCGATCATGAGGACGAAGAACACGCCGGGGTTCGGATCGCTCTGGAGCGTCGTCCGCATCGGCCCGCCGCGGAGCGTGAACGCCAGCCAGCCGAAACACGCCACCACCACGCCCGCGTCCGCCCGCACGCGACCCGCGATCAACGTGCCGATCGCCGCGCTGGCCGCAAACGCCACAGCGACCACCAGCAGCGACGTAAGCCAAGCCGGCTGCGTCAGCAAACTGGCGCTGAAGCCTTTGAACGTCGGCACGTCGAACACGTGACCAAGCCACCACGACAGCGCGAACGCGATCGCCGAGGCGCTGCCGACGATGACCTTGGTCCGCGTGGACGACGAGGCCATCGCCAATCCGAGGAATTGCGAAGCGGCTCGACTCATGGCGCGCAAGTATAGCCGCCACCGAAGCGGATGTCTGGTGATCCGAACGTTTGCCTAACAGGATCGTGAGGTCTATGATCGGCCAATTCGCCGTTATGTCCGCCGCCGACACGCCGATTCTCTTTCCCGATCTGGCGCCTCCGATCCAAGAGACGCCGGAAACAAACGAACCGCGCGAAAAACCGCGCGGGCCCTTCGCGGGCGTCGTGCTGGAAATGTCGCTCGACCGCGAGCTGGACTACGCGATCCCCGCGGGGCTGGTTGTGTCGCTGCGCGTCGGGCAGCGCGTGCGCGTGCCGCTCGGCCGGCGCAACAAGCCGACGCTCGGGTATGTCGTTTCGATCCACGAATCGTCGAGTTATCCGCAAATTAAAAATCTCCTCGGCATCGAAGACGCGCGCGTGCTCGTGCCGCCGAACGTGATGAAGCTGGCGCGGTGGATGAGCCGCTATTACTGCACGCCGCTGGGCACGGTGATCGAAAGCGTGATCCCGTCCGCGGTGAAGAAGAAGATCGGCATTGGGTATACGCCGGTGGTGCGGCTGGCACAGACACGCGAGCAGTTGCAGGAGATTCTCGAAAAGACGCGCGCCCCCAAGCGCCGCGCGATCCTCGCGAGATTGCTTCAGCTCGAACCCGAACACGGTATCGAACTGGCGAAGCTCGCGGGGGAAAGCGGGACCACGCCTGCGACGGTTCGCAAGCTCGCGCGGCTGGGCCTGATCGCAATCACGATGGAGGTGGACCTTCCACGGTTTAGCGCGGACGTCGGCGCGATCCCCGCGGACGAATCGGATCTGGCGCTCAACGACGATCAGCGAAAAGTCTTCGACGAACTCGCCCCCCGCGCCGCCGCGGGCGGATTTTCAGTCAACCTTCTGCACGGTGTAACGGGCAGCGGCAAGACCGAAGTGTATCTCCAGTGCATCCGCCGCGTGATCGAGCAGGGCAAACAGGCGATCGTGCTCGTCCCCGAAATCGCCCTGACGCCGCAAACCGTCCGCCGCTTCACCGCAAGATTCAAGCGCGTCGCGATCCTCCACAGCGGCCTGACCGCAACGCAGCGACACCGCTTTTGGCAACAGATCTCCAGCGGCCATGCCGAAGTGGTGGTGGGGGCGCGATCGGCGATCTTCGCGCCGCTTCCCAAGCTCGGTGTGATCGTCGTCGATGAGGAACACGAGTCCAGCTACAAGCAAGACACCGCGCCGCGCTATCACGCGCGCGACGTCGCGATCAAACGCGGACAGCTCGAAGATGTGCCGGTGATTCTGGGCAGTGCGACGCCATCACTCGAGACCTATCAACGAGTCAGTGCCGCCTCGCTCTTACCCCCTCTCCCTCCGGGAGAGGGAGGGGTGAGGGGGGATTCGAAGGACGGCGCGATTCGAAGAGCCGAAAGTCCTCTACCCGCGAACGCCCCCTCACCCTACCCTCTCCCGGAGGGAGAGGGAAAAAGAGGCGCATCCAGCGGCAATTATCACCTTCTTTCATTGCCCCGCCGCGTCCGTGGTCTCGCGATGCCGCACGTCGAACTCGTCGACATGAAGCAGGAAAACCGTTTCCGCCGTGGAGTTCATCTGCTTTCGCAGCGGCTCGAGCATCTGCTGAAAGCCACGATCGAGTCCGGCCATCAGGCGATCCTCCTGCTGAACCGTCGCGGATATTCGAACTTCGTGTATTGCCCGTCGTGTCAGCATTTGATGCAGTGCAAGTACTGCGACACGACGATGACGTATCACCGATCCGCCGGCGTGCACGCGAAGGGCGCGCGTTCGGCGGAGGGCGTGCACACGGGACAGTTGCATTGTCATTACTGCCTGGCGGTGAATCCGCTTCCGGAGAAATGCCCCGCCTGCGGCAAGCATCTGAGCCTCTTCGGACTGGGCACGCAGCGCGTCGAGGAAGAGATCGCGCGCAAATTCCCGGAGCTGCGGTTCGCGCGCGTCGACAGCGATTCGATGCGCTCCAGCCGCGATTACGAGGCGACGCTGGGGCGATTCGCCAAGGGCGAAATCCAAGTGATGCTCGGCACGCAGATGATCGCCAAGGGGTTGGATTATCCGAACGTTACGCTGGTGGGCGTGATCAGCGGCGACACGGCGCTGGCGCTGCCGGATTTTCGCGCCGCCGAGCGAACGTTTCAGCTCATCACGCAGGTGGCCGGCCGCGCGGGCCGGGGCGATTCCGCGGGGCGCGTCGTGCTTCAGACGTTTTTGCCTGACGACCCGACGATTCGCTTTGCCATCAAGCAGGATTTTGCCGGATTCGCAAAAAGCGAACTGACCAGCCGCCGCGAAGTCGGCCTGCCGCCATTTGCGCGCATGGTCCGCATCATCATTCGAGAACAGAATCAAGAGAAACTGCACAAGTACTGCGAAGAACTCGCCGAACAAATCAACGAGGCCGCGGCCCGCGAGGGCGACGCGGTGAAAATCAAAGGACCCATGCCCTGCGCGATCAACCGGATCGCGGGGTATTTCCGGAATCAGATCGTGATGACGAGTCCGAACGCGACGAGACTTCAACGCATCCTCGAAGCGGCGCGAGAGAAGGGCGCGCTGTCGCGCAGCGAGCGCGTCGCGGTGGATGTGGATCCGGTTTCCCTTCTCTAAAGCAATTTCAACCACCGATGAACGCGGCTGAACACGGATAGTGCCGGAGAAAGAATGGGGCGCGATGTTGCGCGTCCGCTCTTGTCCGTGTATATCTGTGTTCATCCGTGGTTCCGATCGCTCCCTCTGCTCACCGCTACGTCACCCTCGTGCTGTGCACCGTGTTGCACGCGTTTACGCACGCGTTCGGGTCGGCGCTCGTGCCGCTGTATCTGCTGATCGTCGCCGATCTCAAACTCGGCGGCGTGCGCGACGCGTCGTTTATCGTCAGCGTCTACGGGCTGGTTTATTGCCTCATGAGCTTCTTCGCGGGGATTGTTGCGGATCGGTTGGATCGCAAGAAGCTTCTCGGGTTGGGCCTCATCGGCAACGCGATCGCGATCGGGGCGATGGGGCTGACGCACGATTACTGGATCATCGTCGCGCTGGCGGCGCTCGCGGGGATCTGCGGGTCGTTGTTTCATCCGTCGGCCAACGCGCTGGTGACCGAGCATTTCCCGAAATCGCCGGGGATGGCGATCGGGTTGCTGGGGATCGGCGCGGGGCTCGGATTTTTCGTCGGGCCGCAGTTCGCGGGCTGGCGCGCCGATGCCGCGACCTGGCAGATCGCGTCGATCGGCGTCGCGAGCTGGCAGCGGCCGTGTGTCGAGATGGGAATCGCGGGCGTCGTGTGCGGGACCGCGTTTCTGATCTTCGCGCGCGAGGCTCGCGGACATCATCCGAAGCTGAGCGCGGTGTCGATTTCGGGGGCTACGTCGCCCGGCGGGCCGAAGCTCGCGCCGAGCGATCTCGACGTGCCGCACCCGCCGCTGAGCTGGCCGATGCGCCGCCGCGTGGCCGCGGTCGCGGTGACGTTGGGAATGCGCGACTACGCGGGCACGGCGTCGTTCTCGCTCGCCAGCATCTACCTTCAGCGCGCCCGCGGGCTCGGCGTGAAAGAGACGGGTTTCATCCTCGGCGCGATGGTCCTGGTCAGCGTGATCATCAACCCGCTGAGCGTGTGGCTGACGCCGGGAAGGCGTCGATTGCCGATCCTTTCGATCGCGCTGGTCATTGGCGGCATCGTGATCGCGTCGACGCCCGCGTGGCCGACCGCCCTCGTGCTGCCGGCGCTGTGCGCGTTCCAAGCCGTGCACCTCGGAAGCTACGCGATGAGCGACGCCGCGATCCTCGAGCGCGTCGACGCGCGCCACCGCGGGCGCGTCGTGGGTTTATTCCTCACGATCGCGGGGACGTTCGCGTCGACCTCGCCGTGGCTGATGGGCGTGTGGACCGATGCGCTGGGTGATCGCGCGCACGATCCTCGGGGATATTACGGGCCGTTCGGGATGCTCGGGGTGTTGATCGCGCTGGCGTCGCTGGCGACGCCGCTGATCGCGCGGCTCGGTCGCACCAAGGTCGCATCGGGCGATTCCAGCTTGTCCGGCGCCGCGGCCTGACGGCGAGCGCCCGTCACCTCGACGAGCGCGCCGTCGATTGCAGCGTCGCCGACGCCTTCTCCGCCGATCCTGCGGCCGTCGTGAAGCTCAGGCACACCTCGTCGCCGCTCGCGAGCCAGCCTTCGATCGTCCGCGAGCCGTCGGGGCCTTCGCACGCGATCGTGAAACGACTGGAGTCGTTTGGATCGACCTGCCCCGCGAACAGTTTGTAGTTGGCGAGGCGATCCCACTCGTCGCCAAATCTCGTAACCGGGATGGCGTTGCCGCTGTTCGGATAGCGCAACTCGCTCATCTCGCGGTCGAGCGACGCCGGCTCATACGCGGTTGCGACCGCGGTCAGTTGCGTGAGATCGTTTACCCGCGCGTCGACGAGCTCGACAACCACCAGCCGCTCGGCGCCGTCGCGCCGCGCGCGGCGGTGCAGGAACAGCGTCGAAAATCCGCGGCCGGTCAATGTCGCCCACGGCTCGGCGACGCACGGCACGTCCGGATGCGCCGGATCGTAAACGACGGTCCGCGGGCCGGGTTCGAAGTTCATGCACTGCCGCTGCCAGTAGAGCCGCACCGCGCGGTCCGCCGCCCGTGGGCCGTACCACGTCGCGAGGAAGACGATCAACGCAGTGATCGTCGCGTGCCGCACGCGCCGCGCGAACGCCCGCCGCCGAACCGCCCGCGACGGCGCCTCATACTCAAGCTTTGACGTCGATCTGGACATCCGATCGCGCGCACACCTTCTCACCCACGCACTTAGGGTAACGTAGAAGGCCGCGATGTCGATGCCGTCGTCGGTGCCCGCGACAGAAGGACGACGGTGTCGTCATATTTCAAGTAGCCGTCCACGACGACGTTTTGCTCGTTGACCTCGTAATCGAACGTGAAGTGCGTCGGGTCCGCGGGGTCGAACGTCCCGGCGTTGATGACGAGCCGTTTGACGTTCGGCGGCAGCGCGATCGGTGTCGTGCCGTTGCGCAGTTCGCGCGGGAGGCCCGTATAGTTGCCCGGCTCGATCACGCGCCAGCAGAAGGTCATCGTCGAGGCCGCGCCGCTGCCGCCGGTCGGTGCCTGAACGAGATCGACTCCAACGATGCGGCGGCGGCTTCCCGACGCGCGCTCGTGAACGAACACCGTCGCGACCGTTCGCATTCCCGACCGGGCGATCTCGGAATAGAGCGACGTCCACGGCAACACGCTCCCGCGGCCTTCCCACTTGTATCCAGTCTTGCTGACGACGAGCGTAAAGAGCCCGTTCGAATCGTGATCGAGCGTCGGCACCACGTACGTCAGGCACTGCTTCTGAAGTCGCAAAATCCTCATCCGCGCCGCGTGCCACTGGAGCGTTTTCCACGACACCGTGATCGCAACGACCGCGACGACGAGCCACGCGGCAATGCGAGCGACACGCCGCCAGCGGCGCGCGCGGGGCGCGGACGGCGCGTACTCGAGTTGCGGCGGCACGTCACTCACCTCAAGCGCCTCCCTCCCTCGCCCCGCGATGGTTTTGGATTCATTCGGATGCCTCCCTGTCTGGCCCCTGGCCCCGGCCCTCTTCCGGAGAGGGAAGAGCGAGAAATGCGCGCCTGCGCACGTCAGTGCACTTGCGGCACACGCAGCGCGGTGATCAGCTCCGCGCGGGCGATCGTTTGCTGCTCGCCGGTGGTGAGATTTTTCAGCACGACGCTGTCCGCGGCGAGTTCCGATTCCCCGACGATGACGCAATAGCTTGCGTGCTCGCGGTCGGCGAGCTTGAATTGGGATTTGACGCTGCGGCCGCCGGGGTCCATGTCCGCGGTGATGCCGGCGCTGCGAAGCTGGCGAAGCAGGCGCAGGTTGGCGTCGCGAGCCGGTTCGCCGTGGGAGATCAGCCAGACCAGCGAACGCTTGTCCTGCGGGAGCTCGACTTTCTGCGCGTCCAGCGCGAGCAGGAGGCGTTCGAGCCCGCTGCCAAAACCCACGCCGGGGGTCGCGCGTCCGCCGAGTTGCTCGACGAGATTGTCGTATCGCCCGCCGCCGCCGATCGCGTTCTGCGCGCCGAGTCCGCCCGCGGTCACTTCCCACAGCGTGTCGGTGTAGTAGTCGAATCCGCGGACCAGTTTGCCGTCGACGACGAAGGGGACGTTCGATTCGCTCAGCAGCTTCTGCACGCGCTCAAAGTGGGCGCGTGACTTTTCCGACAGCGATTCGCTCGCGGGCGGCGCATTCTGAATGGCTTCCGCATCGCGGGGATCCTTACTGTCGAGAATCCGTAACTGTTCTCGTCAATGCGTCGCTGCGAATCCTCCCCCAGCCGTGGACGGTGCGAAGAAAAATGTCCGACCAACACCTCACGATATCGTGCCTTCGAGTCACGATCCCCGAGGCTGTTCAAGCGAAGCGAAAGATCCTTCACTCCGCATCGTTGATAGAAATCCATCTGGAGCAGAATGCACTCGACGTCCTGCTCCGGCTCGGGCGCGCCGAACGCTTCGGCGCCGAACTGGTGGTGGATTCTCAGTCGTCCGGATTGCGGCCGCTCGTAACGAAAATTCGATCCGATGTAGAAGACCTTCACGCGCGTGCCGGGATCGTTCACCAACCCGTTCTCGATCACCGCCCGCACGACGCCCGCGGTCCCTTCCGGTCGCAGGGTGATCGATCGCCCGCCGCGGTCTTCGAACGTGTACGTTTCCTTGTGGACGATGTCGCTCGTCTCACCGACCCCGCGGTGAAACAGCTCGGAATGCTCGAAGACCGGCGTGCGGATCTCGTCAAAGTGATACAGCGACGACACTTCGCGGGCGATGCGCTCGACCGCCTGCCACTTCCACGCGTCGGCGGGGAGCACGTCGAGAGTCCCCTTGGGAGCTTGGATCTTTGCGTTCATGGCGACCGTCCGCGGAAAAAATTAGCCACCGATGGGGCACCGATGATCACCGATTAAAAAAGAAATCAATTGGCCGCTTCATCGGCCAATTCACTTCGTCTTTATCGGTGTGCATCGGTGTGCATCGGTGGCTCAATTCTTCTCGTCTGTTCTTGACCGATCAGTCCTTCTTCTCAGGCTCGTTCGGCACATCCACCTCTTCCACCTGCGCCCCCGCCAAAATTTTGTCGACCGCTTTTTGCTCGCGCATCTGGATGTAGAGGTTGGCCAGCGTGCCGTCCTTGCTCATCTCCTGCTTCATCTTCTCCGGCCGCCGCCCGCGTTGCGCCGCGAGCATCGCCACGCGGCCGTTCAGCTCGGATTCGTCGACGTCCACGTTCTGCTCGTTGGCGATCTTCTGAAGGATGAAAAACAGCTTCAGCTCGCGCGCGCCTTCTTCCGCGGCGCCGGCGCGAAGTTTCTCGAGATTCGATTCGATCTGATCTCGCGGCATGCCGCGCATCATCAGGTCGACGGCCCGGCGGCTCACGATGCGATCCGTCTGCCGTTCGCTCAGCTTCGTCGGCAGGTCGATGTTGACATTGGTCAGCAGGTAGTTGTTCACCTGCTCGCGCATCGCCTGCTGCACGTCGTACTGGATCCGCTCGACGAGCTGTTCTTTCAGCGCGTTCTTCAGATCCTCTTCCTTCTCGAAGCCAAGGCCCTGGAGGAACTCCTCGTTCACCTCCGCGAGCTCCAGCTTCTTGATGTCCTTCAGCGCCACCTCAATCTCCACGTCCTTGCCCTTGATCTCTTCGTTGGGGTGCGTGTCGGGGGCTTTCACTTTGATGTCTCGCTTCTCGCCGGCTTTCAAACCTTTGAGCTGCTTGTCGAGATCGTCCACCTGAATCCCCGCGACGCGGCCGGCGCGGGCGACGATCTGCGCGTCATGCTGATGCGAGATCACCTTGCCGTCCGCCTTCACGTGCACGTCCGCGGTGAGATAGTCCTTCTCCTGCACGCCGCGATTTTCCACCGGCTCGAGCGCGCCTTGCTGCTCGCGCAGGTTGTTCATCGCCTGCTCGACGTTGGCGTCGGTCACGTCGATCTTCGGGCGCTTCACCTTCAGTCCTTCGAGCTGCGGCAGCTTGATCTCCGGCTGCACCTCGACCTGGAACGAATAGGTCATCGCGCCGTTTTCCGGTAGTTCGATGGCGTCGGGGTTGTCGAAGTCGGGTTCGCCGAGAACCTGCAGGCTGTTCTTCTCGACGGCCTGTTGATAGCTCTCGCTCACGAGCGTTCGCTTCACCTGATCGCGGACGTCGGATTGAAACCGCTTTTCGATCAGCTTCTGCGGCGCGTGGCCGGGGCGGAAGCCGGGGATCGCGGCCTGCTGGCGAAGCTCCTTGAATTGCTCCGCGAGCTTGGCGTCGATCCGCTCGCGCGGAATCTCGACCGACACTTTCTTCGTCGCCGGCCCCGCGTCCTCGACCTTGATCGGATATTCGAAGTTGTCTTCCTTCTGCTGTTCGTCCTGCACCGCGGTTCCGGATTCGTTCTCTGCCATGGCGTCCTCTTGCGATATAGAAAGCCCGAGCCTGCCGACAGGGCAAACCCGGCGAAAGTTCCGCATCGTAAACAGGATGAGGCGTTTTGCAAAGCGGCGCGGGCCGATCAAAGCCCCAGCACGGCAAAGTTCCCAACTCTCCTGTCATTCCGGCAGCCCCGCCGCGGGTCCATTGATGCAACATCCCTTCGCGAACGAAGTTGGGCGACATCGATTCGCCTTGCGCGAAAATAGAATCTTTCAAAGTGAGAAATTTTGGGAACTTTTGGGAACCTTCAGGCCCGATGCGGTCGATCGTCGCCGATCGAATCGTTGCAGCAGCCATATGGCCCTCCGTGAAGAGAAAATGATGACGGAGCGAATCGTGGCATCGAGATGCCGGAATCCCTTCGAACCCAAAATCGATTGGAAAATCCCGCTACCCCGCGCGTGTTTGCGTCCACATTCTACCCGCCGCGCCCGCCACTTTCCGCGGAAATCTCTGCCGGACTCGATGTAAGATGCCGCACAGGAGAACACCCACCATGAAAAGGGCGGCCAAGGGGACCTTGCTGTTGGCTGCGGGGGTGGTTTTGGGGATTGCCGGATCGTGGCAGTTCGCGCCGCGGTACGACGCGCCGTCCCCCATCAAGGTCGCGGACGATCTTGGAATGAATCGGATCGTCAACGCGCAGTTCCGCGCGACGCCCTTTGAGCAGGCGGTTCAATCGCTTAGCGAGCAGGCCCACGCGCCGGTGACGGTGCATTGGGACGAAGTCGAAGCCGCGGGCATCGATCGCCGCACGCCGATCACGCTGTGGGTCACGCAATTGCCGCTGCACGACGCGTTGGACAAAGTACTTTCCGAGGCGGGCGCCAGCACTACAAAGCTAACCACCTATTTCGACAACGGACTGGTTCAAATCACGACGGACGAATCGGCGTCGAAGCAGATGCTCACCCGCGAATACGACGTCCGCGACCTGATCGAGCACCTCAAGCCGCAGGCCGAGAAATATCGTGGCCAAAGTTTCGACGAATGTTTCAACGGTACCAGACCCGGTCTAACGGGGGGAGAATCGGATGAAGCCGTGGAAATATTCATCCATTTTACGCAAGAAGTGGTGGCACCCGCCTCATGGCGCGATGCGGGTGGGACCGTGGGATCGATGCGATGGATCGGCGGTCGTTTGATCGTAACGCAGACGTACAAGAATCATTTGGAGCTCGAGCAGACGTTTCAGTCGATGCGCGAAAGCGTAGCGAAGGCGAAGTCGTGAATCGGACGCGATGGTTGGCAATTCTCAGTGCGATGTTGACCGTCGCGGCGCTCTTGCTGTGGTGGCGAAGTTTTGCGCGCGCCGACCTGCTGGTGTTCTTTGGGCTGCACGGCCAACCTCAGTCGCTGGTGTCTTCGGGCGGACGAATGTACCTCGCAAGCTCGAACGCTCAGATCGGGAACGTTCGTCCGTTGACGTTCGGCTATTGCACCGAGTGGACCGGTGCAATCGATCGGCTCCTTTATGATTTTCGGGACGGCAACCCGCCGCAAACGATCGAACGTATCGCCGAACCCTTCGGCGTCGAAGGAACCTGGTTGCATTTCGCTTCCATCCCACAGTCGCCGATCGCGGCATTCTTGGCGCTGGTGACGATTGTCGCGGGGATGCGACACGTCCGCGTGCGACGCCGACTCAAACGGAATCAATGCGTGCGATGTGGTTACGACCTCCGCGCCAGCCCTGAGCGATGCCCGGAATGCGGCGCTGCGATCGGTGCGAGTCGATCACGGCAAGCGGTTGAAGCGGGGTAAGATGGTTTCTCGTTCAACGCTCGCGCGCGGAGGCTGGCAAACATGAAAAGGGCGGCCAAGGGAACATTGTTGTTCGCAGCGGGGGCGGTGTTCGGCATCGTCGGCGCGTGGCGTTTGGTCCCGCGGCCCGAGCCGTTGCCGCCGTATCAGCGCGTCGAGGAAGACGCGGGGCTTGATCGCGTGATCGCGAGCGTTCGATTCGACGCCACTAAATTCGCAGATGCCATCCACTCGATCGCCCAGCAGACGCACGCGAACATTCTGCTCGACACGCGATCCCTGGAAGCCGCGGGCGTTGACAAAGACGCGCCGGTGACGTTTGCCCTCCATGACGTGCGACTGCGAACGGTACTTCGGGAAATTCTGGATTCCGTTGGCGGACAAACGACTAAGCTTGGCTGGCACGTCGAAAACGGCGTGATTGTCGTAACGACGGACGAAGATCTCTCACGGCACGCGGAGGTCCGTCTTTACGACATTGGCGATCTGATCGATCAATACGTTCGGAGCGCCGTCGAGGGAAGTGCGAGCCCCTATCAGAGCCGTTATAACCAAGGCTTCCTACTCTCGAACGCCACGCCATACTCCCCGCCTCCCACCTTCAACGATCTGCAAATCGAAGCCAGCGATTCGCTGATCAAGATCATTCAGGAAACAGTGGCGCCTGATTCCTGGCGAGATGCTGGCGGATCGGCCGGCTCCGTCTGTTACTTTGATCGAAAATTGTGGATTACTGAGACGGTCGAAAACCACGACCGCATCGCGGACTTGTTGCGGTTGTTGCGATCGGGGGGAGTGAAATGAGGCGATGGATGTCCGCGGGCGCTTGGATTGCATGCGTGGGGATACTTTTGCTGCTCGATCATCGCAGCTGGGAGCACGCAGACGTTTTGATTTTCTTCTCGCGGGGCGGATCGATGCAGATGCTGGCTTCGTCCGAGGGGCGTCTCTACTTCGTTGTCAGTACGGTTCCCGTTTACGGTCCGCGGCCGTTTTCGTGTTGGCTCGCGTCGGATCAAACGGATCGATTTGATGGGATTCTTGCATCCAAGGCGACGACGAAATGGGCGGATACGATCGGCCATTCGGACCCGGATGCGTTTTACGTCGCGGGTGCGACGATGAGTCATCTCGCGATTCCACATTGGGTTTTCGCCGCGGCGTGCGCGCTGCCGTTGTTGATGAGGCTGCGCTATTTTCGTCGACGAAATCGTCGAAAGCGGCACGGGCTGTGCCTCGGTTGCGGGTATGACCTGCGCGCGTCGGTCGATCGTTGCCCCGAATGCGGAAGACCGATCGAATCGACTCAACCGTCGCGAGCGAAGGTGACGACGACTGCGACCGCCGCCGTGCTGCTTGTCGCGCTGCTCTCGTGGCCGGCGCGCGCGGGTGATGTCGAATCGCGATCGTCGTCCACTCAGGCATCGACCACGCAGGTCGTCGCTGTCGTGGCCATTTCCAGCCCGGACGCCGAGTTGCTCGGCCGCAACATCCCAGAGTTGTCGCTCGACAACGCGACCCTCGGCGAAGCGTTGAACGCCGTCCGGGCAATCATGAACGTGAACATCGTCGTTCGTCCGCCGCTGAATGTGCTGAAGGAGGGCAACATCACGTTGCGGCTTCGCGACGCGACGCTCGGGCACACGATGCGCATCGTGCTCGATCTGGCCGATACGGATCTTCACTACACGGTTCGCGATGGTGTGATCATCGTTTCGGCGAACACGTTTGATTTCGACGACGAAACGATCGTTCGCGTGTACGACGTTCGCGATCTGCTCGCCGCGGAGATCGCGCATCGCAAGGCGCGCCCCGCGACGGCTCCAACCACGCAACCGGTGGAGACGGAAGACGAGTTGCTCATGCGGCTGATCATGGAGTCTGTCCAGCCGAACGATTGGCGGGACGCCGGCGGACGATATGGAATGATCCGCTCGTTCGCGGGTAGGTTGGTGGTCACGCAAACCGAAAGCGCGCACCGACAGATCCGCGAGTTCCTGAACGAGCTTCGCTTGAATGCAACAACGCGGCCCACGACCCGACCGAGCCAATGATTATTCGCGGGGTGATGATGAAGGCGTTTTTCAAACCAGCGGCGTTGATTTTCGCAGGATGCGCGATCGGCTTCGCGGTCGCGTGGCAGGTCGCCCCGCGCGCCGGGCCGGTTCCGTATCGACAGATCGAGGCCGACGCGGGGTTGGATCGCATCGTTGATCGGGTTGAGTTCCGCGACGAGCCGTTGGAAGAGGCAATCGCAAAGCTCGCGGAACAAACCCACACGAACATCACAATTACCAGAAGGGAACTAGAAGGCGAATCGGTCGATGTGAAGATGCCTATTCGACTGACCCTACATGGCGTGCCGCTCCGTTCAGTAATCGATGAAATCATCCGTCAGGCGAATGCGTTCAGGCCGCCTATCGCTGTCGTCGGTTATGAAGCGAGCGACGGCATCATTCGAATCACGGCTTGTAATCAGCTGTGGCGACAGCCGGTCACGCGAATGTACGACGTGAGCGATCTGGTCTTGCGACGTCCACCGATGGTGACTACTTCGACGTCCGGCGCGTCCGGCGTTCTCTTTGGGAATGCTGCGCCGTCGCCGCAGATTGTGGGTGACATTGACGATCTGATGCGGTTGATCATGAATCTCGTCGAACCCGACGTTTGGCGCGACGATGGTGGGCCCCAAGGCGCGATATACGGCTTCGGCACGACGCTGGTGATTACGCAAACTCCACCGAACCACGATCGAATTGCGACGCTGTTGAACGGACTGAGACACCCGAAGGAACAATGACAGCACGCCGGCGTCACATCGTGGAGACAGTGCTCGTCGCCGTCGTCGTCGCCCTTGCCGGGCTGATGTGGCGAAGTCAGACGCGGGCTGACCTGCTGATGTTCTTCGGTCCGCGGGGCACGGTTGCCATTGCGTCGACGCGAAGCAGGATTCTGCTGATCAGCAGCAACGTCAAAATCGATAACCGCCGCCCGTTGACGTTTGCGTTCGGAACGGACTGGTGCAGCGCGTTCGATGATGGCGTCGGGATGAATGACGAAACGGGAATGTTCGTTCACAACAAGGCCGATTCGTTTCTCGGCATGGCGGGATCGAAAACGTGGGTTGTGGGCGCTCCCCACTGGTTGTTTGCGGCGATGGCGGTGGCGCAGCTGGCGTGGGGATTGAGGCGGTTCAGTCGCAAGAATCGCCGGCGAAAGCGGGGCCTGTGTATTCAATGCGGATACGATCTGCGCGCCACGCCGGAGCGGTGTCCGGAGTGCGGGCTGGTGACTAAGGGTTAACGTGATGATCTTTAGGAAGATTTCATTCGGGGTCGTCTTGGTCCTTTCGTGCGTCGCATGCACATGGGCAGCCGACGAACCGACAACTCAACCGACTACCCAACCGTCGCGCGATCTCGTGTTCGGCGTCTTCATCGATGAGTTGAACTTGGACAACGTCACCGTCTCTCAAGCGTTCGAGATGCTGCGACAGCAGACGCACGAGAACATCGTGGTTCGCGAAAGGGAGTTGGCGGATGCGGGGATCAAGATGGATACCCGCGTGCGGCTGCACTTGTGGAATGTCAATCTGGCGCAGGCGATTCAGCTGATCCTCGACGTCGCGGGGACGCCGTCGGAAGGAGGATATCAACAAGGCGCCGACGGGATCATCACGGTATCCACGCGCACGGATCTCAAACGCAACGGAAGCGTCCTTCGCGTTTACGACGTAAGTGATTTACTCGAAAATTCGGCCGCACTACACGAGCGATTTCGTCGTCTAGGCCCGATGACTGGAGAGCAAGAAAAGTATGTCGAAAGCTCGACAGACGAATCCGCGGAACTGATCGCATGCATCACGCACGGACCGCTGGAAGAGGCGTGGGACAGTTGGGACGGCGAGCGTCCTTTCCAGCACATTGGGATCCTAAGCTTAGAATTCCACGTGGACAAGTTGTCGC